>Ga0302325_10015712_pt1 | contig 16084 bp, 11 predicted proteins | sample Palsa_T0_2_FD_201948 | JGI IMG/M metagenome (GOLD analysis project Ga0302325, IMG submission 201948) | Peat permafrost microbial communities from Stordalen Mire near Abisko, Sweden - Palsa_T0_2 | ecosystem: Environmental > Terrestrial > Soil > Palsa > Peat permafrost | place: Sweden: Abisko... | reverse complement strand
GATGAGGATAATGGCAACGGCGATGCGGAAATAGGCGATGAGGAGAAAAAGGGCGATGGCGTAGCAGAGGGGGCGACGGGTTGATCGTACGAACAGGCGGTCAAGGTGGTAGAACAGAAATCCCAGCAGCATATAGAGCATTCCTTCGCGGTAAATGCAGGACGTCCAGAACAGGACGGAGGGCAGCCAAAAGACAGACGTCGCGGCCAGGCTATCGTCCGGGAAGCGACGGCGGAAGACCCGGAAAAGAGCAACATTTCCCAGGAAGACGGGGAAAGCAAACAGCAGGGTATTAATATACATGTTGTCAAAGGAGAACCAATCGAGCAACATCTGGATATAGATGATCCCATTGTGGGTAATATAGGTCCAGGTGGAATTATCGGCGAGGAAGAGATGAAATTCGGATAGCAGCCGATGCCGGTACAGGAAGCTGAGCCTGAAATAATTCCAGATATCGCCATGTTCCGGGAAATACCGGTAGGCGATGACATTGTGGATACAGCCGATGAGCACATGGCCGGCAAAGAGCAGCAGCAGCCATAAGGGCCGGATCCCGCTTTTCCGGAAGAAGGGGATTTTCAGGATCCCGTAGCCGCAAAGCAGACTATATGCTATAAATAGCAGCAGGTTCATGGAGGGAATTTATTTTGTCCAGATAGATGCCGGCGATGCGTTCGCGGGTGAAGCTCTTCAGCACTTTATCTCTTCCCGCCATTCCCATCTGTCGTTTAGCCGCCGCCGGCAGATGATAATATTCGGTCATTTTTCGTGCGAGATCGGCGCCGTCCTTTTCCCGGCAGAGGTATCCATTAATCCCCTCTTCGATGAGGGTACGGCATCCCGGGGTATCGGCGGCGATCAACGCTTTGGCCATGCTGGCTCCTTCAAGCAGGCTCAACGGCAGCCCTTCGCGGTAGGAAGGAAGGACGATGCAATCTGCCTGCCCGATGACGGGGGACACCTTGTCGGTATGACCCAGATAGGTGAGGATGCCGCGGCGTTCCCATTCCGCCACTTGCTGTCGGGAGATAGCCACCGGGTTGTTGTCGTCGAATATGCCCAGCAACTGGCATCGGACGGCGAGGCCCTGCTGCTGCAACAACCCCGCTGCCTGAACGAACTCATGAATCCCCTTGTGGCGGATGATCCGTCCGATGAGGAGGAAGGTAACCGTCTTTTTTCCCGGTTCGAAGGGAGCGGCGAAGAAGCTGTCGGCATCCACGCCTTCTCCCGGCAATACAAAGGTCCGGTTCGGGTCGACCAGTCGATCCTTTGTGAAGACGAGACAGTCGTCTTCATTGAGGAACCATACCTCCCTGTTTTTTCGCAAGGCGTTCCGGTACAGAATCCTGGCGATGGACTTGAGGAAGCTGCTCCCGGAAAAAGCATAGCCCAGTCCTGTGACGACACTAATGGCAGGGATGCCGGCTTTTGCGGCGGCCAGGGTACCGAAAATATTGGCTTTGATGGTATAGTGAAAGATGATTTCCGGCTGCAGGGTCCGGTAGTGCTGCAATAATTCCTTATAGAGCAGCAAGTCCTGCAGCGGGGAAATGCTTTTACCTCTGAAATGGCTTAATTCCAGGTAGACCAATCCGGGGAGATGCTCGAATTGTGTGGTATAGGAATCGCGCGGGGCCAGCACAAAAACGACGAATCCTTTTTCCAGGAGTTTCTCAATAAGGTAAAGTCTGAATTTGTAGATACTCCAACTGGTATTCGCTACAAAAGCAATACTTTGTTTTGAGGCCATAGCCAGCAAACCTACCAATTCGCATTGACTTATACAAAATCTGGAGTTTGGGGGAAGAAAATCCGGCTATAAGGGGCGACAATTGGGCAGGTCGTCGTACTTTTGCGGCCATGGAAATTACCGCAAAAACGGCCGAAGAGCTTCGATTGACAGCTGAAGAATTCGGATCGATCCAACAAAAGCTAGGCCGTACTCCAAATTTTACAGAACTATGTGCCTTCAGCGCCATGTGGAGCGAGCACTGCAGTTATAAAAACTCGATCAAATGGCTGAAGACGCTCCCCCGGGAAGGCAAAAAGATGCTTGTAAAGGCCGGGGAAGAGAATGCAGGGCTGATGGATATAGGTGGCGGCTACGGGGTAGTCTTCAAAATTGAATCGCATAATCACCCCTCCGCTATCGAACCCTTCCAGGGGGCTGCAACCGGGGTAGGGGGGATCCACCGCGATATTTTTACGATGGGGGCAAGACCTATCGCCTCCCTGAATTCCCTGCGCTTTGGCAACCTGAAGGAAGCCAAAACGCAACATCTGCTGGCCGGTGTCGTGCATGGCATCGGTCATTACGGGAATTGTTTTGGCGTGCCGACGGTGGGTGGTGAAATTTATTTTGAAGAATGCTATCATACGAATCCGCTGGTGAACGCGATGAGCGTTGGCATCCTGAAGAACGGAGAGACGATTTCCGCTACGGCGAAGGGCGTTGGCAATCCGGTCATCTTTGTCGGCAGCGCCACGGGTAAGGATGGCATCGGCGGCGCTTCGTTTGCTTCCGCGAATATCACGGGGGAAAGCACGAAAGAACTGCCGGCTGTACAGGTAGGTGATCCTTTCCAGGAAAAGAAGCTGCTGGAAGCCTGTCTGGAAGTGATAAAAACCGGTGCTGTTGTCGGGATGCAGGATATGGGCGCCGCCGGCATCATCTGCTCCACCGCTGAAATGAGCGCTAAAGGAGAGGCCGGGATGCGGATCGACCTCGACAAGGTACCCGCCCGTCAGGAAAACATGAAGGCCTGGGAGCTGCTGCTGAGCGAAAGCCAGGAGCGGATGTTGATGGTCGTGCAAAAAGGAAGGGAGCAGGAAGTCGTCCGTATTTTTGAAAAATGGGATCTGCCGGCCTCTCCCATCGGCGAGGTGACGGATGACGGGCTGCTGAGATTCTATATGCATGGGGAGCTGGAAGCCGAGATCCCGGCCTATGAGCTGGTGTTGGGCGGCGGAGCGCCGCAGTATGACCGTCCTTATAGCGAACCGGCCTATCTGAAAAAAATAAGGGCTTTCGATCCGGGCACGATCGATGTGCCCGATGACCTGCGGTCTGTGGCGGAGCAGTTGATCGCTCTGCCGAATATTGCCTCCAAAAAATGGGTGGCCGTACAATATGACAGTACGGTCGGTGCGGCCAACTCTTCTACCAACCAGCCCAGCGATGCGGCGGTGGTATTGGCCAAAGGCGCTGGTGGCAAGGCGCTGGCGATGACGACGGACTGTAACAGCCGGTATGTCTATGCCGATCCGTATATCGGGGCGATGATCGCGGTGGCTGAATCAGCCCGGAATATCGTTTGCAGCGGGGGACAGCCGCTGGGCGTCACCAATTGTCTGAATTTTGGAAACCCGTATAATCCGGAAGTCTACTACCAGTTCGTCCATGCCATCAAGGGGATGGGTGATGCCTGCCGCCGTTTCGACACGCCGGTGACGGGGGGTAATGTCAGCTTCTATAACCAGAACCCTGACGGGGCCGTGTATCCGACGCCGACCATCGGGATGGTAGGGCTGCTGGAGAATGTAAAGGATAAGATGACCCTGGATTTCAAGGAAGAGGGGGATCTGCTGTTCCTGCTGGGTGTTGCGAGCGACGATATCAATTCTTCTGAATATCTGCACAAGATCCGGGGTGTTGAATTCAGTCCGGCGCCACGGTTCGATATCGAGGAGGAGGTATTGCTGCAGCAGAAGTTGGCGGGGCTGATCGGCCGGCGGCTGGTCCGTTCGGCCCATGATGTCAGCGAAGGCGGCTTGTTTGTGACGCTGGCTGAGTCGGCCTTTCCGCGGGACCTGGGATTCGATGTCGTCGCGGGTGACCCGGAAATCCGCAAGGATGCTTATTGGTTTGGCGAATCGCAGAGCCGGGTAGTGGTGAGTGTTGGGCCAGGCCAGGTGACGGCGTTCAAACAGGCGCTTGGTTCTTTTCCGGTTGTCGAACTGGGATTTGTAACCGGCGGATCGGTCGAAGTGGATGGGATGGATTGGGGAATGGTAGGCGAATGGAAAGAGAAATATGACAATAGTCTGGCGGATTATCTGGCTAAAGAAGTGGAATTAGAGTAATATGGACAACAGAGAATATATAGTTGTTACGGGTGCGGCGGGCTTTATCGGGAGCGACCTCGCAGGCTATCTGAATGGAAAGGGCTATACGGATCTTATCCTGGTGGATGAGTTCGACCGGGCGGACAAGGCGCCCAACCTGGAGGGGAAAAAATATAGTTTCCAGGTGGAGCGGGATTCATTTTTTGACTGGTTGGCGGAGAACCGGCCAAGGGTTGGCTTCGTGTTTCACATCGGGGCGAGGACGGATACGACGGAATTCGACTATTCAGTGCATGAGCGGCTGAATGTCGAGTACAGCAAAAAAATATGGACCTATTGCACGGCGAACGAGGTGCCGTTGGTCTATGCTTCTTCGGCGGCTACCTATGGTGCGGGGGAACTGGGCTATGACGACCGGCATGACGTGATCCCTTCTCTCCGGCCATTGAATGCTTATGGGATCTCGAAGAATGAGTTCGATAAATGGGCGCTGCAGCAGTCCGGTCAGCCGCCGTTCTGGGCGGGGCTGAAATTTTTCAATGTATACGGGCCTAATGAATATCATAAAGGGCGGATGGCCAGCGTGATCTTTCATTCCTTCCACCAGATCCGGCGGGATGGGGAAGTGAAGCTATTCCGGTCCCATCGCCCGGATTATAAGGACGGTCAGCAGCTGCGGGATTTCGTTTATGTCAAGGACGTTCTCCGGATCTGCTATTGGCTGATGGAGCACCGGCCGGCGTCGGGGATCTACAATCTGGGCACGGGTATCGCCCGGTCTTTTGAAGATCTGGTGAAGGCGACTTATGGCGGGTTGGACCTGGCGGCGAATATCCGATATATCGATATGCCGGAAGACATAAGGGACAAATACCAGTATTTTACCGAAGCCAACATGCAGAAGCTGAGAGAGGCGGGGTACAAGGAGAATTTTTTTACGCTGGAAGAGGGCGTGGATGATTATGTTCGGAATTATCTGGCTAAAGGAGCATTTTATGAATAAAAAGATCGCGATTATCGGCGGGGGCAACCTGGGGACAGCCATTGCGGAAGGTCTTATCCGGAGCGAATTTGTGCTGCCCAAGCATATTCTTATCACGAAGCGGAACATTCAAACCCTTGGTGAGTTGGAGAGGAATGGCGTGTTGGTGAGCGACAAGAATGAGGAAGCGGTCCGATATGCCGACCTGGTGATCCTGGCGGTCAAGCCTTTCCAGGTGAATGAGATACTCCGGTCGCTGAAGGATGAGTTCAAGGCGGACAAGCATGTGTTGGTATCGGTAGTAACGGGGATTACGATCGATCAGATCGGCGTCCAGATCGGAACCAAAATACCGGTGGTACGGGCGATGCCGAATACGGCTATCGCCATCCAGGAGAGCATGACCTGTGTTGCTGCCCGGAATGTGAACGAGGAGCGTCTGCAATATGTCTTTGATATTTTTGGCCAATTGGGAAAGACGGTGCGGATCGAGGAGAAGCTGATGGATGCTGCGACGGTGCTGGGAGCTTGTGGAACGGCGTTTGCCATGCGTTATATCCGGGCCAATATCCAGGGGGGAATAGAAATTGGTTTTGATGCAGCCACGGCCACCCTGATTGCCGCCCAGACGGTAAAGGGAGCGGCGGATCTCTTGTTGAAAAGAGGGACCCATCCCGAGCAGGAAATAGACAAGGTGACGACACCCAAGGGTTGTACGATCGCCGGTTTGAATGAAATGGAGCATAAAGGTTTCAGCTCTTCGCTGATCAAGGGGCTGGTCACCAGCTATGAAAAAATCGCAAAGATACCCGAGCGCAGCGAAGGGTAAGAACGAGGAGAAACGAGGGACGTATCCGAGCGGAGCGAAGGATAGGAACGAGGAAGGGCGAGGAACGAAGCCCTGACGAAGTTCGCCGACGAAGTTAATAGATCTCGCCGGTGTCCATGTCAATGATATAGAGGCAATGACGTTCGTTATGGCCGCCAAAACTTCCAGGCACGGGGGCAAGATCATCCGGTTCTGTTCCATAAAAACAGAAAGAGTTACCCGCCTTTCGGAGCGGTTGCAGCAATCCGCCCCGCATCAGGAAAATCTGTCTGCCATCGCAATAGCCCCAGGCATTGTGGGTATAATAAGAGCCTCCGTCGCTGCTTTTAAGATAAATGGCGAGGCCGCCGTTGTCCGTTTTTACTTCGAAATCCTGGATAGAGGGGGCGTTGTCCCTGAATTCTTCAAAACTGGCATAGACGCCCCGCGTGAGTGCCGGGGTATTAAAAATGGGAATATTGAAACGGGATTGGTTGAAACGGCGAATGTCGTCCCGGGTGATCCATTTGCCGGAGCTTTCCTTACTGGCAGCGGCCAGGGCGGCATTTTCCGTCAGATCACCGAGCAGGAGTGCCAGATCTTTTTCCCAACTGACATAGGTGCATTTAACCGAGTTGTACGTGACGTTCCCGGTAGCCTGCAGCGTATCGATCCGCAGGAGCGGGAGATAATGGTGGTCTCTGCATACGTACACTTCCGCTTTTAACCGGATATGGGTGTTTCCTGTTCGCTCGGAATAGCTGGCCGGCCGATAGGGATTGGTGGCGGCAAGATAGGGATCGGTATCGGACAGCCACAGCTGACGCAGAACGACCAGGACCGTATCGGGGGCATCCGGGTGGGTAAAATGCCGGTTGAGGTAGCGGCCAAGTTCCTGCGTTGCCGAACCGGGGAAGACGAGCTGCCGGTCGAATTCATGGCTATGCATGGGTAAATTGCCATGGACGCCAATCCTGGTTGTGTCGGGACGTTCGTCGATCACTTCAAAATAGCTAAAGGGTCTGAAGGCGTCGGAGGATGGCGGGGGGACCGGCTCGCGGGGGTCGTTGAGCCGGATGGTCAGCTTTGGAAGGGGAGACAGGCCGGCGGCTGATAAGGCAGTCCTCTTTTTTGGCTGTGCGCCGGCGGAGACATTAGACTGAGGGCTGGCGGAGATGTTAGATTGAGCGCTGGCGGAAATGTTAGATTGAGGGCTGGCGGAGATGGCCAGGGAAAGGGAACAGAAAAATAGGATGGGGGTTTTCATGATGGGTTAGGGTATTTCACGCTTGAATCGGGTCTTCAATAAATATCTCCTGTATCCATGTCGATGGAATAGATGCTGCGTTGTTTATAATCGTGGTTCCGGGTGATGGTCAGGGTGCTTCCGGCAGTTGCTCCGGCGGGAATATAGAACGCCTTTCCTTCTTGCCAGGCGGGGCAAAGGATCCCGTCCCGCATCACATAGATATCTTTCCCGTCACAATAGCCCCAGGCATCGTGGGAATAGTAGGTTTTACCGGATTCCCTGATATAGAGCAGGTGTTCGTTGTTCTCCATTTTGATCTCGAAATCCTGGATGGAAGGGGTATTGTTGCGAAATTCTTCAAAATTGGCGTAGACGCCGCGAGCCGGGGTGGTCTCGGCGATGGGGGCGTCAAAACGGGCGGCGTTAAATTGCCGGATATCTTCCAGTGCGACCCAGGGGCCGTTTTCTTTTCGGGTGGCCACCCTGGAAGCGCTGTCTGCCAGCTCGTTCATCAGAAGAACGAGGTTTTGTCCCCATTCGTAATAGGTCGATTTTTCCTGGTAAAGGGGTTTTTTCCAGGCGATCTGGAGGGTATCGAACCGCAGGACGGGTATATAGCGACCATTGCGGATGGCATAGATTTCAGCTTTGAGGTGGATATGGGTCCGTTCAAACCTTAAAATGGGGTTACGGACCAGTTCCTCGCGGATATAGTTGGCATCGGACAGCCAGAGAGTGCGCAGGATGACCAGGGCGGTATAGGGAGCGCCCGCACGGGCGACGCGGTGGTTTAGGTAGGCGGCGATCTCGCTGGCCGTAGAGTGGTCAAAGACGAGCTGGCGATCATGGTTCCGGCCGAAATCGGGGACGCTGGTATGGACGCCGATGCGGCAGGTGTCGGCCCGTTCGTCGAGCACTTCAAAGTGGCTGAAACAGGCGTCAGGGCCGGCCGGAGGGCTGATCTGGTGCCGGAGGCGGATGGTCACGGCGTGCAGGGATGACAAGGAAGCCGGGGGCTGTGCAGCGGTTTGCAGCGCCGGAATCAGGAGGGGGTACAGTAGGGTGCGGTAATTCATAGTCATGGGAAATCCGTAACAAAATAATAAAAAATTTCTTTTATTTGAATGATTTTTTATTATATATATAAATGATTGTTAATTGCTTATGACATACGCCAAAGGACAAAAAGGTAGTAAAATCCGCGTTTGAAAGGGCGGATTTACCCTATTGTTAGCAAAATAATCCATTGCTATCTTACGTTTTTAAAGAACCTGATCGTAATTTTGCCGGCGAATGGCATTAACCTTATTCGGAGAATAACATTAATCCAATTAAACCATGAAGAAAGGAAAGACCCTTACCGTTCTTGTTTTAGTGCTTGAAATCGCATCCATCGCAGTTTTACACGCAGTTAAAATCAATCAATCGGAAAAGACAGCCAGCAAAGAAGTTTCCAGGAATAACCTTCCGGAGCCTGTTGATGTTAAACAAAGATCAACCTATTCGCTCGCGGTATTCCGGTAAAATGGAGTTCTGTTGATAGAAAATGAATGAACGAAAAAGCCCGACAATTCCTGGTCGGGCTTTTTTGTTGGCCCACCCGGTTTTGCACGGGATCGATGGCCGAAATATTTTTCCAGCAAGATAATTTGATGTAGTTTTGTATGACCTCTTGGAATTTCTTTTCTATTAATTTTTCAGTAGGTCAAATAATGCGGCAGGGCTCGTACGCTTTTTATTTTGCATTTGGCGGGAGCCGTCGGAGCAGGATCGATGTTGCTAAGGTATTGATTTCCGCCTATCGCCCGTAAAACCAACAACGCATTTAATAATAAATTAATTGACCATTACATGGCTAAGTATGTTTTTGTTACGGGTGGTGTGACGTCTTCCCTTGGTAAGGGCATTATTGCCGCCTCGCTGGCTAAGCTGCTGCAAGCCAGAGGCCTAAGGGTAACTATTCAGAAGTTCGATCCCTATATCAATGTAGACCCCGGGACATTGAATCCTTACGAGCATGGGGAATGCTATGTGACGGAGGATGGGGCGGAGACGGATCTGGATCTTGGCCATTACGAACGCTTCCTCAACATTTATACTTCTCAGGCCAACAATGTGACAACGGGGAGGATCTATCAGACGGTGATCAACAAAGAGCGGGAGGGGGCTTATCTCGGCAAGACGGTGCAGGTGATCCCGCATATTACCGATGAGATCAAGCGCCGGATGTTGTTGCTGGGGCAGAACAAGCAATTCGATATTATCATCACCGAGCTGGGGGGAACGGTGGGTGACATCGAGTCCCTGCCTTTTATCGAGGCGGTACGTCAGTTGCAATGGGAGATGCCGGAAGAGGATTGTATTGTCCTGCATCTGACCTTGATCCCCTATCTCAAGGCGGCCAAGGAGCTGAAAACAAAGCCCACGCAGCATAGCGTCAAATTATTAAGTCAGGAAGGGGTTCATCCGGATGTCCTTGTTTGCCGGACGGAAGAGCCATTGTCGTCGGATATCCGTAAAAAGATCGCTTTGTTTTGCAATGTCAAGCCAGAGGCGGTGATCGAGGCGGCCGATGCTCCTACCATTTATGAGGTGCCGCTGGCCATGATGAGGGAAAAGCTGGATCTGATCTGCCTGAAGAAATTGAATATTACAAACTATCACGAGCCGGATATGTCGCGTTGGAAGGCGTTTCTCGACAAGCTGAAATATCCCAAGCACAAGGTGACGATCGGGCTGATCGGGAAATACATCGAACTACAGGATGCGTATAAATCCATTCTGGAGTCGTTCATTCATGCCGGGGCGATGAATGAATGCAAGGTCCAGGTGGTCAATGTTCACAGTGAATTTATTACGGATGAGAATGTCGCGGAGAAGCTGGGTAGCCTGGACGGGCTGCTGGTAGCGCCGGGTTTTGGTCATCGGGGCGTAGAGGGGAAGATCATTGCCGTTAAATACGCCCGGGAGAACAAGCTTCCCTTTTTTGGGATTTGCCTGGGCATGCAGATGGCGGTCATCGAATATGCCCGTCATGTGTTGGGCTGGAAGGATGCGCATTCCACGGAAATGGATGTCCATACCTCACATCCGGTCATTGACCTGATGGAAGAGCAGAAGAAGGTGACGATCAAGGGGGGGACGATGCGGTTGGGCGCCTATCCCTGTGCGCTGAAAGAGGGGAGTCTGGCGAGTCAGATCTACAATGGCCAGGCTGAGATCAGCGAAAGACATCGTCATCGCTGGGAGTTTAATAATGCCTATCTCCGGCAGTTTGAAGATGCGGGGATGGTCCCCAGCGGCACTAATCCCGAGAGCGGGCTGGTGGAGATCGTCGAGCTGCCTTCCCATCCTTTTTTCATTGGGGTTCAATATCATCCGGAATTGAAGAGTACCGTCGAGAATCCGCAGCCCATCTTTGTACATTTTATCGGGGCGGCAAGGGAATTTGCGGAGGCGAAGAATGCGGTGAAGAATCCGCTTTTACAATCGGAGATGATATAGGGTTTACCGACGCCTACGGCGTTTGGTGGGGCGGGGAAAGGGCCTTCGGCGGATTGACCTCCCGTCAATCAGGCCAATCACCTATATTTGCATCCTCTAAAAAGAAAGTTATCATGGGAATGGATCGCAATTCAATTATTGGATTTGTGTTGCTGGGGGTTTTACTTTTTATATATCTGTTTATTTCCACTAAGAATACGCATGAGCTGGAGGCGCAACGGAAGCACGAGGCGGATAGCATCGCGATTGTCAAGGCCAAACAAGCGGTGACCGGACATGCAAAGGACACGGCTGCGATGGCGATCCGGACTTCCGATACCGCAACGGGTTTTAACAAGGCTATCGGGGGCGCAGAGCAGCTGACGACGGTAGAAAATGAATTGATCAAAGTGGTGTTTAGCAATAAGGGGGGGCAGCCGGTATCCGTAGAGCTGAAGCAATTCAAAGCTTATGACAGTACCCCCGTAAAGCTGATAAGCCCGGGAACGGACAATCACCTGAACTATTCGATCACTACGGCCCCCAGCCAGGTGGCCTCTGTCGCCGATCTGTACTTTAATCCAGCGCAGGTGGTAAAAAATCCGGATGGAAGCCAGACGATCAGCTATCAGCTGCCGGCTCCGGCGGGTGTATCGCTGGTCCACCAGTTCACGATCCGGCCGAACGACTATCTTGTCGATTGGAATGTGGTCATTGGCAATCCCGGTGCATTGTTCTATCAGAATAATTTTATCCTGACCTGGCAGTCGCAGCTGGAAAAGACCCAGCGGAATGTCAGCTATGAACGGCGGCTGGCGGGGATCAGCTATTATGAGGACAACCAGTTTGACTATATGGTCGCCAAAACGGAGAGGACGCTGGATAAGCGGGTGCAATGGCTGGCTGTATCCCAGCAGTTCTTTAATATGACGCTGATCGCCAAGGATGGGTTTAGTTCCGGGATCATTCACCTGGCAAAAGAGACGGCCGACAGTTCGACCGGTGTGGAGCGTGCGGAGGTCAGCTTGCAGGCAAAGATCCCTGCCCTGGCTTCTACCGTTCTGCCGATGCAGATATATTACGGTCCGAATGATTTTCATATCCTGGAGAAGCAGGCTCCGGGTATGACGCATATTATCGATCTTGGAAGAGGCATGTATTCTTTTGTTCGTCCGATCAACGTGTATGTCATTATGCCCGTTTTCGGTTTTTTCAAGCAGCATATAGCGAGCTATGGATTGGCCATCCTGCTGCTGACCCTCTTTATCCGTCTTTTCACTTCTCCGCTGGTATACAGCAGTTATCTGAGCGGCGCCAAGATGAAGGCGCTCCGGCCGGAGATAGAAGCGATGAAAAAAAGGGTTGGCAATGATCAGCAGCAGGTGGGTATGGAGCAGATGAAGCTGTTCCGCGAGGCGGGGGTAAATCCGTTAGGGGGCTGTATACCTGCGCTGTTGCAGATCCCGATCTTCTTTGCCTTGTATAGCTTTTTCAATTCGAATATCGGGTTGCGCGGGGAAAGTTTTTTGTGGTCGCATGACCTGTCGTCTTACGACAGTATATTGAATTTTGGGTTTTCGATACCCGGTTATGGCGATCATATCAGCCTTTTTGCCTTGTGTGCGGTGGCGACCAGTTTTCTTATCTCCCTGTATGGGATGAGCATGACTCCCGACCAGAGTAACCCGGCCATGAAATACATGCCGTATATCATGCCGGTATTCCTGTTGCTGTTCTTTAATACATTGCCGTCTGCGCTGACCTGGTACTATACCGTCTCCAATGTGATCACGCTGTCGTTGCAGTTCGTTATCCAGCACTATATCATCGATCATGAGAAGATACTGGCGAAGCTGAAGGAGAACAGGAACAAGCCAAAAACGAAGTCCAAATGGCAGGAGCGGCTGGAGCAGATGCAGGAAGCGCAGAAGACGGCGCAGCAGGTGCAAAAGAGGCCTCCGAACACCAGAAAATAAAATGATAATTCATCGGCGATATTTCGCTCCTCTGCTGCTTAGCTGCTGTCTGCTGGCGCGGACCGGCATTCAGGCGCAAAAAAGCGTATCCGAGCTCACCCTTGTCTATGATTATTCGGTCAACCCGACCGGCGAGGGCAAGCAGAGCGGGACGGAAAATGCGATCCACACGGTGTATATCAAAGGGAATAAGAGTCGTTCCGAGATGACCAGTTCTCTGTTCTCTTCCACCACGATATTCGATGGAAATACGGGATTTGGGGTGATCCTTAAAGAGGTGAGCGGTCAGAAACTGCTGATCCGGATGAATCCGGACAATTGGGCGGAGCGGAACCGGATCTATGATGGCATCCTCTATAAAAATACCAACGAGAGCAAAGAGATTGCGGGATACAAATGTATAAAGGCAGTCGGGCAGACGAAGTCAGGGGCTACGATCACGGTATATTATACCCGGGATATTATCCCGGAGAACAGGCAATACGATCCTTCTTTTCGGAGTCTGGACGGGTTGCCGCTGGAATATGAGCTGACCAACGGGAATGTCCGGATCCGTTATCGGATAGCACGGATAAATCTGAATCCCGTCCCGGTGTCAAAATTCGATGTCCCAAGCGCCAGTTCGGGATACCGGGAAATGAATTACGAAGACAGTAAAAAGATGAATTTGAATTAAAAATCGGCTGAGCCGGGTTGAGAAAGAAATGAGTGATCGTTGATTAGTGCATGTTGATCCGCAAGTCGAGTAAGCTGAGATTGCTGCCGGAGTTGTTCTTCATGTAAACGCTGTTATTGATCCGGTAGGTATGCGGCATGATATAGAAGCTATTGCCTTTCTGGTAGGTCACCAGGGTATGGAAAGAAACATATTCGCGTGCTTTTTCGGTTCCGACGATCATACTCCCGGAGTAGGAAGGCCCTGCTTTTAGGGTAAAGCCATTTGTCGTCCGGATGGGAATGAAGTTGGTCTTCAGGGGAATGGTCGTCTTTTTGTTATCACCGCCGCCACCTTTGCTCGCAACGGCCAAACCGACAACGGCGATCATCGAAGCGCTGATGAGCATCTTCCGTGTCAATTTTCTCAATCCTATGGTAGTCAGTATTAACATTCTATAGCAAAGGTAGTAAAAAGATTTGGGTATATTTTAACCGCTCGTCACTAATTTTAATAAACCCTTAACGATTTGATATCTAAAAGGTTATATTTTAAGCTTTTTTGAGCATTCGTTAATTAACCCTTTCTTACCGGTAAATACGCAAATTTAACATGGAGGGTTGTCGAACCGCAAGAAATTTACCGTGGAGGGGGTTTGGGGCGGAGAAGGTGCGGGGATGTCGCAGTAAAAAGGCGGGGGGATGTTGGTGTCAAAAGGTGGGGGTATGTCGCTGCAAAATAGCTGCTGCGGGGGTTAAGATTGACCGGGTTGGGGTCTGATATCAGGGAGCGGTGTTCGTCATTTGCAGGGACATGTTTGTCGATGATTTTGACGGCCGGGTGAAGCAATGGCGGGCAAATTATTTTTCGCCCGTAAAGTTCAAATGGCGTAACTTACAACAACCTTTAACACATGCAAGAAAATCCATACCATCAGGACCGCGAGGAAATGAAAGAATTGTTGAAGCAGTATCAGGATTTGAAGAGAGGCAAGCATCATTCTTTTTTGGAAGAGGAAGCATTTGAACGGATCATAGATTATTTTGATGACACGGAAGATCTTGTTCAGGCTGTCGAGGCGGTCGAACTGGGGATCGAGCAATACCCTTACTCTTCCGCGCTTATGGTAAAGAAGGCGGATCTGATGATAGCCACCCGGCGGTATCATGAAGCGTTGTCCATCCTGGAGCAGGTAGAGTTGCTCGATAGCTCCGATATCAATCTATACATACTCAAGACGGATGCCTATCTGGCCCTGGACCAACCGCAGCAAGCGGCGGCCCTGCTGGAAAGCGCGCTCCTGCATTTCGAAGGGGACGAGCGGCTGGAGCTGTTGTTCGAATTGGCGGACGTTTACGATGATTATGAGGAGTTCGATAAGATCTTCGATTGTCTGCGGCTGATCCTGGAGCAGGAGCCGGACAACGAAGAGGCCTTGTATAAAATTTGTTTCTGGACTGATTTTACGGGCAGGAATGAGGAGAGTATCAAGTTGCATCAGCAAATCATCGAGGAAAAGCCTTATAGCGAGCTGGCCTGGTTCAATCTTGCGGCGGCTTACCAGGGGCTCAAGCTGTATGAAAAAGCGGTGGATGCTTACAAGTATGCGTTGGTCATCGATGAAAAGTTCGACTATGCTTACCGGAATATGGGGGATGCCTATATCCGGCTCCGCAAATACAAGGATGCGATCGAATCGCTGGAAAAGGTGCTGGAGCTATCGCGGCCGGAAGATGTCATCTACGAGGCTATCGGTCACTGTTATGACAAACTGGATAATTATGCGCAGGCCCGGTTTTATTATCGGAAGGCATCGCATCTGAATCCGGAAGACAGCAAGCTGTATTATAAGCTGGCCTGTACTTATATCAACGAAGGGCAGTGGGGGCAGGCTACCCGTCAGCTGGAAGCTGCCATGCGTATCCACTCCATGCAACCGGAATACAACCTGGCGATGGGCGAATGCAAGATGCAGATGGGGGAATTCAAGGAGGCTATTCAATTCTTTTCCAATGTTGTCCGGATACGGCCGCGGAATATTTCCAGCTGGGAAGCCCTGATCCGCTGTCTGTACAACGCCGAGTACTTTGAGGAGGCCCTGGAGCAGGTAGGGGCGGCCATCCGGATCACCGGGGGGAAGCCCATTTTTTTATTCTACCTGGCTGCCGTCAATTTTGCGCTGGGCAGGTCGAGGGAAGGGCTGATACAATTGGAAAATGCCATGTCGAAAGCACCCAGGCTGCTGAAAAAATTGCTGGAGCTTAATCCCGTCATTTTGCAATATCAACCGGTGGTAGACATCATTGCCCGGTACAAAAAGAATAAATCCTTCTGACACCGCACGGGTCACGGAAATTAAAAGTTTTTAATGTCATTTTACCAGTTCTCTCCGGGAGGGGGTAGAGATAGTATTGGTTTGTTTCCTACATTTGCGCCGGTTCCAAACCGGGCGGAGCCCGGTTGTGACAAAGGAATTATTTACGGACCTAATAAAACAAGGATGAATTTTAATCTTACGCAAATGCCGGACCGACTGCTGAAGCCGCGTCAGCATGGAATTACAATGGTTATGGACAAGGGTCTGAGCATCGAGGAAGCAAAGAATTTCCTGAGTGTGGCACATCCGCATGTCGACATTGTCAAGCTGGGTTTCGGCACTTCCTTTGTAACGCCCAATCTGCGGGAGAAGATCGAGGCGTATCAATCTTATGACCTTCCGGTCTATTTCGGAGGCACGCTGTTCGAAGCATTCCTGATCCGCAATCAGTTTGAAGATTATATCGCGGTTTGTAAAGATTACGGTATTGCCCATGTGGAAGTGAGCGATGGTTCGATCACCATTCCGCATACGGAAAAGTGC
>Ga0302325_10015711_pt1 | contig 16086 bp, 16 predicted proteins | sample Palsa_T0_2_FD_201948 | JGI IMG/M metagenome (GOLD analysis project Ga0302325, IMG submission 201948) | Peat permafrost microbial communities from Stordalen Mire near Abisko, Sweden - Palsa_T0_2 | ecosystem: Environmental > Terrestrial > Soil > Palsa > Peat permafrost | place: Sweden: Abisko... | reverse complement strand
ACGGCCCGCACCGAGACCTCCGTCTTGCCGAACCCGACGTCGCCGCAGACCAGGCGGTCCATGGGCCGGGGCTCCTCCATGTCGCGCTTGACGTCGGCAATGGCCGCCAGCTGGTCCTCGGTCTCCACGAACTCGAAGGACCCCTCCATCTCGGTCTGCCAGGGCGAATCGGGGCCGAAGGCATGCCCCTCGACCGCCAGGCGCGTGCGGTACAACTCGACCAGCTCCTCGGCCACCTCACCGGCAGCCGCCCTGGCCTTGGCCCGGGTCTTCTGCCAATCGGAACCGCCCATCTTCGACAAGGTCGGCGTCTCGCCGCCGCTGTAGCCGGTGATGGCCTCAATCTGGTCCACCGGCAGGTACAACCGGTCGCTCCCTCGATACTGGAGGATCAAGTAGTCGCGGGTGGTCCCGCCCATTGTCCGTGAGGTCACCCCCTCAAAGCGGGCCACCCCGTGCTGGCGGTGCACCACGAAGCTCCCGACCGCCAGGTCGTCGAAGAACCCCTCGGTGGCCCGGGCCCGCGGCCGCGCCCGCCGGTGCGGCAGGCGCCGGCCGGTGATATCGGTCTCCGACAGCACGGCGACCTTGCAGTCCGCCAGGATGAAGCCGGTGGCCAACGATGCCGCCACCACGACCACGCCCGCCGCCCCCGTGGCGGCCGCCAGCACCGGCGCGTGGACCCCCTGCTCGGCCAGCACGGCGGAAAGCCGGTCGGCGCCGGGCCCGGTCGCCGCGCACAGGGTGACCGCGTAACCCTGCCCCACCAGTTCGGAGACCTGGGCCGCCAGGCGGCTCGGATCGCCGGCCACCGGGTTGAAACGGCGCACCGTCATCGCCGTCGTCGTGGGTCCCTCGGGGATCCCGGGGAGGGCCAGGACGCCCGCTGGGCAATGCTGGAGCAGCCGCTCGTACGCAAGGTGCAGCCTCGGGAACGAGTCGCCCTGGCCCTCAACCACACCCCAGGTGGTGGCCAGCGCATCGGCCAGGGCCGCCTCTTCGTCCAGCAGCTGGACGGCGCGGTCACGGATGCGCCGCGGCTCGACCAGGACAACCTGCGATCCGGCCGCCAGGAGGTCGGGCAGCAGGTCCTGCTCGGGATGCACATAGGGCAGCCATGACTCCATGCCGTCGAAGCTCTCGCCCTCGGCCAGGCGATCCCATTGGGCCACCCCCCAGGGCTGACGGGTCACCAGCGCGGCCGCCGCCGCCCGCACCTCGTCGCTGGGGAGCAGTTCACGACATCCGAAGAAGACCGCACTGTCGAGGTCCGAGGATGAGCGTTGGTCGTTCACGGCGAAGGCGGTCAACCGGTCCACTTCGTCGCCAAACAGGTCGATGCGCACCGGCACCTGCGAGGTCGAGGGGAACACGTCGACGATGCCACCCCGCACGGCGATCTCCCCCCGGTGCTCGACCTGATGCTCCCGGCGATAGCCCGAGCCCACCAGTCGGCTGAGCAAGTCCTCCACGTTGAGCTGCTGCCCCGGCCGCACGACCACCGGTGCCGCCAGATCCCGGTAGGGGCCGAGTCTCTGCAAGAGGGCCCGCACCGGAGCCACCAGGACCCGGGGAGGCGGAGGAACCGTCTGGTCGTCGGGATGGGTCAGTCCCCACAAGATGGCGAGGCGACGTCCCATGGTCTCGACCTCGGGGCTGACCCGCTCGAAGGGCAGGGTCTCCCAGGCCGGCAGGACGGCCACTGGGCCCCCGACGGCACCAACCACCGCACCGGCCCGCCCCTCATCGTCGTCAACACCGTCGTCGCCGGAGAGAAAACAACCGAGATCGTCGGCCAACCGGTCAGCGTCGACCCCGGTGGCGGTCACCACCAGAAGCGGCCGCCGTTGGGTGAAGGTGGCCAGGGCGGCCAGGAGCACCGACTGGGCCGGCTCGGAGACGGCAACGGTCCCATCGGCGGCGCTGATGAGGCTCGGCAGGACCGGATCGCTGCGCAGCAGGGCGGGTATGGCGCTGAGCTCTCCCATCAGGGCAGCGAATGGCACCACTGGGTCGCCGCATCGGGTCCGTCACGGGCGATGTGCTCCACCGCGTCCGCCGCCAGCTCAAGAGCCACCGCCAGCAGCTCCCGCACGGCCTTGGGTGGGCGCCGGAGCACGTGATTGGCCCCTTCGGCCGCACTTGGTGGCTTGCCGACGCCGATACGCACCCGGAGGAAGTCGGTGGTGTGCAGGTGGGCCTGCAACGAGCGCAGCCCGTTGTGACCGGCCAATCCGCCTCCGGTCTTTATGCGCACGGTGCCGGGCGGCAGGTCGAGCTCATCGTGCACGATCACCACTTGGGACGGCTCGGTGGTGCCGTAGCGGGTGACCAGGCCGCGGACGGCCGAACCCGAGTCGTTCATGTAGGTCGTGGGGATGGCCAGCGCGACCGAGCTGTCCCCCAACGTCACCGTGGCCACGCGGGCCTGCAGACCCTTCTCGGGCCGCAGTGTCGTCCCGGCGCGTTGGGCCAGCAGGTCGATCACCTCTGCCCCGACGTTGTGCAACGATCCCGCGAACTCTGAGCCCGGATTGCCAAGTCCGACCACCAGGAGATCGGCTGACGACCCCCGCCGCTCGCCGCGGGGAAAGATGCGGCGCAGGGCTTAGCCCTCGTCGCTGGATGCTTCGGCTGCCTCTGCAGTTGCCGTATCGGCCGCGCCACCTTCTTCTGTTCCTTCGACTTCGGCTTCCAGGGTGACCACTCGCGGCGGTTGGCCGATGGCGATGGCGGATTCCGGGTCGACGTCGGTGGTCACGCCGGTCGGCAGGTTGAGGTCCGAGACGCGGAGCTGGTCACCAATGGCCAGGTTGGTGATGTCGAGCTCCACCGACGTCGGGATGTCGGCCGGTCGGGCGTTGATGGCCAGGGTGAACATGAGCTGGTCCACCAGGCCGTCACCGTGTTGCACCTCAAGGGCCTCTCCGACCAACAGGATCGAAACGTCAGCGGCGATGACTTCGTCGCGGCTCACAATTTGGAAATCGACGTGGGTGACGGTCTGGGCGATCGGATGACGTTGCATCTCCCGGGCCAGTGTCAGGTAGGTGGTGTCGCCGGTCTCGAGGGAGAGAAGCTGGTTGGCTCCCGCTTCTCCGTTGAGGGCCACGCGCAGCTCGCGGGCCACCACGGCCACCGAAACGGGGTCGGACCCGTGCCCGTAAATGACACCGGGGATCTTCCCTTCGCGCCTGAGCCGGCGCGTGGCGCGTGAGCCCAGGGGGCGTCCTACCTCGGCGGCAAGGATGACATCGGCCATAACAGATCTCCTCTAAGTGGTGCGCAACGGCGGTGCGCGGTGGGCCTGGCGGCCTCCAGCGAACGGCCTACCAGCGTAGCTGTATGCGGGGGTCACCCACCAGCGGACGCCCAGACCACCCCCTCAGACCAGGTTGTCCCCTCCGAAAAGTTCGGAGACCGAGGTGTCCTCAAAGACGGCGTCAATGGCGTCGGCGATGATTTTGGCCACGGACAGGATCTCCAACTTGTCGAAAAAGCGGTCCTCGGCCACCGGCAGGGTGTCGGTGACCACGACGCGGGAGACGGGAGCCGCCTTCAGCCGGTCGACCGCCGGGTCCGAGAGCAGGGCGTGGGTGGCCATGATGGAGATCTCCGCCGCCCCGGCCGTGGCCAGGAGTTCGGCCGCGGCGCACACGGTGCCGGCCGTGTCGATCATGTCGTCTATCAGGACGCAACGCCGACCTTCCACATCACCGATCACGTGCCGGGCCTTCACCTCGTTGTAGGTGCCCCGGGGGCGCGTCTTGTGGATGAGCGCCAGGTCCACACCCAAGTGCTGGCTGTAGCGCTCGGCCACCTTGACCCGGCCGGCATCCGGCGCCACCACCACGAAATCGCCACCGATCTGCTCGCGCATGTAGGCCTCGAACAGCGGGGCGGCTACCAGGTGGTCGAACGGGGTGTTGAAGAATCCCTGAATCTGCCCCGAGTGCAGATCGACGCTGACCACCCGGTCGGCGCCGGCGGCCGAGAGCATGTCGGCCACCAGCTTGGCGGTGATCGGTTCACGGCCGGTCGACTTACGGTCCTGGCGGGAGTAGCCGTAGTAGGGGCAGACCGCGGTGATCCGCTTGGCCGAAGCCCGCTTGGCCGCGTCGATCATGATCAGCAGCTCCATCAGCGAGTCATTGACCGGGCTGCTGTGGGTCTGGACTATGAACAGGTCGCAGCCCCGGATGGAGATGTCGTACTTGCAGTGGATCTCGCCGTTGGCGAATTCCCGCAGGTTGGCCTCTCCGAGTTCGACCCCCAGGTGCTTGGCAATGTCCTGCGCCAGGCTGGGGTGCGAACGCCCCGAGACCAGCTCGAGCCGGCGCCGCGGGATGAGCTCCACGACGCCAACGTTACTGCGCCCGGACCAACCCCGCCGATGGGCTGTTCAGGCCCCGTGCGCCTCGACCACGGTGTGTGGCGCGACGACCGCTCCGGCCGGGACGTCGGCTCCCGGCAACAGGACGCTGAACGGGCCGATCCGGGCCCCGTCGCCCACCATGGCCCGATCGCATGTGCTCTCGGACACGGTGGCGCCCCGACCCACGGTGGTGTCGGTCAGCACGCAGTTCGGGCCGATCTCGCTGCCCTCGCCCACGCGGCAACGGCCCCGCAGGATGACCCCGGGCAGAAGCGAGACATCAGCGGCCAACTCCACCTGGGCGTCGACGTAGGTGCGCTCGGGATCCCACATGGTGACGCCGCGTCGCATCCAGCGCTCGTTGATCCGGTCGCGCAACTCGGCCTCGGCCACCGCCAGCTGGGCCCGGTCGTTGACCCCGGCCGCTTCCATGGCATCGGGCAGGACGAGGGACTGCACCCGGTACCCGGCGTTGAAGAGCACGCTGACCGAGTCGGTCAGGTAGTACTCCCCCTGGGCATTGGCCGGCGTGAGGCGGCGCAGGGCGGGCGCCAGAATGCTGCGCCGGAAGCAATAAATGGAGGTGTTGACCTCGCTGATGGCGGCCTCTTCGTCGGTGGCGTCGACCTCTTCGACCACCCGGCAGACCACGCCGTCCTTGCCGTGGACGACGCGCCCATAGCCCCGGGGGTCTTCCACTTCGGCGGTGAGCAACGTGGCCCCGGCGCCTTCGGTCCGGTGGTAGCGCACCAGGGCGGCCAATGTCTGGGGGCGGAGCAACGGGGTGTCGCCGGGCAGGACGACCACGTCCTCCTCCTCGTTGTCGTCATCGGGCAGCCCGGTCAGCCCCACGGCCAGCGCGTCGCCCGTACCCGACTGGGTCTCCTGCTCGACGAATTCAATCTGCATGGACGGCGGGGCCAGCTGCACCAGCGTCTTGGTGACCCACTCGGCCCGGTGCCCGACCACCACCACCACCCGGGTGACGTCGATTTCGGCCATGGCGTCGAGGACGTGCAGGACCATGGGCCGGCCGCAGAGCAGATGGAGCGGCTTGGGCCGCTCGGACCGCATGCGGGTCCCCTCTCCCGCGGCCAGGACAACGGCGGAAAGTCGACGCTCATGCATCGGGCCATTCTTAGCCCGCCCGACGGACGGTGTGCGTTCATGTGGCCCGATACTGTGCAGGAGCGTGATGCCGTACGACGAGTTCGGGCTCTTTTCTGAGAACGCGGCCGAGTTCGGCCTCCCCTATGACGGACCGCCGGCGGTGCGGCGGGTCGGCGTTGAGGTTTCGCCCGGCCGCCAGGTGAGCAGCCTGGTCTGGGGCACGTCCCCACCCGAGCTGGTGCTGGTGCACGGCGGCGCGCAGAACGCCCACACCTGGGACACCGTGGCCCTGGCCCTCGGGCGGCCACTGGTCGCCATCGACCTGCCGGGCCACGGGCACTCAGACGGTGGGCCCGACGGTTCGCTGTCGGTCGACACCAACGGAGCCGATCTGGCCGCCGTCATACGCCAGCTCGCCCCGCAGGCAGCCGGCGTGGTCGGCATGTCCCTCGGCGGCCTCTCCTCCATCGCCCTGACCGCACAAGCACCCGAACTGGTGCGCGCCCTGGTCCTGGTCGACGTGACCCCGGGCATCAGCCGCGAGATGTCGGCCCCCATCACCAACTTCGTCAACGGTCCGGAGAGCTTTGCCAACTTCGACGAACTCCTGGCCCGCACCATGGAGCACAATCCGACGCGGAGCGAGTCATCGCTGCGGCGCGGCATCCTCCATAACGCCCTGCAGCGTGAGGATGGGAGCTGGGTCTGGCGCTACGCCCGCTTCCGCACGGCCGAGCAGATCGGCGAGCGGCCCGAGTACACCGACCTGTGGGCGGCCGTGGCCGGGATCACGGTGCCGATCATGCTGGTGCAGGGTCTGGCCTGGTCGGTGGTGGACGACGCCAACCTGGCCGAACTCCGCCGGCTCCAGCCCTCCTGCCGGGTGGAGGGCGTCGAAGGGGCGGGCCACAGCGTCCAGGGTGACCGCCCGCTTGAACTCACCGCCCTGCTCACGGACTTTCTCTTCTCTCCCGCCACCTGAATGTCTGACATGCGAAGCCGGTGGTTGTCGCGCCGGTCGATGGGTCTCCATGCGGTGATCATCGTCATCGTTCCCACCTTCGCCGCACTCTGTGACTGGCAGGTCCATCGCGCCCTGAGTGGCAACGACCTCAGCTGGGCCTACGTCTTCGAGTGGCCGTTCTTCGCCGGCTATGCCATCTACATGTGGTGGCGCTTCGTGCACGAAGACCCCGTGGCCACCGGGACCGCTGCCACCGGCCAATCGTCACCGCCTCCGGCAACGACACCACCGGCCAGCGCGGACGAGGATGCCGAGCTGGCCGCCTACAACCGGTACCTGGCCGAACTGGCCGCTCGTGACACGCCCAAGCGTTGGCGCTGAGCAGGGCTCCGGGGGGAGGGCTCGAACCTCCAACATCCGGCTCCAAAGGCCGACGTTCTGCCGATTGAACTACCCCGGAATGCGGTCATCACAACGACCCCCTCACGAGAGCTTGTGCGAGACAGAGATTAGGGCCATCACGTGGCGTCGTCCGGCAAAGCACCGGCGGTAGCGTCGCTGTGTGCGCATCCTGGTGGTGGACGACGATACGGCGGTCCGCCGTTCGATCGACCGTGCGCTGCGCCTTGAGGGGTACGACGTCGACACGGTGGGGACCGGAGGCGGGGCCCTCGAGTCCCTGGCCCTGACACCGCCGGACGCCATCATTTTGGACCTGCAGCTCCCGGATCTGGACGGGCTCGCCGTCTGCCGGCGCATCCGCAGTGCGGGCGACGACACGCCGGTGCTCATGTTGACCGCCCGCCAGGCCATTGACGACCGGGTCCAGGGGTTGGATGCCGGGGCCGATGACTACCTGGTCAAGCCCTTTGCCCTGGCCGAGCTGCTGGCCCGCTTGCGCGCGCTCTTGCGGCGACGCTTTGAGGGAGAGGGTGGCCTGCTCAGGGTGGGCGAGTTGACCCTGGACCTCTCATCCCGGGAAGCACACCGGGGTGAGCGGGCCTTCACGCTGACTCGCATTGAGTTCGACCTGTTGGAGATCTTCCTGCGCCACCCCCGCCAGGTGCTCACCCGCGAGGTGTTGCTCAACCGGGTCTGGGGATTCGATTTCGACTCGGGGACGAATTCCCTCGCCGTCTACGTCGGCTACCTGCGGAGAAAGTTGGAGGATGGTGACGAACCGCGTTGCCTGCACACCGTGCGCGGGGTGGGCTACGTGCTGCGGGACCCGTGACCTTTCGCACCCGGTTGGTGCTGGCCACCACCGTGGCCGTCGTGGTGGCCGTGCTGGCCGCCTCGTCGGCGTCGTTCCTGGCCGCGCACAACTCCCTGTTGAACGCGGCCGACAACTCGCTGACCACCGCGGCGGCCAAGATCACCGCCGGGCAGCTGATCGGCACCACCAACGCCACGGCGGAACAGGTCATCGACTCCACCGGAGCGGTGGTGATCGGCGGAAGCCTGCCGGTGACCGGGGAGGTGCGCCTGGTGGCCGCCGGTCTGGCCCCGGCCTACTTCACCACGGTCAATGTCGAGGGGACACAGCTGCGCGAACTGGTCGAGCACCTGGCGGTCGGCACCACGGTGGAGTCGGGCGTCCTGGCCCAGGGTGGCGCGTTGCAGCTGGCCACCCTTCTCAACGTGGGCCCCGAGCTGAAGAAACTCGGTCTGGTGCTCGGGGCAGTGGCCCTGATCGGGGTGCTCTTGGCCGTGGTGCTCGGTTGGCTGGTGGCCCGGACCGCACTGGTGCCCCTCAACTCCCTCACCGCCACCGTGGAGGACCTGGCGGAGACCACCGACGTCAGTCGCCGGCTCTCCCCCGGTGGCCTGGACGAGCTCGGGCGGCTCCGCCGCACCTTCAACCGGCTGCTCGAGGCCCTGGAGTCGTCGCGCCGCGCCCAGAGCCAGCTCGTGCTCGATGCCTCCCACGAGCTCCGCACCCCCCTCACCAGCCTGCGCACCAACCTTGAGGTCATCCGCCGGATTGACGAGCTCACGCTGGCCGACCGGTCCGTGCTGGTGGACGACGTGCTGGTCCAGCTGCAGGAGCTGACCGACCTGGTGGGCGACTTGGCCGAACTGGCCCGGGGCGACCATCTCCCGGCCGACCGCGAGCCGCTCCGGCTCGACCTCCTGGTGGGTGATGCCGTGTCGGTCGCCTTAACGCACGGCCGCACCGAGGAGGTGACATTCGACTTCGACTCATCCGAAACCTGGGTCGACGGGCACGCCGATCGCCTGGCCCGCGCCGTCGGGAACCTGCTGGACAACGCCCGCAAATACAGCCCCGCCAGTGGTGTGGTCTCAGTCAGCTGCCACCAGGGCACCATCGTGGTCCACGACCACGGGCCCGGCATCGCGGCAGAGGACCTGCCCCACATCTTCGACCGCTTCTACCGCTCTCCCGCCGCCCGTGGTCTGCCGGGCTCGGGTCTGGGCCTGGCCATAGTGGCCCAGGTGGTCAAGGCCGAGGGAGGCACCATAACGGCCGAGAACGATTCGGACGGCGGTGCTCGCATGACTCTGCGGCTCCCCGAGGTGACGCCTCCCACTGATGCATTCTTCACCTCTTCTTAACTGCTTCACGGCTGGTTCTCATCTCCAGCCGTCACACTGTCCTTACTTCGCAAGACCCGAAGGTGTTGCCACCGGGATGGATCCGCCTCCATACCCGGTGGCCACCTTCTTTTCGGCCCTTCAACCGGCGTCGATCAGCTCCAGGCGATTTCCGAACGGGTCATCGACGTAACACCCCGCGCCTTCGGCTTGATCGGGATTGGGCCGGACTGCGAACCCCGCCGACTCCAGTGACGCCACCAGGGCGGCCAGGTTGCGCACAACCAGAGCCGGATGGGCCTTTTGAGCGGGGCGGAAGTCGGCTTCCACTCCCAGGTGGACATTGGCTGAGCCGGCGGAGAACCAGCAGCCACCCCGGCTGGCCATCGGCTCGGGCTTGGGAATCCGGACAAAACCCAGCACCCCGGCGTAGAACGTCTCGGCCTCCTGTTCCCGGCCGGCCGGCATGGCCAGCTGCACATGGTCCAGCCCGATGACCTCAAATCCCATGTCGTGCCTTCTCCCGGATTGGGGGGCGACCTGGCAGCCGCCCGACCGGACCGCTAGCCTGCCGCACGACATGGGATCACTGATCAAGAAGCGCCGCAAGCGCATGCGCAAGAAGAAGCACAAGAAGATGCTGAAAGCCACCCGCTGGCAGCGCCGAGCGGGCAAGTAACACCACCGCCCCCGGTACTGCAGCCCTCAGCTCCCCTCCCCTTCCCAGCCGGACGGCACCGTGCAGGTGCGCACCAGCCGGGCCCGCTCTGCGCCGACGTGCAGCCACGCCATGTCTGCGCTGCCCGCATCGAGTGGACCACCTTCTACAAACCAGGTCGAACCGCTCCCGGCCAGCTGGGGCTCTTCACCCGTCAGCTCGCCCAGGGCGTCGCGCCACAACGCCAGCCTGGGTTCGACCGCCAGCGCCGCCCCGGCCAGCGCGTTGTTGCCCACCGTCGGGACCAGTTCGGCATCCCAGGCCGCGTACACCCGGCTGGTCTCCACCCCGAATGGGGGGATCAGGAGCAGGAATTCCCGTCGCTCGTAGTCCAGCGGAGTGACACGCTCTCCTATCCCCTCCACAAGAGCCCGGCCGCCGGCCAGGCTGAACGGCACATCGGAGCCCAAGGCAATGGCGACCGTGGGGTCGCTGCAACCGGCCCAGCGCAGCACGGCGGCGGCATCGGAGGAACCTCCGCCCAGGCCACCGCCCAGCGGGATCCGCTTGACCACATGCACATGCACCGAGCCCGATCGCCCCGTCGCCGCCAGGGCCCGGGTGATCAGGTTGTCCGCTTCGTCAGCCAGCTTCTCAGCCCGCGTGCCAGGCCCGGCCGCCACGGTCAGGCCGGTACCCTTCTCGGTGAAGGTCAGCTCGTCAGCCAGGTTGAGCGCCACCATTTCGGCCCGGAGCTCATGGAAGCCATCGGGACGGACCCCCGTCACCGCCAAGGACACCGTGAGCTTGGCCGGGGCAAGCAGGCGACTCATCGGGCCAGCCTGCCCCACTCCTCCACGTTGAGCTCCTCGGCCCGGGCATCCGGGCGAATGCCGGCCCGCTCGAAGGCCTCCGGTGCCACCACCCCGGCCAGCGAGCGGCGCAGCATCTTGCGCCGTTGGCCGAATCCGGCCTTGACCACGGCAGCCAGTCGCTCGTAGGTGACCTCGGCTGGATCGACGGCGGGGACATCGCGGCGGATCATTTGGACCAGTACCGACTCCACCCGGGGCCGGGGGATGAACACGGAGGCCGGGACCTTGCCGGCCAGGCTCGACGTGGCGAAATAGGAAACCCGCACCGAAACCGAACCGTAGGCGGGATCGCCCACGCCGGCGGCCATGCGCTCACCCACCTCCCGCTGCACCATGACCAAAAGGCGCTGCACCGCCGGGACCTCTACCAGGGTCCTAAAGACCAGCGGAGTGGCCAGGTTGTAGGGCAGGTTGGCCACCAACGACCAGGGACCTTCACCTCTCTCGGCCAGGAGCGCCGCCACATCGAGCTCCATGGCATCGCCTTCGACCACCTCGACCCCGGCCGGCTCGACCAGCGGTCGAAGCACCGGGAGCACGTAGCGGTCGAGTTCGACGGCGACCACCCGGGCCCCGGTCTCGGCCAAGGCCAGGGTCAGGGAGCCCAGCCCCGCCCCGAACTCCAGGACTGACGAGTGAGGCCCCACATCGGCCAGGCGGGCGATGCGCCGGACCGTGTTGGGGTCAGCGACGAAGTTCTGCCCGAGCGCCCGGCTCGGCCGCAGCCCGTGGGCCGACAGGAGGCGGGCGATGTCGGCCCCGGAATGCGTCACCAGGAAATTGTGACGTCCACCACTCCCTGGCTTGGGTCAGCGATTTGGGAAAAGCCCGAATAGGACATGTCGAGCACTCTCGGGTACCCATCCTGTTCACGGTCGTCGATCGTGCAGCTGGTGGTGGCACCGTTGGCGTTGTTGCGCACGGTGACCACCGTGCCAAACGGCAGCGTCGGACTGGCGCACATGCCGGCCGGTGCTTCGGAGTACCACGTGGCCTGACCGACTTCGCTGTTCCCCACCGGCCGCGTCTCGACCGCTGTCGTCGTAGGGGTCTCTATGGCTTGCGGTACGACGGCGGGTTGCGGTTCTGCTTGTGTGGTCGGCGTCACCGGCGCAACCGTGGTCGGCGTCACCGGTGGCGCAGCAGCCGGAGCCTGGTAGGCCACCAGATGCGAAGGCAGCACAACGTCATCGAGCCTCGAGGCTCCGTGCTGACGTGACGACGCCAGATGACCGAGTGCCGACGTCACGCGTGACTCGTGCGTCGGTCCGTTATGCAGCAGAAGGAGAGGTGCGCCGAACAGTGCGCCGCAAAGTACAGCGGCGACGCCGACGCGTCTCCCTTGAGTGCTCTGTTTCGGCAGGACTCCACCATTCTCCGGGGACAGTGCACCCGCGCCAGCACAAAGCCGGCGAGGGGGTTGCGAAGAAACTAGGGACTCCGGAGGGGGTCACGCAAATGGAACATGGACACGTTTCATTGGCCTGTTCATATGCCCAGGTCAGAGGGTCTCTTTTGGCAAATATTCAGGCAAATATGCAGGTCAGATGCCCTTTTTGCCCAAACTCAACCGTAAAAGCCCTGGTCAGATGGTTCTCGTATTCCACACAAAAACAGGAGTATTACGAGAACCTCTCAAATGCGGTGGCGGCCGCCGCCGCGGATGTCTCCGCCACCAATTCCACCGCGCATCCTTTGACGGCGGCCACCGCCGCGCCGACCAACGGCAAGTGACAAGGCTCGTTGGACTGACCCCGGTGAGGCACCGGTGCCAGGAACGGGCTGTCCGTTTCGACCAGCAATCGATCGAGCGGAACGAGGGCCGCCGCGGCGCGCACATCGTCGGCATTCTTGAATGTGATGATGCCGCTGAACGACACGAACATGCCGGCGCGCAGACACCGGGCGGCCTCATCGGGACCGCCGGTGAAGCAATGCAACACCGTGCGTTCGGGCACGCCTTCAGCGGCCAGCACATCGAAGAGATCGTCCCAGGCGTTGCGGGCGTGGATGACCAGAGCCAACGAATGTGCATGGGCCAGCGCTATCTGCGCCGCGAACGCACTGCGTTGCGCGTCACGTGGTGAGTGCTCGTAGAAATAGTCCAGACCACATTCACCCACCGCCACCACATCGCCGGCACCGCCCTCCATCTCCTCGTTCAGCAACTGCGTCACCCCATCGACCCCCTCGGACGCGTCGTGGGGATGGAGCCCGACAGAGGCCCATGCCCTGATGCTGCTGCCGTGTGATCGGCGCGCCACCGCCACCGCTTGCTTCGAGGTGGTGACGCCCGTGCCGATGCACACCAGCCGGTCGATCCCGGCAGTCTCAGCTCGTTCCAACACCACGGAGAGTTCGGTCTCCCCCCTGCCGTCTTCTCCGCCCAGGTACTTCTCCTGCACATGGCAGTGCGAATCGAACCACCCGCTCATCTCAGACCTTGCGCCGGGGGAAGAGGGGGTCTCCCTTCACCACAGGCGCACCCCCGGGGTAGCCGCCCCAGGCCACGTCGCCAGGCACCCGGGCGGCCAGCGGGTCGCCAACCACCCCTATCCGTCGCCAGATTTCCGCGGCCGTATCCGGCATGGCCGGCGCCACCAGTATGGAGACGATCCGCAGTACCTCGAGCGCACTGCCGAGGACGGCATCGACCTCCGGCCCGGCGTCCATCTTCCAGGGTTCCGTGGCTTCCAATTCAGCGTTGGCCAGCCCGATGAACCGCCAGGTCTCCTCCAACGCTTCGTGGGGGGCCCACCGGGCCCAGGCCGCGGTCACCGCGACCACCACCTCGGCGGCGCGGGGAGCCAACGAGCTGTCCGGGTCCGCGGCGGGACCGATGCCGGCGCACTTGGAGTGCACCACCGTGGACACCCGGGACACCAGGTTTCCCAGGTTGTTGGCCAGATCGGCGTTGTAACGGCTGACGATCCCTTCGAAGGAGAAGTCGCCGTCGCTGCCCAGTGGCACGTCACGCAGAAGGTGATAGCGCAACGGGTCCACTCCGAACTCATCGGCCAAGGCCAGTGGGGACACGTCAGTGATGTTCAGCACCTTGGCGTCGGCGCCTTGGCCCACCAACCCGGATTGGATCATGGTCTTGCCCAACTTCTGTCCCCCCATAAGGAGGTACCCGTGCACGAAGATCTCCGCTGGCGGCGCAATGCCGGCCGCCATGCACATGGCCGGCCACCAGACGCAGTGGAATTTCAGGATGTCCTTGCCGATCAGGTGATGCGCCGCACCCCACAGAGCGGCGAAGCGTTCGGGGTCACCGCCGTAGTTCGCCACCGTCAGGTAGTTGATCAGCGCGTCGTACCAGACATAGAAGACGTGCGCGTCGTCCCATGGCACGGGCACGCCCCACGAAAACGACGTCCGCGTGATGGACACGTCTTTGAGCCCACCCCGAATGAACCCCAGTGCCTCGTTCCGTTTGGAGTTGGGCTGCACGAACGTGGGGTGGGCGTCGTAATAGTCGAGGAGTTGCTGCTCGAACGCGCTCAGTCTGAAGAAGTAATTGCTCTCCTCCATCTCGACAACCGGCCGGCCGTGGACGGGACACTTGCCGTCAATGAGCTGGTCGTTCGTGTAGTAGTCCTCGCAGGCAACGCAGTAGAGCCCCGTGTAGGTCCCGATCTCAATGAAGCCGTTGTCGTAAATCTTCTGGAGGAACTGCTGCACCACGGCGTGGTGCCGGGGCTCCGTGGTGCGGATGAAGTCGTCGTTACTGATGTGCAGGCGCTCCCATGTCTGGATGAACCGGACCGAGGTGCGGTCTGTCCACTCCTGGGGCGAAGTGCCGTGGGCTTCGGCCGCTTCCACAATCTTCGCCCCATGCTCGTCCGTGCCGGTCATGAAGTAGACGTCGTCGCCCAGGAGACGGTGCCAACGGGCCAGGGCGTCCGCGTTGACCGTGGTGTAGGCCGACCCCACATGCGGAGCGTCATTGACGTAGTAGATCGGGGTGGTCAGGTAGTAGGGCGGCACCGCCGGTAGCTTCGCGCGGTTCTACGGCTGCTGGTTTGCCGCCCGAATTCGCACGACGGTCTCGTAGACGCGGCGACGGGCCACCCCAAGCTCGGCTGAGAGCGCGTCGGCAATCTGGCGTGGACCACCACCGGTGCTCAGACTGAGAGCGAGCCGCACGGCACTCTCGATCTCTTCTTCGCTGACCGGTCCGGCCGGCGGTGCGCCACCGATCACCACGACGACCTCGCCGCGAGGCGCCTGCTGGGTGAACAGATCGACACCTTGCGCCAACGAACCGCGCCACACCTCTTCATGCACCTTCGTCAATTCCCGCACCACGGCCACCGGGCGCTCCCCGTCCACCGCGGCCAGGTCGGCCAAGGTGGCCGCCACTCTCCCCGGCGCCTCCAGGACAACAGTGGTGCGCCGATCGGCCATCAACGCGATCACCCGCTCGCGGCGTTCGGCACCTTTGCGGGGGAGAAAGCCCTCCACGCAGAAGCGGTCGGTCGGCAGACCACTTACCACCAGTGCGGCCAGGACCGATGAGGGACCGGGCACCACAGAGACCGTCTCACCGGCTGTCGCCATCGCCGCGGCCAGCAATGCCCCGGGGTCCGAGATGCCGGGCATTCCGGCGTCGCTCACGACGGCCACGGTGCCGCCACCGGCCACACACGCCACCACCTGAGCCACCCGGCTCGCCTCATTGTGGCCGTGGAGTGAAAGGAGACGGTCGCCGCCGGGACCGCCGGCCCGGATGTCCATGGCCGTGAGCAGGGCTCTCGTCCGGCGCGTGTCCTCGCAGCAGATCAGATCAGCGGTGGCCAGTACTTCCTTGGCCCGCGGTGAGAGATCACCCAAATTTCCGATCGGTGTGGCCACCAGCACCAACTGGCCACGCCCGGTCTCCGTCACCCGACCTGGCGGATCGTCAGCTGGTCTCCCACCTGGACCCCCCAGCGCTCCAGCGCACCGGCTTCGGCCTCCACCACGCTCCGTACCCCTTTTCGGGGCAGGGCCACCCTCCAGGGCGACAAGCGAACCAGTCCCACAACGACCAGATCGTCGGAGAGGAGGGCCACGTCGACGGGGAAGCCGATTCCCATGGTGTGGGCCACCCTGGCCCCGGTCAGGTGCAGCGCTCCGTCGCCGTGGTTCAGCCCGCGCAGCCCTCTGGCCCGCTCGCCCCGGGAGTCGGTCATCTCCAGTGCGCAGACCACATCACCGTCGCGCAGCAGCCATCCGGACCGCATAGGGCATTGAGGCTAATGGCAGGACGAGGGACGGCCCTGCATCGGAGCCACCTCGGAGAACGTCTAAGCTCTCTCCCTTATGTCGAAGCGGACTGTGAAGCGCAAACTCAGGGCCAAGAAGAAGGCCAACCACGGCAAGAAGCCGAACTGCGGACGGGGCTGAACCTCGCCGTAGGGCAATTCGTCAGCGCAGCTGCCCGTCCCAGGCCACTCCCGCTCTTGCGAGCACTCCCGCCAGTTTGGTCGGGAGATCGGAAATGATCCCGTCGACACCGAGGCCCACCAACCGATCCATCGCCGCCTCGTCGTTGATGGTCCAG
>Ga0302325_10015710_pt1 | contig 16087 bp, 14 predicted proteins | sample Palsa_T0_2_FD_201948 | JGI IMG/M metagenome (GOLD analysis project Ga0302325, IMG submission 201948) | Peat permafrost microbial communities from Stordalen Mire near Abisko, Sweden - Palsa_T0_2 | ecosystem: Environmental > Terrestrial > Soil > Palsa > Peat permafrost | place: Sweden: Abisko... | reverse complement strand
GACCGGATCGGCAAAATAGCGGGCGTTCACGTCGAGGGCGGCCTGAAGCGTCGCCATGTAGGTATTTGGATCGCTCATTTCGATGGTCGCCCGATTGTATTGCAGCCCGGTTTTGGGGTCCTTCGGATATACCTCGGCCATGACAGGTTCGTCCATATAATACTTCAAAACTGTAATTGCGAAATGCAGCATCGCGGCTTGGTATTCGCTCGCGGAGGACTCAAGAAGCTGTCTTCGCTCCGCTCCCGCGGCCGTGGCGGCGGCAAGGTAATCATGGTCCGCCAGCATCAGCCGTTCACCGCTGTAAGCATCATCCACATGGACGAAATAGACCGAAGCAAAATTTTTATAGCGGGCGATATGAACGCGGAATTCATCGAGCGCATCGTGGAAAAGCCGGGCCGACAGCGCGTAACTGAACAGCGCTGCGTCGTACGCGGCCCAGTCCGTGGTCGGCTGATCGAACGCATCCGCGGCGGTGGGCCTCTCCAGCTCAATCGGATCGGCGCTTTCGGGAACAAATTGGCCCCACATCTGCAATTCGTATCGCCGGCCGCGCTCCCATTCATCGTGGGCCCAATCCTTCAGCGTCAGCGCTGGCCGGGCGTCCACCACCGTATCGCCCGATTGAATGTGATGCTGATTCCACAGGGTTTGGAGAAGCTGCGCCCGTTTGTAATCGTTGTAAGCCAGCGCCAGGGTGGAAATGCCGTAAGGGAACGGCTCATATTGCTTGAGGAACTGCAATTGCGAGCCGTCATACCACGGCTGGGACTCCGATAAATCGGCGGGTCGCGGATAGCGCGGCGTCAGCAGCGCCGGGAGAATCCAGCCGTTCTCGTCCACCAGGGGGTCCAGACGGACCCGGCGCCAACTCGGATCGTTCTGCTGCGATTCCCGCCGGGTTTCCGGGGAAAAATCGACGCCCGGCCCCGTGAAGACGCGGCCCAATTGCCGCGCAATCATCGGTTCGATGACGACCTGATCCATCTGATTCCGCTCATTGGATTCAATGGGTGAATCCTTGTCGCTCCAGCCGGCATTTTCCGCCAGGGCTTTGAACTCGTCCGCGCGCGACGCCGGAAAAGAGACGCGAATCAGGGTTTGCGATTCCCGGCGAATCCGGGCCCGGTAGTAAACATGCTCCGCGCTTGTCCCCAGCTTGTCACCATACAACATCGCGATGGCGGTGATGATGTTCAGATCGTCCGGACGTTCCTTTTCGACCTTCTGGCCATAATCGATCGCATCCAGAATCGTGGTGTATTTATTGCGCAGGCTCGCCATCTGAACGGAGATGTTGTAGGCCTTGTTCCAGATCTGAAAAAGATGAACCGTGTCGAACTCCGGCTGCAAAAGACGGATCCATTCCACCTTGGTGTCGAAATCCTGCAGGTCGTGCTGTTGTTTCTGGTTCTCGCTGCTGGTCCAGAGAATCATGACCAGCGGACCGCGCAATCCGCCCAGAAGCAGGGCGGTGGCGAAGCTCGGCATGGAACTGAGGGAAGTGTCGGCACTGGCGGAGGCGGGTACAACCCGGCCCCGGCTTCGGAGGGCTTCATGGTCCGCGATCGCCCAATCGCGCGCCCACGCCGCGGCCAGAAGCGAGACGATCAAAAGCACCGAGATAAACACGCGGTTGCCGGCGGGTCTTGCCCCGCGAGCAACCGGTTCCAGCGTGGAGGCCCGGCTCACGGCGCCACCTCCTTTCCACGGAGGATCACATAAGCGAGCACGATCGCCGAGATGCCGAATCCGGCCAGGACTTCCATCGCGGCCAGCAGCGTATCGCTGGAGATGCTGATTCCCTGCTCGATATCCTCCATGGCATCGAACCGGGACGTATCGGGAAGCACGCGCGACACCAGATTCAGGCCATGCGTGAGCGAATCGACGCCCTTGCTGACAACCGTGGAAATCGCCACATCCGTGAACTTGAAGTCCGTCACGATCTGCCGGCCCAGTCCCGGACCGGATGAATCCGCCACCTGCTCGACACCCCAATGCCCCAGCAGGAGCAGCACCGTGAGCACCACGGCGATCGGCCAGGAGAGAAACGTGCTGCAGAAAATCCCCAGAATGATCACGAGAATGCTCATCATCCAGATGATCGAAAGGCTTTTCAGCAGATTCACCTCAAACAGTTGGTGTGAGGTGATCAATTGCAGGGAGGCCGGGAAAAGTCCGACGGTCTGCTGGCTGTTTTCGCAGTGCAGGATGACGTCGTAGTTCCCGCTGGTGATAAAATCCTCGGGAACGCTGAAATAAGCGGGCAGCCGGCTTTCGACGTACACCGGTTGCTTGATCGGCGTAAGTTTACCGGTGGCGTTATCGACGACGGCCACATCAATTTTCGTGGCATCTTCGTGTCCGGCTTCGACATCGGAATTGGATCGATCCACCTGGACATTGAGTTGGAAGGGTATTTGCCCATCGACGAGTTCGGGAGCCGGGGCGCCCCGAAACGCGAAATCCGCCGTAGCGCCCGGCGCGTCCTGACCGCCGCCCATTTCCTGGTCATAATGCAACCCTAATTTACCCCGGAAGTTGAGCATTTCCGGTGCGCCGCCGCGTCCCGGCAACGGATCGATCCGAGTCGCTGCGGGCCCATCGACATCAAACGCATCGGTCTTGATACTCGGCACAAAACAGCTCACCGGCCTGGGGCCCACCAGATAATTGACCGATCCGCTGGCACCGTTAACACGAACGAAGAATTTTGGGCGATTGAATAATAGTTGCGCCTGCGCCGGCGGCAGCCAGGCATAGGCGTATTGCCCCGTGGTTCCATCCGGAAGCACCATCGGATCGCCCAGCCGCAAACCGCCCGCGCTCGACTGCGGATCCACTTTCAGCGTCATTGCATAGGCGGAGATTTGCCGAACCAGACTGGCCGCGCTGGAGCTCCCGGGCATTAATCCCGGTTGAACCAGATCGTTGTAATTCTCATCCATAAGCTGGATCGAAATTCTGGGCTGCGCCATCTTACCGGTCGGTTGCTTGCCGAACGTGGGACCCATGGTTCCGGGGAGTTGCTGCTGATCATCCACGGCGCCGGGCAGGCGCTGTGTGTTCAGCAGCACCCGAATGACCATGCCGTTCAAACCCGCGCCTTCATGTGCCCAATCTTCCACCTGATCCTGCGGCGGACCGAAAATCACGCCACGATTGACCGGAAAACCAGCCAGAAAATCCTCGTCTCCGTCGTTGCTTATCACCCGAGCCGGATTATCCGGCTGGGGAGGGTTCCCATAGATGTTCAATTCATCGGCCGACCAGAACGAGCGCGCCGTCAGCAGCCCGGTGCGATTGTACTCGTTCAACCGCGAGCGCTCCGTGTCGCTGACGTCCCCCTCATTCAGGCGATATGCGATCTGCTGCCGCTTCTGTTCCGTGCTGATTCGCATATATACCCAGGTGAATATCCCCATCAGCGCCACCATCGTCAGCGAAACGCGGGAAAATCCGATCACTTTCCCCAGCACCAGTTCCAAGCGCGTCGTTGGCTTGGTCAGGATCGTGTAAATAACCCGGCTTTCGATCTCCTTGGGCAGATTCGTGCAAGCCAGAATGATGCTCGTCAGCATCACAACCAAACCGGTGGCGAAGAGGCAGACTTTCACAGATTGCCGCACGGTGTCCTGCTCATCCATGGCCCGCTGAAACTGCGTGATCCCGATAACCCCGATGATGGCTAGCGGCGTAATCCAAAGCACGCGCTTGCGAATCGATTCGTCGAAACAGACCCCCGACAGTGTCCACGCCCGGCTGAGGCTGAAACGGCGCGTGTCGGCGAATCCAACGATCAGCAAACCAAAGATCGCCACCACGCTCGTGGCGATCCAGCCCCAGTTGTCGCTGAGCCACGCGCCGTCGGCCATCATGGCGAGATTGTAAAGGTGTAAAAACAAGTCTGAAACCGCAACAGAAAACCAACAACTCTTTCAACCCGAACCAACGGAGGTTTGCCCCGAAGCCGTGTTTTCCCGCACGATGCGGATGAACAGATCTTCCAGCGTCGTGGTCGGATGCGTCACTATCGCATCATTGACGCCGATGCGCGATAAAAACGTTTTGATTTCCACGATCTGCTCATCATTCATGCCACGCGTCTGGATCTGCGTGACGTCTTTCACCTGCAACAGATCGCGCACCTGCCCGATGGTCTGCATCGCCCCGCGGAACAGAATCGTGATCCGGTCGCACACATCCTGCACGTCCGCCAGCAGATGGCTGCACAGCAGGACCGTCTTGCCCTGCTCCTTGAGCGAGAGGATCAAATCCTTCATCTCGCGCGTGCCGATGGGGTCCAGTCCCGTCGTCGGCTCATCCAGCAGAATCAAATCGGGATTGTTGATCAGCGCCTGAGCCAGACCAATGCGCCGGGCCATGCCCTTGGAATATTCGCGCAACTTCCTTTTGCGGCTCTTGGCGTCGAGGCCCACGGTGTCCAGAAGAGCGGGGATCCTTCGGTTAAGCTCCCGGCGCGGGATTTTGAAAAGTCTCCCATAAAATCGCAGCGTCTCCTCGCCGTTGAGAAACCGGTAGAGATAGGATTCCTCGGGAAGAAATCCGATGCGTTCGTTGATGGCCGTGCTGCCGGCCGGATAGCCCAAAACGGTCGCGCTTCCCCGCGATGGGAAGATCAATCCCAGGAGCAGCTTGATGGCCGTGCTTTTGCCCGACCCGTTCGGCCCCAAAAGCCCGAACACCTCCCCGCGATGGATGGTCAGATTGAGATCGTTCAGCGCAAGCACCTTGTCCCGACCCCAGAAGTCCTTGTAGACCTTGGTCAGATGCTCGGTCTGAACCGCTTCGTTGTTGCTTGGGCTCATGATCTTAAAGAACCGCGTCCGCCGGCGCGCGGGACTCCAATCCCGATGATAGAAGGAAATGCGCTACGATATAAGAAGTTGCATATCCGCAAGTTTCAGCGGCGCAGGCCCATCGGCGGCTTACGCGTGGTGCGCGCCTGGCGACGGCGCTTTTCGCTGGGCTTTTCGTAATACGCGATTCGCTTGATGTCCTTGGTGAGACCCTCTTTCTCACACATTTTCTTGAACCGACGCAACATCTGCTCGGCAGTTTCGTTGCCGCGCGACTTCACCTTGATCATCGAAACACAGTCCTTTCCACGTTCTGCCAAAGCCGGTAGTCTAACTTGAACGCCCGAATGTTCAATAACCACACAATTTCGATAAGGGTCCGCTATACCGAAGTCGATGCAATGGGCTATCTACATCATAGCCGCTATTTGCAGTATTTCGAGATGGGCCGCATCGAGCTGCTCCGAGCCGCGGGATTCAGCTATGCCGATCTGGAGCGGCAGGGCGTCTTTTTCGTCGTTACCAAAGTTGAGGTCCGCTTCATGGCTCCGGCCCGATATGATGATGAATTGCAGCTCGTAACCCGCATTACCCGCGGAACCCATGTCCGATTCGACCACGCCTACGAACTCAGCCGCGAGAAAACTGTTCTGGCTGAGGCGACCAGCACCATCGCGTGCGTCGGATCGGACGGCAAGGTGCGGGCGATGCCGGAGACGCTCATGATTGACCGCATGTAGGCTAGGCAAAAACGCCCATAGCGCTGCCGATGCTTGCAGACATGGAATCTCTGATCTGATCGATCACCGAACCATTGATCCCCAGCTTGGAAAGGGCCATCGGATCGAATTCCGTGCCGCGGGCGGTCAGGTTGAATCCGGGGCCGGTTTGGCAGCAGAGCGTGTCGGCAATGTGCACCGCCCACGCCTGCGGACATTCCTCTTCCAGTTCGGAAGGATGATGGTGGAAGCCTGCGACCAGTTGGCAAATCCGGGTGAACCGCCACTGCTGCGCCAGGCCCTGGCCCAGCGCTTGATGATCGACTCCAAGAATCTGCCGCTCCACGTCGCAGAAAGACGCATTGGTATTTTTGACTTTGGAGCAGATCGTTTCAAACTTTTCCGGCCAGGTTTGCAGTTCCACCAGAATCCCGACATCATGGATCAGACCGGCAAGAAAAAATTCATCCGTGTCGGCTGCCCCGATTTTCTTCGCCAGTTCCCGCGCGGTCACGCCCACGGCGATGCAATGCGTCCACAAATCCTTGGCGGAAAATCCCGATCCGAGTTTTGCCCCGCGAAAAAGCTGGCCAAGGCTCGCCGCCACCGCGATATTTTTGACCGCCGTCAGCCCCAGCAGCACGATCGCCCGCTCCACGCTGCCGATTTGGCCTGACACGCCGTAGAACGCGCTGTTGACCACCTTCAGAATCCGCGAGGATAGTGACGGGTCGTGCGCGATGATCTTGTGCAATTGCCCGACCGAGCTGCGGGGATTCTCCACCGTCTCGATAATCCGCGCCGTTATCTCCGGCAACGTGGACAGGGCGCTCACGTTTTTGACGGCATCACGGACGATCGTTTCCGGATCGAGGACAGCGGGGGGCATATTGAGAAATATCGAGCCAAAACTCGTCGTCCATTAGTCATTTGCGACGAGGCAATGACTAATAACCAATCAGTTTTCGCAATAGCCGGCGGTCGATTTGCATCCGTCGAAGAACCCGCGCGATGTTCGCGCCGGCGCTGCCACCCCCATAAATGTTTACTGATTTCCCCCTGCGGGGGCGTCCGGCGTTCCAGATTTGGCGGACGGCGGCCGTGATTGCAGATTGCCGATACGGAACGTTCCGCACATCTTCACATCGCTCGCGCCCAAGCTGCCGGGGGCCGACGTCGATCACCGGGGTCCGAAAACTCGCCGCTTCGATGATCCCGCTGGAGCTGTTCCCCACCAGCATCGCCGCATCGCGAAGAAGCCCCAGGAACACCGGTCGCGCCACGTCGCGGTGAATCATAAACCGGTCGTCCCCTCGTAGCGACTTCCAATGACGAATGATTCCGCCCGCGCCTGGATCATTGTTCGGATAAATAATGACGATCCGCTTGATGCCGCACGACTGCAGCGCCGCCGAAACCATAGCCGCCCGGCGACGCTCCACCGATTCATCCGCATCCACCGGATGCAGAACTGCCAGGGCATATTTTCGCGCGATCAAGCCCGGAAACTCTTTGGAAATGCGCGATCGCGGGGCGGCTGTTTGCACGATGGCGTCTATCCCAGGCGATCCGAAATGATGGATCCTCCATTCATCCTCTCCCATTTTCGCCAGGCGTCGCGCGCTCTGCCGTGTGGCCGGAAAATGGATGTGGGCCAGTTTCGTGATCGCGTGGCGAAGCGAATCATCCATCTGCCCCATCGCGCGATCTCCACCATGAATGTGAGCCACCGCGATATCTTCCAGATGCGCCGCCGTTGCCGCCGCCAGCGCCTCCACGCGGTCCCCCACCACCAGCACAATGTCGGGCTTCAATTTCTTGAATGCCAGCGCAAGATCGGAAATCGCGCGGCCTACCGCGACCGCGCGCGACGATCCGCCCCAGTGGACGACCGCATCGACCTTACGAATATGTTCGAGCGTCCCGCCATGCCGGCGGTCCAGATGCATTCCGGTCGCGATGATTTGCAATTGCAGCCGGGGATCGGATTCGATCGACTTCAGCACCGATCGCATCAGTCCGAATTCGGCGCGCGTGCCGGTCACGAAACAGATGCGCCGCCGCGAGGATCGGTGGTGATTACGCGGCATCGGAAAGCGCTTGCCAGCTCAACATCTCCCCGGCCCTGATGGCGTGGCTGGTCCGCCGCCCGATGATCGCCGGCCAGGCCGAAGCGGGAATTCCCGTGCCGGGCCGCTGCACCTGCAAATCCAGCGGCCCAATGCGGTGTCCCGCGGGAAGATCGCGCAGCGCGACAATGCTTTGGCGGCTGACCTGCCGCACCTCACGCTCGATTTCCAGCACCCGCCTGGCTCCCGTCCCGCGCATCCGCCCGGCGAGCCGCACCAGACGGACATATTCCGCGAACCCCTCGGGATCGAGGCTTGCCGCGTGATCCGGCCCATCGGCGGCGCGGTCGTGCGTCAAATGCTTCTCCAGAATCACGGCTCCGGAAGCGACCGCCAGCGCTCCGGAAATCGTTTCGGTCGTATGATCCGAAAATCCCACCGGCACATTGAATCGCCGCGATAATTCCATGATCCAGCAAAGGTTCGCATCTGCTGCCGGAGTCGGATATCCGCTGATGCAGTGCAGAAGCGCGAATTGAGCGCCCCATCCCCGGAGCCATGCGATGCTCGACGTGATCTCATTTAGATTCGCCGCCCCGGTTGAAACCAGCAGCGGCACGCCCGCGCGGGCCGAACGTTCCAGCAACGGCCAGTTCACCACATCCGGCGACGCGATCTTAATTGCCGGCAAACTCAGCGATTCAATCACCTCGACATCCCCGACCGAAAACGGCGTCGCCAGGGGCATCATTCCCAGCCGCTTGATCTCCGCCACGATCCGCCGAAGGCCCGCTTCATCCAGCTCGTAGCGCCTCAGCATCTCCATCGGCGATTGATCCGGATTCGACCCTTTCTGATATTCGGCCAGCGCCGACGATGCATGCAAAAGGCGATTGGCGCGGAAAACCTGCGTCTTGACCGCATCCACGCCGCAGTCGGCGGCCGCGCGCACCAGCTCCAGCGCCCGATCCACGCTTCCATCATGGTTCACGCCGATCTCGGCGATGATCATCGTTCCGCGACGCTGGAAGAATTCCGGTTCCCTGATCTTAATGCCCGTCATGCGACCCTCGCGCGCGGGATGCTGGACCGCTCCCGCAAAATTGCCTCGGCCAGGAACAAATCCCGCAGATGATCGATCTCGACGGTTTCCCCCGGTTCGGTCACAATCGCGCGGCGATCGACGCCGAAAAATGCGTGAGGATCGCGCGGATTCTCCTTGCCGCGAAGCATCGATGCCCGGGAAACCGCCACCACCGCGCCATCGTGCAAATAGAGCGGGGCCAAATCCTGCCGGCGATGAATGCTGCCCGGAACCACGGATTCCGCCCGGTCGCCATCCAGCCGGCACATCCACGCGGGATGCCATTTGCCGACGGTGCAAAATGAACGGACTGAATCGCAACCGGTTTTTAGAATCAGTTCCACCGCGCGGTCGATGACGCCGTCGCCGCGGAGTGGAACATTGCCATAAAGCACCACAAGAACATCCGCATGGAAATCTCCCGCGGCTTGAACGCTTTCCATGGCGTGAAGCATCGCGTCCTGCACGCTGGCGCTGGATGTCGCCAGGGCGGCGGGGCGGTCGATGATTTGAAAATTCCGGCTCCGCGCCAGTTGCTTAATGTTCGGACAATCGGTCGAGACCGCTGTTCTGGTCAGGAGCCGTGCGTTGTCCGCGTGATCGAAGGTGTATTCAATCACCGATCTGCCGCACAGGGTTCGAAGATGTTTGCCCTTCAATCCCTCGCTGCCGCCGCGGGCCAGAATAATTCCCAGAACATTCATGACTTTTCCTCAGGATCGGTGCCAATCCTTGCAGGCTGCGCAAAGGGCGTTGCATTGCCAATCACCGGCTGCATGTGCTCGGTGCAGCGCCGACATGCCGCCGGTCCAGATATCCTTGATCGATTTTTCTCCAATCGTTCCCAGCGCCTGCGATCCGAGAAAATCCTGCTCGCAGAAAACCACGCGCCCATCGCTGAGAATCGTCAGCCGATTGTTGATGCGCGCACACGCCCGCCGCCGCGGCGGTTCCATCTGCGCCAGCGAAATATCGGGAATCTGCCCCGCAAAGTCCGTCGGCCCACCAATCACCGCGCATCCCAGCACCCGAAGCCAATGGTCATACCAGGCGTCCATCTCCGCGAAATTCGCCGCGGTTTTGACGAACATCGGCGCCACCAGCGGCGTGCCTTTCGCGCCAGCCTGACGCCGTTGAATCAGCCGCGCTAGATTCGCCATCACCCGCGCCAAGCCGTCTACCCCCATAATCGCCTGATACGTTTGAACGGAAATTCCCGGCAGATTCACGCTGATGATATCCAGTGGCAAATCAGCGAGCCGGTCGATTCCCTCCGCCGTAATTTCCAGCAAATCGGTCTCAACCGCGATCGCCCCGATCCCGGCCTTGTGCGCGCAGTCGACCATCGCCGCGAACTCCGGATGCAAAAGCGGATCGCCGATTCCGCCGAAAACAATTCGAGCATCGTCATCGGCCGACAATTCGGCAAAGATCGCCCCGGCAATATCGAGCGTCATATCCGGACGATCAATTTTCACCGACGCCAGCGGTGAAAATATCGGCTTTGACGCGCGGCGAACCGTCAGTTCCATCGCCACTTCCCGCGGAAGCGCGGAGATGCTGGGAGCGGCGTCAAGAAGTCGAACCAACTGCTCAGCCTCCGTTGAAATCAATTCACCGTTTAGATGAACCGTCGCGGAGGTGATGCGGTCGATCTGCCGTTCAGAATCAAGCGTAAAGCGGTGGGCGGTTCGCGCCACGCTCGTGGCCACCGGAGCGCATGAAGGGGTGGCGACGGGGTCGCCCATGGGAAGATCGGGCCGATATGCCAGCAGCGTTCCCGGATGCGATCCGCCCGCGGCAAGTTGCTCGACCAGCCGCTTGTGCAGGAACACCCCGCTGAGTCCCGGGGCGGCTTGCGAAAAGCAGAGGTCCAGTTCCGGACGCGATTCGGCATGTTCGATCAGCCGGTCAATCAATTCGAAATCCACCAGCGCCGCCGAAGGATCGACCAGCAGCACCCCGTCCGAATTCGTCTGTCCGAGGATTTCAGAAATCGCCGGGCCATAAAACCCGCGATCAAATTCGCAGGCGCCGAGCAACCCGCCGCGCCAGCCATCCGCCCAACGCCGGGCGGCCGAGACCCCGTCCAAATGGAAAATGGGCTTCCGCGCCGAAGGCGACCAAAAGCGCGTTTTCATCTCATCAGTGATTGGCCGAACCGTCGCCGATTGATCTTCCCAGCAGACGACGACGGATTCTCCGACGCGCTTGCACCGGCGCAATCGAAACAGCGTCCACGCCAGCGGCGCTTCGCCGCGAAATCTGCGGGAAGCGCTGTCGGGTCTCCCGGCGGGTTCGTGCAGCATCGAGAGCACGGCCGTTACTTTCACGCGGCCTCCCTTCGGCGCTGGCATTGCCGGGCAAGATCGTTGGCGACATCATTCATGGTTTCGATGAACAGACCGGCCGCGACGCCGACTGCGGCGACGTTTTCCATATCGCGGTCCAATTGCCATTTCTGCCGCTCGAATCCTTCCAGCTTCGCCGCTTTCAAAAGGCGATCGCGCTCGAATCTTTTTAACTCGCTCTGCTGCGCAAATTGCATCACCTGGTCGTACGTCCGGCCGAACGAATCCATCCGCGCCCGCAGTTCGTCGATCCGCGCGATCAAGCGGTTCACGCGCTTCTGATCCTGGATATCCCCGCGGATTTCCTCGAGCAGCGGCAGGGTCTCCCGGCTGATGCGCTGTATTTCCTCCGCTTCGGTTTTTCTTAGCAAAATGCTCGTGCGACAATCTTCCAGGAGATCCCACCGCGGCGCACACGTTTCGATTTCAACCTTCGGCAATGGATTACCGCAGAATTCCTCGATCGCATCCGCCAATTTCATGACGGTTGCGCCGCGTTTCATCGCGCCGCCCTCGGTGGCATCGATGATTTTCGATTTGCATTTGCCGAAATCACGCTCAAATTGAAGAAGATAGGTGAAGTGCCGCTCTTCGGTGTACATCGGCCGGCCCTGATAATCGGGGATTTTCCGCAGGATCGGGCGGTCGCGGACGATCTGCTCCCACTGTTTCATCTCCACCGTGCAGAACCGCCCCAGCTCCGGACGCCAGACATCCTCATAACTTGTCCCTGGCGTGTAGCACAGTCCGTCGCTGAATCCCAAATCCTGACCGACGAAAATAATCGGATCGCAGCCCAGATGCTCGGCCAGATAAAACGCCAGATGTGCCACCGTGGCTCCGCTGGTCAGCCCGGATTTTCCGATTTTCATTTCGCGCACCAGGGCATCGGCGAATTCGTTGCCGATCATGCTCACCGGCCCGGTCATCATCTCCAGGACGCGCGGCGTCGCCTTGGACTCCGCGACCAGCTCCGTCCGAATCCGCGCCGGCAGTTTCTCGAAAAATCGCGCACAGATTTCGTGATAATCCAGCGATGTCACGAAATGCGGCTGGCATCCCATTTCCAGCAGCGGTTGAAGCGTCGTCTGCACCGCGATCAGCACCGCGCTGCGGTCCAAATCTTTCAGCAAATGTTTATTCTTCCGCAGCGACGGACCGGCCGACACAATCACCGCCGGGAAGCCGCGGTAGCTTTGGGCCAGCCGATTGATTCCCGCGGTTGCCGCATACCAACCGATATTCTTTGCGATGTTCCGCGCGGTCTGTTCGCTGTTGAACAGCAGGGTGTTCATATTCGTTCGCGAGAACGAGGCGAACTCACCCAGCCAGACGCGCACCTGGCTGTAAAACTCCGGTTGAAGCCGAACGCTGGCCGCATGCTCGACCGTTTCAGAGCCGACGGAAATCAGCGCCGTCTGCGGGGTGAGCCGCCGAAAAAAGATCGACTTGTCCGGTTCCCAGAACCACAGCACCCGATGGCTCCCGATCAGGCCGGAAATATCCCGGCTTTCCAGCGCGGCCCGGATCATGCGGATGTCCGGCTCGAAAACGCAGAAGATCGCCTCATCGCTGGCCTTTTCAAACAGCAACTCCAGGTGATATCCCAGCCCCAACCCCAAAACATAAAACGCCGTTTTGCGGTCGATGGCAATGGATTCGATCAGTTGCTCGGCTTCCTGGAGGGGATCGTATCGGCTGTGCAAATATGCGATGCGACCATCGCCGGATTGAACCCGAACCGTCGGCAAGCCCGTTTTGCTCGGCTCCAAAACATATCCCTCGGTTTCCAATGATGATTCGACGGCTTCGGCGAGTCTCGGTTCCGTCGCCCAGAGTGCCGCGAGATTCGACAGCAGCGGCGCATCCGACGGAAGAATGAACCGCTGGGATGGATCGGCCGCGCTGGTCATGAGTGGTCGCTTGCGATCCGCGCTCCATGGTTGTAGCGTGTGCGCCGAAGCCAACGAGGAGGCGGATTCAGGCATACTTATCGGACGTTTAGGGCAAAAATGTTGAGCCGATCCATCGTCCCATGAACGAATTGCTGTTTCATTCCTCGTGGTGGCTCCTGGCCTGCGTCGCCGCCGGCGGGGTCGCCATTTTCATCGCCGGCAACCGCAGACTGGACAAAAACGTCGAGGGCATCGGTCTGGCGATATTGGTGGTTGCGGTGATCCTCGGCCTGCTGCGGTTCTTTTTTCCCACGCCGCGCGAGCGGATGGAGAATCGCTCCCGCGCGATCGTTCGGGCGGTCGATCATCACGATTGGAGCGCCCTGCGGTCATTGCTGGATGCGGACACGGCGCTGTGCAGTCCATCGCGGGTCCTCAAAGGGGACAGAGACCTCATCCTTTCCAGCGTGCAGGCCGCCGTCGATGGGTACCAGGTCAAATCCGTCTCCATCCTGGGCCTCGACAGCGTGCAAACAGAAACGCTCATCACGGTCTCTCTGGAAATTTACAGCGTGCAGGAAAACACCCTGGATCGGCCCGTGACCAGCAGTTGGCAAATGGATTATCAGCAATCGGGCGACCAATGGATTCTGCAGAAGATCACCATCCTCCGCGTGGACTCCGACAACCAGGGTTTCAATCCGAGGTTGCCGCCGCCGCTTGAGTGAGAGACTGGCTCCATTTTCGCAGCAGCCCATGGTCGGTCAGATCGAACTGCAAAGGGGTGATCGTGATGAATCCATCGCGAAGGGCGGCCACGTCGGTGTCATCGTCCGTTTCGCCAAGGACAAATACGCTGTTGTTCCAGAAATAATCCCGGCCGCGCGGGTCTTGACGGCGCTCGTATGTGTCGGTCCATGGCCGCGTGCATTGCCGGACAGTTTTAACTCCTGCCGGCGCCTGATGCGGCGCGAGGCACGGGATGTTGATGTTGGCTACATGTCCGGGTTCAAGGCCCACCGCCAGAATCCGCTCGATGGTTTGCCGCGCCAGCTTCGCCGATCGTTCATAATCCGGTGGAATGTCCGCCCGCAGGTGGAGCGAGACCGCGATGCTCGGGAGTCCCAGAAACGCGGCTTCGATCGCCGCGGCGACCGTACCGCTGTAAATCACGTTGATTCCCACGTTCGCGCCGCTGTTCATCCCGCTGACAACCAGATCGGGCGGCCGCGGAAGTAACTGTGACACCGCGAGCTTCACGCAATCCGCCGGCCGGCCCTCGACGGCGATGCCCGTGAACGCATCGGCGACTTTCATGCGGCTGGTCAGCAGCGGCGTCGAGAGCGTGATGCCATGCCCCGTCGCGCTCTGCACCGTCGCGGGCGCGATGACCTCAACTTCGCCCAGCTCGATCAACTCGGCATGCAGCGCCGCCAAACCCGGCGCCGAAATTCCGTCGTCATTGGTCAGGAGTATCAACATAGGCACAGTATAATGGATCGGATGCTCCGTCTCACGCGCGCGCAGGTTCGCCGGATCGATCGCCTCGCGGTCGACCGATACCGCATTCCCGGGGTGTTGCTGATGGAGAACGCCGCGATCGCCGCGGCGAACGTCGCCGAACAGATGATCCAGCCCGGCGCGGGACCCGTGCTATTTCTCTGCGGCGGCGGCAACAACGGCGGCGACGGTTTGGCCATCGCGCGGCATCTGCACAATCGGGGCCATGAAACTCGGATTCTGCTCACTGCCGATCCCGCGAAATACGCCGGGGAAGCGAAAATCAACTGGGACATCTGCCAAGCCATGAACCTTCTATCGGCCGGCGCAACGGTCGACGCAATTCTGCAAATCGGCCCGGGTCTGATCATCGATGCGATTTTCGGCACGGGGTTGACCCAGCCGCCGCGCCCGCCGTTTGCCGATCTCATCGCCGCGATCGAAAAAACGCGGACGCCGGTTCTGGCCATCGACATTCCCAGCGGCCTCGATTGCGACACCGGCCGGGCGCTTGGACCGGCATGCGTCACCGCGACGCGCACCATCACGTTCGTCGCCGAGAAGATCGGCTTTGACCAACCGGAGGCCAGGAAATATCTTGGTCAAGTCTCTGTCGGCGACATCGGATGTCCCGGCGAATTGGTTGCGGAGGCCGCGCGTGACAAAACTGAGCGTCAATCTGAATAAAATCGCCACGCTGCGCAACACCCGCGCCATCGGTATTCCCAGCGTTACGGGCGCGGCCAAAACTGTTCTGGACGCCGGTGCGCACGGCATCACGATTCATCCCCGTCTCGATCAGCGTCACATCCGACCGGACGACGTCGGCGAGTTGGCTGAATTATTGAGAAATTATCCCGCGGCTGAATTCAACATCGAGGGGAATCCGTTTCACAACTACATGCAATACGCCGAACGCTTTCGCCCGACGCAGTGTACCTTGGTGCCGGATTCGCCGGAGGCCTCCACCAGCGATCACGGGTGGGACCTGTCGCGCGACAGCGGGCGCCTGCGTCCTATCGTGGATCAGCTCAAATCCCTTGGCTGCCGCGTCTCTTTATTTGTCGATCCATTGCCCGAATCGATGGATTTGGCCGCCAGACTGGCTGTAGATCGAATCGAGTTATATACCGCCCCCTACGCCGAAGATTTTGCCGCCGGCAACAGCCGCGCCGCGGACGCTTACACCGCCGCCGCCGTTCGAGCTGCCGACCTTGGCCTCGGCGTGAACGCCGGGCACGATCTGAATTTGAGAAATCTGCGGCCCTTTCTTCAGGCCGTCCCGAACGTCCTGGAAGTTTCCATCGGTCATGCCCTGATCGCCGATGCCCTGGAGTTCGGCTTGTCCGCAACCGTCGCAAGATATCTGGTAATGTGCGCGTGAAAACTGGGGTTTATTATGTTTTTCCGACGACCGCGAATCCGAATTGGAAGAATATTATCGTTACGATTCTCGTGCCGTCCGCGTTCCGTTGCTCGAATAGGGGAAATGATCGCCGCTGCGAACACCGCTGGCTGGCCCGATAGGATTCGCGCCCGCCGTCTGCAAAGAAGCGAAGATGGAGTCGCCGCGTTCCGCGGCCAATGCGACGGAGTTTCGAGCGACGTGCTCGACCTCAACCGTCCGCACAGCCCCGCTTCCC
>Ga0302325_10015709_pt1 | contig 16087 bp, 14 predicted proteins | sample Palsa_T0_2_FD_201948 | JGI IMG/M metagenome (GOLD analysis project Ga0302325, IMG submission 201948) | Peat permafrost microbial communities from Stordalen Mire near Abisko, Sweden - Palsa_T0_2 | ecosystem: Environmental > Terrestrial > Soil > Palsa > Peat permafrost | place: Sweden: Abisko... | reverse complement strand
TGGCTAAACACGAGGTCCGGATCCTGCCATGCCTTGCCGGGCGTGACGCCGTGAGCTCCCACGGCAAGACCGTGGGCGATGCTGAACTGAGCGTCTTGAACATGCTCTATGGACCGGTTGAACCAGGTCGGCAGCTCTACCCATCCCTCGCCCCACGCGTTGAGTGCCTCGATCTCATCCGGCTTCAAGTCGTTGTCTGCCACGACCTCGGTTAGGCCGTCGAGCAGCGCGCCGCCTTCTGGCGCCGGACGGTCATATACGTCTTTGATGATCCCGGGCAGATGGCGGGAAAAGCAGCGCAGCGATGCGTTTGGTTACGACGTCACAACGCCTTTGAAGGAAGGCGGGCGGCGTTCGCGGTGGGCTGCCACACCCTCGATGACGTCCGACCCGCCGAAACCCAGAAACTCGAGTCCAAGTGACGCGTCGAACATCGGGCCGTTCTGTCGGTACCACTGGTTGAGTGAATACTTTGTCCAGCGCAGCGCCTCCTGGGCTCCTTGACTTAGCTCGCCAGCGATCTCCCGTGCGGTCGGGAGAAGATCGTCCGGATCGACCGTCAGAGACACGAGACCTGCCCGCTCTGCATCTTCGCCCGAGATCTCCCGGCACGTCAGAAGCAGGTATTTCGCCTTGGCCATGCCGCATAGCAGCGGCCAGACCATGGCTGCGTGATCCCCGGCCGCCACCCCCAGTCGAGTGTGACCGTCGATGATCCGCGCATTGCGCGCAGCAATAGAGATGTCAGCCAGGAGAGCCACGACGAGCCCTGCGCCGACAGCAGGCCCGTGTATCGCGGAGATGATCGGCTTGGAGCAGTTGATGATGTTGTAAAAGAGGTCACGAGCCTCACGCATCACCCTCATCCTGACCCCGTAGTCGGCAATCTGAGCATCGATCAGCTCGAAGCTGCCCCCGGCCGAGAAGGCCTTGCCTACCCCGCGGACAACGACGACCCTGACGTCCGGATCCTGCTCGATCACCGGCCAGATACGAGGTATCTGGCGGTGCGACTCCTCGTCGACTGCGTTGAGGTTAGGACCGTCGAAGATAACCTCAAGCACGCCCGCCTGGTGGTTCTCGAAGGTGAGTCTCGAGAATTCCTTGTAGTTGTCGATCACGGGCTCGTCCCTCCGAGTGGTCCATTTTGAAGTGCGCTAGCGCCCGCCGGTGGCGGGCCGCATGATTCGATAGGGGCGTCGATACTGATGTGCTCTGCTCTCGGCGCGCCTGCCGGTCGGGTTGGCGTATGGCTGAAACGAGACGCCGACGATGGGCGGAGAGCGTCGCCGAGCCGCTCGAACAAGCGACGCCCGGGACCGGCCCCACGCCTGCCAGAGTCACCGCACGAACGTCAGTTAGCGGCCCGGTCACGCCGGACCCACTAGCCTGCGTACGCCTGTCACGGCAGTATTCACCATTACCGACCGCCCAACTGCGCTAACTCCAGGTCAACGCGCCCGCATTTCACTTTGGATCCATCATATATTAAGTTCTCGATCTGGGAAGTCCCCGGGATCAGGCAAACTCGCCGGATCGATTAGGCCGCACCCGACGTATGACCGCGCCGGCCACCGCGGACCGGTACGCAGGTCCGATCGCGGGCAACGCGAGGGTCCCTGAACTAGGTCATGACACGCGCCGCAACAGTCATTGAGGCAGCCCGACGCGAACGCGGCCAGCGACGACCGAGGGCCGGTATAGTGTATGATACTTTGTATATCTGAGGAGTCTATATGAGCCAAGGCGATGGGGTGATGACCGACGCAGTTAGGTTCAATGGCCGCGCCACCAGGCGGCAGCAGCTTCCCGAAGAGGTCGCGACATATGTCCGCGAGCTCATTATCTCCGGAGCGGTGCGGCCTGGCGAATACCTGCGGATGGAGAGCATAGCCGAGGCAGTCGGTGTCAGCAACACGCCCGTTCGTGAGGGCCTCCTCGCATTGCAGAGCGAGGGATTTGTCCGGCTGGTCCCTCGTCGCGGGTTCCTTGTTGCTCCCTTCACCCAGCAAGATGTGCGCGACCTATTCTGGGTCCAGGCCCAGCTTGCACGCGAGCTAGCCGGTCGTGCTGCCAAGAAGATCACCCCAGAGCAGATCGCTAAGCTCGAGGCCAACTTGGTGCAGTACGAGAAGGCGGCTGCCGAGGGCAACAAGGAGCGCCTCGCCGATATCGGACACGGCTTTCATCGTGGGGTTAACCTGGCTGCCGATTCTCATCGGCTCGCGCTCTTGCTCGGCTCTGTGGTCAGGAATCTGCCTAGTCGCTTCTATGCCACGATCGAGAGCCAGGTTGCCTCGAGCCGTGAAGATCATCCTCTCCTGCTTGCTGCCCTGCGTGAGCACGACGTCCGGAAGGCGAAGTCGGTTATGGAGCGGCATATCCTCGTGGGCGGCGATCATCTGGTTGAGATCCTCGAGCGTCGCGGGCACTGGATCAATGAGGAATCCGCATCCTAAGCGCGGCCAATTCTGTGCGTTCCAGGATGCCCGAGTCCGAGGTGGCTAGCCGCCGGGTGACTACCTAAGCGGCTCGCGGACGCAGGCGGTTCATGACGATACTGACGTCTTCGACATCTTCAAGATGCATCACGCGATCAGCCACCCACTCCGCATCATCCGCGCTGATCACTCCCTCTGCGTTGTGGAGGAACTTCGCAATCAATTCATCGTTCGTCATGTAGCTCGAAGGGTCTGGCGAGGGGCTGCCCTTGGGATAGCTTCGCTCCCCCACGAAAGTGGTCCCCCGCGCCACCACCTCAATACGGGAGGGTCGGGCGGCAGGATCGGCGGACACAGCCGAAGCCCAGTCAGGGTGCGAGCTCCACACAACCCTGGACATCAGGTCCATGACCGACTGGCTGTACACGACGCCCGGGTCCTGCCACTCCTTGCCGGGGGGCACCAGATGGGCCGCCAGCGCAAGTCCGTGAGAAAAGCTGAACTGCGCGTCGTACGGCCTCTCGATGTTCTGGTTCATGAACGTGGGGAACTGCCCCACCCACTGTTCGCCGTAGGCGTTCAGGGTCTCGATTTCCTCTGGCTTGAGGTCGTTCGCCTGAATCACCTCGATCAACGCATCGAGTAGCGCGTGCGGGACTCGGCAATGCGGATACGGTTTGAAGAACGACTCGGCGGGGTATCTCCACTGGCTCCCAAGACCCGTAGTGAGCTGAGACGGTTCCCAGCGCCTGGTGCCGATGAAACGCGGGTAACCGAACTCAGCGTCATCAAGGATGAGCTTGTCGCCGCGGTGACCGAGCTCGGCCATGTACGCCGCCGTCATGCCGGTCAGGGCCAGCAGGCCTGGCATCAGGTTGTACTTGATAGTCGTTGTTGGCGCATGCATGAGCCAAGCACGGTGAGCGTTCACGGGCGTGGTACTGCCGGCGATACCCAAAGCATCCGCCACGGCTTCCTGCCGCATCGCCTTCATCATCGCTGCCGCGGCTGTGATGCCGAATACCGTGCTGCTGTAGCCGAGCACGGCAGACGTATTTGCCCTGCCGTCCTGGATGTCGCGGTTCTGGTCCATCGCCTTCGCGAAGCGGAAGGACATTTCATGACACACCGCGATGGCGGACATGACCTGTCCCCCGGAGCTTCGCAGACTCTCACCCAAGGCCAGGGCCACGGGTACCACATACGGTGCCACGTGACCGGGAGAAGCGACCGCATCGAAATCAAGGGCGTTGATCAACTCAGCGTTCGCAAACGCCGCCCCATGAGCAGAAGTCCTCTCGCGGAGGCCGAGAATTGTCGCCTCAACGCTCGAACCCCCGAGGACCCGGCCGTAGTCGATGCCCATTCGCCCCGACGGAATATCGATCGCCGCCAAGCCACAGCCGATCGAGTCCAGCAGGACCCTCTTCGAGTCCTCGACCACCTCAGGCGGCAGGCTCTCCACCAGGGTGTTGGCCGCGAACGCGGCAAACTTTTCGACGTGGGACTCGGACACATCACGCTCCTAGCTAGCAGAGCTCCGGGCACGACCTCGAAGTTCGAGACCACATGAATTACAAATAATGTATGGAACTTCTGAGAAAGTCCTAGGCGCAGAACTCCTCGATGTAGTCAGGGTGATGTTGCACCCGAACCCACCAGCCAGAGACAACCCAGCGGCCCACCTTGGCGTCTTAGATCGAGCTTCCTTGTAGTACTCTAATATATTATGTAAGATGATTCAAGCCGACAGGGGAGCCCATCCATGCGAGCGGAACCATTCACCCTCTGCGTCACAGACTCCCTCCTCTACGATCTTCGCGATCGACTGCGCCGCACCCGCTGGCCCGTAGAGCCGGCCACTCCCCCTGGAAGCATGGCGCGAGCCTGGAGTACATGCGACGCGCCGTCGCCTACTGGGCCGACGAGTACGACTGGCGACGTTCGGAGGCTGCGCCATGATGGAAGCGCGGCCGGACTAGCGTATGTCCAGATGAAGCAAGAAAGGACGCCGTGAGCATAGTGAAACGTCGTTGTTTTCAGGTTCGATGCTCGCGGTAGGGCTTGCCGAGTTCGGCGCCCCGGAGGTGCTAAATGTCGTACACGTAGCGGAGCCGTGCGCGAAACGCGGTGAGGTCCTGATCAGGGTGGTTGCCGCAACCGTGAACCCTACCGACACCTTGTTCCGGGCAGGCAAGCAGGCACATTTGATGACCGCCTTGACTCCGCCCTACATCCCTGGCATGGAGTTCGCCGGCTATGTTCATCAGCTCGGTGAGAGTTCTTCGCCGTTGACGAGGGGACAGCCAGTGATGGGCATAGTCAACCCGAGGCGCCGGGAGGGCGGTACCTACGCGCAATATGTCTGTGCACCGATCGAATCAGTGGTGCCGGTCTCCGACACCACTGATCTGGCCGAAGCCGCAACTGTGCCGATGAACGGTCTGACGGCGAAGATGGCCATCGAGGCTCTCGAGCCGGTTCCCGGTGACACGATCCTGGTGACCGGCGGCGCAGGCGCAGTGGGCGGTTATGCGATTCAGCTAGCCAAGGATGCGGGCCTCACCGTCATTGCGGACGCGAAGGAATCCGATGTGGCTCTGCTGCAACAGTTGGGAGCTGACGAAGTCGTGCCACGCGGCGCCTCAATGTTCTCCGCTGTTCGCAACCGTCGCCCCGCTGGCGTTGATGGTCTCATCGACGGAGCATTGCTCGGTGACGAAGCCGCCGGTCTGGTGCGTGATGGCGGCACCATCGTGTCACTGCGAAGGACACACGACATCACCGACGGACGCCTGCGTCATCGCCATGTGGCGGTGTTGGACCAGGCGACCAACACCGCCGCACTCAGTTGGCTCAGCGAAGTGCTCCGGGACGGCACCCTCAGTCCGCGCGTCGCGATTCGTCTGCCAATGTCTGACGCCGTCGGAGCCCATCGCCTCGTGGAACAAGGTGGTCTGCGCGGCCGTGTAGTTTTGATGCCGGACGCCAGAGCCGTGAGTAAGGCCGAAAGGGCAAGGGCTGCCAGGTCGGGCTCATAGCGGAAACCGGGCTAACCGGCGCCTGCCCTTTACCATATTGGCCATTTTGCCAGTCTTGGAGCAGGCCAGTTCCTGCATCACATCAGCACGCTGCCCGCGAAGACCGTTGTACCTGCCGAGGTGAGCCGGCCTCCAGGTACATCAGCACGTGACTTCGCATTCCTCGACGGCGACCTGCTTCACCGTCGCTACAGGGAAGAGCTCACCTCTTGGAGGAGCCACCCATATATAATATTGCCAAAGGTGCCCGGCGCGGGTCGTTGAGCCGACACGCTTCTCGGGCGGAAACGAGGTAACCGTGGCTAGGCCTTCCATCTCGGTCGGTGTTCGGCTTCCCCTCCCGACAGGCAAGTTGCCTCCCGCGCAATTGCTGAAGGTGTGCCATGTCGCCTTGGAGCTCGGGTACACCTCGTTCTGGGTAGGAGACCACGTGCTGCTGCCGGAGTCCAGCGCTTCGGCTTACCCCCACACTGAGGACGGATCGCGTCCCTTTCGCGCCGACACGCCTTGGGCGGATCCACTCCTAGAACTCACCTGGCTCGCGGCTCAGTTCCCCGGAGCGCGGTTCGGCACGAGCGTCCTCATCCTGACGCTGCGCAAGCCGTCCTTGCTTGCCAAGCAGCTCTCGACCATGTCGTGGCTTACTGAGCGCCCCCTGTCGTTCGGTGTCGGTACAGGTTGGCTGCGCGACGAATACGACGCGGTTGGAATGCCCTTCGAAAAGCGCGCCACTAGGGCCAAGGAGAACATTGCTGAGATCAAGGAACTGCTGGCCCGTGGTCAGCGCAGCTACGTCGTGCGCGGCAACGGGGAGAATCTGGCTGACAAGCCGTTCACGATGCTGCCGCAGGCTCCGGCTCCGGTGGAGTTCCTGTGGGGCGGCTGCAGTCCGGTCGCGATGCGCCTGATCGCCTCGTCGTGCGACGGCTGGCTCCCCGCCAAACAGAGCCTCGAGGCGCTGGAGGGGCATATCGCCCGTCTCAAGGCCGCTTGCGATGACGCCCGCCGGGACTTTCGCGAGCTGAAGCTCGTCGTGAAGCCCGGCCCAGGGCCTGACCCGCGATCCGGCGCGATCGACAAGGACCACCTGGCGGGCTACGCCCATCTGGGGTTCCATGAGGCGATCCTCGAGATGCCCTTGGAGCCCGACGGGGTCAGCGACGCGCTCAGCGCGCTGGAGCGCGTCGCGGCCCGCAGCTGGCTATGAACCTGGACGACTCGCGGCTCCCGCCTTGGCGAGATTTGTCTGAGGTCCGCGACAAGTCACTCGCCCGAATTCGCGTTCAGGATCTCGGTCTGGTGGAGGATCTCCGCGGCCTGGGCTAGCACTGGCGCGTCCACCATCCGTCCGGCAAACCGGAACACTCCTGGCGATACGGCAGCGGCTGCTACAACTTCCCGTGCCCATCGGATTTGCCCGGCGGTCGGCCGAAACGCGTCTCGAACAACCCCAACCTGCGACGGATGGATACACGCCTTGGCGGCGAAGCCCGCGGAAGCCGCCGCGATGCTGTCCGCGCGCAGCAGATCCATGTCGGCGATGTCGACGAGCACCGTGTCAATGGGCATCACCCCGGCCGCCCTCGCCGCATACAGGATCCGGGTCCTGGCCTCTTCTACAACGGGCGGGTAGGTTCCCTGCGAGGTCCGGCCGGGACGCCCGCCGAGGTCAGCGACTAGGTCCTCACTGCCCCACATCAGCCCGATGCAGTTGCCAGCAGCGGCGATACCGGGAGCAGCCAAGACGCCGGCCGCCGTTTCGCATAGTGCGACAACGCGACGGGGCGCCAATGATTCGATCGCAGCTGCGTCCGCGACCATCGGCAGCATGACTGCAGTGCCGGGTGACTCAGCTAGCGCAGCGACATCGTCGTCGTGCCAGGGCGTTCCCGTGCCATTGATCCGCACGATGGTCCGGGCGGCGTCGAGGCGATGCAGGGCACGGAGGACTTCGTCCCTCGCTCTGCTCTTGTCCTCGGCGCCGACAGAGTCCTCTAGATCCAGAACGACCGTGTCGGCGGCGACGACTGCCTTCTCGAACCGCTCGGGACGATCACCCGGACAGAACAGCATCGCCGGACACCGCAGGGCGGCCTTGCTGGCGGTCATCCCTGATCCGCTCCGCCGCGGTTCACTAGCTGCGCTGGGCTGCGGACATCGTAAGGAGTGCCGAACGATCCCCGCCGACGATGCCACTGTGGTTGGCCAACGGGCGACGTTGCGTACGGTCCGGCGATGTAGCCCCCGAACTCTAGTACGCGGATGCCGGCGAGCGGCTTGCTCCGCACGTCCAAACCTCACCTGCCCGAACCGGATGATGCTTGCCTGCCATCAGTTTCTTCGTCAGCGCTGCGGGCTGAAACCGGGTCCGATCACGGCATCGTGACGGATTGGCCGGCACGTGGGGACGGTACAGCGGCGTTCCACGCATCGATTACTTCACGCACATCGATTACGCCTGCCCTGGGCGTTGTTGGTTGCCGCGCGGGCGTTCGGCTGAAGCGCGGAGCAGGCGAGGGATGCAGAGCGCCATCGATGCGCTGGAATACCCGACGTTCGGCATTCTGAGGCTGGTCGGCGGCCTCCCCGAACGACCAGACTGGCGTTACGCACGCGTCAGTTCCTTCGTAAATCTCGGCCCACTCTGCCCGGGTTCTGGACACTATAGCCGCGGTAATCAGCTCGCGCAGCCTAGGCCACTGAACGCGATCATTCTGATCAGGCCAATCGGACAGGTCGACGCCAAGTCTCGTGACGAATTCCCGGAAGAAGTCCGGCTCCAGCGCGCCGACCGCGACATACCTGCCATCGGCACAACGATACGTGTCGTAGAACGGTGCACCGGAGTCGAGCCAGTTCGTGCCGGGCTCGTCGCTGAAGAGCCCGGCTGCGCGCAACCCTTGGAGCCTTGCCGTCAGCAGCGCGACGCCGTCGACCATGGCAACGTCGACGACCTGGCCCTGGCCCGAGCTCCGAGCCTCTAGCAATGCGGAGACGATTCCGAATGCCGCAAGCATCCCGCCACCTGCGTAATCACCGAGCAGGTTTACGGGCGGCCTGGGAGCTTCGCCTACCCGCGCCATCATATGCAGAGCCCCAGACTGCGCGACGTAGTTGATGTCGTGGCCCGCCTCCCCTGACAGCGGCCCGGTCTGGCCGTAACCGGTAAGCCGTGCGTAGACGATCAATGGGTTGCGATCTAGGACTGTGCTCGGGTCGAGGCCCAACCGCTCCGCGACCCCTGGGCGGTAACCCTCGATAAAGACGTCAGCCGCGTCTACCAGCCTGAGTACTGCCTCGATGCCGGCCGGGTCCTTAAGGTCAACCGCGACGTTGTCGACACCCCGATTGGCCAGATCATGTTCCTCGCGCAGCCCGTCGGTCTGGCTTAGCTCGCGTGCGGGCCGGTTGGCCGGACGACTGACTCGAACGACGTGCGCACCAAGGTCGGCGAGAAGCATGCTTGCGTATGGCACAGGACCCATACCGGCAAGGACGACAACGCGGATGCCTGCAAGCGGCCCGCTCATGACGCTGGACCAATGCGTGCGGCGACCTTATCTCCTAGCGGCCACATATCGGCGCTGGCCCGACTCAAAGCTATCGGCATGCTGCCCGTCGGATTCACCTCCACCACCTCACAAGATCTCAGCGTCGCGGAACCATACGCCACGGCCGCTTCGAGAGCGGCGCCGTCGACGTCAGAGAGCGACTGGACGAGCAACGAGGCAGCTGTGTCGGCGATCTCCATACTCCTGCGGGATCATCGCTCCCAGCCCGCCGGACTTGGCAAACGCCCGAACGAACTCCCACGGGTACTCGCCCTTCTGCCGCCAGTACCGCACATCAAACCGGCTCGCCAGATTCCACACTGACATACGCACCAGCTCCACATCAGCCGCATCCGATGACATCACAACTCCCTCACATCACCCAGCGCCGGAACATCACCAGCAGCGTCGCCGTGTCGATAGGCTAACCAAAGCAGTCATATGCACAATATATGATGTTCTAAAGGCCGTCAATCGAGGCGCGGCGTAGCTCCTGCGGGTCGGAGTGGCCAGGCGCGGCAGCCGGGCATGAGTCGAATCAGTGGCTGAGCAAGGCGTCGGCGGCAAGGTTGATCCGGCGTTTGGAAATCGTGGTTCGGGCTTTCCACCCTTTTCACCGTGGCCGGCCGCCGCCTTGCACGTCTCCTCGTGCACGTCGGTGAGCTCGCGCAAGCCAGCCGGTCCGATCCGTGCCGTGACCCTGGCGACGAGCCCACCCGCCATCGGAGCCTGGGCGGTGAACAGGCCCGGCTCGCCGGCCAAGCGGATTCGTGTGAAATGGTAGAAACCATGCGCGACATCGTGATCTGCGAACCGGTCCGGACCCCGATAGGCCGGTACGGCGGCAGCCTGAAGGCTCTCACCGCCGCGGAACTCGGTGAGATAGCGCTGCGCGGCCTGCTGGAGCGGACCGGGCTCGACCCGGCCGCCGTCGACGACGTGATCCTCGGGCACTGCTACCCCAACAGCGAGGCGCCCGCGATCGGCCGGGTGGTCGCGCTCAACGCGGGTCTGCCGGTGACGGTGCCCGGCATGCAGGTCGACCGGCGCTGCGGCTCCGGGCTGCAGTCGGTGCTCCAGGCCGGCCTGCAGGTGGGCAGCGGCGGGCAGGAGCTGGTGATCGCGGGCGGCGCCGAGAGCATGAGCAACGTCCCGTTCTACTCCACCGAGATGCGCTGGGGTGTCAAGGGCCCCGGCGTGACCCTGCACGACGGGCTGGCTCGCGGGCGGGTCACCGCGGGCGGACGGGACTACCCGGTCCCGGGCGGCATGCTGGAGACGGCCGAGAACCTGCGGCGCGAATACGGCATCTCCCGGGCCGAGCAGGACGAACTCGCGCTGGCCTCGCACCAGCGGGCGGTAGCCGCGCAGCGGTCCGGGGTCTTCGCCGAGGAGATCGTCCCGGTCACGATCCAGAGCCGGAACGGCGAGGAAGTCGTCGACACCGACGAGCACCCGCGGGCCGACGCCTCGCTCGAGGCGCTGGCCGCCCTGCGGCCGGTGCTGGGCAAGCAGGATCCCGAGGCCACCGTGACCGCGGGCAACGCCAGCGGCCAGAACGACGCGGCCGCCATGTGCATCGTCACGCACCCCGAACGAGCCGAGGCCCTCGGCCTGCGGCCGCTGGTCCGCCTGGTGTCCTGGGCGGTGGCGGGCGTGCCGCCCAGGACCATGGGCATCGGTCCCGTCCCCGCGAGCCGGGCCGCACTGGAGCGCGCCGGGCTGAAGCTGTCCGACATGGACCTGATCGAGCTCAACGAGGCCTTCGCGGCCCAGGTGCTGGCGTGCACCCGGGAATTCGGGTTCGGCCAGGCCGACTTCGAGCGCATCAACGTGCACGGCTCGGGGATCTCGCTGGGCCATCCGGTCGGCGCCACCGGCACGCGCATCCTGACCACGCTCGCCCGGGAGATGCAGCGGCGGCAGGCCCGGTACGGGCTGGAGACGATGTGCATCGGCGGCGGCCAGGGCCTGGCCGCGATCTTCGAGCGAGTCGCCGACTGAGCGGCGCCACCCGGTTCAGCAGGCTCGTATACGTAACCATCCTGCCGATTTTGGGTTCGGGGTGGCCAGCGCCGCCGTCCGGGCCGAGATGACGCTCATCCGCAAGGCTCTCGATCCGCCACCACCGGCGGGCTGAGCATCGGGCCTGCGCGAGTAAGCCGCCGCGCGAATGGCCAGGTGGTTCCGTGGGCGATGCTGGCAGCCCGTAAGCTTGGGCTGTCGTGACTGACATGTTCTAAAAGCGTCGCGGACACTGGCATGAGGGACCAAGGGGATGGCGGTGAACGCTCCCATCAGCATCAGGGACGTGGCCGCGCATGCGGGCGTGTCGGTGGGCACCGTGTCAAACGTGATGAACCGGCCCGACATCGTGGCGGCCTCGACCCGTGACCGCGTGCACGCCTCGATCAAGGCCCTGGGGTTTGTCCGGAACGAGTCGGCCAGGCAGCTGCGGGCCGGGCGCAGCCGCATGATCGGCCTGATCGTGCTGGACGTGGCGAACCCGTTCTTCACCGACGTGGCCCGCGGCGTGGAGGACGAGGTGAGCAAGTCCGGCCTGGCCGTCATCTTGTGCAACTCTGATGACCAGCTGCCGAGGGAGAACGGCTACCTGGACCTGCTCGAGGAGAACCGCGTCCAGGGCATCCTGATCACCCCGGTCGCCGACGACCGGCACCGGCTCGCTCAACTGCAGGCCCGGGGCACGCCGGTGATCCTGGTGGACAGCAGGTCCCCGGCCCGCGGGCAGTGCTCGGTCTCGGTCGACGACGTGCTCGGCGGCGATATCGCCGTGACTCACCTGCTCCAGACCGGGCACGAGCGGATCGCCTTTGCCGGCGGCCCGGTCAACCTCCGTCAGGTCGCCGACCGCCGCGAGGGCGCTTGGCGCGCCCTGGCCCGGGCAGGCGCGGGTCCGGCCGAGCTGATGATCTTCGAGACACCGGCGCTCAACGTCGCCGCGGGAAAGGCCGCGGGCAGCGCCATCGCGGACACCCGCCCGCCGGACCGGCCGACCGCGGTCTTCTGCGCCAACGACCTGGTCGCGTTCGGCCTGCTGCAGGAGATGACCGAACGCAAGATCAAGGTGCCGACCGACGTCGCCATTGTCGGCTACGACGACATCGACTTCGCCGCGGCCGCCGCCGTGCCGCTGTCGTCGGTCCGCCAGCCCCGGCAGCTGATCGGCCGCACCGCGGCCCAGCTGCTGCTTGAGGAGGCCATGGGCCTGGACGGCCATCAGCACCGGCAGGTCGTCTTCGAGCCGGAGCTCGAGGTCCGCCGGTCCAGCCAGGGCGGCCCCCGCCCGCGGCACGGACCCAGCCCCGCCGCGACGGTGCTGCCCGGCTGATTACGGCTGACCAGGGAAAACAGCGTAGGTGTCGGCGCTGCGTGACGGGCTCGCTCCGGTAGGATCCGGATCGTGGATCAGGTGCTGATGGACGAGCATGGCCGACCCGAGCCTCCGCTGGAAAGCGGCGAGGTCGAGACGCTGCGGGGCTTCCTGACCTACCAGCGCGCGACGCTGGAGTGGAAGTGCCGCGGGCTGGACGACGAGCAGCTGCGGGTGGCGCTGCCGCCCACGACGATGACGCTGGGCGGGATGCTGAAGCACCTGGCCTACGTCGAGGACTACTGGTTCACCGAGGTGATCGGCGGCGAACCTGAGCCGGAGCCGTGGGCGAGCGGGCGCCCGGAGTCGGACCCCGACTGGGACTGGAACAGCGCCGCTGCGGACTCAGGCGGCGAGCTGCGGGCTCTGTGGGCCGAGCGGGTCAACCGGTCCGATGCCATCGTGCGGGCCCAGCTCGGCGAGGACGGGGCCGCGGCGCTGAGCATGTCGCACTGGGCCTGGGGCGGGCAGGGACGTGTCTGCCTCCGGTGGGTCCTGGCGCACATGATCGAGGAGTACGCCCGCCACAACGGTCACGCCGACCTGATCCGCGAGTCGATCGACGGCCAGACGGGCGAGTAAAACAGCCCGGCCCGGCTGTCGAGTCCCGCTGCGCTGCCGAGGCCCCTAGCTGTCGAGCCCGCTAGCTGTCGAGCCCGCTAGCTGTCGAGCCCCAGGGTGAAGGTGGGCTTCGGCGAGGTCTCGGGCAGGCGGTGCTCGGCGGCCAGACGCCGGATGGCGGTTCCGGTGGCGAGGAACTCGGTGGCGTGCTCGCCCCAGACGTGGTTGTTGACCGCGACGGTGACCCCCACGATGCCCGAGGACTTGGCCTGGGTGGCCTCGGCCTGCATCCTGGCCAGTGCGAGCTCGCGGGCCTCGTAGATGCCCTGGGTGAAGATCACCATTTCCTGGTTCTGGCCGGCCTGGCGCAGTGACTGCATCGCCGACTGATGGGCGATGTGGTAGACGCAAACTCCGAGCACGAACGCCACCGGCACGGCGCCCGCCGCCAGCAGCCGGAAGAAGTCCTGAGCCGACAGGTCCGAGGTGAACGCCCGGCCGTCCGGGGCCCGATGGGCGCCCGCGGTGCCGCCGCCGGTGCTGCCCAGCGCGCGCACGGCGGTCCCGGTCGCGATGAACTCCAGGACACCCTGGCCCCACACGTAACTCTGCAGGCGCAGCTGGACGCCGACGATGCCGTCGGCGCCGAGGTGGTCAGCCTCCGCCTGCATCCGGCTCATGGCCAGTTCCCTGGCGTTGTACATGGCCTGGGTCAGGACCTGCAGTTCCTGGTTCTGCGACCATCGTCCGATCTGCAGGCCGATGTGATAGATGGACGATCCGACCACGAAGCCAAGCGGCTCGAACCCGGCCTCGCCGAGCAGCACGTACTCGGAGACCGACAAGTCGGAGGTGAAGACCCCCGCCGGAGCGGCGCCCGCGGTCTGCGCCAGCCTGCCCGCCGCGGCCTGCGGCTCCCAGGTGGCCCCGTCGCCGGCCTGTTTTCCGCCGAAAAGTGGCATGTGACTCTCCTCCGGCCAGATAATCGGAAGGCACGCTCTGGCATGCGAAGCCTACTGCAGCGACCGCCGCAGCCACCCGCTCAGGCCGATCCGGTCGGCCGCGGCGCTAGACCAGCGTCTCGCTCCTGGCCAGGGCGGCGAGCTTCGCCAGGGTCTCGGTCATGCTGGCCATCCAGCGGTCGCCGCCCCGCACGGCCCGGCGCAGCCAGGCAGGCGAGCGAGAGCAGTCGTAGGTCTCCGTGACCAAGGTGAACCCGGAACCGGCCGGGACGAGTTCATAGCTCCACCGGTGCCCGGCCTTGTCCCCGATGCTGACCTGGTCTTCCTCCCGGGTGGCCGCCGTCATGAACGGCTCCCAGCCGATCCTGCGGTTGAGCTCGTACTCCACGACCTCGTTGGACATCTCGTAGTCGCCCATCTCGTCGTTGTGCATCTTCATCGCGAAGACGTCGCCGACTCCGGACACGACCACGTCGCTGGACGCCTCTCGCAACATGCCTGACCCGTCGATGAGCGGGTGGCGGGCGGAATGGGCCAGGATGCCGAACAACTTCTCGGCCGGCGCCTCGATCTTCCGCGACACCGAGACGGGCGGGCAGGTTTGGTCGGTCATGGTTGGTGTCCTTCCTGACGGTGCTGCTTTGGTCGTTAAGACGCGCGGCCGCGGCGGAATTCATCGCGGGGGCGGGCACCAGGGACCGTTCGGAATCAAGATCATGAGAGTCCGCGGGCGGTGCCTGTGAGCAGGACCGCGCCCTGCTGGCTGGCGTCGCCTGGCTGGTCGGCGGTGATCTGCATGGTCGGGAACTGGGCCGGGTTCGCCGCGCTCCACATGGTGAAGGTCCCGTTCCCGCTGTGATTTACGACGAACGTGCCCGCGGTGATGAGGTCCGGATGGCCGGGCCGGTTGCCGGTGCCCGCGTACCAGCACTCGTAGAACTGGTCTGGGCGCAGGGCCGGGAGGTGGTCGACGGTGAGCTGGATCTCCCAGCCCCCGTCGCGGTGCCGGACCGTGGCGGTGCCGGACGCCGCCTGACCATGCGGGGCCCGCAGGCTGAACGTCGCCGCCACCGCCGGGGCGGCGAAGGCCAAGGTCTGGACGGCGACGAATGCGGCCGCGGTCACCGCCGCGGCGGCCAGCGCGGTCGCCACCGGGAGCAGCGGGCGGCTCCAGTGGATATGCCACCACCGGCTCGCCCGGCCGGCCTTGGCCTTTTCCGGGGTGAGCCCATCCGGTCCGGCCTGCGGCCGGGTGATGTCGAGCCGGGTGGCTTGGTCCAGGGCGGTCCCCGAGGCCGGTGCGGGCCTGGGGACCGGTGCGGGCCTGGGGACCGGTGCGGGCTCGGCTGGCCGGCCGGCCAGGATCGCGTGCTGAACGGCGGCGAGCGTCTTGACGGCCAGGTCGGCGGGGGGCTCGGCCGCGGGCGCGGCATGCTTGAGACCCTGGGCTACCGGCTCGAACTCGGCGACGGCAGCCTGGCACTGATCGCAGCCGAGCAGGTGCGCCCCGAAGTCGCGGGCGTCATCCGGGTCCAGGACGCCCAGCACCCACCCGGCGACCTCGGCGTGGTCGAGGGCGTGCTGGACGTCATAGGGCATAAAACCTCGCTCGACCAGAGCGGCGCGCAAGGCCCGTGCGCGTCTTGACGGAGAATCCCTACAAGTAGCTACGACGACTCTGCGCCGAACGGTTCACCGCGGCCCCGATTTTTGTTCAAACCGAGACGAGCGCTGTAGCTGCGGCGGGCGCCCGCGGCCACGCCCCACTGTGTTACCTGCGCGACGGCGTTACCTGTACGACGGCCGGGGCGGCTAGCACGATGTGATGCGGCAGATACCACGCCCCGTTCCGAATAAAGAGGCGAATTAATTTGATCGCGAAGGCTTTTACCCCAGAAAATGGGGTACAACCCTTCGTGATCACGGTGGGCTCAGTCGCTGGTTAGGTCGTCGATGACTAGGCCCAGGCCGATGCCTAGCATCCAGGCGTCCTTGGCCAGGGGGATGCCTTGCTGGGTCGGGAACGGGGTGCCGTCCTTGCGCATGCCGGGCGTCCTGGCGTACAGGCCGAGCAGGCCGCCGGAGAACGCCGTCAGGCCCGCGCCCACCAGGGCGGACGGGATGACGGGCACCAGCA
>Ga0302325_10015707_pt1 | contig 16088 bp, 15 predicted proteins | sample Palsa_T0_2_FD_201948 | JGI IMG/M metagenome (GOLD analysis project Ga0302325, IMG submission 201948) | Peat permafrost microbial communities from Stordalen Mire near Abisko, Sweden - Palsa_T0_2 | ecosystem: Environmental > Terrestrial > Soil > Palsa > Peat permafrost | place: Sweden: Abisko... | reverse complement strand
CGGCGCTGTACTATCGAGCCGTCGAGGACGGGCGCCTCCCCCTCACCCCTCGCCGCGGACCCCCCCTCCCGGTGACGGGGCAACAGGAGATACCCGCCCTCGACGCCTATTCGGGGGCGTGGTCTCCGGCGGGTTCGCGGGCATGATCCCGCAGCCGTGCGGGCAGCGGCAGGTCAATGTGGTGTATCGCTTCCCAGGCGCGGATCTTGCCGGGATCGACTTCCGATTCAAAGTACTGCAGCGACGTCAGCCCACCGGCGACGCGTTCCTCGCCCTCCGCGAGAAGCCGGGCCGTGATGAGCCCGAGCCCGCGCTGCAGGGCCGCACTCAGCTGCCGGTGCCCCTCGATGACGTAAAAGGATGTGCCGGCGTATCCGACCGTGATCGGCGCCGGAGGCGGGGATTCCCGGCGGCCGGCCGCGCCCGGCGCGCGGAATTCTCCGGGGTCCGCAAGAACCCGGGTGGGGAGGACCCGATTCGGATCGAGCAGAAGCAGCGGCGGGGACTGCGAGATGATGTCCTGCCCCAGTGTGCCGGAGAAGGCCGCGACGATCCGGTCGACGATCTGGTCAGGCGAAGCCCTGGTTGTGTCGCACACCATGTCGTAATTGCGCAGCCGGTTCTTATCCACCCCGTAGCGGGCCAGGAATCGGGCTCGCTCGCTCTCGCTGCGCGTGCCGAGCCGCTCCCTGGCCTCGGCCAGGGACGAGTAGGCCTCGACGTCATCGGAAGGCCGCAGCAGGACCCGCTGAGCGGCGACGGCCGGATCGGTGATGAGGTGGACCTTGAATGCCCTGGTGAAAAAGAACCAGGCGAGGCGCCCGTCCACGACCAGCTGCTCGTCGTCCGACAGTGCCACCTCGCGCTGCAGCTCATCGACATAGCCGTCGACCGCGTCGTCAAGCTCGGCGTGCAGGTTCAGCTGCAGGGCGGACATCCCGCGCGACTGTGCCATCTCGCGGTAAAGATCGCCCACGCTTATCCGGCGGAGCCCGAGGCGCGCTGCCAGGTCCGCCGAGACCGTGCTTTTCCCGCTGCCAAGATCACCGCTGACAACAATGGACCGCTGGCTGAGCATGTGCAGAAATCCTCTACCGCGATGGGAGACCGCGCCTGGCTGCTGCAAGGCAACGATAACAGCGCGCCCGCCGCGGCCAGGGAGCGCGGCGCCACGGATCACGCTGCTGGTCAGCGGCCCGATGACGCCAGCGCGGAGAAGCCAGGGGCCCGCGAGTTCGTGCCAGAACGGGTGATAACCAGCCGCCAGAAATCTCATGCGATATACGTAATAGCTAGCGGAGATGAGCCTGTTAGCTGGTCTTTCAGCGATGCGGAGTCCGCCGTGCTGGCCGATCGGCCAGCCAGACAGGGAGTGCCGACGATGGCCAGTCACCGCCTGAGATTCGCGATCGCCGCTGGGCTCGCTGTCAGCTTGCCGGCCCTGGGCCTGGGCTCCGCCGCGCTGGCCGGGACCAGCGGGACGGCCCGCCGCGGAGGGGAGTGCTCCGCGGGCGCCCGCACGCTGTCCCGTTTCGGCGACCACGTCTACCCGGACACCGGCAACGGCGGATACACCAGCCTGCATACCGACGTGGACCTGGTCTACGACGCCACGACCAACCGGTTCCTGCCCGGCAACCACGTCGTGCTCACCGACCGGGCCACGCAGTGCCTGACCAGCTTCAGCCTGGATTTCGAGCGCCGGTCCACGGCAAACGTGTCGATCGGCCCGGACATGACCGTCCACTCGGTCGTGGTCAGCGGCCAGCCGGCCGCGTTCTCGTTCGCGCAGCCGACCTACCCTGGTGACCCGAACGGCCCCGGCGACCCCAGCCCGCTCGCCCACGAGGCATCCCAGAATGATCCGGTCGGCGGGCCAGACCATAATCCGCTGCCGCCTGCCTGCTCGCCGGAGCTGAAATCCACCAGCTTCGCGCGACGGAACTCCCAGAACGGCCAGCAGTGCCCGGCCAACAAGCTGGTGATTACGCCGTCCGCGCCGATCACCGACGGGTCAGTCTTTACCGTCACGGTCAGCTACACGGGCCGGCCGGGCGTGCACACCGACGGAGACGGCACGACCGAAGGCTGGTTCAGGTCCGACAAGCCGCGCGGCGATGGCGGCTTCGTCACCACCGAGCCGGTCGGCACTGAGGACTGGATGCCGCTGAACGACCATCCCAGCGCCAAGCCGACCTATGACTTCGACGACACGGTCAACGCCGGGAAGACCGTACTCGCCAACGGCATCCTGATCTCGCGGACCAGCCATCCGCCGGACGCCGAGTTTCCTGGCGGCTCGGTGACCTGGCGCTGGCACTCGGCCGCGCCAGTCGCCAGCTACCTGGTCGAGGACAGTGTCGGCAGCTATCACCTGACGAAGCGGATCTCCGGCGGCATCCCGTACTACGAGGCCCAGGCCAGCTCGCTCAGCCCGGCGCAGCGGAGGAAGAACCTCGCCATCATGAACAAGCAGCCCGATATCAGCAACTTCGAGAGCGAGTTCAACGGGCCGTTCCCCTTTACCTCGGACGGGGTCGTGGTCGGCAGGCCGTCGGCCTCCTTCGAGGAGGAGATGCAAACCATGATCACCTTCTCCGGCGGAGAGATCGATACCGACACCCTGTACCACGAGAACATGCACCAGTGGTGGGGCGACCACGTCACCGAGGCAAACTACAACCTGACCTTCTACAAGGAAGGGCTCGCGACCCTCGGCGAGTATCTCTTCCACGCCAGGGTCGCCCGGCAGGCCGCGGGCGGGCCCGGCACCGCGGCCGGCCGGCGCGCGTTCCAGCGCAGCCTGGCCAGGCAGTTCAACCGGGTCTACCAGAGCAAGGGCAGTTTCTGGACCCTCCCGCCGTCAGACCCGACGCCGTACAGCCTGTTCGATACCGATTCCACCTACGCGCGTCCCGGCATCACCTACGTCGCGCTGCGGCAGATCCTCGGCCACCGGAATTTCGATGGCGCCCTGCAGCAGATGCAGCGGCAGTATGGCGGCGGGACCATCACCGAGGCGCAGCTTGAGGCCGGCTTCCGGCAGTGGCTGCCGGACCGGAGCCCGGCGTGCGGCGCCAGGCTCGGTCAGTTCTTCGGCCAGTGGTTCGACACTGCCTACCCGGCGGGCGGCGGAGCCAGCCGGCCGCGGATCACCGGGCCGGGCCTGGCCGGGCCGGCCTTTTACGGCCGGGGCGGCTGCAGCCGCTAGCCGCGTAATTCGATTGGTCTGACCGAGGCCATTACCACCGGGAGTTCGCCCTGCGCCACCTGGCCGGGCAGCCCATGACGCGGGATGAGGCTCTGGCGATGCGCGGCGCTCACGCCATCGCCGAGATCCCCGAAGACACCGATCCCCAGGGTGCCACGTGATTCTGGCGGACACCTCAGCGTGGGTCGAATACGACCAGGCGACCGGCAGCGCAACCGACCAGCGCATCTCGGAACTCATAGCGACCGGGGAGCCAAGGATCGCCGCAGTTGCCTGACGGGAGCGAGCCGCCATCCTCGCCCGCGACGTAGATCTCGACCGTGGTGGCACGAGTTGTCGGGATCGACCTGGACGAGCCGTCACAGGCCGGGTAGCAGCTGCAGCTCGCCGGAGTTGATCCGGGCGGTGATGGTCCGGGCTGCGCCCGCGGCCCGCGGGATCTCCACATCGACGTATCCCGACGTGACCCGCTGCCTGACCGCGTAGGCCGCGCCGGGCGGCAGCCGGAGGGTGGCCTGCGCGGATAGCAGCGTGATGCTGACCCGGCGGGGCGCGGCGTCGAAGGCCGCGCTCAGGTGCCCGGACGTGATCCAAGCTGCCAGCGAGGGCGAGCGCAGCGCGGTCGCGCTGACGTCGACGCTGCGGGCGGTGATGCGCAACGGCCCGGCCAGGCCGGTAATGATCACGTGGCCCGATGGCTCGTGCAGGACGACGGCGGTGCGCCGGGGCACGACGAGCCGGTAATTCCCGCCGCACGGGCTCGCCGCGGCGCACCGGTAGGACAGCCGGAGTATCCCGGCGGCGCGGTTGAGCCGGGTGCTGGCGATCGGGGCGTGGCCGGTCCAGTGCAGCTGGCCGGTCAGTGTTACCAGGCCGGTGGCCGAGCCGACGATCGTCAGCTGCCCCTGGGTCGCCAGCAGCTCGACCGTGTCGGCCGGCCCGGTGACCACGGAGACCGCGCGCGTCATCGTGCCGGTGGCCGGCCCGCCGCCGGCGGCCGGGATGCTGCCAGTGGCGGGACCGCCGCCGTCTCGCGGCGGGCCGCCGGATCCCGCCAGGGCGGCGCTGACCGCGACCACGGCAACCACGGCGGCCGCAGCCGCCGCGATCAGCACGGCGCGGCCGCGTCGGCCTGGCGGGAGTCGCGGGTTCATGGGGCACAGCTTGCCGTAGAACGCCGGGACAAACCGGATCAAGGGAAATGCGACGCGCCGGGCGGGCTACCGGGTCGCGCCTGAGCCGGTCCAGCCCCCGGGTAACGACGGCTGCATCCGGGCTACCGGGTCGCGCGCCTGAGCCGGTCCAGGGCCCGGGTAAAGACGGCGGCGTCGCTGCCCAGTGCCGCGAAGAAGGTCTTGTCGCAGGTCTCCGCGGCGGCAACCGCCCGGTTGGCCAGGGCCCGGCCGCCGCTGGTCACCGTGAGAGCCAGGGCCCGGCGGTCACCTGGATAAGGCAATCGCCGCACTAGGCCCCGTTCTTCCAGTGCACGTAGTACCTGCGAGGTCATCATCGGGTCGGTGGCCGCGTGGTCCGCGAGCTGGCGCTGCGTAACCGGCCCCTCGGCCGCCAGCCAGGTCAGCGAGGCCAGCAGGACGAACTGGACGTGCGTCAGGCCGAACGGCCTGAGCGCCGCGCGCTGCGCCGCCTGCCAGCGGTTGGTCACCTGCCACAGCAGCAGGCCGGTGCTGTCGTCCGCGCTGGCGAACGACGTCGCGAGCCGGTCCTCGCTCGTCACGCGGGCGCGGCGGCGTCGGCCAGGGCCGCGGCGGCCAGCCGGTCGAGGTCCGGCTGCATGCTGGTCCGCAGGCCCTTGCCGAGGACGATCTTCCAGAACCAGCCGAGCGGGCCGCTCAGGGTCACCGTGACCCTGACCCGGCTGCCGCCTTGCTGGCTGACCTCGACGGCATGCCGGAACGTCAGCCGGGCGCCCGCCAGCAGCGAGACGTCGGTGAACTCCCGGTCAGGAACGAGCGAGCCGATGACGAATTTCACCCGGGGGCCGCCCCGGGGCTTCAGCACGCCGGTCGACCCGGTGGCGAACGGGCCGTCCAGGCGGGCCCATTCGGTGTCGGTGTTCCACTCCGGCCACGTGGCTATGTCCGCCCAGCGGGCGAAGAAGGCTGACGGGGGAGCACTGCAGGAGGTCTCCGCCTCGGCGATGGTGATCATGCCAGATAGTATGCGCGCATACTATCTGGCGGTCAAGTGGCCGGCGCGATCTCGTCCGCGCACCGGTAGCCGCTGCGCAGCGCGCCTTCCATGTAACCCTGGAAGTTCACCGACGTGTGCTCGCCCGCGAAGTGCAGGTTCCCGTTCTGCAGGCCCTGGATTCCGTTGAAATCGGTGTACTGGCCCACCTTGAGGTAGGAGTAAGCGCCGCCGACGTGCGGGTCGCCGGAGGACCATGCGTAGTACGCCTTGCCGTTGAACGCGGCGCTGGCGCCGGGGAAGTTGACCTCGAAGCAGTCGAGGTAGTCCGCCGCCATGGCGGCCGGCGCCGGGCCGTAGTACGAGGTCAGCCGGTATCGCTGGCCGATGTCCGCGCCGACGGCGCCGCCCGGCAGCGCGATCAGGATGCCGGGCGTGCCGCGCTGGTCGATCGTGGTTTCCCAGCCGCCCTGGACGATCTGGTCGGTGTACATGTTGCCGGTCCAGCCGTCGGCGTTCCACGCCCGGCTGGAGAACTGCAGCTGGATCTTCGAGTTCGAGCCAAGCGGCTCGCTGCGGATCGCCTGTAGCTGGCGCGGCGGCAGTTCGATGCCGCGCAGTTCGACCTCGCGGAGCCTGGTGAACGGCAGCGCGAGCACGACGTGATCCGCGTTCACCTCGTGCGTGGCGTGGCCGCCGGACAAGGTGCAGGTGTAGCGCCCGTGGCCGCGTGCGCGCAGCGCGACGAGCCGCTCGCCTAGGCGGACCGACCCGGCCGGCAGTCGCCGGACGAGGCCGGCGACGAGCTGGTCGTTGCCGCCCCGGACATGCCACTTCTCGTCGGTACCGGAGAGCTGGGGCGAGCGCCTGGGCTGGATGCCGCTCGGCGAGCTGTCGTACAGGCCGAGCAGGTAGATCAGGTTCAGCGCGGACTGCTGCTCGGCCGGACCGCCGTACTCGTCCAGCAGCACGGAGACGCACAGGCGGCCGAAGTCAGACCGCAGGCCGCCGGGGATGTTCTCCTCGATCCACTGCGTGGCCGGCGTGTGGTCCCAGCGCCACCCCCACGTGGTGTAGTGATCCAGCAGGGTCGGCCAGGGCGCCTTCCTGTTGGCCGCGTCGAAGAACAGCTCGAACGCCCAGTCCTGCCATTCGCGGTTCAGCGCCGCCTGCGGCCAGAAGCGGCCGCCAAACCGCATCCGCTGATCGCGCGGATGGGTATGCGGGGGATACCTGTTGACGTTGTCCAGCGTCAGGCCGAAGCTCGCAGCGAGCCGCCGCATGGCCGTGTGCTCGCTGGAGATGAACTCGCCGTGCTGCTCGGCGTACTGGCCGGCGTCGAAGAAGCCGCGCAGGGTGAAGACCCGGCCGCCGGGCCGGTCGGGGTTGTACTCGTAGATCTCGCTGCGGATGCCGTGCCGCCGCCACAGCCGGTAAGCGCAGCCGAGGCCGGCCAGGCCCGACCCGATGATCACGACGCGCGGACGGTGGCCGGAGCCGGCTGCCGCGCCCGCCCGCCCGAAGGCCGCGGGGAGCGCTGCCGCCGCGGCCGCGCCGCCCGCGCCGCCGAGCACCGCCCGCCGCGAGATCGGCACGCCGCCAGGCGCCGGTCCGTCGCCATCGGCCGACGATCCCTTGCCGTGCGCCTGCGGTCCCTTGCCGCGGGCCGCCGACGTCAGGCTGGCTGGCGAGAATCTGGCTGTCATCGTGACCCCCGGTTGGCCTGCGTCATTCTGATGGTACGGATCGGCTTGGGCTCCGGGGTGGCGGATCGCTGGCGGCTGTCTGCCGCGACCCGGGTCAGATCGCGCGCATCCTGTTGTTGCGGGCGGCATGCTCGACCTCGGCGAGGCCCAGTGCCTCCAGGACCGGCGGAACGTAGTTGCCGAACCTGCCGCGCAGTCCCTTCTTCATGCCGTACCAGCCGCCGACCGGATTGTCGGATGACCGGGCCCATGCCTCGACGGTGCCGTCCCGTGCCTCCTTCTGCTCGTCGGCGTTGCCGAGCGGCATCCAGTCACCGTGCTGGAGCAGCATGGCGCGCAGATCCTCGATGCAGCGAAGCTGGTAGCTCAGCTGGGTCGCGCCGACCTGGACGACGAGCGCGGGCGTGTCCTGCTTCTCGTCGCGCCACGCCTGGTACTCGGACTTGCCCGGTGGCGTGGTCAGGATCCAGGGATCGTCGGCGGTCCCCGATCCGGCGGCATCGGCTCTCATCATGCTGCTCCCTCGTTCATGGTGCGGCGTTCCCGCGCGTCGCGATGCGTCCGGGGATGCCAGGGCGAGCTGCTGGACGGATTCAGCAGCGATCTCCCATCAGCTGGTCCGTGGCGGGATCGCCCGGCGCCCGGCGGTGCAGCGGCGCCCGGCGGTGCAGCGGCGCCCGGCGGTGCCTCCGGGCGCGCGCGGGCCCGGCTCTCGCCACGTGGCCGGAGGCTGGCGACGCTCCTTGGCCGGCCTGAGTATGTCCGGATCCGGGGTGACGCCGTTCCCGTGCGGGGGCGCGAGGACTGGGTCGAGGTGTCGCTGCGGATCGGCTCGGCCGGGTCGGCCGTGCCCGACGTGCTCGCACTCGGTGCTGAGATCGAGGTACTGCACCCCGCGGAGCTACGGGCCGAGATCGCGAAGACCGCCAGGAGACTCGCTGAGCTGCACGCGGACGCGGCGGCGCAGTGACACCGTGATATCGGGTGCGGTGCCGCAGGTCGCCGCGCGGCCCTCGCGGCCGTATCGTGAGGACATGGTCGTCGAGGTCAGCAGCGAGGCGGCCGAGTTCATCGGCCAGCGCGGTGGCCGCATCTGGGTCTGGGCGGCGCATCCGCGGATGTGCTGCGCGGGCAGCCCGGCATGGATGCATGCCGCGACGGAGCCGCCGGCTGGCTTGTCCGGGTTCAGCATCGTCGCCGCAGCAGGCGTGCAGGTCCACTTCCGCACCGCGGGCGGCGGACAGCCCGGCACCCTGGAGATAGGCATGCACGGCCGGCGCCGCCCGAGGATCGAGGCTTACTGGGATGGCTGCCTGATGGCGATGCCCTAGCGGCATCGGTGCCCGGTCCCGCTTATCCCCAGCCTCCACTCCCCAGCGTTAACTCCCCAGCGTCAACGGCAAGCTTGATCTCGCAACTACAAAGCTGCGTTATATAGTTGTGTGATATAAATGCTCGTATGCAGCGCGACAGGGTTCAGTTGCCGGGAACTCACGCCCCGGCTGGAGACCTGGCGGAGGTGGCCGAGACGCTTGAACGGGCGATGAGCTGGCTCCGCCGGGCGATCCGGCCTGCCGAGTGGAACGCGGTAGCCCTGTCGACGCTCGACACCGTGGACCGCAGCGGCCCGCAGCGGATCTCTTACCTAGTCAGTCACGAGCGCATCACCCAGCCGGGCATGACGGGCATCGTGGACCGGCTGGCCGCCGCGGGCCTGGTGCGGCGTCAGCCCGATCCCGGCGACGGCCGGGCCGCGCTGGTCGCGATTACTCCGGCCGGGCATGACTACCTGCTGGCGATCCGCCGCCAGCGCGCCCGTGCCCTCGCGGCCCACATCGGCGAGCTGGCGCCGGCCATGCGGCGCTCTCTCGCCCAGGCGGCCCCCGCGCTGCAGGCGCTCGCGGCCCGTCCCATCAGCGACAACGACACGGAAGGCTGAGATGACTCACCCGGCGGGCGCCAGGGCGCCGAGCCCATTCCGGCAGCCGCGGGCGGTCTATGCCGTCGGATTCGCCTGCGTGATCTCGTTCATGGGCATCGGCCTTGTTGACCCGATCCTGCCGGCCCTTGCCTCCAAACTGCATGCGAGCCCTAGCCAGGTCGAGCTGCTTTTCACCAGCTACCTGGTGGTCACTGCGGTAGCGATGCTGGTCACCGGCTGGGTATCGAGCCGGATCGGCGCCAAGCGCACCCTGATCACCGGCCTCGTGCTGATCGTTGTGTTCGCTGCGCTCGCCGGGTCGAGCGGCGGTATCACGGGGATCGTCGGCTTCCGGGCCGGCTGGGGGCTCGGCAATGCGCTGTTCATCGCCACCTCGCTGGCGGTCATCGTCGGCTCGGCCAGCGGCGGCTTCGGCGGGGCGATTGTGCTGTACGAGACCGCGCTCGGCATAGGCATCGCGTCCGGCCCGGTGCTCGGCGGGCTGCTGGGCAACATCAGCTGGCGGGGCCCGTTCTTCGGGGTTTCCGTGCTGATGCTGATCGCGCTCGTGGCGACCGTTGCCTGGGTGCCTGCCACCCCGCGGCCGGCTCAGCAGTCGTCGCTGCGCGAGCCCATCCTGGCGCTGCGGGACCGGAACCTGGCCAGGACCAGCATCACCGGGCTGCTCTACAACTGGGGCTTCTTCACCGTACTGGGCTATTCCCCGTTCCTGATGGGCCTCTCGCCGCTGCGGCTGGGGGCAGTGTTCTGCGGCTGGGGCGTGCTCGTGGCGATCTTCGCCGTCTTCGGCGCGCCGATGCTCAAGAGCAGGTTCGGCACCGCCCGTACGCTCTACGTCAGCCTGTTCCTGGTGGCCATGGTGCTGGTCGTGATCGGGACATTCCCTGGTGACCCGCGGGTGGTCATCATCACCGTCATCGCCTCCGGCGCGCTGATCGGGCTGAACAACACGCTCGTGACCACCGCCGTGATGAGCATCAGCAAGGTGCCACGCAATGTAGCCTCCGCCACCTATGGCTTCGTCCGCTTCATCGGCGGCGGGCTGGCTCCCTACGCCGCGGCGAAGCTGGTCGAGCACTACAACGCCCACGTTCCGTTCCTCATCGGCGCCGCGACGGTTCTGGCGGGCGCGCTGATGCTGTCGACGGTCAGGGGAGCGCTGGACGCGGCCGACACCGACGAGGCCCAGACTGGCCACTCAGCGCAGCGCGACGATGCCATCAGCGCCGTCAGCGATGCCCCCGGGCTGCCGGAGGAGGCGATCCTCGCGGAGGCGGACCTCGCCACCGAGGCGTCCGCGCGGGAGATCAGGTCCCGGCCGGCCAGTCGTGGCTAGTGCCAGTCGTGGCTAGTGCCAGTCGTAGCTAGTGACCGCGCCGCCGTCAATCGTCACGCTGCCCGCCGGGGTGCTGGCGTCACGCCAGATGGTGTAGTCACCGGCGGCGAGTCCCGGGTAGACCGCGGCATACCGGACGCTGCCGCCAGCGCGGCGCTCCCGCACCTGCGAGTGCGTGCGCCGGGCGGCCGGGTTGCCATCGGGGCTGATCTCTATCTCGTCGCCGTCCATATCAGCCGGGGTATTCAGGACCAGGGCTCCGACGCCGGGGCCGACATTGAGCACCACGCTGCCGGCCTTTGACGGCCCGGGAACATATTCGGTCATCGCTGCACTCCTGCCTTTCGCTGCGGACTGTGAGCTGGCGTATGGGAGACGGGCTGAACGCGGACCAGGAACGAGTGGGCGCGGCAAGGCGAGCAGTCGAAAGGGCGCCGGCCAGCGCGAAAGTCGTCGCTGGCCGGCGCCCCCGTTTCGCCTATCCCGCCCTGGTCAGGACGGGTCGTCGTAACCGTTGTAGGGCACGCCCATGTAGGGGAATTGCGTCAGCGGCCCGTCGGTGACACTGGTGCCGGTCAGGCCGTCGGTGACGTCCGCGACCACCGCATCGACCTTGTAACTCGGATCGACCAGCGGGTATACCACTCCGGCGATGGCCCGCAGCTCGATGGTGACCACGTCATCGACCACCCGGCGCCCGTTCGGGAATCCGGCGGGGTCGCCGCCGATCAGCCCGAGGGTGCTGAACTTCTTAGAGCTGGCGGGCGTGGGCGGAATCGTCGTGTTGAGCCGCAGCATGTCGGCCTGCACCGAGCCGGTGTAGTTCGTGAAGCCCTTGATCAGGCCGGACGGGATGCCGGTGAGCAGGATCGCCTCCAGGTCGGCGCGGGCCGTCCCGGCCTTGACGAGCGCGGCGAGATGGGGGAACGCGCCCGGGTAGAGGACGGGCAGCAGACCGGCCAGCTCCGGGTGCGCGACATACGACGCGAACTGCTTGTCGTGGGCCGGCTGCTGCATGTTCCAGTAGTCCTTCTGGCCCAGCGGGATGATGACTTCGTTGATCAGCGGATTGCCCAGCCGGGACACCTGGGTGAAGGGACCGGTGACGAACCCGGCGGTCTTCCCGTCGCCCTTCACCTGCGCGCGCCGGCGGCTCGCGCTCGTCCACACGCCGATCGTCGGGTGCCCCGACACCGTCAGCTGGGAGATCGGCACCTGGATCGCGATCGAGTGCACGTTCAGGCGGTTGGTGGCGTTCACCCCCGGCGCGCTCTTGAGCCCGGCGGCCTTCGCGTAGACGTTGTACTCCTCGAGCGGGCGAAGGTTGCCCAGGTCGAAGATCGAGCCCAGGTCGACGTAGAACTCCTCCGCGCGCTGCCCGGCGAAGACACAGATGCCGTTGCTCAGCGAGTGAACCGCGGGGCCCCCGAGCTTCGCCTCGTAGTCGGGCGTGGACAGCACGCCGACGTTGCACGGCGGGCAGGCCGCCTTGCTGCACAGGATGTGCGAGCCCCACCCGTCCACCCGGGTGACCTTGTAGAACTGCTTGCTGTTCCAGTTGGGGTCACTGAGCGATCCGATCGGGCCGGTGTTGTACAGGAAGCTGCCCGGAGTGGTCAGTATCGTCTCGAATTCGAACTGGTAGGAGATGTCGGCTACGCCGTCCCCGTTGTTGTCGATGTGGATCTCATAGAGCACGTCGTCGCCGAACTCATAGAAGTTCGGGCCGCCGGCCGGCTCCTGCAGCGGGATGTAGTTGGCGATCAGGGTGACCTTGTCCGGCTGGTCCGGGCTGACGAACGCGTAGACGTCCGTGCTGTCGGCAACCGGATCCTTCGAGATCTCCGGCGCCTCGCGATGCGAAGACATTAATTAACCTCACTATGGTGTTCGGAGAGTGGCAGGACGCGTTGGGGGAGGGTCGCAGGACGCCCGGGGCGGGCTGTCAGCGGCTCGCGCGAACCAGGCGCGCGGCCAGTTCCCTGTCCTGCACGCGGATGTGGCTGGTGCCGCGGAACACGTCGATCTCCCCGGCCCTGGCGTCGCGCACATGCACGACGATCTGCTCCGAGGTGTCCGCGTCCGCCGTCTTCGTCGCGGCCTTCGTGTCGTGCGCGTCCGGCCGGGCCGAGGCGGCGAACGCGGGGATGGCGGAGCCGATGAGCGTGCTCGCGGCGACTCCCGCGACCCCGGCGCCCGCGGCGACGCCCAGCACCGAGCGCCGCGACAGGCGGTGCTCCGCGCCGTGATCATCCGCGGAATGGCCTGCGGGCGGGCTCGTGTCATTCAGACCAGGCATGAGTTTCCCTTCCGGAGCGGCGGCGGATGCCGCGCGCCCCTGCGGTGAGCACGTGGGACAGGGGGTGTCTCATCATGCTCGGCTGACTACCCTGTGTATCGAAGAGGCAGAGAGGATTAACCGCCATGGCCGTACTTCGGCACGGCCGGCCTGAATGGATGGGTACGGAACCCGCCGATACCAGATCGTTACATTAGAGCTAGGGGAGCGGCGGACGCCGGGCGGCGAGATGATGACAGCGCACAGCGCGAAGACAGTTACCGCAGCTGGGATCCGTCCGGGCCGGGACTGGCATGCCGCGCACTGGACATTGCCCGGGCCGCTGCCGGACGAGACGGGGATTCTTGAGCGGTGACAGCACATTCAGATCAGCGCGCCGCCCGCGAAGAGCCCACCAGCTTCGTTGGCCGCGAGCGCGAGCTCTTCGAGCTGCCTGAGTTCGTGCGGACCGCACGCGCGCTGACGCTGTGCGGCACCGGCGGAATCGGTAAATCGCGGCTGGCTGTCCGCATGCTCGCGACACTGAGCGGCGAGTTTCCCGACGGCGTGTGGTTCGTCGAGCTCGGTGACTTGCAGCAGCCTGATCGTGTGGTTTCCCGCGTCGCGGCCGCGCTCGGCGTGGTGGAGGAGCGCGGCACGCCGATACTGGAAACACTGGCCGCCGCGCTCGCCCCGCGGCGGCTGCTGCTGGCGCTGGACAACTGCGAGCATGTGATCGACGCGGCCGCGCGACTCTGCCAGCAGCTGCTGGCCAGCTCACCGGGACTCCGGGTCATCGCCACCAGCCGCGAGCCGCTGCGCGTGGCTGCCGAGGTTGTTTACCAGGTGCCGCCGCTCTCGGTGCCGCCCCGCGGCCTCGCCACCCCCGGGGAACTGTCCGGCTACGAGGCGGTCCGGCTGTTCGTCGACCGTGCCGCCACGGCCCTTCCCGGATTCGCCATCCGGCCTGGTGACGTTGCTGCCGTCGTGACCCTGTGCCGCGCGCTTGATGGCGTGCCGCTGGCCATCGAGCTCGCGGCCGCCTGGGTCCGTGTGCTGTCGGTGGCGCAGATCGCCGCCCGGCTGGCGGACAGCTTCGAGCTGCTGACTGCGGCAGGCAGAACGGCGCCGCCGCGGCAGCGGACCCTCCGCGCCACCATCGACTGGAGCTACGACCTGCTCACCAGCCAGGAGCGGCTGATGCTGCGGAGGCTGTCGGTCTTCGCCGGCTGGTCGCTCGACATGGCCGAGGAAGTCTGCGCCGATGATGAGCTGCCAGCCGGTGACGTGCTCGGCCTGATCGCCGCGCTGGTGGACAAGTCACTGGTGGTCGTCGAGCCGGAGGCGCTCGGCCAGGCCAGGTACCGGTTGCTTGACACCATCCGCGAGTACGCGGCGGAGCGGCTCGCCGAGTCCGGCGAGTCCGGCCTGCGGCATCGCAGGCTGCGCGATTACTCGCTGCGTGAGGTGGAGCATGCGATGGCCGTCGGCATGGGTATCATCGCCGCGCCGTGGTCGGCCAGGGTCGACGTCTTCCGCCGGTACGACGTCGATGCCGGCAACGCCCTGCAAGTCCTGAGCCGCTGCCTGACGGATCGCGACGCAGAGACGGGCCTGCGGATGTGCACCGCCATCCGGCCGTGCTGGATCGTGCGGGGATCCTTTGCTGAGGGCGCCGAATGGTTCGACACGTTCCTGGCCATCGACGCGCCCGGGCTGGCGGCTGGCGTCAGGGGCCCGGCCCTTGTCGGCCGCGCGCAGCTTGCCCTTGCCACCGATCCGGCCGGCGCACGGCGATGGGCGGAGCAGGGCCTGGCGCTGTGCCGTGCCGCGGGCAGCGAGTTCTGGATCGCCTCCGCGCTCAATCTGCTGGCCGAGGTGGCCCTGCACACCGGGCACACGGACGAGGCGGCGCTGCGCGCCGAGGAGGCGCTGTCGCTCGCACGGGAGTCCGGCGACGGATGGAACGAGGGATACGCCCTCGGCAGCCGGGCCGCGGTGGCGGGCCGATGCGGCAGTCTCCGGGAGGCTCAGGAGTTCGCGGACGCGTCGATCGGCGTGATGCGCGCGATCGATCAGCAATGGGGCGCTGCGCGCGCGCTGCTCGGCCTGGGCGATCTCGCCCGGTTACGTGCCGACCCCGGCAGCGCGGGCGAGCGTTACCTGGAGGCGCTGGCGATCCTGCGGGAGATCGATTCCAGGCCGGAAATCGCGCGCTGCCTGGCGGGCCTCGCCCGGTTGGCGCTGGATCAGCGGGCGCTGGGGCCAGCCCGGCGGCATCTCGCCGAGAGCCTCCGGCTGAGCCAGTCCACTGGCTCGCGGATCAGCGTGGCCCGCGGCATGGAGGCGTTCGCCGCACTCGCCGCGCTCGAGGGCCGCCCGGACCGGGCCGTGCAACTGGTGGCGGCCGCTGCGACCCTCCGTAAGGCGGCGCATCTGCCGCCCCTTTCCGGGGCAAAGACCGAGCAGTACCTGGCCGCGGCTCGCGATCTCGGGGGACCTGCCATCCAGCGGCTGTGGGCACTCGGATCAGGCATGACCAGCGAGGACGCTGTCGCGCTGGCACTGGACGAGTCCGGGGCGGCCCCGGACGAATCCGGGTCAGCTCCGGATGCGGCCGGGTCGGCGCTGTCGCCGGCCGAAGCGGCGTCCGGGCCGGTTACGGCGGCAGCACTGCCCGTCGCTGCGGGTGTCCGGGAGGCCGCGCCGCTTCCGGGCTGACCCAGCGTGAACGGCAGATCGTGGCGCTGATCGTCGCGGGTAGGCGCAACAAGGCCATCGCCGATGAGCTCGTCATCAGCGTGGCCACGGTCGCGCGGCACGTCGCGAACATTCTGGCCAAGCTCGGGTTCTCGTCGCGCGCCCAGGTTGCCGCATGGGCGAAGACGGCAGGCAGCGCGGTTGGCCAGGATCCCGCGGCGCCCGCCAGCCCGGGGCCGCTGCGCCCCGGATAGCCCCCCGCGACCGCGCGCTCAGCCAGCCACGCGGCGGGCTCGGCCAGCCACGCGGCGCGGCATACCGCCGCCTGACCCGGGACGGCGCCCAGTTTTGGATGCACGCAAAAAGGGCTTAGGCTTCTTATACCGGATTCTTTGAGCAAAATGCTCTCTAATATCCGATTCAATTTCATAAAATCCGGTATAAGCCTTTGAGGGAAGTCGATAAGTGGGGTCGAGAGTGTCTAAAGGGTTGATTGGGGCGAGAGAGGCAAGGGGCGGAGGCCAGGGGGCCACAGGGAAGGAGCGACGGGCCCAGATGGCAAGAGGGGCGGGGCCAGGACGGCGGCCAGGGCGGGCGGCCAGGATGGGGGCCGGGACCGGGGCCAGGACCGGGGCCAGGGCGGGCGGCCAGGGCGGGACCAGGACCCGGGAGCCAGGACCCGGGAGCCAGGACGGGGCGGCCAGGACCGGGGGCCAGGGCGGGCGGCCAGGATGGGGGCCAGGGCGGGCGGTCAGCCTGGGTCGATC
>Ga0302325_10015706_pt1 | contig 16089 bp, 12 predicted proteins | sample Palsa_T0_2_FD_201948 | JGI IMG/M metagenome (GOLD analysis project Ga0302325, IMG submission 201948) | Peat permafrost microbial communities from Stordalen Mire near Abisko, Sweden - Palsa_T0_2 | ecosystem: Environmental > Terrestrial > Soil > Palsa > Peat permafrost | place: Sweden: Abisko... | reverse complement strand
GAAGTTATGAGATGTGGATGGAAAAGATGACATGCCTCGGACCGAGGAGTGAAAATAGGAGGTGGCGAGGGAATTTGAATGTTCCATTCGAGCATGAACATTGAGCAAGGTTTTGATTCTTCCACGAGAACGGAACTGCCTTTATTTGCCCATATCAAAATTTGATTGAGAGCTCATTCTATAAGTCCGAAGAAAATATGACGGGCCGAAAAGTTGACTGCGAATCACCCTTCCTTCTGTTACACCCGTATTTGAGAGACATTCCACAATAGGCACCTGCTGCGGCGCACTCAATTCGGCAGAGACCAAGAGATCTCGGTAAGGACCGCATCAGGATATATCCCTCTCCCCCTGACTATGAACCGATTACAGGAACGGACTGAAATCAACACGGGCCACACGTTCGCCATCTATCCATCAGCCTCGGAGCTGAGCCTAACCTCTGAATCACGACACCTTCAATTATCTTGCTCGTACGAGTAGGCCATCCTCGCCAGATGGCCCAGAACCATCCAGGCCAACTTGGCCACACTTGGACCCTCACACATCGCACCACATTCCATGACAAGAGCCAGCACGCACAGTAAGGAACTCGTTATTGTAGAAATTAATCCGTCATCCCGCTCTTCCAACCAAATCGTTACTCCCCCAGCGCAGAAATATTCTCCCCCCCCCTCCCTCTCGGGGGTAAAGCGAGTTCTCTACTCGGCGAGCAAGGAAGCCCCGGAGGGTATGGACTTACAAGAAAGTGGTGGCGGGGCGAGATCTAGTTTGGTGGTGGCACGAGGTAGGTGACAAGCATGAGAAGTCTGATCGAGATTCATGGATGGTAGTGACAGGGTGCAGAGGTGTGGCCGAGTGGGATGCCGTGATGATGTGGAAGAGTGGTCTTCATCCCGCCCAAGGCTTTCGGCAGCAGACTCGGCCCTTTCCCCTTCGGTTCACGTGAAGAACGATGGCAATGCTTAGACTTCGTTGCATCCCGTACCTTGTGCAATGTTCCAGCTCCTCCTCTGAATTTGATTGCCATCCATCTGATTCCCCAGATGAACAATGATCTTCACCCGTTTTGCAGATCGCTGTCAATGCCCGGGAGATCGACCGTCCAGTGTCCACTCGAACGACTAGGCCCTGAGATGGAGCATTCGTGGGGTTGCATATGCATGTGCATATGCATTGGCTGTTTGTGGATGTCTGGGATGTCTGGGATGTCTTGGAAGCTCAAGAAGTGCCGATCTCTTTGCTCTTTTTGTGCAAGACAATATTGACAGCGGTTGAGGAAGGAGCGTTTGCGGAGTGGACGCGCTAATAAGGTTTAGCTCGCACCTCAAACGCCCCGCCCGCGCTCAAAAGCGGCAAGTGCACGTGATCCTGATTCGAAAGAGGCAGGAACGACGTGAAGATGGAAAGGAACTCGGACTTCAGTGTCCGCGGGCTGGATCATTGCAGACAGATCTGGAATGCAGATCATATCGCTCTAAGCGCTGAACTGTTCATATTTATTGATGATGGGAGGGACGGGCCTCGTCTGGTGGTGTGCTCATCTGGATGAATACAAGTAGGCCGCCTGCCGATCGGTATGCCAGATGTCGGTGCTGAAGCGGTTGGATAATTGTTTTCATGAACTAGAGCCGTAGCCGCCGTAAACCGGCGACCAAGGGCGACCGCCTTACTGCAGCCCCCAAAAGCCAGTGCGTGGTAGGTGGTGATACATTCAGTCATGATACAGTCCTGTGATCCTGTTCTATCGTACAGTCATTCATACCTTACTCGTCCCCCCTCTTCTCCTGCCGGTGACACATCTCGCTCAGGCGCTTCCCCCCCCCGGCAGTGTTAATATATATATTCCCATAAATAGAGTTACAATTGTACAACAACCCAACCCAAAGGAAAGAGATGCAAATGCATGCATAATACAGCGCTAGCCACCGATGATTGCCTTGCTCCGTAAGTTCAATGGTATCGTTCGCGTACGTAGAAGCGTAAAGTTCTTGAAGCCGAAGACAAAAGAAATAGTTGAAGCGTATAGCGTTTGGCATATTGAAAACTGAATTAGAAAGCAAGTGAAACAGCCCAAGTCGGATCCTATTCGTGAGAACGTTGAAGGCGTAAATTTTGAAGTCGAATCCGGACATTAGTACATTAGTGTGCTCGTTGGAAGGCGTAAAAATAAGCGCTCCAGTAAATGCGATCGTTGAAGGCGTAAACTCTAATAAGATGCGTTTGATAATTCGATCGAGTTATGGAACCATGACGAAGAAAAATCTGCTCAATAGAACCGCTTTCTAACGTTTGGAAACTAAACAAGTTGCCTGTTAGACTCGACAGCGTCCAGAAAAGTCACAGTAACAAGAATCGAGCACAGTCGAGCCTACTTAGCATCAGACTGAGGTTGGGGGTCTGGCGCTGGATCTTGGCTGGGCGCTGGGACGTTGCTTGATGGCGGGTTTTCAGCTTCAATAGGAGCAGCTATGGAACCAGCCTGCGCAGTCTCCGTTGAAGCTGTGGTAGATGGGTTTTCTCCCTGGCCTGATTGACCTACGGGCGGATGGATAGAAAATTGACCTTCACCTGGCTTTGGGACCTTCTTTTTGTTAGCATTATTCCTACCAAATTAAACAGACCTCGCACTTTAGGCTTAGGAGGTGGCCTAGCTCTCCTTTTCTTCCCCGTATCTGCGCTCATTATAACAGGTGGGACTTGTTCCATGCCCATTTGCGGACTTAGTATATGCCCTGGTGTCATGGCTCCTTGCGGGTTTCGAGCAAGAACTGGCGCTGGCGCTGGTGCTAGCGCTGGCATAATGGGTGCAAAACCTCCAGACCTAACCTCCTCCTGTCCTTGCAGTCCTGCTGGTGATGCTGCGGCTAGAGCAGGTGGTATAATGTCCCCTCTTTCAATCGCTTCTCTCTGTTTACGCTCAACATCTGCTTTTGATGGTCGACCGCGTTTCTTCTGATTGCTAGTCGCTGGCGAAGGGGTAGTCATTGTCAGTGGAGAGCCTGAGCCATTCGAAGGTTTCGGCAGGATATCGCGCGTGGTTGGGGTCTCATTGCCAGACTTTCGTCGCTTTGAGTCTGAGCCAGAGATCATATTCATCGCTTGCCGTTTGTTGGAAGTGCTAGGAAAAGGTGTTTGTTTGAGGAAGGATTGGGGTTGCTGTTGCTGTTGCAGTTGAGGTTGACTTTGAGGTTGAGGTTGAAGTTGAAGTTGAGGTTGGGGTTGAAGCTGAAGCTGAGTAGGCTGGCTGCCAGGTTGCCCAGGTTGCCTCCGAAGGGTTTCGAACGCCTCTTTACATTGTGACAGGTCTCGTCCTAATATACAATTAGTAGAGTAAGCAACATTTGATATCCGGATGTGATCGGACGTCTGTGTGTAATAATGTCGTGCTTCTAACCTGGGGAACCTTGCTCGCAAAGTTTCAGTTGTAGATCGCAGTACTTACCATTTGGAAGGAGCATATGCTCCCAATCTGGGACGATACTGTTCTCGATGAGGACGAAGGGTGCCAGCCGCTCGACAGAAATTGAGCTCTTCTTGATGGCTTCGGCGAGAACGAAGCGCTACAGGCGGGGGTTAGCAGCTGTCAGTATGTATTAGATGCGACTGACGAGGGACAGGAGGAGTAAGGGTGTTTGACGATGCGCCTGGAGCAATAGTTGCGCGCTCTACGGCTCCAGCAATGCTCGCGGCGATCCCAAGTCTCTGGGATACTTTAACATACCTTTTCTACGTCCGAGAAGTCCTCTCCCATTGTGTTGAACTGGGATGGATGCGAAGGAGTCGACCGGCTGGCGCAATAGGAGTCTCTGCCACGCGTAGCAGGAAGGAGCTAAGGGGCGGAGGGAGGGCGAGGGCGAAGGAGGATGGAGGGAAGGTGTATTAAAGGGCATTAAGTATTTTTGGAAGTTCTATAACACTCTCTCAAGTATCTAGTGAGCGTGGAGGCGTCTCGGAGTCGTGAACGAGCGTCTGGCCGTTGGGGCAAAGGGAAAGTGGTCAGAAGGCTGAATGCCAAAGTGGCCGCATAGATAGGTAGGTAGGTAGGTTTCTGGAGATGAAGCGCGCTGCGAACAAGAAAAGCTTAGGGTTGACTCGCATGCAGCGTCAAACAGGCGTTAGCCCAGCGGGTACTCATAAGTAGCAGCAGTAGCAGCAGTAGTAGCAGCAGAGTTAAATGAGAGTGAAGTCGTGCATATGCAAGCTGTATGCAGCTGATATGGACCAGACAGAATTACTGGAGAATGGCACGCAGCCAGCGACGGTCGATGCTGCAGGAGCAAGGTTGCGACAGATGGAAAATCAGTGCCAGACACGCCGGCAAGCGAGGCCAGTGGCACCACCCGCGAGGGCCCGGCCCCGGAGCGCACCCTCTTTGCCAGAGCATCTTATTCTCATTTTCCCCAGAATGATAGAGCGAGGTGTCGTCGAGCTCTGCGGGCCGCAATAAGGGGAGAGGATGGCCGCTGCGATTGGCTGCTTCCTTTTGCTGAGCTGGCCTTGCATACTCGCAAAATGACCTCCAGAGAGAGCTGCGCATTGGACAGACGGCCCTGCGGCGCTGCCAATCAGCACCCCGAAGCGACCTGGACGCTGTTAGCGGATCAAGACATCACAAAGCACACTCCAATCGTTCGTCACATCACATCTTCGTAAGGCTGCTGCGCTCGACCCGCAGACCTCGAATTGAGCCTCAACCGCAGACATCAGACTTGACATCGCGCAGTGTCGCCGACGACTTCGACAATGGCACGCTGGTTGGGAATGGAGAGCCCATTGGGGCAGCACTGGGCCGCCCTTCCGGCGGCCAGACAGATGCCAAGACTCGACTTCGATGTCTGGCACAGGCAATAACATCGCGACAATTCTAAGGGGACAACAAGGAGGTCCCGCAGACAATTGATGGCGATTGCAGTCAATTTATAGTTCTCCTACGATTTCGGCCTCACTATCTATCGTCACCACTTTGTGGGGCGGACGTCCCGCCAGTGCTGCAGAATGCGCTGTCACTCTCCCATAGGAAGGAGGATGGCCAGTAAATCCACCCAACCTTATTCTGCTCATCACTGACGTCGCTGATAGATTGAATCCTGCATCTGCCGTTCTACGTGCCTCTTTATCCGATCTGCCACAACTGCGAAGTGCTGGACTATAGCTTGCGAGTGGGCTATTGGCAAGAAGCGGTCAGCATCGAAGCGGGTCGACTGATATTCCGGATTTCATAACACAACAGCTGTTGAAAGGAGTGGCACAGGATTGGGTTTTGCTGAGAATATTCTCTGAATAGTCCAAGCAAGACTTTGGTATGGTCTGACCATCCGAGCAATCCATTCGGATGCCCAAGCGGATATGGAAATCAGATTAGTCACGACGCAGATGTAGGGAGCAATTGTGAAATCTGCCTTGTGCAAAAAATTTCTCAAGAAAAACAACACTGGGGTTGAGGGGGGGGGGAAACAACACGATTCAGGAGTCATGACTTCAAGGTCTGCGGGTTAGGCATCAATCTTAGCTTGGGCGAATTGATGCCGAGGTTGACAAAAATGACTGAAGAGCTGCTTGCTGCCAGCCTCTCAGACACTGTAACTCAACAGGGTCAATCTCAACATGACATAGCAAAGGTAGGCAAACTTTTCTTCTTCGAATCATGCGCGTTCTACAGCATTGAATGCGAGTGGATAAGAGTCAACGTGCAAGACGATTGCCATGACGGTCAAGAAAACAGCCACAACAAGCAAGAAAACATGGAGATTTTTCATGTTTTAGGGGAAATCTATACAATGATAGTTTCGCAAGCTTCTACATCACGAAACCTATCAAATTGGAGGGAATTGGGATTTGCTATTCAGAAGGCCAAGCCGGCGGCATTTGCCGAGCTAGCACGAGCTGCTCAAATGTATCTACAATCTGCATCTTTCTTCATAGTAATTGATATTTAACGAACTTCGGCTGGGGAAAGGAGAGGCGATCAAATGAAGAGTGAATACTGGTCGCACTACGAGCGATAAAAGCACCTTGGGGCTGGACCAGAAATGTGGAAGAGGTAAAGTGGTACTCGCCGTCCGTTTTCTTCCATCATCTTGCGTCCTCGAGTTTTCTCCTCCACCCTCGTCTCCGAAGTCTCCAAGTCATTCACTTCGAGATTGCGCTTCATGTTTGCGTCTGCGAGCAGTACAGCTCCGACAAACTCTCTTCTGGTCGCCGTAGACCTCCTCGCATCCACAATCTTTACAATCCCTTCAACAACTACGAACCGCCGTTCAGGCGCAACCGCTCCTTTAACCCCAACCTCTGCCACCGACGGCAACCCATTGCACGGCGACAAAAGATTTTGCATCACCTACGATTGTTATCAATAACACCTTGTGTGTCTTGCTCAACCCCTCGTGGTAGTATCGCAGAAAAGAGAGCTGTGCCAAGTATCGACGTTCATATTTCGCCTTCCAGCTCGCAACGTGCTTTTACCAATCCTCCCACGGACCCACTGCAACCTTGCGATCCCAAAAACATAGCAGAATGGCCGACGATACTCGAGATACAAAGCCAGAGGTGGTGGACGCTGCGCTAAGTGAGATGAAGCTCGAGGAAGGGATGTCGCCGCTTGACGCAGAGGATACAATTGCTCTTAATGGCACATACGATGCTCCCACTCCTGAAGCAATCAAGCGATCACGGTCCTCGACGCCTACAGGCAGGAAATTAGCCTCTCGGTCGCCAGTCAAGAAGCAGAGTCCCAGCCAGACACCCAAATCCGAGGATGACGGGGAAGAAATTATCGGAGGAGATATCACAGTTACGGTCGAGCCTGGGAAGGCACCCAAACTGCTACGAACATCATCGCAAAAAGTAGTTGCACGGTCACCGCAACTGTTTAGCCACATGGAAGATTCTACGAATGAAGCCCTCTCTGTATTCCAAGTAATCAAAGACTGCATCTATGGATCCAAGTACATGGGATATTCAGAGCACGATGCCTTGGACTGTGACTGCTCTGAAGAGTGGAGTGAGTACCTCTGATGTGCTGTGTCTACAAACGCTGACGGGTGCTCCAGGCAATGGCAAGAATCATGCATGCGGAGAAGATTCGGATTGTATCAACCGTGCGACGAAAATGGAATGCGTAGACGGAGATTGCAATTGTGGTATCGGATGTCAAAATCAACGATTTCAGCGCAGACAGTATGCCAACGTCTCAGTTATCAAGACTGAGAGAAAAGGGTATGGGCTGCGCGCAAACACCGAGTTGAACCCCAATGATTTCATTTTCGAGTACATCGGCGAGGTTATCAACGAGCCGACGTTCAGACGACGCACGATCTTGTACGATGAGGAAGGCATCAAGCATTTTTATTTTATGTCCCTTACGAAAAACGAATTCGTTGATGCGACAAAGAAGGGCAATCTCGGTCGATTTTGCAACCACTCCTGCAATCCAAATTGTTACGTGGACAAATGGGTGGTAGGTGAGAAGTTGCGCATGGGCATTTTTGCCGAGCGACACATCAAAGCCGGAGAGGAGCTGGTTTTCAACTATAATGTGGACCGCTACGGAGCTGACCCTCAACCATGTTACTGTGGCGAACCAAATTGTACTGGCTTCATCGGAGGCAAAACACAGACCGAGCGTGCCACCAAACTATCGCATGCGACAATCGAAGCTCTTGGTATTGATGATGGCGACGGATGGGACGACGCTGTCGCTAAGAAGCCCCGGAAAAAGAAGACTGGAGAGGACGATGAAGAGTATGTCAACAATGTGCAACCAAGAGGCCTTGATGAGAATGGTGTCCGGAAGGTTATGGCCACTCTCATGCAATGCAAGGAGAAGTGGATTGCAGTCAAATTGCTCAGTCGCATACAACGCTGCGATGATGACAAGGTCCGCAACCGAGTCGTCCAAATGCACGGGTATCAAATCATGCGAACCACCCTAAGCACATGGAAGGAAGACAACAATGTTGTCCTCCAAATTCTCGACATCCTGTATAAATTTCCTCGACTCACTCGCAACAAAATTATCGACTCAAAAATCGAAGCTGCAATCGAGACATTTCTCGGCTCTGACCATGAAGATGTCGCATTTGAATCCAAGAGGCTCCTGGAAGAATGGAGCAAGCTCGAGGTTGCATACCGAATACCGAGGAAGAAGTTCGATCCCAGCGCTGTCTCTGTATTTGAGCGACGAAATACGGAACGACCAGAAGAAGTCACCAAATCTCCCTCCACCCCTGTTATCGTTGCTCCCACCGGCCCTCGCAATAACGTCCCTCAACGAAACCTGAATTTCATCCCATCACGTCCTACTATTCGAAGACCCTTTAACCCTTTGCCTGCTGGCTGGTTTACCGCCATGGATGAAAAGGGAAATCCTTACTACTACAGCAAGTCCGGCCAGACAACATGGCATAGGCCTACTTTCCCTGCGCCTGAGCCACCCCCACCTCCAAAGGCCCCGCCAAAGAGTGTCCAAACGGCGAAAGCATTACAAGACATCATCGACAGTATCACAAAGCCCGATCCTAGTTCTCACTCTCCCTCTCATCCCACTCCTGCCGCCGACTCCACACCAAAAGAGAAGAAGCCTTCCGAAAAATGGCGATCCTTGCCACAAGACAAGCAGATGAAGCTTTACGAAAATACTGTAAGTCTCTTCCTATAGGGTCTACTACTAATCGCTAATACATCACCAGCTCTTCCCTCACATCAAACACGTCATGCAAAAGTTCACCAAGCACCTCCCGAAAGACGATCTCAAGAAGTTCGCAAAGGAGATTGGCAAAAAGCTCGTTGCATCCGATTTCAAGAACGGACGAGTAGAGGACCCAACTAAAATCTCGGAGAAGCAAGAGAAGAAAGTAAAACAATACGTTAGGCAATTTTTCGAGAAGGCAGTGGAAAAGAAAAAGGAGTTGGACAAGCGAAAGAAGGAAAAGGAGAAAGCGAAGCTCGCCAATGGCAGTTCGTCTAGTCCTGAGAAGGTCGATGGAAAGGCAGAAGTGACTGATGAAGTTGGTGATATCAAGCCAGAAGATATCGACCTTACACCCTCATCTCCTTCACCGCCCGGTGCTCCTTCTTCGCCCCATCCTTCAATACCAGCTACACCGTCCTTCACCGAGTCATCGCCGGAATTGAAGCGCAAGCGACCGGGTGAAGACACTCCAGGAGATGAGTCGGATACGAAGCGGCTAAAGGAGGAAGACTCTACACCTCCTCCACCTCCACCCCCTCCACCCGTGGAAGGAATGCCTGACGCGGAGATGGATGTTATAGAAGCCTCAGTCATCAAGGAAGAAACGGAAGAGGAAATGGAGCTGAGGAGGCAGGAAGAAGATCTCATGCGCGAGAACGAGGAAGCCATGAAGATGGAAATGGACGGCTCCCTCAAAACCGCCGAAGAGAATGCTCATCATACGAAAGACCTTACCCTGAACGGCAACGGACACGCACATGGTCTAGATGCGATGGAAGGCGTGGAAGACAACAACAGCGCCATGAAGCACGAGAGAGAGAGCCTAATGGGCCACTAATGATGCCAGGACAGGAGGATGGGCACTGTACCTTTGTAACTTCACTGTATCATACACCAAACACACACGACGCATCAGAAAAATCAGCATTGGGCGTTCTGGGTCCGCTCCATCCATCCGTCTTTCTTGGATGGGGAATAAACGACCCTCGCAGTTTTGCGTGGGTTTCTTCGCTACATTTTTCGCGGTTAGCATAGCTGGTTGGTTGGAGGGAGCGCTGGTTTTGCATTATGCACTGCGTGTTTTTCAACGTGGCGGGAGTAGTTAGGGTTAGGATGGTGCTTCATAGATAGGTCATGGGGAAAAGGGGAAGATAATGTGTCAGCATCAACACATGAGTGCAAATGATGAATGGATGAAAGTCTGCAAGCAATTTGCAATCATCAAACGAACTTTATTCATGAGTCTGATTTCATTGTGTATCGCTCATCTGCTTTGTGAAAGGAAAAACCTTGCCCCGAAATCCAAACCCCTGACATCCACATCGGTTTTCATCTCTTATCTATCTCTGCTACTTTCCTAGCTAAATTGCAGGGGAAAGGGGGGGCCTCATGACTTAACGATCTTCTCCATAGCCTCCAATAAAATATCCGCATGGTGTCTCTGGAAAATCAACATTGGTCTCAATCGCACCGCCCTCGCACCGGACCCCCCAATATTGACACCCACGCTCTTCGCCTTCCTCAAGAACTCATCACGTCTCGGACTATCAAACGCAATAAAAGTCCCCTGTCCCTTACCCCTCAGATTCATAAACTCGCCTGGATACTTCTTCGCCAGACTCTCGATACCGGCATATAGATACTCGCCCACCTTTGCGGTATTCGTAACGAGATCCAAGCGCTCGATTTCTTCGATGATGGCGCGGAAGAGGAGCGCTCGAGCGGGATCGCCCATCCAGGTGTTGAATTGGCGGTATGGCTTGTTGGGTCTCAGTTCTGGGTTGCCGAAGTAGTAGCCAGCAGTCTGTGCCTTCTTGGAGAACGTAACCATGTCTGGCGGCGTCTCGAGGTTCCAGTGGTCGTGAGCCCAGAATTTGCCAGTAGCACCAACGCCTGTCTGCACCTCATCCACGATCATGAGCACGTTGTGTTTCTTGGTGAGTGCACGCAGACCGCGGAAGAATGCGGGAGAGGCATGGTTGTCGCCGCCTTCGGATTGGATGGGTTCGATTACCACTGCGCAGGGTGGGAGGTGGTGTGTGGTGATTATTCGCTCGACATCAGCGAGGGCTTCAGCTTCGATGCGGGCATTCTCTTCAACGTGGTCTTCGAGTGGATATTTGAGGAGGGGAAAGGTGGCTTGTGGCCAGTCGAATGCGGGGATGTCAAGCTTGTGGATGGGCTTGGAGCGGGTAGTTGAGAGGGAGCCGAAGAGACGACCGTGGAAGGCGGTTTTAAAGGACATGATTGAGAGTTGGGGCGCTCCAGGAGCTTGGTTAAGCATGCTGGAAGAGATGTCCTCTTCGGAGAACTCGACGTGGGCTCCTCCCCGCTCATGTTGGCGGCGCCACATGAATGCTGCCTTGTATGCGGTTTCGTTTGCATCCGAACCCGCCATTGCCGTGAAGACTTGGTCCAAACCCTTGGGTGCTACCTTCAAGATCCCAGTTCGAAGAATATCAGCCCAGTCGTGTTGGGGAAAGTTTCCGAGTGCCGGACGATTGATTATTGCGGAAGCCATTTGTTCGCTGAAGGCGGCTTTGTGGAGAGAGGGGTTGCTGTAGCCAACTGGAATAGAGGCAATTTGTGCGTAGCTGTCAAATATCAGTATGCCGAGTCACGTATAGGTACCAGAAACTTACACATCCAATAGAACATTTCCGTCCGGATCAGCAATGTAATTACCAAAGCTCTTCTGGTAATTGGCAAGCATGTTCAAGCTCCTGGTATCAAACACCTTGTCCAAGTCCTCAATGGCCTTCTTGCTCTGCGGGCCAGGGATAGCTGTTTTGACAATAGGTCCTGCAGGCTCATCAGGGAAGAAGGGTTGTTCGCCTGAGGGTGGTGAGCTCTTGACAGCTGCCGCGGCGCCATAGAATCTTCGTTGCAGGGAGGATTTTGGGATGCGGGTGGCAATTGGACGCAATCGCCCCGTTGCGCGAAGGGAAGCCATAGTGTCGAAGGGAAAAGAGAGGAGATTTTTCTGATGCTGCGAGGAACAACGGGCAGACTTTTTCTTAATGAGTCTGCAGGAGTGGGGTCAGTCATGCGTCTTTGTCCTGTAACAAACGGATCGGTGGTATCTTATCGCGACAAACGTGGGGACTTACAAATGGAATTGTGATCCCTCAACACAAAAGCGAAGACTGAACCGTGTTGCTCTCAGCCCAAACTCTGCTCGCCGGATTCCAGTTGGAGAATAATAGGGAAAAGGAACGTACGAGGCAAAATGAATTGGTCACTGGGCAGGTGGACAGGTTTGGAGGGGTAGCAGGATTCAGAAATTCAGCCACTCGTCATGCCTGACAGGGGTAGCAATGGGCTAAGCTCTATTTAGCAGTTGCAGCCGATACACGTGATGCCTTACAGTAGCTACCTGAGCATGGGTGTTGTCCCAAGTTTCCAAAAGACACAAAACAGCCAAAGAACAACCAAATTCCGAGCAACATCAACCAACTATACTCAGTACCACACGTCTCAGAGAATTTTTGGAAGTAGAACTGCCGGTGACACATAACATGGACAATCTGGCCGACGCTGACGAATTGGATAATTTTACATGTCTTCCGAGAGGATTTCAAGAATGGATTGCTAGTTAGCAGCATATTCTTTTCGAAGGCCAGTCGATATCGACATCCCAGGAACTGATACCATTCTACAAAAGATACTGTGTCTCTTCAGATGATGAGTTACTGGTGCCAGCTATCAGTCCTACTGATATGATTTTGGAGCTCATGGAGATGTGCAGTCGAAGGTGCAAATACTCTGACTTGAGGGAAGCCTTCTTTTGTTGATAGTTAGTCATTCTACGGATTTAGGAAATTTGGTGTCATGGAGGTCAAATGCAATTCTTGGAAACAAGGTTTGACTAATAATGAGAAGGCTCGGTGGTCAATTATTGACAGAAGCTCTCAATATTCCGCTATCAATTCCGCTCATATCTTAACAGGACTAACCATGGCCGAACTGCTATGTCATACAAGCATATACTAAAAGTAAACCTCATCAAGTTTTAATGCCATTTTGCTTTAAGTTTTATTCAGTCCCTGTCCTTTTGAATCCGCTGGCGAAAGATTTCTCATTTTAAATGTAAAAGATAGCTCAATTCTGTTCACTATCTATACGTATTTTGACTCCTGCCGCTTCGCTCCAAGGACACTAAAAACCCATAGCTAGCACAAACATTTGACAATATTCCAAGAACCGAAATCCTTAGTCTGCTATATAAGATAAAAGTCGAAACATACCGTGCTTGATAATACAATTCTGGCCTGGAAGAATACATCAAAATTTTATATTTCGAGAAAGATGACTTTTTAACGCACAATGGGCTATTGCGACACATTTTAGACAAAGAGGAGAAGTGAACTTTGTTCTTGTAGAAGAGTTAATTTCCTTTGGCCATGCCTGTAATTCCTTGGCCATGAGGTAGACACGGAGAAAGTAAGACTTGGCTCTGTAACATGTACATTATAGCTTGATATAAAAATTGATCTAGTTTTCTCTCTCGATGATTTCCACCTCAAAGCGTACCTCCATAGCGGTTCAATTGCTAGAGCTCAAGCATACTCCAACCTGCTCTCATCCCATCCAGGCTGCAAATAGCTCCAATCTTGATCAAACGTAAACCCGGTCTGATAAGCCCCATAATTAATCAATTTCACTGTATCTAGCTTTGCGCCCTCATCACTCATAGCCCACAGGCTCAGAGCCACCGTGTTCAAGCCCCTGTTGTTGATCACTCCCGGCGGGACAGGGAATCTCGTCTGTGGACTAATGTGAGGAACAAACTTTCCATACTGATACCCATTCACCCAGATCATTACTCTTGCGACCGTCCCTGCGGGAGCGCCCAGCTCGATTCCTAGGGGGGCATCGAGGTCTGAGTCGATGTTAAGGTGGAAGGTTGTAACATAGAATCGTATGCCTGAAGAATTAAGACCTGTGAATGGGCTCGAACAGTCAAAGTTAGAATCGGGAATGAAGAAAGGTGAATGCCAGCCAGCCCTCTCGCCGTATAATCCACCTTCATTCATTGGCCCTCGGACTGGGTCGATGTTTGTTGATCCTCCCGCATTGCCTTGGATTTTCCAAAGCTTGAAGCCTGTGCTACAACTGCTGGAAGGGATGAGAGACGCACCCAGTATTCCGCGAGGATTCTCCACACCTTTGCTGGTCGAAGTCTCATCATGCCCGTGATAGTCAACGACGACTGTGAGAAGATTGTTGGTTGTTTGCCGGGAGCAATGTGGCAAAGATAGAACAGCATTCGTCGTCGCCAGTGAAGCATTGCCAGCATTTCCTCCTACTAGAACCCCATTCAAGAAAGCAGACCAACCAAAAGCTAGGCCACCGGAACAAGTGATGTTCACGGAGGCAAAAATCGTGCCATCAAAATAGCCACGGTAGACTTTGGTGCCGACATGATACCCATAGTCATTTGATAAGAGGGCGGGAATCGTAAGTGGGGCCACCGGACTCAAAGTGGTCGATTTGTTGCAAACGGTCCATTTTGAATCATCAAAGGATGAAAGTTTTTCGGGAAGAGAATCCGCCGAGCGCCAATTGGTTAAAGGTGGCAAAGATATTGTTCTGTTCTCAGACCCGGGGATTTGTGCCGTCACTGAACCATAAGAAGTCTTAATGGCATCGAGGCGTATGCCGTTCCAGTCGATAGTCTGAATGTCTAGGTCGCCAGTGTACACCTCGATAGTCGTAGCATTATCATTGTCGCCAGAAATATGGACGACTCCATGAGAAATGGATGCATTTCGAACAAGATACGGACCAAGGACGAGAATTTGCTCATTTGGTTTGACGCCGGGGTTGTTTGTAGTTGAAGATGCCCAGAATTTCCATGCTGATTGCTAGTCCAATAGATAAATCAAGACGCCATTGAACTTGAGAACAGTTTGACCAGAACCTTGAGAATAGATAACTGTTATGCTGCTCCCGGATTGAGTAGCTGTAAATTCGGTACTTCCGTAAACCTTTTCGGGGACAGTATTGGCACCAGTCTCAAGCGCAAACTGGCCGGTCTGTCCTTCTTCGAGATAAAAGGTAATCACATCAACGTCAAAAACTCCGTAGGTAAGAACGTCCACGGAGGAGTACAGAAGGGTGCTGTTTCCAAAATTGTAGTCCGTAAGCAATATTTTGCTTTGGCGCCCGTTCAGGTTGATGTTCGGAACAGTGATCAAGCCTTGAGAAGTATTGAGGTTTGCTGAAAATATTACCGAAGCCTGCGAGCTTGTAGTCGCTTGTTGAACAACGTAAAATCCGGCGTTCGTGTCTGGACTTCGAATCTCCCAGGTCCAGATGTCAGATGATGAAATCATGAAGTCTAAGAGATATGTCAGTTTGAGGCCAATTTCCATTGTAAACAAAGTTTACTGGATAACCAGTGCCATTTCCAACCATGTATGTTTTCAGAAGATCCGTAGAAACCCTCGTAAATAGGCCTATGAGTTTCGTCTGATATAGCTTATCCTGAATTTGCCTCGTTTCACGCAACGGTGCCGAATAGTCATACGAAGTATAGACAACAGGAGCGGCAGCTTTTCGTGTCAGTGATAGGTCCAATCCAAAGCACTAGATCGTTGCTTACAACGACCCCAGTTTGTCCCACCCCAAGCCATATACAAGTTTTGCAGTGTTGTTCTCTGCCCAATATTGTTCTTGTAATAAACATCTGAAAATTCCGGTTCATGCTCTGCAGAACAATCATCGTAAAAGCTTCCACCCCAGGGCGTAAAATAGCCGCCTTAGAATTCCAGAAAGAAATTAGGCTGGGTAAAAGAAGTAGTTCGAGAACCACTGGAAGTAGTTCGAACAACTTTGAACCCGGACTTGGGGTTTGTGCAAGAAAGTCCGCCAGGATAACTGTCAAGCCCATAAACATTTACCGCGCCTCCAACATCCTCATAATCTGTGCTCCAAGATATACTTCGCTCGCCCTTCTCGTTGTGTGTGAATGGAACTGTTATGCCCGCTGCCCGAAATGCTGCCTCGATTTGTTCCATATATGTGACGAGGGTGCTAGTTACTGAATGTGTGGTTTCTTGGAGCTCGTTTTCGACCTGGAGGAGTATTATTGGCTATTGAAATTAGCAAGCATCTAGTATCAAACTGTCCTGAACATACCCCTCCTTTCGTGATCTCGTTCTTCGCCAAGATCTCCCCAACCCTAATAATCCAAGGCAGCCAAGCTTGATGGTACGTCTCATCACTCGTCCTCAGACTTCCTAGACTTCCGTCTGAGCCCCAAAGAGCAAATCCGCCTCCATTGGTTTCCGCATTGCAGTATGGACTAGCTCTGGCTATGACCCAAAGCCCCGCTTCCTTCGCATAGTCGAGAAGTCGTTGGATGTTCTTTCCAGAGGTCTCAAAGTCGTATA
>Ga0302325_10015705_pt1 | contig 16089 bp, 13 predicted proteins | sample Palsa_T0_2_FD_201948 | JGI IMG/M metagenome (GOLD analysis project Ga0302325, IMG submission 201948) | Peat permafrost microbial communities from Stordalen Mire near Abisko, Sweden - Palsa_T0_2 | ecosystem: Environmental > Terrestrial > Soil > Palsa > Peat permafrost | place: Sweden: Abisko... | reverse complement strand
CCAGTGTCGACATGCACGAACTGGCTCTTGGGATAGTAGCCAACTCCACCGGCGTTGAGGGAGAGCGCCGCGTCGCGCAGCAACGGAGCGGGGACGCCGTCGACGCGGAGGTCAACCGCCTTCGCCACGATGTGTTGCGAGTGCTCGGCGGCATTGGTCGTTCCGCTGGCGCGCAGTTCATCGTTGGTCTCCTGGGACCGGTAGCCGGAGAGCACGTCGATGACGCGGTCCGATTTACCGAGCTTGGCCAGCATCGTATGCAGCACGTCGAAGGTGCGCGGATCGAACTGGTTTACCTCTTCGTTATGCGAGTCGCGCAGGAAATTGTCGAGTTGGTCGAGAGCCTCGGGAATATAGGTGTCGCCAATCCGGTAGACGACATCGATCATGTCTCCGGTGTGGCTATTCGCCAGCTTAATCTCGTACTTTTCTCCGTCTTCGGGGATGGGATCGCCATAATCCGGCAAAAATCCTATACCTGGCAGCGCGACATTCAGGAAAGCATGCGTGAGGGCATGCAGCCGAGGATGCCTGTGCGCCCCGGTGTTGCGAGCGTAAGCCGCGGGAACGGCAATCCCGATGAGAGCCAGAACGACGACAACGCCGCACCGGCGAGAGGTCACGATAGAGCGAAGCGAAAACGGACGAAGGGACAAATCGGCAGTTCTCCGGATCTAAAATTTGCGAAACTCGGCCGTGCAACGCTGGCACTTGCGGAACATGGATTTCGCACCGACGCCGAGATAAGGGTGCCGGAAACCGAATGGGAGTTGCCAGTTGTCATTCGCTTTGTCGAGTTTAAACCACCATTTCGGGGATGTTGACAACGCATTTACACAAAATTTAGACCGAAGACGCGGAAAATCCGTCCGTAAACCTCTCGGCGTCCCTTCGGGACGCTCATTTTTCAGCAATGCGATTGTGGTATTTTCGAGGATGGCGCTCGAGTGGAATTGGGCAGCGTAAGGAGTGTTTCATTGGCAATTAAGGAATTTATCAAGCATCATTACCGGCATTTCAACGCCGCTTCGCTGGTAGACGCGGCGGAAGGATACATCAAGCTCATCGATGGCGGCGGCAAGATGTTCCTGACCATGGGCGGAGCCATGAGCACGGCGGAGCTGGGGCTTTCGCTCGCCGAAATGATCCGCCAGGGCAAGGTTCACGCCATCACCTGCACCGGCGCAAACCTGGAAGAAGATGTTTTCAATCTCGTCGCACACGACTTTTACGAGCGCGTCCCGAACTACCGCGACCTGACGCCTGCCGATGAGGTCGCCCTGCTCGACCGGCACATGAACCGCGTCACTGATACCTGCATTCCAGAAATGGAAGCCATGCGGCGCATTGAAAAGGTCGTACTCAAGGAGTGGATGCGCGCCGACCAGGCTGGTGAGAGCTTCTTCCCGCACCAGTTCATGTACAAGATTTTGCTCTCGGGGGATTTGAAGGACTCCTACCAGATCGACCCTAAGAATAGCTGGCTGCTTGCCGCGGCCGAGCGCAACCTGCCGATGTTCGTGCCCGGCTGGGAAGACTCGACGCTCGGCAACATGTATGCCGGCCACTGCATTTCAGGCGACGTGAAACGCGTCCACACCGTCCGCACTGGCATTGAATACATGATGGAGCTGGCCGAGTGGTACACGGCGACGACCGCCGAAGTGCCTCTGGGATTCTTCCAGATCGCAGGCGGCATCGCGGGCGACTTCCCCATTTGCGTTGTGCCGATGCTGCACCAGGACTTGCAGCGAGACCATGTGCCGCTCTGGGCCTACTTCTGCCAGATCAGCGACTCCACCACCAGCTACGGCTCGTACTCGGGCGCCGTGCCCAACGAGAAAATCACCTGGGGCAAGCTGGGCGTGGACACTCCGAAGTTCATCATCGAGTCGGACGCAACCATCGTCGCGCCGCTGGTCTTCGCCTACGTGCTGGGCTGGTAATTCGCGAGTTGGACCTGACGGCCGCGTTGACTCAGCGGCCGGCAACACGTATAACCTACCCATGGACTCAGGGCGCACCCCTCGCATCGCCGCCTGTCGCCGCACTTGTTGTTGCGGAACGACGGCTTGCGTCTGCGCTCCTATCCAACGGTTTGGGGTCTGAGTTGAAGTAGAGTTCCCCACAATTTTCGGATAAAGCCTGTACGCCAGCCAACGCTGCGTACAGGCTTTTTTGCGTTTGGCGGCATATTGCCCAAGGAGTCACACAATGGCAGAAAGACCAGTTACAAACAAGATCGGACTCTCACTGGATTGGTGGGCAGTTCTGCTCGCCGTCGCCCTTGCCGCATTAGTTCGCGTGGGCGTTCTCAAACAGGTTTCCTGGTAGGCGGGAGGTAGAAATGGCAACGAGCATAGCATTACAACGCGAAAAGCATAACCCGCTGACCTACCTGGTGGGGCTGATTCCCGGTCTTGCCCTGCTGGCCGTGATCGGCCTCGCAGCCAAATGGATTGAGCAGTCGATCAACGGCTATACCAAGGCGCACCACATCGTCTTTCCGAATATCGAATACGTGCTGTGGGCCATCGTCATCGGCCTGATTCTTGGAAATCTTCTCAAGATCCCGGCCATCTTCCAGACCGGCATTGAAACCTACGAGTTCTGGCTCAAGGTTGGCATCGTCCTGCTCGGCTCACGCTTTCTGGTCGGCGACATCTGGAAGCTCGGCGGCATCAGCCTGCTGCTCGTCTTCGTCGAGATCGGCGGCTCGCTTCTGCTCATGACCGCGCTCGGCCGCGCCTTCGGCCTGCGCCCCAAGCTCATCAATCTGCTGGCTATCGGGTCCGCCGTTTGCGGAGTCTCGGCCATCATCGCCGCCAAGGGAGCCATTGATGCCGACGACGAGGATGCATCCTTTTCGATCGCTGCGATTCTCGCGCTGGGAGCGATTTCGCTGCTCACCTTCCCGCTGATCGGCCACCTGATCCATCTGAGCGACCACGCCTACGGCGTCTGGGCCGGTCTCGCCGTCGACAACACCGCGGAAGCCACGGCGGCCGGCGCGCTGTTTTCCGACACCGCCGGCAAAATTGCCGTCCTCACCAAGACATGCCGCAACGCTCTCATCGGCTTTGTCGTGCTCGGCTACGCCATCTACTGGGCGCGCAAAGGACAGGCCGCAGTGGTCGGAAACAAAGCTGCGTTTCTCTGGACCAAATTCCCAAAATTTGTCCTGGGATTCCTCGCCATCTCCATCGCCGTCTCGCTGGGAGCCTTCGACGCCGGGCAGATCAAGAGCCTGGCGAACCTATCGCGCTGGGCCTTCCTGCTTACCTTCGCCGGTGTCGGCCTGAGGACCAACTTCCGCCAGCTTGCGCGCCAAGGGCTGAAGCCGTTTGCAGTCGGAGTCCTAGGGGAAGTCTTGATTGCCGTACTCACGCTGGGGCTGGTTGCCGGTGCCGATCATGTTTGGGGGTTGTAGTGCCTGAAGCACGGATGGGTTATGACACAACGAGCGCCTCAATCGCCCGTTCCAGCCGCACCCCGCGCGATCCTTTCACCAGCACCGCATCTCCAGCGCGCAGATTTTCCTTGAGCCACGCCCCGGCGGCATCCGCATCTGGCAGGAAGATTGCCGCAACGCCGGGAACTGCCGCGTCCGTCACCGCCATCACCAGATGCTGCGCGTTTCCTCGCACGCCGACGATGATGTCGATCCCAGCCTCCGCGGCAACTCTGCCGGATTCGGCATGAAGATCCGGCGCGTGATCGCCCAGCTCCAGCATCTCGCCCGCCACCAGAATGCGCCGATCAGCGGGCCGGGCAGCGAGCGCTGCAATCATCGACTTCAGCGCTTCGGGATTCGAGTTGTAGGAGTCGTTGATGATGGTCGCGCCGGCAATGGTGAGGATCTGGCCGCGCTTGTCTCCCGGCCGCAGTGTCTCCAACGCTTCTATCGCTGAGCCCAGCCCAATTCCGGCTTCCCGGGCGACAGCAATCGCTGCTCCCGCGTTGGTCGCGTTGTGGCGGCCCAACAGCGGAAGGCGCAGCGTTCCGGTTTCGCCCTCGGAACTCAACTCGATTTGCAGGCTGTTCGCGTCCGGAGAAGCGATCTCCTGAATGCTCTCAATCAGCGGATCGGCACACGGCCCGGCGCCAAAATAGACCACCTTGCCTGCAAAATCCCGCCCAAACTGTCCGACATACCGGTCGTCGCAATTCAGGAAAGCCACGCCGGACGCCGGCAGCGCCTCTACCAACTCGTACTTGGCCCGCGCAATCCCCGCTTGGCCATCGGGAAAATTCTCGACATGCGCCATGCCCACATTGGTGATCACGCCCCAATCCGGCGCGGCGATGCGGGCCAGTTGCGCAATCTCACCGGCATGGTTCATGCCCATTTCGATAACGGCGTATTCGTGCTCCGGCTCCAGGCGAAGCAGTTGCAGCGGCAGGCCAAAGCCGTTATTGAGATTGCCCAACGACTTGAGCACATTGAACTTTGCGCTCAGGGCCAGCGCCACGGCGTCTTTCGTCGACGTCTTGCCGGCGCTGCCGGTCACGGCCACCACGCGCCCACCCCAGTGCCGGCGCACGTGGCTGGCCAGCGCCTGTAGCGCCTGCAGCGTATCTTCCACAATCAGCAGCGGAGCCGCCAGCACCGCATCCGGCAGCGTGGCGACGCGCGCCAGCGAAACCACCGCGCCCACCGCGCCGCGCTCAATCGCGCTCTGCAAAAAATCGTGCCCATCCAGGCGCTCGCCCTTGACGGCAAAGAACAACTCGCCCGGAGCGACCGTCCGCGAGTCGATGGAATACCCCTGCACTACCAGCGTGCCCGCGCCGGCGATGCTGGCAGGAGCTTCCAGATTCGCGGCACATCCCAAAGCGGCTTCAGCAAGAGAGAGTTTCATTTCCCTTCACCATAGCCCAACCCCCGCAATGCGGAAAGCGCAACTTGAGCATCGCAAAAGAAAATTGGCCCATCCTGGAGAATCTGCTGCGTCTCATGCCCTTTTCCGGCAATCAGCACTGCGTCTCCGGGCCCCGCCTCAGACAGGACCAGCGCGATCGCTTTTGCGCGGTCGGTCTCCACGGCGTAGTGAACGCCGGTTGACACGACTCCGGGCACGATTTCGGCGATGATCGCCTGCGGGGCTTCTGAGCGCGGATTGTCGCTGGTCACCACCACAAAATCGCTGCCCTCGCCTGCAGCCTGTCCCATCTTCGGCCGCTTGGTCCGGTCGCGATCGCCTCCGCAACCGAACAATGTCAGCACACGCGCGTTTCGTTCAGGACGCGCCTGAGCGCCGGTGACAAGCTGCCGCGCCAGCGCGGTTAGATTGCGCAGCGCGTCGTCGGTGTGCGCATAGTCCACAATCACAGTAAAAGGCTGCCCGGCATCCACCGGCTGAAATCGCCCCGGCACTGGCTTCAGCCTGGGAATCGCGTCCACCAGTTGGGCAAACGGTACCCCACGCGCCCGCGCCGCAGCTAGAGCAGCCAGCAGATTGAGAACGTTCACCTCGCCAGCCAGACCGGAGCGGACTTTGGCCGAGCCATCGGGGGCAATCAGCGTAAATTCCGCGCCGGCGGGCGTGAGGCGCAAATCCTCCGCACGCCAGTCTGACTGATCCCCGATGCCAAACGTCACCACCTCCGCGCCGGCCTGCTTTGCGGCTTGTTTCAGTGCGGAAGCGTGAGGGTCATGCTCATGCAGCACAGCCACGCGAGGCGCGGGGTAGCGTGTGCCATCGAAGAGCAGCCTTTTGGCTTCAAAATAGCGCTCCATCGTGCCGTGATAATCGAGGTGGTCGCGCGTCAGGTTGGTAAAGACGGCCACGTCAAAGCCAATTCCTGCCACGCGGCCCTGGTCCAAGGCGTGGCTTGAGACTTCCATCACCAACTCCGTCGCGCCACGCGAAACGCCGTCCGCCATCAACTCAAATAGATCGCGCGACTCGGGCGTGGTGTGCGCCGAAGAGCGAACTTCGCCGGCGACGTGGTACTCGATGGTGCCGACCAAGATCGTAGATCGCGCAGCCGCGTTCAGCAGCGCTTCGATCAAAAAAGCTGTCGTCGTCTTGCCGTTGGTTCCAGTGACGCCGGTGGCTTTGAGGCTGCGCTCGGGATGCCGGAAGAACGCCGCCGAAGCCTGCGCCAGCGCTGTGCGGCCGTGCTCGACCAACAGCCGCGGAACCTCTGGATGCTCGCTGGCCAGCAGCGCGAAAGCTTCCGCAGAATCGGTCACGATTGCCGCAGCGCCTTGCTTCAGGGCAGACGCAATATAGCGGTTCCCATCCGTCGTTCCGCCACGCATGGCAACGAACACGGAGCCCGCGACCACCCGCCGCGAGTCGTACTCAATGCCAGTGACTTCGGGGTTAGTACTGCCGCCATTTGCCAGGTTTGCGATTTCGACGGTGAGTTCAATCCAATGCATAGATTTATTCGATGACCTTCTCGAAGCATTCCCAATGAAACCCGCCTCGCTCATCGTCAAGGAATAAGTACGAATCATCTTTAATGCGCGTGACGATGCCTCTGTCACCCGGCTTCATCTGCACGCGATCTAAACTCGGCCAAGACCAGCCAATCGCCGACTCGCTCGGCGCGAACGTGACGAGGTCACCTATCTCAAATGGATTCTTTGGAACGTCAGCCATTCGACTATTCTATTGGAAGCACGGCGTTGAGGCAGTGAGCGAGACTGAACGATTTCATCACCGCCGCGCCATCCAGCTTAGCGCGCGCAATGCACCACTACCTGCGACCCAGCCGCAACCTTGCTCCCAGCCGCAGGCTCCTGCGAACGCACCAGTCCGCGCCCTTCTACTTGCAGGTTCAAGCCGGCAAGCGCAGCCTGCTCCACCACTTGGCGCACCGGCATGCCAATTAGAGATGGCACTTTGACGGTCTTGCCTGAAGCAGGAAGCGAAACCTCCACAACCTCCGGCTGCTTTGCCAAATCATGCCCCGGTGCGGGCGCCGCTACGAGCTTCTTCGCGGTCTCCCGGGTATTCACGGCAACACGCACTACTGCCGGATTTGCCTGCTCCCGCGCGCTGGCCACCGACTCCCGCAGCGGATCGTCGGCTGGCAGATCGTTGATCGCTGAAAGCAACGCGCTCGCGTCGCCGGAATGCTCCTGTTCAGGCTCCGCATCCTTGGCTTCCAGATTGGCTCCCTTCGGCCGAGGCGCGTGGATTTCGATATCGTGCGGCACGCCGAGGTACTCCAGCGTTTCCTGCGCCACCTGCGCAAAGACCGGCCCCGAAGCAGCGCCGCCATAGTAAGAGATGCCCCCGCCCTTGGGATTGTCGAGCACCACGGCCACCGCGATTACTGGATTGTTGACTGGCGCGATCCCCGCAAACGAGGCAAAGTGCATGGTCTTCGAATAGGTATGCGTGGCCGGGTCGATCTTCTGCGCCGTCCCCGTCTTGCCGCCTGAGGAATAGCCGTTCAATTGCGCCGTTTTGCCTGTACCGTAGAGCACCACGCCTTCCATCATCTTGCGCATCTGGGCCGCGGTCATGGTGCTGATCACGCGGCGCGAACCTGCCGGCAAGGGGTTGGGCATATCCTCACCGGCACGAAAGGGATACGCGACCAGTTGCGTAGACTGCGTACCTGCCACATGGCCAAACTTATCCTGCGTGGTCAGTACAACGTGCGGCGGCATGTATACGCCGCCATTGGCGATAGTCGAGACCATTGAGACCAGTTGCACCGGCGTTACGGCAACTTCCTGCCCGATGGCGATCGATCCAATGGAAGTTGCGCCCCAATGCGCCGGCTTGCGCAGCAGTCCTCGCGTTTCGCCGGGCAGTTCCACGCCCGATTTCTGGCCGAATCCAAAGTTGCGAATGTAGTCGTAGAAGTGGTCGGGGCCCATGCGCAGCGCCAGCTTAACCGCAGCCACATCGCTGGAGTGTTCCAGCGCCTCGTGGATGGTGATCACGCCGTAATGGTCCGATTTGTCGTCGTGAATGGTTCGCCCATTGAATGTAATCGCGCCGCCCTGGCAGTCGATCTTGTCGTCCGGCGAAGCAATATGCTGGTCGAGCGCCGCCGCGTAAGTCACCAGCTTGAATGTACTGCCCGGCTCATAGACATCGCTCACTGCGTGGTCGCGCAACAGCGCCGGCGTGGTGTGGCGAAAGTCGTTTGGATTGAAGGTGGGCCGGATGGCCAGCGCCAGAACCTGCCCGGTATGCACATCCTGAATGACCACCGTGCCGTTGTCGGCGCGGGTGCGCGCCATCGCAGCGTCGAGCGCTTTCTCCGCGATGAACTGGATTTGTTCATCAAGCGTCAGCACCAGATTTTCGCCCGGCTCTGGATCGTGCTCAGTCGAGCCCATCACATGCCGCCGCGCGTCTAGCGCCGCATACATGCGTCCCGGCTCGCCATGCAGCCCTGAATCGAACTTCTGCTCCATCCCGCCCAGGCCGTTGTCGTCCACGCCCACATAGCCCAGCACCTGCGCGGCAATCTCGCTGTCCGGATAGAAGCGCTGAAATTCCTTCTGATCGTAAATGCCCTTGAGATTCAGCGCCTTGACCTTGGCAGCGGCTTCCGGGCTGAGCCGTCGAGCGATCCAGGCAAAGCCGCGCGAGGCGTTGACGCGCTCGGTAATTTTCGCTTCCGTGGTCCAATCGTCTTCGGAGCTGGTATGCACCACCTGCGCCAGCGCGTGGATGGTCGCCGCTTTTTCCTTGTCGTCAATCTCGGAAGGCACTGCGAAGAACGAGTCGGCCTGCACCGTCATGGCCAGCTCGCGCAAATTGCGGTCGTAAAGCACGCCGCGCCTGGGAGCGACCTCAAACGTATGCTGCTGCTGTTTTTCTGCCTTCTCGACAAACTCCTTGTGGCGCATGACTTGCAGCCAGAAGAGCTTCGAGACGATCAAGCCGGTCCAGACCAGAAATCCCAGGCAGACGACCCAGTAGCGCATCCGCAGCAGCGGCATCACCGCGCTGGCGCGGCTGCGAAAGCTGCGGGGATTCGCAGATGGATTCCAAGTTCCGTTGGGGTTTGATGCGTTCACAGGCGGTGCTCCGAAGTTCTCTACTGCGCAGACACAGGCAGAGCCGCCGCGCCAGGAGAAACCTGAGCCAGCGCCGGAGCTCCCGACCCAGGCTGGTCATTGGTGCGGACCACCTGATTCGGCTGCAACTCCACCAAACCCATCTGCCGCGCCATGGCGTCGATCCGCCGCGGCTGCGAGAGTTGTGCCTCGGCCAGGCGAAGCTGCCGGTTCTGCTCGCGCAGCTCTTCCACCTGCTTCTTCTTCGCTTCTACGTTGTAGCCGATCTCGATGGAGCTGAAGTGCTGCAACCCGTAAAACATGATGAGCGAAAAGAGCACAGTGACGGCCGCAGTAAAGATGCGCATCTCGCGAATCCTCGCCGTATCCGGCGCCTTGATCAGCCGTGAGTTGTCGATGCGCTTGGGAAAAAAGACTTCGAGCGTCGGGCCCCGGCGCAGGCGCTGCTGCTCGGCAAAGAGGCGTTCGTTGCGCTCTTCAATGCGCCGTGCTGAGCTTCGTCCGCTATCGATAAAGGTTGCTGCGTGGGCTGACATCGTCTTCTCCCAGGTTTCTAATCCCGAAGCCTGCGTTTCTTGTGCTTGTTTTGCGTGCCGTGTTGCTTCGTTTGCGGCTGCTTCTCAGCCTTTTTCTTAGCCAACTGGGCAAATCCCGTCAGTTGGCGCCCTGAACCTGTATCCCGATATTCCGGCTTTTGCTTCGTTTCACTCCCCGGACTCAGCATCTCCGCCGCTCGCAGCTTGGCGCTTCGGGCGCGGGGATTGCGATCCGTCTCTTCTTCATCTGCGATCTCCGGCTTGCGCGTCAGCACCGTCCAGATGCCTTTGGCTGCTCCATCTTTGAGCGAATCCTTGGCGATGCGATCTTCCAGCGAGTGAAAGCTGATGACTACAATTCGTGCGGAAGGCTTAAGCAATAGCGGCGCGGCTTCCAGCAGCTTGCGAATCTCGTCCAACTCGCGATTGACATGAATGCGGAGCGCCTGAAAGGTGCGTGTCGCCGGATGAATGCGGTCAGATTTCAGTGCCGGGGCGCTGCCGGCAACGATTCGGGCTAACTGCCCCGTCGTCGTCACCGGCCGCGCCCTGACAATGGCTCTGGCGATTCTCCGCGACCTCCTCTCTTCTCCGTATTCGTAAATGAGATTGGCAAGATCGCTCTCGTCCATCTCATTTACCACTTGTGCCGCGGTCACTCCCTGGCGCGTGTCCTGACGCATATCCAGGGGACCATCGGTCTGAAAACTAAATCCTCGTTCCGGCTCGTCGATCTGCATTGAGCTGACTCCGAAGTCGGCCAGCATTCCATCGAGCGAGCCCGGTGTTACATGCGCAGCAATTTCGCTGAAGGCCTCGCCGATCAGTGTCACCTTCGGCATCCGCTCGCCCAGCTCGGCTTTCAAAGCTTCGAGCCGCTGCCCAGCCAGTTCCAGCGCCTTCGGGTCGCGGTCGAAGCCGATCAAAGTTCCATCCGGCCCGAGCAGCCTGCAAATCTGGCTCGCGTGGCCCGCCAGCCCGAGGGTGCAATCGACATACATGCCACCCTCCCTGACGTTGAGGTATCGGATCACAGATTGAGAAAGAACCGGCGTATGCCGCGAACTGATTTCCGTCATACGCTCCCCCTCGGGGGTTGCCTTCCAAGTCCTATGCCTGGGCGTTTTCCCTGGCTGCCAAAATCTTCCTTGCTTCTTCCATCGTCATGGTTTCCGAGCTTGCCGGCTTCAACATGCCGTCCAACCGCTCTTCCGCCATCCGCTGGCTGCGTACTACCAAGTACCTGTGAAATCCCGTCACATCCACTTCTTCGTTCACCAGGTTGAACCGCTCCCGGATCTTGCGCGGCAACATCAGCCGATCCTGCTTGTCGATCTCCGCCACGCCGCCCCAGCCATTCACAAACTCCAGCCAGGTCAGCTTGGCCACATCGTCTTCCGGCAGATTCGCTTTCTTCTGCTCTTCCTTTTCCCACTCCGGCATCGGCCAGACTTCGGCCACCTTGCCATCCCGCGAAGTGATGAAGAACTGGGAGCCGTAATTCTTCTCGACGATCAACTTCATGAAGTCCGCCGGAAGCTTCAGTCTCCCTTTCTCATCGATCTTGGCTTCCTGAGTTCCGCGGAACATGCCCAAACCTCGAAAATCCCGTTGCAGCGGTTCCGTTGAATGGAAAAGCTGCTAACTCGATTCATAGTATCCGAGTTTAATAATTTTTGCTCCAGAAAACTCCAAAAATTTCCACCAAAGTACCGGATTGCTCGCCCTTCCGATCGGGTAAATTTTGGAAATTGCACTGGATTTCAGGCGGATTGCAGGTTGAACAAGATGGATCGGCGATTCTACCCCAACCGGCGAGGCGTTTTCGCCGAGCACCACAACCGGTGGTGTTTACTCAGCTGGGTCGGGAAAGTCTGCGAATGGTGGCCCTGCGCCGTGTCAAATGGCTAACCAGGTAGGCCAGCACTGCCAAATTTAGCACCAGCAGGCTCACCCTGAGCCAGGTAACCCGGTGCATCAGCTCGAAAATCTCGATCGGCAGGAACGAAGCGGTGATAAACGAGGTGAAATATTCGGCCCAGACCTTCTCCAGCATCAGGCCCATCCCCTCAATCACACCCAGCGCCGCGTAGCCGAAAAGGAAAAAGCTGATCTGGTGCAGCCGTTTGTCGTCCAGAAGAGACGCCTTATCGAGCAGAAACCCTACCAGATGGCCTTCCGGATTCATCCGCAGTTCTCGGGCGACGTGGCCCAGCACGTCGGCGACATCCTTATGTAGCAACTTGAGCGCGCCCACGCCGACCGCGACCAGCAAAGCGGCCTGGAGCAGCTTATACAGAGCAATCAACTCCAGCCAGCGATTGCGCTTCTTTCGCGATTGAACCCGAGGCACCTGCAAATTGCTCCTGATGGTCGAACCCCATCCGATCCCATGATTCTTCTCTTACCGGCAAGGTCCCCGGCCGGGAGGAATTTCAGGATGGTTGAACTTACGTTAACCGACAAACCCCGGTTCCTGCTAATTCTCGGCCGTCGCCGTGGGATACTCTGGAGCTACGCCGAGGAGCGCGTCCCCAATCCCATGCCCGAAACTCTGAGCACCAGCCAATGGACGCCCTTTCCGGTGGAACTGGTCTTCGCCTTTTTCGCCAATCCCGGCAATCTGCCCCATCTGATGCCCAAATGGCAACAGGCCCGCGTCGAAAGCTCCCGGCTCGTTGCCCCGCCGTCGCGGCCGGTCGCGCCAGATCCAACCCTGCGCTTCCAGAGTCCTGCCGCCGGCGTCGGCTCGGAGATGGCCATCAGCTTTCGCCCCGTGCCGCGCCTGCCGCTTCGCGTCGGCTGGCTTTCTCGCATCACCGAGTTCGTCTGGAACAGCCACTTCTGCGACGAGCAGGTCAAAGGCCCATTCGCAAGCTGGAAGCATCGCCACGGCATCGTTGCCGAGACGCGCGCGGACGAGAGCGGCGCGCCGGTCAACGGCACGCTGGTCTCAGATGAAGTAGAGTACAGCCTGCCCCTCGGCCCGCTCGGCACAGCCGCCCACGGCCTGTTCGTTCGCCGCCAGATGGAAGCCACATTCGTCTACCGGCAGGCGCGGCTGGAAGCGATCCTGCCAGTAGCCGCCCGCCAGGCTGCGCGGCGTAGCTAAATCGCAGCAGCGCCAACGGCGCGAGGTCATACCAGCTTGGCCCAACGGGCCAGGTCGCGAGTGCGCATCACAATTTTTGCGGATAAGATTGCCGCAAATAAGAACGACCCCCAGCACCGCCGGAGGTCGATCACTCTGCAACGAAATGCGCGGCTTAGAAGTGGTACGCCACGCCGATCACCGGGTTGTAGATGTTGTACCACTTGTTGGTGGTGAAAGGACTATAGCCAAAGTTGGGAACCTTGGAGACGAAGCCGCGGTACTCCGCCCGAATATCGAAGCTGGGGCTGATCTCATAGGCAACGCCGCCGCCATAGAGAGCCGAGATCGTCGTCTGGTTCTTCACATTCAGCGTGGTCGTCGCCAGATTGCGAAGCTGACCCCACAACAATGCGCCGCCGCCGGCTTCCACAAACGGATTGAAGTGTTTGTAGTTGAAGTTGTAGACATACGCGCCGGTCGCTTCCTGCAAGCGCACATTCACCTGGTTGTTCAGGGAAGGTGCCACATAGTGGATCGTTTGCTGCGAGTAGGCGTAGTTGCCCTCGAACGCGCCCCTCGGGGTGAGCATGAATCGATAGCTGATGAGGGCGCCCAGGCCGCGCTTGGAGCTGACTTTTACGTCCGCCGTGCTGTTGACATAGGGTTCGAGAATGCCCGATCCGCTGATGCTGACGTCTTGACGGCTTTCCTGGGCTCGGCCTGCGACCGCAGAGAGGGTCAGCAGGAGTGCAAAAAGGGCAAATTTCTTCATTCGGTCGTGAACCTCTCGACTGCCTTCCCCGGCCGTGAAGCCAAATGGGGCATGTCAATCCTATCGATCAATTTGATCAAGTCAATCAAGCCAACCGTAATAGCGGTCTCGATTGTGTGCAGCAAATTGTGGATCGAGACACAGGATAACCTGCGCCGCTTCAAGAATTGTAAATGGCCAGAGCGGGCTGAAACGCGACGAAACAGTTTCCGCGCCGGGCTGGAGGACTTCCGTTGCGATTTGGACTGCAAATCAAAGTGCTAATTTGACTTCTGTGGCAATAGACGCAGCAGCCGCTCTAACGAAAGCCGCGGCTGTGAAACCGCCGCCGTTCCCGCGCCCATTGCAAGCCTCTTGGCGAATCCCGCCGAAACAGAGAGAATGCTTGGGTCACCGGATGCAATTTCGTTTCGCGTTCTGCCGCCGCGCCGCTTAAGACCGAAAGCGCACGATGCCGCAAACCTGCACAGAAAAAGGATGAGGATGGACCTGACTGCCACGCTGACTGCCCTGCACCACTCCGTTTGGCTGGGCGAATTCATGGGAACCTTCGTCCTGCTGCTGCTCGGCGGCGGCGTCAATGCCAGCGTCAACCTGAAAAAAACCTACGCCAATTGCGCGGGATGGATGGCCATCGTCACCGGCTGGGGATTGGCGGTGCTCTGTGGCGTGCTCACCGCGCAGGCCTTCGGCAGCTCCGGCGCCCACCTCAACCCCGCCATCACCTTCTGCAATGCCCTGGTCAGCGGCGACTTCTCTCAACTGAAGCTCTACTGGTCAGCACAGCTGCTGGGGGCGATGGCCGGTTCGACGCTGGTGTGGCTCTTCTTTTTCCCGCATTGGGCTGAAACTCCCGATCCTGCCACCAAACTCGGCATCTTCTGCACCGGCCCGGCCATCCCTCACCTGCCATCGAACCTGCTCGGTGAGGCAACGGGAACCTTCATCCTCATCCTGGTCGCCAACGCCATCGGCTCCCACGGAGTCTCGTCCACCGGCCCCGCTCCCGCTCTCGGACCATGGCTGGTCGGCTGCCTGGTCTGGGGCATCGGCCTCTCGCTCGGCTCAACCACCGGCTACGCCATCAACCCGGCGCGCGACTTTGGCCCGCGGCTCGTCCATTTCCTGCTCCCGATCGCCGGTAAAGGCTCTTCCAACTGGAGCTACGCCTGGGTTCCGCTGGCAGGCGACTTCGCGGGCGCGGCGCTCGCCGCCCTACTGTTGCGCTGGGCTCATCTCTGAGCGCTATTCAAATTTCCAAATCACGGCAATTCGTCCTCAACTTGAGCACTTTTCCCGCCATCTTCCGCATATAGTCATGAGAATCGGATTCGGAGAGAAGGCTCCATCCGAACTCAGAAATTAGCCGGTTTAAGCCCCAAGCAATCTCGTTGCCATCTCCACTGCGAGGTGGGACAATGGGCATGTTTCCGGACAACTCGCGTAACCCGCCCTATCCGGCCAATCGGAATCACAGGCTCTCTGCTATGAAGCTCTGTCCCATATGCGCGACATCGTATCCCGACGGGCACCGCACCTGCCCCACCCACGGAGCCGTCCTGGTGGATACGCCGGAACTGCCGCCCGGCACGATGATCCGCGACTGCTACCGCATTGAGCGCACCCTGGGTAAAGGCGGCATGGGCATCGTCTACCTGGCCGAACACACCCTCATGGGCGAGCCGCGGGCACTCAAGTTTCTCTCCGGAGCGCTGGCCTCCAACCCCACCTTCGTCCAGCGCTTCCTGCAGGAAGCGCGCGCCGCCAACAAGCTTCGTCATCCGAACATCGCGCAGACCCTCGAACTCGGCCAAAGCGAAGACGGCAGCTTCTATATTTCGATGGAGTTTGTCGATGGCCCCAGCCTGCGCGCCATCCTCGACCAATCGCCCTTCGGCCTGCCGCCCGATCGCGCTTTCAACATCATTCAAGGCGTCGCCGAGGCGCTCGGAGCGGCCCACGCCAAGCACATGGTCCACCGCGACATCAAGCCAGAAAACATCCTGCTCGCCTGGACATCGGACACCGAAACCGCCAAAGTGGTCGATTTCGGCATCGTCGCCATCACGGACAGCGTCGGCCGCCTCACCCAGACCGGCAAGCCGCTGATGACCGCACAGTATGCCTCGCCGGAGCAGTGGCGCGGCACCATCGCGCCCTCCGAACTCGACGGCCGCACCGACCTCTATGCCCTCGGCTGCATGTTTTTTGAGATGCTCACCGGCCAACTCGCCTTCCAGTCGGACAGCTATGAGGGATGGTTCGAACAGCATGTCCACGTGATTCCTCCGGCGGTCAGCCAGATTCGTCCCGAACTGGCCGAATATCCCGGCCTCGACGCCCTGATCCTGCGGCTAATGGCTAAGGAACGCGGCGACCGCCCCGCCAACGTGAAGGAATTTCTCGTCGATCTGGAACGCGTGATTGCCGCCAAAGGCACCGGTCCAACCAGTCTCCCAAATCCAGGCTTCGGACCGGCCAAAGTACCCGGCGATCCCTTGCAGCGTGGACGCACCGTGCTCGATATCGCTGCGCAGCACAGTCATGCCGCGAACATTCCCGTTCCTGGGAACCCGACCGGCCTCAAACCGACCACCGGCATCCCTCCCGGCGGTTTGCCACCCGGAACCGTTCCCGGCGAACCTCCGCGGCTCTCCAAGAAAGCCCGGCTCATCTTCCGCTCCAT
>Ga0302325_10015703_pt1 | contig 16090 bp, 13 predicted proteins | sample Palsa_T0_2_FD_201948 | JGI IMG/M metagenome (GOLD analysis project Ga0302325, IMG submission 201948) | Peat permafrost microbial communities from Stordalen Mire near Abisko, Sweden - Palsa_T0_2 | ecosystem: Environmental > Terrestrial > Soil > Palsa > Peat permafrost | place: Sweden: Abisko... | reverse complement strand
GGGATCGTAGAGATTTTAGGTGCAGTTGGCAGCGCGAGATGAGGGGCAGCAAAATGTGAGCAAAATGTGAGCAATTTGGGGAGCGCCCAGTTTCTCTCGGGCTAACGAAGGTAAGGTCGGGTCTAGGCTACCGTAGGCTAGGGTCTCGAGGGGCGTGGCGCGATGCGCAGGGGCCAAGGCTGCCAGGCAGACAGGCAGGTTCTTATCGATAACGCCAGACCCAGGCCAGGACCCCACGTTGACCAGCTTGGTTGTTTGTGCGAACCAAACACCCGCTGCCGTGTGCTGCCGTGAACTCCCTCCATACCCCCCTGCCCCGTTTTTTTCTTCGCCTCCCCCCCTCCAGACGCCTTGCTGTCCAAGACTCCAGTCTCCAGTCTCCATTCCAGCCTGACCTAACTTAGCACCGCACATGAGGAAAAAGAAGGAACTGCGTTACTGCCCATACACACCCCCAGTGCCCGAACTTAGATGCGATGCGATGCTATGCCATGCGATCCCATGCCATGCCTTGCCTTGCCTTGCCTTGCCTTGCCTTGCCATGCCCAGATGCAAAGCAAACCCAAACCTGTTCGCCATTGTATTTCTTACTGCTCATCCTGCATATTTAGGCGTGATGCCGGAGCACCGTTCGAGCATGTTGGCCATATCTTACACTGCTCGAGTGATTGGAGGCCTATCGCCCCTCAAACGCTGCTCCTGGGCTTTTGCAATGGACATGTGGGTGTCATACGACGGCAGCAGCTCTCAGATGCGGAGCCCTACTGATACTGATACATCATGGCCCTGTGAGTCGCCGAGCACGCAAAACCGGCCATATATGAGAATCAATATGCATCCAATACCAGAGTTTTCACCTCCACATCTTGCAAGCCAATGTCCATCATGCCCATCATGCCCATCATACTTGCACAGGCCATGTCCCAATTGAGCGCCACAAGCACAGTGCGAAAAGGCGTTGCTTTCAGCCGGCCTGCTTGCCGCATTACTGTCGCCGGCCTTGCACCAGCAGAGGGCCCTGGATTGGAGGAACAACCTTGTTACACACCCACACCACACCGCGCGCGCGCAACGTCGTGACTGGCTGCGGCGCTGCTAGATGCCAACTCCCAAGTTTCGTAAGAGCATCGCAAGCCATCGAGCCACAGAGCAAGCAAGCAAGCAATATTCACTTGCACTTGCGCTTCTAGGGCAGGGCAGGCAGGCCCGGCAGGCGTGTGCAGCTGAGTGAATAGGGACGGGGACGGGAGACTCTCAGCGCTAATGGGAATAGGCGAGGAGGGGCAGAAACAGAGTCTTCATATCCCCCGCTACTGCACCTTGCATCTTCCTCCCTCTTCCTCCATCCTCCAACCCACCAATTCTTTTGCGAATTCCCCAATCCGCAAGTTTCCCTGGTTTTCTCGTCGATACTTTTGTTCGCACTGTCCTTTCAGTCGTCTGACCGGATCAACTTTGCGTCTCACGATCAACAAGTCAACAACAACACAAACAAGCTTTCAATCAATCAACTCCACCACATTCTCTCCACTACTCTCAACTCTTCAAGAAGTTCGTCTGATCTCCTGTGTGCATGCGCTGACCTTACTCCTCGATCTCTCACCTTGACTCCACATCATCACCTCTCCCTTCCTTGTCCGCTCTGCGGAGTCCTGTTCTGCCTCGATGTATCTTTCTTTGCGTGATCCGCGTTCCGTCCGTTTCCGTCTGTCCACCACCGCCGATGGCGCGCTCTTTTGTGTGTGACGATGCGCGCGGAAATTGAGACTTCAGCCAGGTTTTCGAGACAACATCAATCAAGATGTCCAAACTCTTCATCGGGTAAGTTCACCTTTGCGCGCTTGCGACCCCAATCTCCCACCTTGATCTATGGCTAACGATGAGGATCAGCGGCCTCGCATGGCACACTGATGAGAATGCTCTGCGTCAAAAGTTCGAGGAGTTCGGCGCCGTTGAGGAAGCTGTAAGTTGAACTCGAGTATTCCTGCCTCCTCTCAGGAGAGATGCTAATGTTGGCTGTCTAGGTTGTCGTCAAGGATCGTGACACTGGTCGCAGCCGTGGCTTTGGATTCGTTCGGTATAGCCAGGAGGCTGATGCCGAGGCTGCCATCACCGCTATGAACAACATCGAGTGGGTTTAGGAATGCACATGATGATACACCAAGGCTGATGTTGCTAGGTTCGATGGTCGCACCATTCGCGTTGACAAGGCAAGCGAGCGTGGCTCTGGAGGAGGCGGTGGTGGCTTTGGAGGAGGCCGAGGTGGTAGGTTCATGCAAACCTAATATCAAAGTCGTTACTTACGACTTTTAGGTGGAGGCTACGGAGGTGGTCGAGGTGGTGGCGGTTACGGTGGTAGGATCCAACAGGATTCAGGATTATGAACATTGCTGATATCGATCTAGGAGGTGGATATGGAGGTGGTGATCGTCAACAGGGTGGTTATGGTGTGTAGATCCGTCTCCTGTTCATCCTTCACTCAAAGCTAATCTTCTGTAGGCGGTGGCCAAGGCGGCTACGGTGGCGGCGGCGGTGGATATGGCGGCGGCGGTGAGTGGTCCTAGTCGGCATTTGTCGACATAAGGAGATTGATCAAACAAATGCTGACCGTCAGACAAAGGATACTCCGGTGGTGGGGGGTATGGTGGTGGAGAGCAGCAAAGCCAGGGCGGTGGTGGCCGATGGCAATAAGTGCTGGGGGCGTGATCTTCTCTCCGACCTTGCGCGCGTTCGTACGTTTTGAGGACAAGAAAAGTTAGCTCTGGTTGCAGCGAAAGTTAATTGTGTGGTAAGCCTTGACGTATCATCCTTTGATGGTAGTCGTGGGCCAGCCTCGTGGTCTCTGGATGCGGTTTTACCTTGGCGAGCTACGCGCTCTGCTCGGCGTTAGGGGGGGTTTCCTACCTGTTGTCACACATTTCGCACTCAACAAACATGATCTTTCAAGATAGCTTTCGACCAAGATCACTTCGATCGGGGTCTTTTATGAAGACTGCAATTTCTGCAGGTCTAGTCTATGGCGGTAATAGCCCGAATTAGGGAATGAAAAGGCTTCTCCAAACCTACTTCTCAGTCTCCTCTTGCTCATCTGTGCTACCGGCCTTCTTAAGCTCGGCGCTAACAGCCTTGCCGTTCGTGGTTTGGTTTCCACCCACACTGGCTTTATCTTCGAGTTTTCTGACCCTCATCGCCAAGTCCTTGACGTGGCCATCTCCGCTTTCTGGACTTAAGCTATCCAGAGCTGTTTCCAAACTTAGAAGATAATCTTTATTCGGTCCACTCGGCCCAACGCTGCTGTATATATGTTCGGCGAGCTCTGCTGGATCTTGCGGGCCCATGAATTGGTCATTGTCAGGCGTGCCAATGTACACCAAGGTTTGGATCATTGGAGATCTATCACTTGGGTAGAAAGGGGTATAATGTATAGTGTAGCCGTTGATCTCTCTGATATCGAGGTACTCTTTGACTTCGGTAACCTTCTGAGCATTTATTCGATAGGCCACGCCCCACACTTTGTCGGATTCCGAGTCATGGTGATCTGTCAATGTCTCCCAAAACGACCGCTCAATGAGTGTCGCAACTCGTCCTGGAGCTTCAGGTGTTCCTCGATGGTCCTGACTTTGCTTAATGTCAGTAAGTGGCTTTGAAGGCGCAGTGAGAATGGGCTTACCTAGCCTAGAACATTGATAAGCTGGCGTCCAGAGTCAAGTTTGGGGCACACAAACCTGCCAGAACCTTCGAACATAGCCGGTGACATAGCCAGGTATACGTCGGTCTGCTCGAATCCTTAATTCGAGGGTCTTACCCGCGGCTCTTCGCCCGACTCACCGAAATGTGGCGGAGGCTTCCAGATCAAGCTGCTGTTTGGCTGTCAGTCGTGGTCAAGGAAAGCCTCATAAAACGAGCCCTAAGTTACCCGTAACCAAAGAGCCAGAATCCGGCCTCGGCAGCATCTATAGAGTTATGGGACATTGCGCACAAAATATGCGAAGGGAGAAGTGAGGCGTTTCCGAGGTGGAGAAGTGTGAGAACAGGAAATAGTCGATACAAGTGGTGACATTCGGCACGAAACGAGACGGGGCTTGGCGGAAAATGGCAGGGGCAATCCAGTCTCTGCTCCACCGTATCAAATCCAAGGTCCAGAATTAATTTGTTCATTAATGGGCTTCCTTGCGATTCACGCCTTACAATAAATACTACACAAGATGAACCTACGTCAAGGGACATAAGCTTCATAGCTCATGCACTGTATCAGCCCCTCGTGAATCCCCGTGAGCCTGCACTGCCTCTGTCTCAGGAAGTCAGAACCTCGCTCCATCCCGCGAGGGACACGAAGCTTCCAAGGCAAGCTCTCGGGTTTATAACAGAATCATCCTGGTGCAACGAAGACGACACCACTTCTCTTCCTGCAACATAGCTGTGATTGCTCTACATCACCACTGTTGCTCACGAACTCAAAATGGCATACAATCGCACATTCAATCCAGATTCACTTCCAGCGTGAGTTTTCCTTTTCCCTCCACTCATTCTCTTCATCAAAGCTGACTATTCACCAGATTCGCGGAGCCAGAGAGGGTAGATATTCACAGAATTTTTGGAGCGTGTTGCAGTGTAGCTGATCACAATGTATAGAAGCATGGCAACTCTTCATCTTCGACCCCTGCAATCCCCAACGCAGCGCAACAAGCAACTCATTCGCAACAATACTCAAAGCCTCCTCCCCCACTTCCAGTAGACCAACCTAGCGGACGTCGTCCCTCACCACAAATGCAACCAACTGCGAACTATGGATATGGCTCACCACCCCCACCTAATCATGGCTTCAGCTCCCCTCCGCCTGGCAGCTATGGATCCAGGCCACTGCCAGGCCAAGGCCGATCACAGCCAACGACCAGACCTCCCCTTTCTCCAGGTCCACCAGCTGGCTCAGATCCGGCACTCTGGCCGTTATTCAGGGCTGTTGACAAAGATGGTAAGCCGGCCGCCCTCAGTCATCATTAGTTGTGCTAACGAATTGTCCAGGAACTGGGCACCTCACAGAGAAAGAACTCCGAGCAGCCCTTGTCAATGGCGACTGGTCATCCTTCGATCCTTATACCGTCAAGATGATGATACGCATGTTTGATACCGATCGTTCCGGCACAATTGGTTTTGAAGAGTTTTGTGGCCTGTGGGGTTTCTTGGCTGCATGGCGGTCGCTCTTCGACCGATTTGATGCTGACAAGAGCGGCAATATTAGTCTCGACGAATACACAAATGCGCTGGTGGCATTTGGGTACAGACTGAGTCCCCACTTTGTGGATACACTCTTCAGAACGTACGATAAACGGGGTGAAGGAGCGATCAGTTTTGACCTCTTTGTTCAAAGTTGCATCAGCTTGAAGAGGATGACGGATGTCTTCAAGAAGTACGATGATGACAGAGATGGTTACATAACTCTATCCTTGTAAGAACCACTTGCGCGCAAACAATCCGAAGCTTCTACTAATTCTTTGCAGCGAGGAATTTTTGACGGAGATTATAAGGCAAAAATAGAGTATAGGTTTGGGACTTAACGCCGGTACCATCTTGCGTTGTTTAAGAGCTTCTACCTGCTTTGACGATCTACGACTATTCATACAGTACAGTAGACAATACGATACCCATCTTCGCACGGAGCTTCTGCTGATCCAGTGTCTCATTGAACGAAAAGAGCGAGGAGCTTCTCAAACTCTCTGCCCTGCTTCTTGCTTCTAATTGGACATTCTTGCGCCACAATCACACATGCAGGCTTCAGGGGCTCGGGCGTGGGGGGTTGCACAGGCACGGAAAGTCGCGTCATCCACCCTTGATCGTAACGGGGAAAATGAGCTGATTGCTCGAACTTTGTTCCAGTCTAATAAACCAATGAATATGCGGAATTCCATCACCGTATCGGAGGAAGCAGCTTCGTATTTGCGGCTGCAGCAACCATTGCTGTGCAGCGGGACCACCCGTGGAGGACATATGCAAGGTTCACAGAATCACAGTTCCCTCCCACCAAATCGCCTTGAACACCTCAAACAATCGGTTCTGTCGCAAGAATGCGGCCTCTAATCTATCAGACGAATTCTCAGTTCCTTATTTCTCTGATTACCGCTTGATCTGTAACCATGTTCAAGGAGCTGTTAGATATTTAATCTTTGCTTAGGTTGCAGCCTTGCGCTCCTACCCACGATCACGCGGCGCCTTGTTGGATCCGGCTGACCACCCACAAGGAAGCTGAAAATGTGAGGACCAATGATAGTTCATAATGGTCACAGTCCCTCGTACACCAAGAGGATTGTAAGAATTACGATCATTTGCTGCTGACGTGAGGCGCAACCTTCATATTCATAGACCTCGGTAGCTGAATGTGGCATTCCCTCCAGAACTTGTGGGTCCAATATTGTGGCGGCCCCCAGGTATATATCAATTCCTCCGCCAACCTCTACATTTCTCGGCATTCTTCATCTCAATTTCTGTCCTGCCAGAAATTGCTTCTTGTTTAGCGCATCTCTACCCCATTACGCAATTTTTTATATCAATCTTTAGCAACTCTTTGGACATCTGACCTCAGCCTTACGTACTGTGAACACTACAATACCAACATCACCATGGGTTCAATCCCAACACCGACCAAGAGGCTCGACGCACTCCTCCCCAAACCTCCAAAAGAAAATCTCTGCTCACACTTCATCCTCGGAGAAATAATCGACCACATCGACACAATCCACCCTGACTTCCCGGAAGTCAAGGTCCCACTCCTCAAGTCGCATCTCTGGGACGTTAGGAACCAGAACGTAAGCCGCGAGGTTCATCTTCGACGATTCCTCAAAGTTTTCGAGGACACGGAGGTCTTCAAGGCGGCTTTTAAGGAGTTGGATGATGGGATGAAAATGCAGCTCAAGACATTTATTGCTGGTGGAGGGGAGGAGGTTGTGTGGGCTGCGGGTGGGAAGGGAAATGTGTTTGATCTACCTCCGAGTCCGCCTGTGAAGCATCATTTCAAAGAGTTTGCGGGTAAAATCAAGGAGAAATCGGAGCTGATTTTTCATCATGAGGAGCACGCGCCTGCTACTAATGGAAGTGCTGTCAATGGAGGAGCTGTCGCTCAAGTCGCCAATGGGCATACTAATGGATATGTGAAGAAAATTAAGGAGGACCTCGAGAAGGTTTTAGATCATCATGGGCACCATGGACATTCTTTCGACAGTACTGTGGGCGTTGGAGATATTGATAGATTTGCTGTCAAGGAACCTTCTGTCCACAGAGTCACTGATGGTCATGTGGAAACAGTGATCTCAAGCACGGCAGGCTTCCCTCGCATCTTTGAGGATGAGCCTGGGACGAAGACCATGGAGGTACGTTATCGATGTTTCTATTTCTTCGAATCAGACACAGGTTGTGGCGGGAAGCAGCCGGCATGTGTGCTAGAGAGTGCTCTCGAGTTGCTCTCTCAAATTTTCCCTACACCTCATTTGTCAGCCGTCATTCCATGCCATATTCGAAGTCTCCTTTTTTTACGCTACTTTTATACGATTCGAACTAACAATACTCAGGTATATGAGAACAAAGAGTTCCAAAACTGGGGCCAAAGCGTCCGCAACACTCCACTATGGACATTCATCCCAAAGACCGTTCTCGGACTGCAGAATCTAGTCAAGTGGGCTAAAATCCATGGTTTCCGAGTCCGCTGTGGTGGATACAGACACTCGTGGAGCTCTACCTTCTCTCAAGATAAACAGATCCTGGTATCATTGCTAAATCTCGAGGAGGTCACCAAACTCCCGGATGCAATGAGCATCGAGCCAGAGTATACTGATCCGCACAACAAGTTGAAGAGTATCACACTCGCTGCTCCACCGGGAGTAGTCGCAAGCCAAGCAGACAAGGCATTAGTTCGAGTTGGTGTTTCTGTGACCAATGAACAGTTCCGACGATGGGCCGTTCACAACGATAAGTGGACGCTGCCTGTGGATGTCATTCTTGTGGAGTAAGTTAAATCTCCCTTTCATTTCTGTACAATCTGACCACTTACCAGAGTCACAATTGGAGGTGTCAACGGACCAATCTGCCACGGAGCAGGCCGTAACCACAAGACTGTAAACGACTACGTTCGTGCAGTAGAGTACGTGGATGCCAATGGCGAGCATCGTACCATTTCAGACCCAGAACACCTCAAGGCTGCAGCAGGCCACTTTGGCCTAATGGGGATTGTAACGCACATCACTTTCGAAGTAGATAAGATGTCCTACGCTGTCCTCCAACCAGTGAAGCCAGACATTGGCCTCACAATTCCCCCTCTCAGCCGTGAAGATATTCCCATCGCCCTCCGCAAGACCTTCACCGATGCCCAGTACAAGGACGCACTCGCCGACTTCGAAAATCGCGCATCAAACGACTACTACTCGGAATGGTTCTGGTTCACGCGCTCCCAACAAGCCTGGGTCAACACCTGGAATCCCACCCATGACAAGACCCATCTTGTCGACTACCCAAGCCCATTCCTGACTTGGTGCCAATGGGTCGAAGGCTGGCTCGGCCTCGTCATCACAACCAATCCCATCTTCCAAGCTTTCCCCGGACGGTGGCAAGCAGAGATCCTCGCAACATTCGGCATGGTGAACCTTCCGCCCTTCGAATTCTCCACTTTGGAAGAAAAGAAAACCGAAACCATCGTCACCGCCCTCCCAAACGCACTCCATTTCCGGCGCGGAATCCAAAACATGCGAGTCCGGGACATGGAATTCCAGATCCCGATTCCCGGCCTCCCTTCTGACCCATCCAAGCCAGATTACAGCGTAGTTCGAAAAGCCTGGTGGGACATCATCAACCTGACTTATGAGGACGACGATTGTCCCATGCGTTTGACCATGGAGTTGAGGATCATGGGTGATTCGAGCCTGATCATGGCGCCGCAGAATGGGAATAAACATGGTACGGCGAGTATCGAGGTGTTGAGTATCCCGGATGCGGTGGCGGATGACGAGTGGGAGCCGTTTCTGCAACGGGTTGCGGATCTGTGGTTGAGTTACAAGGATGAGAATGGGGTGCTGTTGAATGTGAGGCCGCATTGGGCTAAGGAGTGGTGAGTCTTCCCACCTGAATGCATATATTGAGAGGGAACTAATGAATTGTAGGGAGAGAATCGACATGCGCGGCATGCCAGCCAAACAGTATCTCAAGGAAGTCGCTTATAAAGACGCGATCCCGAAGTTCAAAGCTACCTTGGCTGATATTGGGAGACAGCAAGGATGGGACTTGGATGACTTGCAGAAGAGATTCTCGAATGAGTTGTGGGATTACATGATTTATTCTTAGGTCAGATCAGGGATCAGGTTGGAGTACGGTTGGGAATTGGATTGCTGTTGAACGATGATCCAGGTTAGGGGGTGTTTTTGGTGCTTTTTGTTCTACTTTACCTGCTTGATGCAAACGCTTTTGTATAACAGTTATTTCGAATCCTATTTAGTCGTTTCTTTGACACCTATAGTGCGCAGGTTGTAATAACGAGATCGATGAAGCCAACAGAGGCATAAGTGTGAATCAATTGTGGTAAAGGCTACAAAGAAGTTAGGTTGAAGCTACTTGACATAGGCAGTTGGAAAGTGGTAATCTTGTTATTTTGATGTGATATGAAAGAGTCTGTCAAGGATCCGTAGGAAAGAGGGGAAGGGAGAAAGAGGGGGCTAGAAGTTCGATGTGCACAAGCAAAACGAGTTCCTTGGTTAAATAAAATCTGTATAGGTTGAAGAGAGAAGGAGGGAAATATCCAATGGCTCTTTCGGCATCCCAAGCCTAACAGATCAATGAAATCATACACGAGAAAGACCCTTGAGTAAATATATATATGGTAACATTCTTTTGAGACTATACATCAGCCGCATAGTTTTGAAAATCACAACCGATCCTCGAATCATCCAATGCCCAATGTAACCGACCTTTCCCAACCATTTCCTAAAAAATCCCTTCTGAACAAGCCAAGCCCATATATGAAGTCTCTCCGATACGCCTTTCTATGATAACCAGAAAGAAAAACCATCACGCCACAACCCAATTACCGGAAAATGAATTAAAAGAACGTATTATCTGATATCCAACTGAAATGGTTTAAAACGCCCACCAATAGTAGCGCACCTGGGACACTTCCTCCTCGCTCCTTGCTCGGCCATTAGAACATCCACACAAGCTTGGCAAATTCCGCATATGCATTCTGTACATGCATATGATTCTTTAAGAAGAGAAATGCCTTGACAGGCGGCGCAATATATCTGTATACTTTGTGAAGAGAAGCTGGGTGATGAGTCCGAGAGCCCGCGGGATTCGATGTGGAAGTTTTCTCCACTTTCGCCGCTTTCCACTGATGGAAAGGGCTCGGGGGCTTCAGGGAGATATGAAGGTGGGGTGAGGGCCTGTTGGAGAGGGGAGGCTTGGTATCCCTGAAAGTGGGATGCGGAGAATGGAGGTAACGATGCTCTGTTGACTGATATTGGTGATGGGGGGACCTGGCCATATTAGAAAGCGTTCTGCACGGAGCTTAATAAGTAACTCACCGGCGTTCTATCTTCGTCAGCATCTTCGGTTGCGGAGGTAGCTGCATCGATTAGATCCTCCCATCGTTTCCCATATGCTGCTGACAATCCGCTGGAGGGCTCAGCAGAATAAGCTTTACGATCATAGCTCATTCGTCTTAAGTGAGCATTCTCTCCACGGGATTTTTGCCGTCTGTGCTGCGGTTCTCGTGCTCGTTTGGACACTGATTGCTTGCGTGGGCGGTTAGCCCCAGGATTTCTTTGAATTGGCGGCAAAGTAGATGATCGACCAGGTGGAGAAGTGGACAGGATAGAAGGAAGAAGTTCTCTTCGTCGGAGTGCGTTAAGATGTGAAAATGGGTCGCTTGTGGGGTCGAGGTTGTTTGAATGTAGGGGAGGAAGCTCTATCGAGGATCGCATTGCTTGCTTATGTGCTTCAGTGTCGGACATCCAATCCTGGAAATGTGTCAACCATCTAGCATCTTTGCCTTGCTGTAAATCGTTCTCACGCACCCCTTCCGACTCCCAATCGGTCTCAAGTTTGTGGTTGTGTAGTTGTGCCAGCGCTGCTGCCGCGCTAGCGGCTGGCAGCATATTACCTGAATGGAGATCATCCAGGTTCCTGGGAGTGCCTGGCGTGCTCGAATCTTCGCGGTAATAGCTGTGTCGGTCGTTTCCATAGCCTTAGATATCGTTAGCATATTTGATAGAATTTGCGGGTGCTGTACAGACTGTTCGGAGCAAGATTTGAGCTTGTAGGTGGAGGCGGTCGCTCGGATGGTGGGGTATTGATCATGAGTTGGAAGCTTTCCTCCGTCGCAGGAAGCTTAGAGATGTAATGCTCTGGGTGAGCTCGTCGTATATGCTCTTGCATAGACCGATATCGCTTTTCCTGCCGCCCAAATTTCCTGTTACCACGATTGAACGACGTAAAGGCAGGAGAGCTTCAAGGGGGGGTACAGCAGATACAGCAGACACAGCAGAGCAGAGACACTCACGCCGAGGCAACGTTTGCGACAACTGGAGCCATCTTGATTTCGCAATGGACACACAACTTCGTTGTTCGCATCCGAGACAGAGAAGGACGATGTCAACGAGGATCGAGGCGGCATCGTCAGTGTAGACCCCACCATGCCCAGGCGAGGGGGAGATTAGATAGGTGTAATCGCAATCGGAAGCAAGCTCAATTGATGGCGATAGTGATCGCAGAGCGGCGCATCGTTGAGGATTGTTGGGCGTGAAGCTCGAGCGAGGTACGGAGTACAACAGGATGAATCAATAGTGGGAATTAGGTGTGGGAGCTTCTATTGGGACTGAGCTATTCCCTGCGACTCACACAATTGGTGTTTGAAGAATGTGTGTGGCCTTGGGTGCGCTCAGCAACGAGGGGCAGCGAAGCTGCGACCTGGTAGGTGGGGGATTATAGGCTAGCTGAGAAGCTCGGCTAGGAGGAGCTCAAGCTGTCCGCAACAGGTCAGGAAGTGCGCTGAGCTGGACACAAATAGTAGAGCAGAGCGGCGGATTGGGCTGGCAGAGCTGGCGAACGCTGAGGGATTTGAGCGACCATATTAACTCCCAGACACCTTCTCGAAAAGCAGACCTGTACCCCAGCACCAAGCAGGATTTGGGAGGCACGTCGGCAGTCGCAGAGGCGGTGAAAAGCACGGGTGCGCTGCTGGTGGTGGGCAACCTGGGCTGTCCTCTTAACGCGTGGTGGGTGATGGACCGTCTCCCTGAACAGCCAATACAGTGCTGAGAAAATGCTGATGTGTCGTCGGTGGAGAAAATCGAGGTACCAGCACATTCGTCACTGCCCAATCAATTCCACAAACCAGCGTGGCCCAGGATTTGTAGAACATTAATTGGAACATCCTTCCAGGTGAAGCTGCCGCCAGCGCTGGGTGAGCTCCTTAAGATGAAAATAGATCTGTTCCTGCGATCACTCTGTGCCTGTTAGAGATTGATAACTTACCAGAAAATCTGGTAGCTTTCATGATCCTCCGCAATTTGCATACAACCTTCGGACAAGCATGATGAACATCTCAACGTCTCGACACCATTTGAGCTCCCTTCCCAAAGGGCCCCACCAGGTTCCGGATATTCACATGAAATTGGCTTGCAATCACGTGACTCATCCTCGGACTGCAAAACACTATTGTATGAGATGTTTTTGCATTTGAACAAGAAACAATCGGGAATAACGAGGGGAATAGGTAGAAAGCAAGAGGAAATGCCAGCTGGAGCGGTCGGTCAGGGTTCCCAGGGTCGTTTGACTTGGAGGACAGCGCTTTTCTAGAACTTACTTAACCAAAGAACTTTCAGGTCAACATGGTTCCGGGAACGTGCTCAAGGCCCTGCAAAGAAATCTGCACTTTCTACTTGAAAAGGAAAGACACTGTGATATGGGGGAGGGTAGACGAGTCGTTGGTTGCCACAAAGATAATCTCGAGTCTCGATGTCGACGAGGAAACTATACAGAGAGGAATCTTGAGAAATCGAGAGCCAAGATCGTCGCTGTAAATGCACAGTGCAAGCTGTCTAATAAGAGTTATTGAGTGGATGAGATTTCGAGGTAAATGAGGTGTTATCGATTTGGTTTGAGGAGTAGGCAGAAATTGTGGTACGTTTTATGGTCACGTGAGTCTTGGCTTTTTCAATACCTGTAGGTATTGCTCCAAGTGGAAGGAAGGATCGAGGGCTTGCATGCATGCATCTTCTTTCTCATTGATGAAGCTGGTTTCCTCGTGAATCACTTGCCTGTTTCGTTTTTCTCATTCAAAAATCCGATTGCGTGATTGGCGTCACTAAATAATAATAGTTCTCTTTATACAGAGAGACACAGAGAGACACTTCATTTCCTCGCATCCAGCAATTGTCTGGAGAAGCAGAAATTATTTAGTACAGTTTCATATACTCTGTTAAGGACCCGTTAATTTACTGCCTTAAGCTTTAAGTTTTTCATTTGCTCCTCTGCGAAGCTGCAAGTAGCTCATTTTATTGTCATGACTCCAACAGTACATCAGAAGTCGAGATGCCAAGCATTTCATCCGCGAAATACCAGTGTTCATTCTCTGGTTCTAGATTAACAGTTGCACCAAGACTTACATGGGTTTGCGATCCAAAGATCACAGACTTTGTTCCCCAGAGTAGACCTTTCAGACTGACCAGCTTGTCCACACTCCCGCCCTAAAGACTTCCACATTCAAACACAGAATCTGCGTTTAAAGTAGCCATAATAGGAAGCGACAATATCATTTCTATGTCCAAGAAGTAAGTGGTAGCGAGGAGCTCCTTGGATACTAGATCATAAGAGACGAGGGTCCCGAGGAATCTTAGATATTTAGATGTGTTTAAGATACGAAAATCGGCTTTCCAAAAATGGTTTCCACTTGTGATAGGCTATCTCTATTTCTCCTACGATACCGAAAGATAGAAGCAAGACCGAGAGCGTTTAAAAACTGTATAATTCATGTTGTGGGCTTCTTTTCTGTCCATTTCCACCCTGTTTCCATTCGACTTTCACTAACAAAGTTCGTTGTATGTGTTATTCAGAACAATCTTGTTGCTATTTGGAGAAATCCACTCCTCTAGGTCTAGGGCTAGGGTAGCATGAAGAGCGCAGGTGGAGAGTAAAAAGTGACAGGAGAGATGGATTTTGGAAATCCGATAGGCTACTAAGAATTACATCCGACTCGTTCCATGTATACAATTTGGCAATGTAAGCAAATAAAGTTTTAAGTTTTACAACACAGACATGTGATATATCCATAAGAATATGGTGGTCTTTATTGATTAGTGAATACTTTTCTGCAGTTTGAGACCTGAAAGTTGCAGAAGGGAGTTCTCCATGCATGTTATTTGGAGGCACATTGCCGCCTAGCATAATGCAAAAACTAACTCTGGCGCAGGCGATTTCGTGTCTGGATCTTTCATTAAATGCAAAATGTCAAACTGGAAGGTAACTTATCCAACTATGGCTCCTAACTTGCCTTTTTTTTTTTCGCTGGTGCAAACCCAAGCCAATATGGACTTACAACATCGAGGCGAGGATTTTGAACAAATGAGATTACAATTCTCCGAGAATCCGAGATAGCTGAGATACAGACTACGGTATTACTGTACTGTATTTCGGACGTGTTTCGCCAGGGGTTGCAAATCGGCAATTGCTACCCCTTTTGTAAGACACCGTCCAATCAATCAATCGCGTCGGGCACTAAAAACTAAAAACAACGCCCACCCCGCTAAGCCCTTCCCTACTGCCCCTGCAGGGAAATGTAGGCGTCACCAAGCCTGTGCGGATCGACGTCAGATCTTTCCGTTTGGAGATATTTCCAATATCTGCTTAGCTTTAACGTCAACTCCAGCCGCGGCCCGCGGGTCTACTGCACTTGACCCAGGGTTCGCGGACGGCTTCCAACATTGCTTCGCTCCTGGTGATTTGCGCCTTGGGCACCAAAGGTGTTGCCCTCAAGAGAAAAGAGAAGCAAGCAAAGGAGCGGAAGCTGGTCGTCTATCGTGAATGTTGTAACTTGTGACAGGGAATCCGATACGATTCTACTAAAGTACATTAACTCTCTCCAGCCCCCAAAAAGAAATGGCAATGGCTATGGCTCATTCGAGACATCACAGGGCAAGGCAAAAGATTGCCCAAGACCCACAGATCGACTTGGTCTCCATGGGGCATTCATTGGGGCGTCATCCTCCTCGTCTCGCGTAGCCTTTCTTTGAGTCCCAACTCCCAAGAGCGGGAGACCCATGCAGCGAGCAATCTCGTGCTACTCCAGTTATCTGCTCTGTCGAATACAAATCCCCACTGCTTTCTTTTTGTGCTGCTTCGTTGTCAAATTCTGAAGGCCGCTTCAAGCATGCACTCTGTTAGTATTTGTCCATGGAGGTGCCAGACACCACTGTGACTTCATTGTTGAAAGTACTCCCCAAGAATTCGCCGCCGGTCCACAACTTCCAATCTCCCAGCGCTGATGCCCGCACAAATTTTGACTTCAGTCAATTCAAGTTTCTTGGTCCCATAGATATCAAGACCTTTTTCACAAAGACTCTCGATTACATTATCCAACGGGCTGAAGGTACGTGTTATTCACCCAGCGCATCTGACGTATATTCCTTCTTGAATGGCTCGCCGGCCGCTTACTCCCCAGGCGTGTCTGGGAGCAGACACTGGCGAAACATAATCTCAACTACAAAATTCTGTCCTTGTTAGGCATGCTAACTTTTACCTCCTGACAAAGATGTCCTTGACCGTTAAACATCTGAACTCAGATGCATCCTTCCTCCTTAGTTTCCAACCCATCTCTCATTTCCCGCCATCGCCAGGATCGCCCTCCCAAGTCTTTACCATTCTCCTCGATCCATGGCTGTCTGGGCCCTCGACAATATTCCACTCCATATTCTCTATCTCCAGGCATAAGACAGAGCCATGTGTCTCATCCTTGAGGGAACTTCCTGAGCCTGACATTGTTGTTATCAGTCAGGACAAGTCCGATCACTGCAACAAAGCCACACTCACTCAGTTGCCAGCCAGTGGAGGAAAGACAATAATT
>Ga0302325_10015702_pt1 | contig 16091 bp, 13 predicted proteins | sample Palsa_T0_2_FD_201948 | JGI IMG/M metagenome (GOLD analysis project Ga0302325, IMG submission 201948) | Peat permafrost microbial communities from Stordalen Mire near Abisko, Sweden - Palsa_T0_2 | ecosystem: Environmental > Terrestrial > Soil > Palsa > Peat permafrost | place: Sweden: Abisko... | reverse complement strand
ACGTAGACGTACTTTTGGCTGGCTGGTATCCCGGGACCCGGAAAGGCGGCTGACCCCGGCACCGCCTCCCCGGCCCCAGCCGTCCCGGTCAGCTACCCCCCCAGCCATACCCCCCCGCGCCCCCCCCCCCCCCCCCCCCCATAATAAAAGGCTTTAAAATAAATAATTAAATATAATAATCAAGTTTATTAAGCTTTAAAATATTATAACAATTATTAGTATTTATAATTATATATAATTTAAAATCTTTGATTTTATTTTAAAAGGGACATTATATTTGGCTAGAAATTTGGTTTATAATAGTATATTGATTTTTGGTATAAGTGCACGCTAAATTATATATACTCGGTAAACCGGCAGATCGGCATTTCGCTTTCTCGCTTCTTCAATCCTCTAATCCTTTGCATCCTAAGTCGTGCCGTAGGTCGAGTGGTGAATCGAACTTTCCGTATTCTGAATCTAACAAAACCTCATTTTAGGTATTATTCATTAGGTACGAATTCACTTTGACAAAGTTCGACATCGGATGATTTCCACGAGGCAATGACGATGATAACATGGCGCCTCGTGGCTGCCACCTTGTTTCGTACACTTGAACCCAGCGCTACTTTCCTCCCTCGCAGGTCCTGATCTTGAGGTCCGTAAGCTGAGCGATTCACTAAGGAAATATTCGACTTTGGATATTCTGGCCAAAATTCAATGATGACAGCCTCGTTCTCTCACTCTACAATCTTACTAGGTCATTTTAGCACCGCGCTGCTCCCAGAGCACAACTACCCTTCTCATTAAATCCTGATCAAGTCTGTTGACATCAAAATGCCGTCTCGACTCTCAATAAGAGCTTTGATGGCCGAATTCGTTCGAGACCCAGCGATCGAGCTTCCGGTGGTATCGAAATCAGCTCGACTAGCTGCCGGACAACTTCCCCGACCACAAGCAATACCGAAGTCCAACCAATTGCTCGGCATGCCCGCAGAGATTCTGCAACTCATCGCACGATTTCTTCCAGCGTCGTCAGAAGTTGCCCTAACTTTGACTTGTCGAATGTCCCTCCTTAAATTAGGGAATCGATCCTGGAAAGAAATAAACACACCATCATTCCCACACGCCGTGCACAACAAGCGGTACTGCTGCACACCAGAACGAGAGACACTCATTCAACTCCTAAACCGCGACTTGAAAGACCTGATCTATTGCTATTTCTGCAACATACTCCACTCTCCCTCAAAGACACTCTCAGATATAAGGAACCCAGTTTCCCAACAGCGGGAATGTACAAAGGTTGAGGCGATGCGACGCAAGGACTTCAAGGAACGATATCTGCACATGCATGATGATCTCCCTTTCTCGGAGATTCAAGCGTTTATGAAGCGCCACTTGCGGTTTGGAATCGATTGTTCTTCTCAGCTGCGGCAAATGTCGAAGACGTCAACGTTGCGCATCAAGAAGTCAACGTATCAGATCACAACTTTGGCACGAGTTATCTCGGGACATCTGATTATACGTTCGCAGTACTGGATTACCACGCCTTGGTACAAAGCCAAGGGCGCTCCAGGCGCTCCATGCACTGCGGAAACAACTAAACTAAAGATCTGTCCTCACTCCTTCCCTAACTCACTCCACAACTACTGGCTGGGCCACGGTGCTGGGCTTACAGAGAAAAGCAAAAACGGCAACATTCCGTGTGGTGAATGCAATTCTCTTCAACAATGCATGTACTGCACCACTGAGTTCCAGATGGAGACCGCTAAGATTGGAAAAAGGGGAAGTGTTATTGCAATCACAGTCTGGCAGGACCTTCGTGATTGCTCTTCTCCTTATAATACCAAGTGGGAGGAACCGAGGTTCGTTACGTATCGGAGGCAGAACTTCCTGCCGGGAAGCATTAAAGCTGCGTTTGAGGAATTTTCTCCTGAGCTTGAGAAGCCTGTGCCTTTGAAGGCTTTAGCGGAAGTATATGAATCGAAGTTCCAGAAACTCAGGGGCAGATGTAGGATTTAGGACAGATATGCGATCTATGAACTGGGGAGGGGATGGACTCAGAAGCGAGTAATGGGGAGGAGTCAAGCAGACTAGAACTAGCAATACAGTAATTTGGGCATCATGTGTGTAGCATCGGTAAACAACATCCGAGAAATTCTACAGTACGCCTTGATCGCGCAATCTCTCCGACGAGTTACATACTGTAGACAAGTGATCCGTCGGCACTCGACTAACTCACTAAACTTTCACGTCGAGTTGCTTCTAGACTCTAGCGCAGCACTTGACTGCTTGCTCATGAACGTCCGCACTCGAAATGTGTGTCAAAGTAAGGGGTTCGAACCGAGAACAAGTGGAGAAAATCCAGGGAAAGTGGGGCACCGAGGCCTTCCCTATTTTAGCAAGGGCTGGCCGTTCTCTAGTTCTAGCGCAGAACTTAAGGCAGGGGGGACGCGACATCGCGCCGCCCAGCTTCAACCGACATCAGATACGACACTTGGATTGTTGACTTTCGACTCAACCATTAGTATGGAGCAAAACGGTGGTACTGCGTTGTCAGCGCTGTCTTCTCTTCCGCCGGAGATTTGGAGAGTGGTTGCTGAACAGGTACGAATCTTCTCTGATATAAATTTGACGTATCAATTGCTACACCGCCAGACCTCCCAGCTTTGAAATACCTCTTCTTTTCTTGCAGCTAGTGCATCTGCATACTTCCCAGTTTTGAAGTCTATCCTCTCTTATCACAGCTTACTCCGCATAAGTTCCAGGGTATCTGGATCCTGCATCGTCTAGATTTTCTCCCCTTGTTCAAAGCCTTGGAAAACAGCCCTGATGGAAGCATTCTAGATCCAAGGCCCGAAAAATCTCCTTGCTCTTGTTAGAGTGTGCCGTGCATTCCGAGATGTTTTTCAGCCTTTCCTCAATTCCCGCTTCGTAATCGAGTTGAACAGCCATGCGCCTTCAGACTGGGAACAGCGCGCCCTCCGCGCAGGTCTTTCATTTACAAAAGAATTTGAGGTTGATGTTTTCGAATTCACTACGCTGAACTATGACGTTACTTTGAATGATAGCTATGCTTTGTATGTGGCAAAGCTACTCAAAGCAATGCCAAATCTTCAATCATTCCGGTTCGTTTAGCAATGTCCGTGTTTCATCACCAATATCTAACGGTGCTTTAGATGGCTTGATATGGCATTTTTAACAGGCTACGATCCATCACTTATGTTGAGGAATGAAGAGCTTGTCAAGACTCTGAAAAGTCTGCCGAGCCTCCGAAATCTATCTATTCAATTTGCAGGTCAATATCTTGACGATGAAGTTACTGCTCTAAAATGCTATACTCATCTAAAGGGCTTCAAATGCCTGACATCACTTGAGCTATACCAGTTTTATGGCGAAGAAACCCAGCTCATAAACGACATTGCCAGCGTTCTGAGCGATTGTCCTGGACTCAAAAAGCTCGGCCTTGGGATGGCTACTGACTGCGAATGCCTCAGTTCTCCTGAGTATATAAATATCAGTGGCGACTGCGACTTCCTGGAGAAGCTTTGCATACGTTACGGTGCGCGATCATCCCCTCTTGCCCTGGAAACATTGCGGTTGGGACAGGGGATGTTCCTTTACGAATCTAGCTCTGCCGGCGTCGGAAACTTCCTGGCAAAACTTGTCAACATCAAGGGAATTCGTACTTTGCATATTTTCAATGGTCTTGTTCATGATGGCGACGAATGGGAGGAGGAAAGACCTATGGAGATTCATTGGGGACTCCTGGAAGACTGCACATCTCTCAATCAACTTTCGGTTTCTAGGATCGAAAAAGATGTCGTGGCGTGGGTTAATACTTCGGGGAATTCCATCCAGGAGTTTATCGTCACAGATCATTACGGAATGTACGATGATGAACTAGACAATTTTGACGTCTTGCGAATACCTCATCTATCGATGCTATACACATGCGAAGTAGCGGTTCCGATTATTGATCACGAAGATGCTTGGTCAGACACCGACTCGGATTCGTCAGACACAGATATGGAGATTTCAGACTCTGCAAACTCTCCCAAACTCTCCAGAACTATCATCACCGTCCTAGATCGACTTTACGATCGTGGAGCTCATCTCAAAAAACTCGGCCTCGCAATTGACTTGAGGGATGCTCAATATGTCAGTGGCTTCCTTTCCTCATCCTCTTCCAGATGCTAACTGGTAAAGTTTCACTTCGCTACACATCTACCGAATCTACACAACCTAACCTACTTGCGCTTACATAGCAAGAGCGGCGTCTCAGGCCATTTCCCTCCAAGAACTACATCACTTTGGCCAAACATAAATAGGCCTAAGGATATCGCAATACGGTACGTGAAGCTCATGAGATCAAAATGCCCCTCGTTGCAATACGTGCAAATGCAACGATGGGCATGGCAGATCATGGCTCCACTCGCAGGAATGCCAGTTCGAGTGGAGAATTGTGACTACGAAGTCGAGCTCCGCGAGTTGGAATACGAAGAGATTCTTGCAATCGACCTGTTCGCCATGGACCAATTTGTTACGCAGTCGGGACTCATTGGACCTGAAGAGTACCACAAAGAAATGTCTGAAGAAGAGGAGATGCGCATGGAACGGATTGCGGCTGCAATTGAAGCTAGAATGGCTGCTGGAGAAATGGCTTTTGAATTTGATCGTGCGGAATTAGAAATTTACTGAGAATCATTTTGTCCAGTTTGTCTTGAGGGTACGATCATCAGGGCGTATGCGAGTTAAGTCCTTTCAGCGACAAATATAGACGCATGGCCATGCAAAATAATTCTTGAGAATAGGATTTGATCTTTCAAACGGGCTAGAAGTCAGGTGACTTCAGGAGAAGTACGCTGTAAATTCATGCAACGTCCATATTTCAGCAGTGAAGTACGTTACAAGGCATTATACGTCAGGCTGCGTATCACGTGAGGCAATGCATTCGGAGGAGCAGCCTTGAGCTTTCCGATCTACTCTTCCCGAACACTGACGAGATGTCTCAACTCTCTCGATAACGCGCTCGCTTCTACACTCTCAACTCCCAACGACAGAACTGCATTCAACAATGGCTACAGATGTCACCATGAACGGGAATGCTCTCACCATGTCTCGAGGCCCATCTTTTCCTCCTGAAGTGTGGAGCATAGTGGGAGAGCAGGTACGTTCCTCAGATCTTCAGAGAACGGCGCTGATAGAACTCTTCTAGATCCAAAGTCGAAAAATACTCTTCTCGCTTATCAGAACGTGTCGTCAGTTCCGGGGCCTATTCACACCACTCTTACATCGCAGATTTGAATTCACCTTGAGCGCCATTCCGACAAGTGAACTACGTCGAAAACGTTTACCGCCTTTGCTTCGATACGCCCAACATTTCGGGGTCTTTCTCGAGATGTTCCATAGCAAAGAATGCAAATACACCAAAGAATTGAATGATGATTATGCTTTCCTGGTTGTTCAAATGTTGAAGGAGATGCCAAATCTTCGGACTTTCCGGTTTGAGAATACCCTCCATTTTGATGCATTTCCTGACTAACATTTCCTCATAAGATGGGTTGATGCATCTTTCAATTACGAGTATCTCCCGTCTCTTACACTTCGAAACCCCGAGTTTCTTCAAACTTTGAAACGGTCGCCAAAGATCAAGAATCTTTCGATTCTCTTTAACACTGGATATCTCCAGGACCACGAATTTGGCGTCAATTGCTTCTTTTCGCTGAATGGCTTCAAGAACTTGACATCACTAGAGCTCTACAGCTTTTATGGAGATTCAAGCGAACTATCAAATGATATTACTAATACTCTCACAGAATGCCCTGCTCTCAAGACCCTGGGCCTCTCTGTAGCTTGTTGCCTTGATACCGAGTTCTTACCAGACGCACGCGGGGTTGGTAAAGAGCTTGATTTTATGGAGAAGATCTGTGTGGAGTATGGCTCTCGAGCCCTGGTGTCTCCCTTACAGCTCGACACATTGCGACTCGGCAAAGGAATGTTCCTATACGATCTATGCGAACCACGCTCATGCTATGGGCGTATCGGCCAATATCTTTCCAAACTTATAAAGACAGACCGGCTGAAAACTTTTCATATCTACAACGGTCTGATAACTGGGGAGCTTGGCGTTGAAAATGAGTTTCTTGATCTTGGGTGGTCTCACCTGGAAGGCTTCAAGTCGCTCAAACAGCTATCTGTCACCTTAATTGGAAAAGACGTCTTAAATTGGCTCAACACTGCTGGCAATTCCGTCGAAGAGCTCATAGTCACAGAGCATTATGGTATGTATGACGACGATCTTGATAACTTTTACCCCCTGAGGCTTCCACGATTGTCAATGCTCTTCATTCGGGAGATGGTTGGTTACAGACGGAGTATGTATAGCTACTGGGAGGATGAAGACTCGTCAAAACTATCAACGATGCTTCGCCCCTCTTGCATAACAGTTCTCGATAGACTTTATGACAACGGCGCTCAACTTACGAGACTTGGTCTATGTCTAGATCTCAAGAGTCAATGGGTCTGCAGTATCACTACTTGTTTTGGTACAAACTAACTTCGAACAGACAGGCTTTGCCTCCCACTTGCCGTTTCTCAGACATTTGAAACAGCTACGATTGAATGGGAGAAGCTATGGAACTGGCCAAAAATCATGTTCTTGGCAAGGCGCTGAGATCTCGCAAAATGACGGACACCGTTTTGCGCTGTTAATTCGTTCGAAATGTTCTTCGTTGCGGTATATACAAATACAGCAATTCGCTTGGCAGGTGATTTATGGGGATCCTGAGCCAAAAAACGACGAGATAGATGTCCCAGGGGTTACCCTTCGGCCGCTGGATCAGGACGAGATTGCATCCATTGAGCTATTCGCTTTTGAAAACTTCTGTTCAGAAAATGGTCTGCTCCTTCCTGAGCGAACTCCGAGACCATAGTCGGACGAGGAACTTTATGAGAATGAGCGTTTCTCAGAGGAGATAACACTGTATATCAGGGGGAGGAAGGGTTTCCCCTGACTTCATGATATCTTTGGCTGAATACTGTACGATTTCTACTGCAAATTGAATGAGTAATCTCGAGAGAGTGGCTGATAATGGGTCTCAACAACACAAGACTCATTTTCCCAGCACCCTCGAAAACGCACCACCATTCGGCTTGCGACCCAAATACTCTTTCAAGATTTCCGCCTCGTCGACTCCCGCCCATCTCAAGAAATCAACCGAATCATCTTCGACGCCCCTCACATATTCCTCGTTTTCGCAAACTCTTCCAGCAACTTCAACGGCACTTTCTTTAGCGCTTGATTCGCATCAGGGTCCTACGCTTCCCAAGCAGCTTTGTATTCCGATGACGGATACGAGTAATGTCTCAACAACTCATGTAATATTCTAGAATCCCAGCACCAATTCTCCACCGTCTTACTCGGGATCTCGACGAACTCTTGCGCCGTGCTCGTCCCATATGTTGACACGAACCGTGTCTGATCAACTAGGTAATGGATCCCGTGCCCGAGCTCGTGGAACATGGATAAAATGTTGCGTCGGCGGAGGAGGATGGGTTTCGTTGGTATTGGGGAAGGGAAGGAGGTGAAGAATGTGGTGCTTCGGTAGTGCTTGCTGTTGTCTGGTTGCGTGCATCTCTTCGAACAATATCAGCGCATGGTATGCGGAGTTAGGGGGACTTACTGCGACGAAGGTGATATTGCTGGTACCGTCTTTCTTTCCATAGCACTAGAGGAGATTGAGATAGTGATATAACACCCATGGCTTCTTCGTTCCATGCTGGGAACATCGTGACGCTTTCATGCCAGGCTGCTGCTTCTTCTGATTCCCCGTGCTTCCCCACTAGCAGTCTCTTTCCCTCTTCTGTGATTTCTTCAAAGACGAGCCCGAACAAAGTCTCGAATGTCTTAAGCAGGCCAAGGATAACTTCGTCGAGTGAGAAGTATTCAGATAACACTATCTCCTCGAATTAAACATCCTTCTCTCTTATTAGTCGGGAGTTAAATGCTGTGTCTTAAAAATACAGTTTGTTGTCTAACTCGTTCGGGCCATAACCCTGTGATAAAATATATCCTCTCTTAACTTTCCGCATCTCGTCCTCTCGATCTTGCATAAGGCGCGATCTCTCTTGCAGTTGTTAATAAAATCATTCACCTACTTCGCAGACATCATCTTCGCTCGCGTCTTATACCTAGACTTCCACCATCAGCATCTCATCTCTTGATCACGAAATCACGACAATCCTCAACATAGCAGGACTTTCAAATGCAGAAATTTGGAAAGAACACATACATACTCAGCCTAACGCCCACACCTTAATAACCCCGCTATCTCCATTCTCAACCCAACTAATTCACTCATCAGAGCAATATTCTGAGCACAGCACTCCTGACTTCCCACCCAAACTCTCCTCCTCATGCCCCGCATACGCTAAGCAGACACTCAAATTAGACAGCTTAAAACTCACCAAATAATTCCTCTCCCTTTCCCCTTCCCCTCTTTTCCCCACCCCTTCTCTCCTACACCGATTCAACGCATCTCTCGCCTCCCCAGAAACAAATACCTGCCCCGATTTTCACACTTGTTCTTATAGCAAAAAAGCTCTATCTCCTTAATCCTCCCTTTAACTATATTCAACCTTTCTCTCACACATGTTTCGTGGATCTCAGCCCCTGCTCGAAGTAACACCGCGTATTCTTTCTCAAGATAAAATATCTCTTCCTGGTTCAAGGACTCATTCTTCTCCAAAACGGTGTGGAAGAGAGAGGTGGGTATGGGAGATAGTTATTGTGGTTTGTGTCAAGGAGAGGAGGCCGTGAGGTGTTTGGGTTAAGGGGAGGGTGAGTTAAAGTGGTGAACAAAAGCGTGGAGCGGACATATTAGATAGCGAGGAGGTTACTAATTTATTGATATTTAATATTAGGACAAAGGATTTCTATAGCATTCTTGTACTCACTGACTTCCACGCTTCACCTCCTCGCCGCCACCTCGTCGTCGCTCTCACCACTATATCGCCAAGTATTATTGTGCCCCTATTTTACCGCTATAAATTATACACCTTTATGCCAGTAAAAAAAAACTCTATTCCGGCATCGGATAATGAATATGAGTAAAGACAGCAGGTCGTACCCAGATTCTTTCTTATAGAGACCGCGGGGGATGCTTAAGAAGGAGAGATAACAGAAGGAAAATATGCGTAGGCCTAAAGGTACAATAGTAGCAAGATAAATAGAGGAGCTTGCTAGCGACGGCGACGATAAGGTATAGATTCCCTACCACTGTTCTACCTGTGGTGGTAGAGGTCATTTTAATAACACCTGCAAAAGACCCCACGTTTAATATATATTTAAAAACACTTTACAAAGATCAGATGAGAGCAAGTGCTATGGAAATCTTTACTTTGATATTGGAATCTTTTGTCCCTAAATTGTTTTATAACTTTAAGATTTTAATAAATAAAAAGTATAAAGCCTTCCAAAACTCTATTTTTAAACTCGTTTTAATAAGCAGACAGCAAACTGGCTACTATTTTCAGGGGGGGGGGGGGTTAGCCCTACTTTCTACGCCCAACTTGCTAGAATATCGCGCTGCCCGAACTCTCGCGTACCTGGTGACCAAGACGGCACGAGAATAAAAGATTATATTTTTTAGTTTAAGAAGATGTAAGCACGCAGCAAAGTAAGATTACCTACTAGAGAGGATCTTTCTGATTATATCTAGCTTGAGATAGGTGGAACTGCAATATATAACACTTTACCCAAAGGAGAACCAGTCACATCCAATTTGTTAGACGAGGAGTAGTACCTTGCCTTTATTGTTAGGGGTGTCTTTATTGTGGGCAATAGTACGTGGGGAACGGGGTAGGACATTTGTGAAAAATGAAAGCGTCTTACGTTGCAACTAGGCAGTGGTGATAATATCAGGATATAAATAAATAAATACTCGTCGAAGTTATTACTATCCCACTAGTCCTCGATATCCTCGATATCTTCCTCGAAGAGCTCCTGCTGCTCCTGCATTTGTAATCCCAGCCGCTGATGCTTCCCCTTAAGCGTCTATAGTAGCCGGTCCCTGTCAGTTGAATACCACGTGTATCGCACCACTTCTGTATGAGGATTAGCCTCTGATTTGGACGCATATAAGGACCCTTAACTTTCATAGCTAGTAGAACTCCAGACAACTTCAATATCAATCTTTTACACCCAATCCACACTTCACCCGATGAATCAGGACCTCTGCTCAACCAACTGACAGTCCCATAGGGCCAGCGTGAAAAGCATGGTGTCCGTTTATGTAGCGACCTGCTGCGTCGTCGATGGTAGTGGTAGATTCTGGTGGGGCTGGACATTCGATAGTTTTGCATTCAGAATGACTTCACGTACTATCATAGTTGTCTCCGGGATCAACCCTCGCGCAAATCAGGTTCGAGCTGTTCAGTGAGGGCTTTGTGAAACGGGGAAGCTATTGTCCACGAGCATTACAGTGCAATATTAATATCTATGAAGGATCTAAGCATCACCCCAAACGAAGAAGTTCCTACCGCGGGAATAGCTCCATTTTCTACTAGCCCATTATTGACCCTCCCCTACCAGAATCATCCAAAAGTTGTTGTTCGAGCATCTGAAATTCATCTCCCAAAAGCTTCGGGTGATCGCACTGCTCAGCAGAATCAAAATCAATCAGTGTCGCCTTCCCATTGCGAATGAGAAAGTTGTGCTTGTTGATATCGCCGTGCTTGATTCCTAATTTATGCAGTTTCGCCAAAGTATGCTGACATGGAGCAAGATCTTCTGGCGTTGCATGACGGCAATCTAAGACCCGTTCTACAAGAAACCCTATAACCCTGCCTTCCTCGATTAAGTGGCCGAGAAATTCGGGACCGATTTGATGACCATTAATCCATTCGTAAGCAGCTGTTTCGGAGTCGAGGTACGGTATCTCCCAAGAAAATCGTGCAAATTTCGCTATAATCGTCGAATTGAACCGAGGAGAAGTCGCTTCGTAAACATTCGAACGAAGCTTTCTACCCATTTTAAGCTCTAGATAGTCTATCTGAGAGGCATGCCAGATGTGCGTGATCTTTCGGAGTGGAATCTTCGTGGCTGTCGCAAAATACGGGCGACCATGCGTTGGATCTTTGGAGATGTGTCCCACATTCCAGTCGCCAAGCGGAAGAGGTGGCAATAAGGGGATTAAAGAAGGCGCGAAGCACATATCGTCGGGACTGTATAAGCCAGTGTCGACGGTAAGATATTTAATGAATTTACCACCGACAAGAATCCGGAAGTGGCTTTCATCATCAGGGTCGACGCTGGCTTGAAGGACTTGGATGTTAAGGGTGCCGTTCGCCATGGGCTTAGCGGAGCAAGAATGCGTGCTCAGCGGTTTATAGCTCGTTGTGTCAAGTACGTTGATCGATATTGATACTTTTGGAAGCACAAACTCAGGCTGCCCAAAGGTGTTAGCGTGTATTAAGATTATGTGCTTAGTCAGCGGAATATTGGAGTCTAATTGGCTATAGTATAGCCGACCATAATCAGAGTGGTATTGGCTGCCTTAATTGCTCGTATGAAGAGATTCAGACTCCTTTTTTCATGAGTTCTACCCAACCAACAGTAACACATTCCGAAACGCATTCGGCCCTTACTCAGTAATGTAGACCGGAACTTCAAAATTACCAACTACCGCGTGATTGAAATGATTGACCAGTCAATTAACGCGCGGTTGCGCAGGTTCGCTGGCGCGCGCTACTGTAACGAGTATGGTTTTGCATAGCGTCCTTTGCTAGGCCGCTACATGAAACTTTCTAACACCGCCCAAACCTTTACAACAGACCAAATTTTGGCCTGCGCTCCAAGGCACCAAGGGTCTTCCACCAGTCAAAACAGTTCCTTCTTACAAATGTGAAGAAGGTACAATTATTCATGGTGGTGGGTAGGTCATGGCCAACCCCGCTACATTGACGCCCATCAGCTAAAACCCCGCTCATTTGCAGTAGGACGTCCGACCTGCGGCATTATTGAGCCAATTAACACGCGGTTGGCGAAGCCCATTTAGTCTCGGAGCAGCGATGGCTGCGGAATTTGGTATGTTTTGAAGAGGATACTATTTCGAGAGAGCTCTCAATCTTCAATATAAATTAGTGGTGTTCTAAGATGACCTGCTCAAAATTTCCCCCGACGACATCAATCCGAAAATAGACAAATTCCCTTAACATATCCACTAGACAATACCTTCATCGAGTCGGCTTGAAATCGTAGCTTCCAGACTTGCAGTCAAGGGACTGTTGTAAGTTCAGATTTAAGCTCTGATTCACGTCGAAGATTATTAAGCTAAACAGTCTGTTGGTGTAGCTCTCGCATTACTATACTACGCACAATTATCTAATAGACAATTTTTCGAACCAAAGATAGGGTATGTCAATTCCAGAACTCGCGTTATGAGCTTCCGTTAGCTAACAAAACTCTTAGCCAACATGTGCGTACAAGACTATCGATTGTACACCTGTGGCTGCAAGAAATATGAGGAATTTCGCCAGTGTGAAGAGAGATTGGGGACAAATGTCAAATGCAACCCTGTCACGCAAAACAAACTTCCTGACTCGCTGCACATGTGCACCAAACACATGGTCAAACCAGGCAAGGACGAGATGCGCCGTTAGGAGATGGCCCAACCGCGTCAAGGCAAGGCCGGGAGGTAGGCTGCCTGGCCTGTGGTAACTGGTTTTTGAAATTGCTCTCGTTGTATCTGTAGACAGTCGCCATTCGAATGTGTGGTCTTCGTTATGAATTGTGTTTCGATGCTAGTCAAGGTGATGCTTGCCATTTTCGATGCGTCCGCATTGTCTCAAGTGCTCATTAAATACATCGATAGTAAATTTACGTCGGAAATGCATAGGCCTGTTGCGATAGGAGTCGTAGGACTTCTCACATCCAATGCAATAAGATCCCAGCTCCACGTCTTGGGAGATTCTGTTTAACCATGGCGTGCGAACTATGGCCATGAAACGCAATGGATTCCCGGATTTTCCGTCAAAAGGACCTTCAGTGCGAGGGCGACGCGTGGTTGGTGCGGATGGACTAGTAGGCCGTTGTGATAACCTCTCCCTATACCGCTGTAATTTTTGACCTGCAATGTCCGACACATGTTTTTCCATGGCGGTGACGGACCCGTGCAGTGCAATTCCCGCACGACGAGCATAATCATAGTCTACTAATGTAAGTCGATGGCGACACTTCTTCTGGTTAGGCGAATATATGCCCGGTATGCTTCTCATTTGTGGTAAGGTGTCAAGGATCTGATGGTTGAGTCCAAATTTCTGAATCGCATGGATATATCGCAGTGGTAGATATGTTTGCTCCGAGGTAAAACAGAGGAAGCAGACACGTTTGCAAGTAAGGATGTAGAGGTAGCCGCCAAAATCGCCACATTGTTCGCATTCAGGCTTGCAAAGTATCGCGTAGAGGGTTTCGCAGGTGATCCACCGGCCCGTTTCAATGCTTAGGATCCCACGAAGCGCATCGCTTGCATGTGTATTGATGGCTTTGTACTGGGGGATAGATGCTACGAACTGCAGGGCCAGATGATTGACGCGTCGAATATCCGTAAGCGTGCGCAGGTCAAGTTGGGAGAGTATGCGCTGAAGAAGCTCGAGTGGAAGTATGCCGAGAGAGCCGAGACCGACTTCAGGCGATGTGTAAATATAGTAGTCTGGCGGGGTTGGAAGATTTTCATCTAGAGTGAAGTCCTTGATTCGCAGGCGCGGATATGTGAGGTCGGAGAATTGTGAGGCATTCAGTGCACTCTCTGGCTGCTCTTCCATCCCTAATTTCTGGGTGCATGTAGCGATGAGAGATTCACAAGCCGGTTTCTAGACTCGAAACTGTGCACAGGAAGGTGTTGAAGATTGACAGCCAAATTGTTTGCGGATCCCCAGAAGTTGAAGGTCCTCGCATAATCGGCGCTAAGCCCCTTGCGGCCTGACCCTGCAGCGGTATGCCTAACAATCTTTAAAACCGCAGCATTACGACTTAATACGCCTTCGCGAATTGCATCTCAACTATAGCTCTAAAATACAAGGCAAGTGGCTTAAAATAATAAGGGCATATAAATCTAACTTCTTCTACTACAATTAGTCTTATAAATGCTATATTATCTCGATTTAGCAACAATTGTGAGGGTTTAGACCTTGGGTTGGTCTTAGTGCTTTGGCACCTGCGATTCGCTTCGGTTGCTATGCCGACTGTTACGGTTCTGGCCCATATCACGTGTTCACGTGCACTAGCGTGGACTAGCAAAGGCGGTGGGGAGCGGCAGAACTCGGTATTTATGTATGAACCGAACCTTGTAAATAACTTCTTCCTTCTTTAGCTTTGAATAGTTGTAATTGAGACCATTTAACCAACGCTCGTTCCTGGGCTATAAATCTGGCGCTCGTGACACCGACTGCCGTACGAAGGCCTTATTCCCCTAGAAAAGCTCTTCTCCTTCTTCCTTCCTTTCTTCCTTAGTTTAATCTTCTTGTATTTGAGGATCAATTTAGATTATATAATCGTTTTGAACCTGTGACACAATTGCTCGAATCGAGGATATTATATACGAGAACCAGCATAAGCTAACCCACTAACTTATATAATAGCTCGCTACCGACTATAATATTATAATATAGATAATATATTAGTATAAAGCACAAATTAATGCAAGTGTACTAATTGCTCGTTGTTTAAAAGACTAGCAAAGAATTATTATATAAGAAATAAAATAGGCTATTAAATTATTATTAAATTAAAGGCTTTAGTTTTACTAAGACAAGATTGTAGAGTTTCTTATAAAAGCTTATAATATTAACGTAAATTAGCCTATAATATAAAAGGTTTTAAAGAGGATTAAGTGTTACGGTATGCCAGTCACGTGGCATGCCTGCACGTGCTTAGCGCGTGTGCGGGCCACAAAACCCGGTTTCAGCTCTAAATTCCAATGCAAGCTCTTTACCACCACTGCAATGCAATCACTTCGTGACATTAAGGTTATAAAGAAGAAGCTAAAAGTCGAGACTATTTAATAGAATAAAGAGCTATAAAATTAATAAATGGACAACTTTTAATACTTTATTATAAAGCAATTAGTTTGCGTGGATAAATTAAGAAGTAACAACTATATTAAAAATCGATAGTATAAGTGGTTAAATATAAGAGTTTATACTATTGTTTGTTATTAGTTAGCCAATAAGGATAAAGTCTTTATTCTCTTAATATATACAATTAAAGGATATATTATTACTTAGACATTTTATAATATATATATATTAAAGACATCTTTAAAGATTTTATTATCGACTAACTTATTTCTCTTTATAATTTATGCTTAAGTCCCTAATCTATTATTATAATAAATAATATATTAGTTTACTAATCCCGCTAAAAAATAATTATTGTAATATATAAACAAAAAAGCGTTATAAGTACAATTTTTACTATTATACTCGCTAGATTTTAACCCTATTAAAGAGTCTTTCGGTAACTTAAAAGCCTTTATTCGATACTATTATTGCTATAAGCGATCAGAGTTTTGTATATATTAAAAGTTCTTAGAATAGGCAATTCGAGAGGGCGGAACTAGTATAGCTATAAGTTAGCGTGCTAAAGCTTATTTTAAAAATGCCGAAATTATAAAGGTATTAGTAAATTAGTGCTATTTCTTAATATTTTAACTAAGTTCGACTATATTAATAATGCTTTTATTATTTTTATTATAATCGAGTTTATTGATATTTATTGTCTTTTGCTTTTTTTAAAGGTTTTAATAGTGTCACGGGGCGAATGCAAAGTGTGCAGTGCAAAGGCTCGTTTGTATTACAAGAAGGATTAACTAAAGAGAGAATAAGAATAGGGGTCTTGTTCTCAAAGAAAATAAAGTGCCGCGGCCGCTAGTGGCAGTGGCACGGGCATAACGCCAAGTCACGTGACAAGCGCAGGCGCAAGGCGCCAAGCATATATACGGGTACTGTTACGGTTCTGCGCTGGCACGTGCAGCGCTAACCTTGATCAGGCTAAGGTTGGCGAACCTAGGATATTTAAGCATGCGATGCTTCATGTTTCATACTTCCTTCCT
>Ga0302325_10015699_pt1 | contig 16093 bp, 6 predicted proteins | sample Palsa_T0_2_FD_201948 | JGI IMG/M metagenome (GOLD analysis project Ga0302325, IMG submission 201948) | Peat permafrost microbial communities from Stordalen Mire near Abisko, Sweden - Palsa_T0_2 | ecosystem: Environmental > Terrestrial > Soil > Palsa > Peat permafrost | place: Sweden: Abisko... | reverse complement strand
ATACGAGTCCGCCAAAAACCACTATCAAGACAATCCAAACATAGGTTCGCATCACTAAAGCACCCTCCCCTGATTATCGAATTGCAAGACGCTTTGCGACCTCTTGAGCAAGCTCTTCTAAGGCGCCACGGGATGCGATGGGTGGGTGTCCGGGGAGCGTGAGTTGGGCTTGACTTGACCCAGACCGCATGCGGGCCAAATCGGATGAACGAATTACTACCGGTCCCTCGGGAACCGGTCCGCCCAATGCAGAGAACGTCTCTGACACAGGCCTCTTCAGACGCTTTGGTTGGCGCGGCACCCGGGTTGGAATAATTTGAACTGCAACTTGTGGAGCGCTGGGAGGCGGGACTGCCGGCTGGATGGATTGCGGCTTTCCTCGGCCCTTTTGCTTTCCTGGTTTTCTGTCTATCGCTTCCGATGTTGTGTACAGGGATGCAAGTAACGCTCGCGCGGTCTTCAGTCTGTCGATGTATGCGTCGATCGCTGAAACGATCTCGTGAATTGCCATACTTCAATGTTAACTGCTGAGGACTCGATGGCGGTTGGATCGGTCGCCACTTTGGCATGAGACTAGAATCTGACTTGGCTCAAACCTGACCTCAACTGACACATCTCCCTCTCCAGGAACTCAATCCGGCCAGTAATTTGACAGAGATTCGGGCAACGTTGGATAGGGAACTCATTCAGCGGCGCAGCGATGATCTACTGTGCAGCCGGGGTAGGCCGCAAACGGATATCCGACAAGGGATAGAATGGTCAGAAAATTCCGGTCGTGATAGTGGAAGCTATCGAAACTGAGCGTTCAGCTCGCGTGTCCGCGATGCCAGGGATTCATCGCGAATCTGCTCCAGCGTCTTTACGCTTTCGATAGCCGCCGTCGGATCTACGGAGCGCAGTTCGCGTTCCACCGCAACCACCACCGCGCGGATCCGCAGTCGTCCGTACGACAAGATGTTTTGAAAACGCGTTCGCTTGCCACAGCGACAGATAAATCTCCGGCGATGCCTCTTGCGTCAAATCGTCCGTTCGGCCATTCGCGATCTCTCCGACAATGTATATGTGTTTTATTCGCAGATGAGTCGGCACAATGTCGACTGATTTACGTTGCATAGATAAATAGATTGATCGTCATTGGTTCGACGGTGGCTTCAGCTTGAAACCGATCCCTCCATGAGTTCCATATGGATTTCTTATGAAAACTGCACGGATCGTTCATGCCTTGCCGAGTAATCTAGCAAGGGCGGCGGATTCAGCGCTGTGTGTCGGCTCGTAGCGGGCAAGGTCTTGGCTAAAGGCTCAACTGTGTGCATAGAGACCGGGCAAGGGCTTACAGATGAAGTACATCAGGATCGCAACAGTTCCGCGAACTTTCGCATATAGTGCTATCGGTAGTCTCATTCTCGGGGCACTTACTTACACTGGTTATCTCTGTCATCTGAATCTGGCAACAGCGGGATTTCTTTGCCTGATCGTTGTAGTCCTGCTGTCGTCGTTCGGCAACATGATATCGGCAACAATTCATTCCATCGTGGCCGTTGCGTGCCTCGATTATTTCTTCGCACCGCCGATTCTTTCCCTGCGCGTGTCCGATCCGCTCAATGTCTTGACGCTGGCAACATTCCTGACAACAAGTTTGGGCATCACATTTCAGGTAACGCGAGTTCGCCGGGAAAGATTGCTTTCAGACCTCCAGCGAAAGGAAATGAAGCGGCTTTATGGCTTGGCGCAGCAGTTGCTCGCGCTCAAGCCCGAGGAGATCGATCCTCCCCGGCTGCTCACGCTCTTTCGTGACGTCTTCGCACTCCCGGCCATCTGCCTGTTCGAGAACAAGACTGCTGCATCCTATATCGTGGGCGAACCCCGATACGATCTCGAGACGCGGACACGCATGGGCCACCTTGCCGGTGAGGACAGCGACGATCCTCTCAGCAGGATATCTGTTCGTTGCCTGCGCGTCGCGGGGAACGATGCAGGAACGCTGGGCTTCGAGTGGCCAGATACGGATGAGTTCGCGCCAGATTCGCTATCTGCGCTCGAGACTACAATGCTGGAGCGGGTTCAGGCTTATCACGATGCCTCGCAGACCGCAGCCGCCGCGCAGGCCGAGAGCTTGCGTATCATGCTGCTCGACGCGCTTGCGCATGCGGTCAAGACGCCCCTTGCCACCATTCTTGCAGCGATGGGAGGCCTTCGCCAGACAGGCAGCCTCACATCAGATCAAAGAGAGTTCGCGGATGTAGTCGAGGCGGAGACATCCCGGCTTGCCAAACTGACAACGCGCCTGCTGCGCATGGCCTCGCTGGAGCGGGACGAACTGCGGCCGACTATGCAGCCGGTGAACATTTCCCGGCTTCTTGCCGAGGAACTCAGCCTGAAATCTCAGCAGTTTACCGATCACAAACTCTCGCTTGTCGATCCGAGAGAAACGGATCGAGAAGAATTTGCTGGGGACGCTGCCGTTCGCCTCTCCGGAGTCGAAGCCGATCCTGAACTTCTTCGCCTCGCACTGGAACAATTGATCGAAAACGCATGTAAGTATTCGCGGCCCGGTTCCAGTGTGGACGTAAGTGCGGGGGCGATGGGAGATTCATTGGCCATTCGCGTCCGGAGCCGCAGCCAGGTCCCTCCAGAAGAGCAGTCGAAGATTTTCGGCCGCTTCTACCGCGGAAAGCGCTCACGCGACGAGACGCCCGGCACCGGACTTGGCCTCGATATCGCTCGCAAGATTGCAATGGCGCACGGAGGCAATCTTGTTCTTGAAGTCTCAACCGAAGATGAATCGATCTTCCGTATCACAATACCCGTATCCTCGAAGGAACGCTAACGATGACTCCGCCGTGTTGGACCATATTGATTGTCGATGACGAGCCTACATTCCGCAGGACGTTGCACAGGTCTCTTACAGCCAGTGGCCACAGTGTGGAAGAGGCTTCGAGCGGCGGGGATGCCGTGGATATTCTTTCCCGCTCGTCGTTCCAATTTGTCCTGCTGGACCTAAATATGCCGGGGATGGGCGGTATGACGACCTGCAGTATGATTCGCTCGATCGCTCCCCGCATCGGCATCGTTGTTCTCTCAGTGCGCGATGCAGAGCGGGACCGTGTCACAGCGCTTGATGCCGGAGCAGATGATTATCTGACCAAGCCATTTGGGCTAAGCGAATTGATTGCGCGCCTTCATGCCATCTATCGCCGGATGCAAATCGCCAGCAAAGAGGAACCCGAGGTGCTCAAAGCCGGCGATCTGCAGATGGACCTCGCCGGACATTCGGTATGGCGTGCCGGCAAGGCGCTCCACCTCACGCCTAAGGAGTTTGAGCTGCTGGCTCTCCTGATGAAGAACCAGGATTGCACGGTAGCGAATGCCACCTTGCTGCGTTCGATCTGGGGGCCTGAGTACGGCAATGAGTCTCACTACCTGCGAAGCTATGTCAAGGCTCTCCGAAAAAAGATTGAAGCTGATCCCACGAGGCCGGAGTATATCTTGACGGAGCCGAGGATCGGCTATCGCTTCCGCAATCCAGCCAACGCGGGCCCTATCTCAAGCCAATTGGAAGATTTCATTTTGGAGACTATCGAGTAGCACACTCTTCACACGAACCGTCATCCCTGTCTCCTTCCAGAGGTTCCCGCATTACGGATTTCTTACATATTTTGTACTGTATCTGTATTGCACGCATACCTCTTATGCACTGCTCGATTCTTATGCTGAAATTGCGCAATTCTTTATTTAACCGCGCAAGGAGTGTAAGAACAATGATCGCATCTAAGTTTTGTGTCGCTGCCGGGAGAGGATGGGCCGCTTTATTATTTGCGGTTGTCTTTGCGGCGTCTTCTTACGGGCAGTCGACTTTTGGGAGCATTCGTGGGACCGCTCAGGATAGTTCTGGCGCAGTCCTGCCAGATACGCAGATTGCATTGCACAGCATCGACGAGAATACCGATCGAATCGTGAAGGCGGATGCTGCCGGCAACTATTCGATCGAGAATGTGCTCGCCGGCCGGTACAGCGTCCACGCGCAGCGCGACGGGTTTGCCGATACCACAGTCTCCGGCATCACACTTGCTGCACGCCAGGATCTTCGCCTGACCATTACGATGGCCGTTGCCGCACAAGCCACGACGGTCGAAGTCACTTCAGCCGCGAATGAGATCAACACGGAAAATGCAGTTCTCAGCGATACGCAAGGCACTGCTGAGATAGGCCAGTTGCCGCTCAACTTCCGCGCCTCGACCACCAGCCCATTGGCTGCACTGACAACGTCCGCCAATGTGCAAACCGACAACCAGGGCAACGTCGCCGTGGGTGGCGCAACGGCGAACATGGTCGGGTACTCAGTCGATGGCATCTCGACGGTGAACGTCTTCACCAGCGCTGCGGGAACCAACCCTTATCCCTCCGCTGAAGGGATCGCCGAACTCAAAGTCGCGGCCTTCAACAACAATGCCGAGTTCTCTCAGGTCGGCGACGTAACTTTCACCACCAAGGGCGGCACCAACAAGTTTCATGGCACGCTCTTCGAGTATCTCCAGAACGATGCGCTTGACGCCCATGTATACAATTTTCCGGAGAAAGCACCCAAGCGCTTCAATACCTTCGGCGGCAGCGTCGGCGGGCCGGTCTCGATCCCGCACCTGTACAACGGTCATGACAAGACATTTTTCTTCGTTGACTATGAAGGCAACCGCAGGCGGACCTCGCAGGCCGAGCAGTACGCGGTGCCGAGTGCGCTTGACCGAATGGGCAACCTCGGCGACCTGGTTTCCGCGTTTCCAACCTATGGCGACATCGGCGATACCAGCCAGCCCGCGAACACGCCGTTGCCGTTGAATAACCCCTTCACGGGGCAAGCCTATGCGAATAACGCCATTCCTCAGGCGAGCATCAGCCCCTTTGCCACAACGCTGCTTAATACTTACTATCCAATGCCCAACATTCCCAACGCCGCAGTCGGCAACGTGAACTACCAGACGCTGGTTCCGATTCCATCGAATACGGACGGCGTCGATGCCCGCATCGATCAGGTCATCAATTCGAAGCAGCAGGTCTATGCACGATTCAATCGCAAGAACCTGCTGGTGAACGTCGTGAATCCGCTGCTGCCCAACGATGTGGACTCCGAGCATGATCGCAGCTTCCTTGTCTCTCACAATTACGTTATCAATAGCCGGCTGGTGAATGAATTCCGGTATGGTTTCACCGACTCGATCTTGTCTCCCAACTTCGCAATTGAAGGTGCTGTGGCTTTGCAGGGCCTGGGACTTCAAGTGGGCGGCGCGCAGGGCGTCAATGTATCCAACCACCCGACCGATGAGGGCTTTCCGACGATCGTTTTCTCCGACGGAACGAACTTTACGCCCATAGGCAGAGACCACGTCGGTCCGACGCAATCTACCACCAAGCAACTCGCGGACAATGTCACCTACAACCGGGGCAGGCACACCTTCCGTGCTGGCGTAGACGTTCGCTGGGTGCGCTTCGCCGTGCCGGAGATCGAGACGCCCTCGGACGACTACGGCCTCTTCACCTTCAACCAGCTTACGTTCACCAATAGCTCCTTCGGCGATTTTCTGCTTGGAGCTCCCAACACCACCTACTTTGCCGTAACCGGTCCGCGAGACAACGCAGGAGGCCATCAGATCGGCATTTATGGGCAGGATCAGTGGCAGTTGAACGATCGCCTTACACTTAGCTACGGATTGCGCTGGGAACTGCTTCCTCCTTTTGTGGACAAGAACGGCATCCAGGCCAACTTCGATCCCAACTACAGCGGCCCCAGCGCCGATGGGCAGGGTGCGATTGTCGTCAACAACATCCTGTTGAACGGTCTCAAGCCCGCACCCGACTTCCTGGCTTCCTTCAATGCCTGCGGACTAGCCGGTATCAATCCCAACTACAATGCGGCCACTTGCACGCCCGTAGTGACCAATGAACAGGACCACCTTCCCGCGGGGTTGCGCCAGACGTATATGCGCAACTTCGATCCGCGCATCAGCATCGCTTTTCGTCCCTTCAGGGACAACAAGACGGTCATCCGAGCCGGCTACGGCATCTTTACGGTGACCGCACTTGGGCAACTGCAGAACAACAACGAGAGCAATCCGCAGGCCTCTGTAAATACCTGGTTGAACAACCCCGCCGGCTCGGCGACCACGCCCAGCGGCATACGCACTCCGCAGTTCGCCTTCCCGCAAGTTGCCCCGCCGGGAGCAGGATTTCAGTTTGGCGGCGGAGAACTGGAACAGGCCACCGACCCTCGCTACAGGGATGCGCAATCCGCGCAGTGGAATGTCACCGTCGAGCGGGAAGTGACAGCTAATACCTCTGCCCGGATCAGTTACGTGGGCATGAACTCCTATCGTCTCAACGTGACGGAAAACCTGAACCAAACCATGCCCAATACGACGGGCTATAACCCCGCAGCCGTTCCGTTCCCGAACTGGGGCGTAATCTTCAACACCGCAAATCTCGGCGGCCAGAACTACCAGGCGCTGGAATTGGAAGCAACGCACAAGATGTCTAGAGGGTTGGCCTATCAGGCCAATTACGCCTGGACGCACAACATCACCGATGCGCAAGGCGATGCGCCAACCGCATTTCAAGGAGAAACTCGTTACGGCCTTGCGGATCTCAATCATTTCGACATCCACGCCAACCGCGGCAATGTCGAAGGCACGCGTCAACATCGCTTGCTGGTGACGGGAACCTACGAACTGCCTTTCGGCAAGGGACGCCAGTGGTTGAATAATAACTCCCAGATTGTGGACGGTTTCCTCGGCGGATGGAATCTAAACACCATCTCGCTGCTTGAAAGCGGGCCGTATCTGACCCCGACCGACGGCGTAAACTTCGACCAGACCAACACGGAACCGTCGCTGGATGGATCGATCGTTCGCCCGGACCGGGTTGGCGATCCGATTCCGGCTCATCGTTCGGCAGCCAATTACTTCAACTACAGCGCGTTTGCACACACGCCGCCGGGTGCGGGCCGGATAGGCAACGCAGGCGTCGGAAGTCTTGAAGCGCCTGGAACCATCGCCGTCAGCGGAGGCCTGGCCAAGCTCATCGGCGTTAGGGAAAGCTGGCGTCTGCGCTTCGAATCCACGTTTACAAACGTGCTGAACCGCACCAACTTCGCGCCCCCTGCTACGAACTTCAGCAATCCGATTTCGTTTGGTGTGCTGACAGCCGCAGAAACATCAGAAAACGCAGGCAACCGCACCGGCCAACTTGCACTCAGGCTCGAGTTCTAGGCCTCAGTTGGCGGTAAGACCGCTGGCATTGGACTTGGCCGGCTTATTAAGAAATCCGGCCAAGACCCGCCTCTACACAAGTAGCAAACGACTCTTCAAACAGAGGTAGAACGCAAATCATATGGACAACCTCCCGGAAAAGATTCTCGTCGTGGCGGAGGACGCGTCAGAACGCTTTCGCCTTCGTCGGACTCTCAATGCGTCTGGATTTGATTTGGGAGAAGCTTCGAACAGCGTCCATGCGCTGATGCGTTTACGCATGATCGACTACGAGGCCGTACTCCTACACTCTCCTGTACCTAAAGCCGACGGCATCGAAGTCTGCCGGCAGGTCCGCAACTTCAATCCACGCCTTCCTGTGTTGATCCTGAGCAACGGCGATAACCTGGATCACAAGGTGGAGGCGCTCGAAACTGGAGCAGACGACTATATGACCAAGCCTGTTTCTGACCGTGAGTTGACGGCTCGCCTTCGCTCCGCAATCCGCCGTTATCGCGCACCGTTTGTCCCCACTACTGACCGTCTGGTGGTCCGGGATATTGTGCTCGATCCAACCTTGCATCGGGTGGAGAAGTCCGGCGCGGAAATTCCTCTGACTCCTCTTGAATTTCGCGCCTTGCATCTTCTTATGGAACAAGCCGGCAAACCAATCACTCACGCCACATTGGTTACTGCACTCTGGAGTCCGGAACGAGCTCAACGTCGAGAACACCTGCGTGTCCTAATCGGTGGACTGCGAAAGAAGCTCGAAAACGACACTGCCCATCCTGAATATCTGATTACGCATCCGCACCTGGGTTATATTTTCGCTGCCGACAGACCGAATACCGGATTGCAGGACTGCCGATAGAAAGTCGCAGATCGTCGAACAAGCCGCGAACGATTTCTACTTTGAGTTTTCAGCTTTTTTATGGCATTCCCTCCAAACAGATTTTGGATAAGTTCCGCCGCAGTGAATCGTGCTGATTGGAACGGCGACCACCGTGGATGAAGCGGTTACCCATCAATGTGGCTCAACCCAATCGGGGCCGCGTTGGCGTCCCCGCTCAAGCCGCTTCGAGCGTCTCACATGATAAGGCCCCTAGCTCTGCCGGGGGATGTTTGCTCAGCGATGCAATCGGAGGACACCTTCGGGAGAATCGGCCGTAAGTGGTACGGAAGCAAGCAGAGGTTTGGGGTCCAGAACACTCTGCACGGATCTTGAGCAGGTTGGAGCGCGATATCTTCCGATCCCTTGGTAAGCGCCCTATCACTGCGATCGAAACGCCCGAATTGTTGGGCGTTCTTCGGCGCATTGAATCGCGAGACGGTTCGGCGTGCGCGTCAGCAGCAACGTCGTGCGTAGTCATCATCTCACGTTGATCATGCTGCACAAGCAACACGACCGGTCTCTTGTGAGTGGGATAACAACCCGACCTTGCGCAGGCCGAAAACTACACCCCGAGAAAGTTCAGACCGGTGGTAACTTCCAGACAGGAAGAGCAAAGACGGCCCTGGATAGGCCGCCCTTGCTGTTTGCGAGCATGCCAACGGTGCTATTCGCACTTGCCGGCAATGTCATCGTCGTGGGACGGGAAGGCGGCTATAGCCACGCCGCTCGGCGGGTAGCCGGGAGCGAGGGCGATAGCGCGCAGAGTGGCGCCTTTCGGTACAACGATGGGGTGAGTATAGACCGTGGAGTTCTGCGTGGGCGCGGTTCCATCGGTGGTGTAGTAGAGGATGGCACCCGGCGTGGTATCCGAGAGCGTGGCCGTGCGGCGGCAGCCTGCGGAATCAGCTGCGATCTGTGGAGCGGTGTTGGCTCCCGTGGAGACGATGATGACGTCGATGCCGGGAGCGTAGCCGGTTGGATTGGGGTTGGAAAAAACGATAGTGTTAGCTCCGCCGAGTAGTTGTACAGGCAAAACGTAGGGCACCGGGTCGTACCAGTTGTTGCCGTTGAAGGTGAGCTGCAACGGAGTGGCGCCGTTGATGGACACATATACGGTGCGCGGGCCGTCGGTGACATAGTCGACTTCGAGTTGATAGGTACCGGTGGCAGGAGCGGTGACGTTGTTGAAGGTGATGGTGTTGGCGGACCCGGCTCCAAAGTTGCCGACATACGCGCCACCGGAGGCGCGGGTGCTGTAGTCGAAGCCGGCGGTGCCGGCGAGTTGCGCGCCTTCAGCCTCGTAGGTGGTGAAGGTTGGCGCGGGCTCCCTACCGTCGCCGGAGATGACGATGCGATCGAGGTCGGCTCCATAGCCGGAAGGGTTCAGGAATGCGATGGTGTTGTTACCGGCATTGAGCGCTACGGGAACCGTGGAACTCTGCGGCAACAGGTAGCTTCCGCCGCCCATGTTGAGTGATTGGGCAGCGGCGCCATCGACCGAGTACTCAAGGGTGCGCGGGCCCTGGGTCATGGCATCGATCTCCATGCGGTAAATGCCGCTCTTGCGCACGGAAACATTGTTGAAGATGACCTGACTGGCGCCGCCGATGTTGCCGACTTTGACGCCTCCGGAACAGGCCGGGCAGGGAGCGGGCGCTGCTGAGCCGGTGAGCGTAGCGGCTTCGGCCTCATAGGCGACACCAGCCGGCGGATGCTCGATTTCGCCGAGGGGGGTGACCTTGAGAAGACGCGCGCCGTGGCCGAGGACCATAGTGCTGAATTCGCGCGGAAAGGCGCCCAGGTCGGTGTGGTTCCAGATGTCGCGCACGGCGACGACATCTTTGAAGCCAAGATCTCTCCATGGCACATCCACGCGATCTGGGAAAGCGGTGAAGTTGTAGAGCGCGAGGTAGTAGTCGCCGTCGCCTGCATCGGCAATCCATACTGGATGGAAGCCACCGATCTTCTGCGTGGCGGGATGTCCGGACTGATCGACAGCGAGGAGCTCATCGTTGGTGAAGGCGGACTTGGCAAGGGCATCGAGCTGGGTGAGGTCGCCGCCGAGGTAGAGCGGCGCGTTGGCCATGGCCCAGATGGTGATGGCGGTCTGTTTTTCGGTGTCGCTGAGGCCGTCGGCGCTTCCGTTGCCTACGTCCAGGGTATCCAGGTCATTCCAGCCATTGGTGGGGCCAGCGGCGTTTTCCCAACCCACGTCGTCGTATTCGCGCAGGATGATGCGGGGCCAGTTGGTGAGATAACCTCCGCAGCCGCCTTCGCATTCGACATCGTCGTCGATGCGGCGAGCGTTGGCGTATTGCTGCCAGGTGTCTAGGTAGTCCTGATCGAGTTGCCAGGAGATGGTGAGCCAGATGGGCCGGCCGCTTTGGGCGATGGCTTGCGACCATGCCTGTACGTCGGGACGATTGTCGATGGAGAGGTTGTCGACATAGGAGCCAGGGGTGACGCCATCGAGCTTGATGAAATCGATGCCCCAGGAGGCGAACAGATCGACAACAGAGTTGATGTACTGCTGCGCGCCGGGCTTGGTGAAGTCGATTTTGTCGTGGTAGGGATTCGGCAGCGGGCCAGCGAACGCGTTGCCCTGCGCGAGTGGCATGACCACGATGTCCTGGGTGTGATAGGTGGTGCCGAGGATGGGATAGTTGCCGTCGACGGCGGGCTGCTCGATGCCGGGGATCCAGTAGATGCCAGCCTTCTGGCCGTTGGCGTGGATGTGGCCGACGAGAGCCTTTATATCCGGAAAGGTAGTGGAGTTCGGGATGGGCCGGCCATTGGTGTCGAAGCTGCCTTGCCATCCCGAGTCGATGTTGATGTAGCGGAAGCCGTGCTCTTCGATCCCTGAGGCCTTGAGGGCGTCGGACTGAATCTGGACGTTGGCCTGGGTGAGAAAGCTGCCGTTAATCGTCTGCTCGCTGAAGGTGCTCCAGCCAAGGTAGGGTTTGTGGCCGACGCCGTTGACCTGGGCGTCGGCGGGCGCGTGGAGGGAGCTGAGGAGGAGACCAGCGGTTGCGATCGAAAGAAAGGTTCGCATGGTGTAACCTCGCGAGCCTTGGCTCCGCAGAGGGAAGCGGGCCCGCTGTTGGGGAGTATCGACGAAACCACGCCGGGCAGGCGCGGGATCAAGGTGAAAACAGGGGCGAAGAGGCGACTGCTTTCAGCGCTGGCGAGAGCGATATCCAGCGCTCAAACATATGAACGTGTACGATAACGTTTTGTCAATAGCAAACTGTAACGGAAAATAGGTTTCAATCGATAAACAAAATAAAAGTGTACGTACACGTAAAGCAATTAACAAGAGGCTGGATGATGAAGCTACGGCGGCACGATGGAGCGGGCTCTCAGTCCTGGGTGACGTCCGCGCCGATCTGCTCGAGGGTGCGTCCTTTGGTCTCTGGGACGAAGGCAGCGACGAAAACAAAGCCAACCAGGCAGATGACGCCGTAGGTGAGGAAGATGCCTGCCGTGCCCTCAAGCTGCATGAGGAGGGGAAAGGTGTAAGTGAGCAGGAAGGAGGCTATCCACAGGGCACTGACGGCCGTGGAGACGCCCTGGGAGCGGATGCGGCGGGGAAATATCTCGGCGATCAGAACCCAGGTGAGAGGCGCCAGGGTGAGAGCGTAGCAGGCAATCGCGCTCAGGGTGAGGACGAGGACTGCTGTGCCGCGCCACTGGGCGTGGTAGGCCCAGGCGCAGAGCAGATGAGAAACTCCGATGCCGATGCAGCCCGCGAGCATCATGAGGCGGCGGCCGATACGGTCGACGAGAACCATGGCGAGCGCGGTGAAGATGAGGTTGATGGCGCCTGTGATCACGATGTTGAGGAATATGTCGTTGGCTCCGTAGCCGGCGCTGCGATAGACCTCGGCGGCGTAGTTGAAGAGGATGTTGATGCCGGTCCACTGTTGGAGCGCGGCGAGGGCGATGCCCACGAGGAGGATTTTGCGAAATGCGGGGAGTAGTAGCTCGCGCCAGGAGGATTGGGTCAAGGCGGCGTCGGAGTGCCGCGCGGATTCGATGCCGGCTATTTCGGCGCGGGCGTAGCCGGGGCCACCAATGCGTTCGAGAATTGCCTGGGCTTCGCGGGCGCGGTCGACGCCGCAGAGCCAGCGAGGGCTCTCGGGAATGAAGAAAGAAGCAAAGGTGAAGACAAGGGCAGGCGCGGCGACGGCGGTGAACATCCAGCGCCATCCGTACTGCACGTTCCAGGTCTGGAGCAGCAAATCGGCCGGCAAGCCGGCGGGCACAGGACGAGCAAGGCGCCAGTTGACTATTTGAGCGAGGAGGATGCCGACGACGATGGCAAACTGGTTGAGGCTGACGAGGCGTCCGCGATGGGATGCAGGGCTGATCTCGGCGATGTAGAGGGGCGAGACATTGGAACTGAGGCCGATGGCGGCGCCGCCGAGGATGCGCCAGAAGATGAAGGCAGGAAAGGACCAAGCCCAGCCGGTGAGCACAGAGGAAATGGCGAAGAGCACCGCGGCGGCGAGGAGAATGCGGCGGCGGCCATAGATGTCAGCGAGGGTTCCGGCGACGAGAGAGCCGAGCAGGCATCCGACGAGTGCGCAACTGTTGGCCCAGCCGACGAGGGCAGCGGAGGTGAGGTGGAAATAGACCTCGTAGAACTGCCGGGCACCTCCGATGACGACCCAGTCATATCCAAAGAGAAGACCGCCCAGGGCAGCTACCAGGGCGATGCCCCAGATGTAGAAGCTACGTTGGGGCATCACCGAGAAGGACTCGGGAGTGTCGGGGAGTGGGGGTCCGTGCATCGCTACCTCCTGTGGAACCGGAGCAGATCGATGGCGCCGGGGTGGGCATTGTCCATGGCTAGAACTTCTTCAAGCAAGCGGAGTCCCTCGGCTTCGTCACCCAGCCCGAGCCGCGCTTGGGCCTCAAGGAAGCGAGCAGTGATGGTCTGGCGACGGGCAAGGTCTTCCTCGAAGAGGAGCATAGCGGGCAGCGAGGTGGCGAAGTAGTCGATCTTCGGCGTCTGACGTTGGAGCTGGGCAGAGTAATCGAGGATCGTCCGGAAGGCATCGAGGGCATCCTGTTCTTGGCCGAGGCGGCGCAGGGCGAGGGCGCTCCAGTAGGTGTTCTCGGAGACGGTCTTTGCCTGCATCTGCTGGAAGTCGCCTTTCTGGCAAGCGGCACAGGTCCAGTGATGTTTGGCTTCGCCGGGATTGCCTGCATCGTGGTGCGCCACACCTAGCCAGTAGTCAATCATGCTGAGGTTCATCAGCAGGTGTTTGGCCTCGCTAAGATTCTCAGGCAGGTTGGATGCGGCAAGCAGGCTGGCGATGGCCGTCGTAGGTTCTCCACAATGCAGAGAACGATGGGCGAGCAGTACGTTGGCACGAACATATTGAGACAGCACAAGGCCCTCGCCGCCTTCCCACGGCTGGAATTCGTGGCTGAGGAGCAGGTCGAGAGCACGTCTTGGCTGATCGAGGTTGTTGTAGAGCGAGGCGACTTCGACGGAGAGATCGTCACGCTGTTCAACGAGCACGGCATTGGCCTCGAGACCGGCAAGCCGCTCCGGGAGGGCATGACCGGTACGCTTCATGAGCTGGTCGTATTCATACAGAATGCGCGCATCGGATGGCGCGGCGGCGCGGGCGTTGGTGAAGGCTTGAAAAGCGCGAACGGGGTCGCGGAGCACATTGAAGTACGCGATGCCGAGATTGCGCCACGGCGTGGCGAAGAAGGGGTCAAGTGCTACGGCGCGCTCCCACATCACGATGGCTTCAGAGTAGCGGCGGCGGTCATACAGTAGGTTGCCGAGATAGTAAGGTGCATGCGGATCATCTGGGTTCTCCTGTATCGCTTTGCCAAGCAGGACGAGTTCTTCAAGACGACTGGGAAAGACGTAGGTGGGATCAGCATGACGAGCGCGCTCGCGGAGAGCATCACTTTTGCTGGGACGGTCGAGACGTTGGAGGATGTCTGCCTGCAGATAGAGCAGCACAGGCTCGACGCCGGCGGTTGTGCCTGGGACTGTGGTTTCGAGTATCGATAGAGCTTCGTCCAGCAAGCCCGCCCGCACGAGATCGAAGGCGAGGTCGAGCAGAAGGTGGCCATTCTGCGGTGACGCATCGCTCGCCAGCCAGCGACTGAAGATGTCGAGAGGATCGAGGGCGCGGGTTTCCTCAAGGAACGCGACCGCTTCCGCGGTGCGGCCAAGACGGCGCAGCACGAGAGTACGGAGATTGCGAACGTTGAGGTTGTCGGTTTCGGCGCGGAGAGATCGGTCGAGATGATCGAGCGCAGTTGTCCAGTCTGCGCGAGTGCAGTCGATCTCAGCGAGGCGGTGATAGGCAGGAGCGCGCCAGGCGGCGTTCCACGTGCTCTTGTAGAAGGCTTGGTAGGCTTCGTTTGGACATTGCAAATACGAGAGCGCCAGGCCGAGGGTGTAATGCGGCTCGCCGTCGGGCGGATTGGGGTTGCGCATGGTGAGGCGGGCGATGGAGGCCAGAAGATGTTTCTCGGCCTGAGGGAATTCACCGCGGTTCAGATGCCAGCGGCCGAGGGCAAGATTGCAGCGGCTGTCACCGGGATCGCGTTTGATGGCCTCGTACCAGTAGATCTCCGGCGCGCGGGTCGGATGACGATACTGCTCAATATGGAGGCCGTTCAGAAAGAGTTCGTCGTTACTGGTCACTTCTTCGGGTAAGGGCGGCTCGATGGCGACGGTGGGAGACGGCACGGGCACAATTTCGTCCGGCGCATAGCGGAGGACGCGGCGATCGCCATCGGTGAGCGTGACCTCGAGAGGACTGGAGGCCCCGTTGGTGGGAAACTTCAGATGCAGTGGATCGGCGGTGGTCAGGCTGCCGGTCCAGCGCGCGACCTCGGAATCACCGATACAGGTTGTGAGCCGAGCTTCAGGGAGGTTTTCGGTGACCTGAAGATGGATCGTAATGACTTCGCCGGAGGTCTCGACACGGAGTGCGGCTTGCAAATTGGCGATATCGGGGACACCGATGTCGCCGATGGGGTACCAGTATTGGCTGAAAGTCTTCGTTTCGCCGGGAGCGAGGAACGAGAAGTCCGGTTGATTGTCGGTGTAGACGCCGGACATGAGTTCGACATAGGGGCCGTCATTATCGGTGAGGCTCCGGTCCCAGGCGTAGCCGAATTCGTGGTTGCCCCAGGTCCACTGTTTTTTGCCGGGAGCGATGTGGTGGTTTGCGTATGCGACGGTGCCCGCGCGCTGGCGATGGTCATAGCCGCCGAAGAAGTCTCCGCGGGATCCAACGATCATGTAGCTGGTGGGAACGGGGATGTTCGCATACCAGCCGAGATCGTTCGGTGGGTAGGAGCCGTCGGGGACGAACCGGCTGGGCATTTCTTCGGCAGGGACGCCAGCGCGGGCGCGCTCTCCGTAGTCGATTCCATAATAAAGGCCCTCGCTGAGGGGGTATTCGGTGACGGCACGTTTGGCGTGATCGGCAGCGTAGCGCACGTCTTTGGGGAAGAAGGACTGATATTGCTGGTGAACACGAGCGGCCATGTTGGCCCACCACAGGAAGGTCTGGGTCTGGAGAGCGCGGTTGTAAAGGCGGACCTTGAGTTCGACGTAGGCCTTGCCAGGATGCAGGCAGACGCCGTGCATGCCTTTCATGCGGGCGATGGGATCGTGATCGCTGCACCAGACCGTGATCGAGCCGTCAGGATCGCGCTCGATGGCGATTTCAACGGGCATGAATGTCGCGGGGCGATGATGCTGAGGCCAGTTGAATTCGACGCCTCCGGAAATCCACGGGCCGGCGAGGCCAACCAGAGCCGGCTTGATGACGTTCTGGCGATAGAAGAAGTCGTAGCCGGTGCGCTTATCGACGCCAACATGGATGCGTCCGCCGACCGCCGGCAGGATCATCAGGCGCAGAAATTCGTTCTCAATATGTACGGCGTCCCAGGAGTGAGGATGCGGGGTTCGTTCGAC
>Ga0302325_10015694_pt1 | contig 16097 bp, 12 predicted proteins | sample Palsa_T0_2_FD_201948 | JGI IMG/M metagenome (GOLD analysis project Ga0302325, IMG submission 201948) | Peat permafrost microbial communities from Stordalen Mire near Abisko, Sweden - Palsa_T0_2 | ecosystem: Environmental > Terrestrial > Soil > Palsa > Peat permafrost | place: Sweden: Abisko... | reverse complement strand
TGACGTAAAGAGCCACTCCGGTACGCAGCCATCTGCGTGTACTCGAGGTGCAGCACGTCGGGGTCAAGACGCGCGACGACCTCGTCGAGCACGCGATGCAATGTGGGCTGGTCGAACTCCTCGACTATTCGCGGCGTCAGACCGAGGGGGTCAGAACGCCCAGGGGTACCGGGCCGAATTTGAAGGTGGACCTCTGAGCAGTACTCGGTGAGGCCCTGACTGGCGACGAGCTCTTCCTCGCTGTCGACGAAGCCAACGACAGAGATGTCGTGACCTCGCTTAGCCAGGCCTCGAACCAGACTCGAAGTGAAGACCGCGCCGCCGTGGCGCGGCGGATGGAACTGGTAGGGAGTCACCACCACCATTCGCAAGGCGCTGGACGGACCAAGCGCCTTTGGTGGGCGCGCCGCGGTGCCCGGAGTGACTGGAGTCGTGAAGTCCAGGATTTCTGCATCCGAGGGGCCGGGCTTTCGTGCCCGCAGCCGCCGCAGGAAAGCGCGGGGCGATCTCCGAAGCGCCTTTGCGAAGGAACGGGCGCCGGACCAGCCATTCTCGCGTACCTGCTCGTAGACCATCTCGGGAAGGTTCCGGAGATGCTGGGCGAACATTCTTCGGTCCCGGATGTTTGCCCAGTGCAGAAGAAACATGTTCCTTCGGAAGGTCTCGTTGACGAATGCCTCGCCGAAGACTCGTTTGCTCGTCGCGCGGTGCTCGTGGTGCACCCGGCTCTCGGGCGCGAAGAGGACTCTCCAGCCATTTTGCCAGGCTCGAAGGGAGAGGTCGGCGTCCTCGCAGTAGAAGGGGTCGAACAGGACGTCCAGACCGCCGAGCTCGAGATACTTACGCCGGTCGATGGCACAGGACCCTCCGCCCGCCCAGAGGATGGGGACGGGCGCATCTCCGAGCGGCGGAACCGGTAGGTGTGCGAGCTGTAGCCTTCCTTCGAGAAAGCGGCCGGCGGTCAACCCCGTCTCCTCGCGCCGCCGGCCCTGGTCGGCGAAGAAGACCTGGCTCGACACAGCAAAGACGTCGTCATCGTGCTTGAACGGCTCGAGCAGCGGCTCCAGAAAGTCGGGCTCGACGCGCATGTCGTTGTTGAGGAGGACAATGAGATCGTGGGACGCAACGCGTACCCCGGCGTTGTTGCCTGCGGAGAAGAAGTAGTTCCGGTCGAGAGGCAACACGCGAACGCCTGGGAACTCATCGTCCAAGACATCCAGACTCTTGTCCGTCGAGCCGTTGTCGACGACGAGGATCTCGTGCGGCCGGCCAGTGCGAGCCACTGCAGAAAGGACCGATGGAAGGTTACGTCGAAGGAGATGTTCGCCCTCGAAATTCAGAATGATGATTGTGGCCAGACCTGTGCCAGGGACATCGGATGGCATCTCACGCGGCGCCGGCAGGAGTGAGGCGCCGAATTCCGTCAGGATGGCCGCGGCGCCAAGTGCAGGAGCGACGACAGCGGCTGCTCCGGCCGAGGCCAGAGCGAGAGCTCTGCGGGCCTGCTCCGAGACGATGGCTCGCGCGGAAAGGCGCATGCTGGGGGACGCCTGCGCTTCTCGGGCTGCATCCTCCATTGCGCGGAGGCGTTCGGAGACTTCTTTGATCAGCTCCTCGAGGTTGCGGAGCCGTTCCTCGTGCGATGCGCGCAGGGCATCGAGTCGTTGCACGAGTTCCTGGAAGTTGGAGGCGCGGGCGCTCGGGTCCCTGTTCCGGGCTGCGGCGAAGTCAGTCGTCTCCTCGTCCAGAGCACCCTGGAGCGCCTGTAGCACCGCCTGGCTTTGGTCGAGTTCCCCCTTGCCCCACTGCTGCGTCTCCGAGAGTGCCTTCCAGGTATCGCGGAGGCCATCGAATGCTTCCACGCGTTCCCGAAGCTCGTTCTCGAGCCTGAGGACGGTGTCGGAAGTTGAGGCGCGGCCAGCTGAACTCGAAGCCGTTTCCCTCTTGGCCGGTGGCTTCGCGGTCACGTTCGATGCCCCCCACCGTCTTCCCTTGGCACTGCCGTTGCTTGGTCTAACTGCACTGCCCATGTCAAGGCCGCCAGGACTCGACGGACCCGCGCGGCAGAGAATCTCGGAGAAACGATGCCGCCTCTCTCAGCGACCCGATCCAGGAAAGTGCCGGCACTCCGGATGAAGTCGAAGAAAGGCCGGAACCCTCATCCGACACAGGTGGCACGAGGCCGATGGGAGTGAACCATCAACCGGACGCCAGCGAGGCGATGGTATAGAGCCAGAGCGACTTCGGGAGATTCATGCGAATTGCCGTTGGCGTCGTTGCCTACCAGAATTCGCCGGAGCAGCTTCTTCGAGCGAAGCGCTCCATCGACCGAGCGTGGCCGTCTCCCGAAGCGAGCGACGTTTTCTGGAGAAGCCATTCGCCTACCGAGGCAAGGTGGCCGGACGACTTCGGGCCCTCCGTCTCTTGGGACCCGAGGAACCGGGGTTTCGGGGCAGGCCACAATGCGCTCATGGCCGCAGCGTTCGCACGGGGTGTCGACGCGTACGTCTGCGTGAACCCAGACGCTACCCTTCATCGAGACTGTCTCCGCGAGCTCTGCCTCGTTGGGGCGCGGAACGGAGTCGGCCTGGTCGAGGCTCGGCTTTTCCCGGAAGAGCATCCGAAGCCTTACGACAGGACGACTGGCGAAACGCAGTGGTGCGCTGGGACGGTCCTGCTCATCACCCGGGCACTCTTCGAGAAAGTGGGTGGCTTTGACGAACGCTTCTTCCTGTACTGCGAAGACGTCGACCTTTCTTGGCGAGCCCGCGCCGCGGGCTTCTCGCTACACGTCGCGCACCGAGCGCTGGCCTTCCACCACGCTGAGGAACGAGCTCGTCGGCGGTGGCGGGAGCAAGCGGTGCACCGAAGCGCTGTCCTGCTCGGCGAGAAGTACCAGTCGGCAGCCTTCGTACGTGTGCACCGCCGGGCATATCTCGACGAGGGAGGGGAACCGGCGGAACTTCCATTCGCCAGAGCCGAGCCGCTTCCGGAAGGTATTGCGGACTTCAAGGACGGGCTCTATTTCGCGAGGCCGCGTTGGTGACGTTCGCTCGGTGGCTCTCGGCGCAGTTGCCATTCTCCAGGACGCTCGTGCTGCTCCGCGCGGATGCCTGGACGCTCGAATCCTCGGCAGCTTTGGCGGTGAAGCATCCGCCCGAAGGCGAGCTGCTCGAGTGGGCGCTGACAGCCAGCCGAGAAGCCAGTGCCGAGGCGGTCGTTCTCGATGCAGCCTTCGCCATGGAGGTTTCTCAACGTGGCGCGCTGGGGGGGATTTTTCAGCGCGTCGGACTTCCGCTCTATGTGCTTTACAGAAACGCGACCGCCGCTTCTCTCTTGCTGAGGGCTTGGTCGGCGGAGCCCCTCATTGGCGTTGCGCCGGTACATCCGGGTGCGGTGGCGAGCGCTCTCGCCGCAGCTGGCTTGGGACCGCACCATCGCTCTTCGGGCTGGGGTCCTGACGGCCCTCCGCCTGGGCTGTCGAGGGACTTGACGACACTTCTGTCGCAGGTTCGGCCCTCTGCCCTCGAGGAGTACGTCCTGGTGCGAGTCGGCCCGATGCCGAGTGCCGGAGACGCCTCACCTCCAGAAGGCGTCAGTGTCCTGGTCTGGGCGCGAACCCCGGTCGCCGAGGAGCTCGACCAAGTCCTCTTTTCTCTCTTGCACCAGGATCTGCCACCTCGCGAGGTCCTGCTCTGTCTCGGCCCCAGCAAGGCGCAGCTGCCGGAGAACGACTGGCAAAGGGATGCGAGTGCGGTGGGAGTCAGCCTGGTCAGCGTCGTCGTCCCTGAAGCGGCCAGCGACGCAGCGCTGCTCAATGCTGGTCTGGACCGGGTCCGGGGTCGCTACGTCGCGTTCCTTGCAAGCAACGCAGTGGCTTTCCCGGCACACCTCTCGCGGCTTCACGCCTCGCTGCTCTCGAGCGAGGAAGGGTGTGCCCTGGCAAACGCCAAGCGAGCCTTGGTGAGCGGAGGCGCCGCGTCCTATGTCGAGGCCAAGGTTCCGCACCAGGGCTGGAGCGCGCGTGGCTGGCCGAGGTTCGACCAGGTGCTGCCGAGTCGGTTGATGGTGGACCGGGTCCGCCTGGCTCCATTCGACTTGCGCCTTCGCGGCGGAGGCGGAGCCTGGCAGGACAGCCTCTTTCCGGCGCTCTTCGGAGCATCGGAACCGATGGAAGTCGACGGACCGCCCAGCGTTGAGCTCCGGTTCGACGCGATTTCAGAGCCGGAGCTTGCTGCAGAGACGGCGGCTGGTTTGCCCGTCCGACTGCTCCGCCGGCCTTTGAGACAACAGCCCTGGCGACCCTCGACGCTTCTACGCCACCGCGCCGCGGATGCCGTGAACTCGGCGCTGAAGGCGATGTTTCCCGGCCTTCACCGCCGACTCCGCCGACTCGTCGCTCGACGGCTCGAAGAACCTTGAAGCCAATCTGGCTCTTCCCCGCCTGACCGTTGTATGGGTCAGGAGCCATGGGCCCGCGCTCGGTGATCGCAGCTTCCTAGACATGAACGTTCTCGTCACAGGCGGGTGCGGCTTCATCGGATCGAATCTGGTCCACTACCTGCGCGCTCAGCGTCCGGCCCAAACGGTCGTCACCCTGGACAAGCTGACGTACGCAGGAAACCTCGAGAATCTGGCGGCGCTCGAGCGTGACAAGCGGCACATCTTCGTTCGTGGCGACGTTTGCGACCGTGTCCTTGTCGACCGAGTCATCGCGGAGAATCGCATCGAAGCTGTCCTCCATCTCGCCGCCGAGAGCCACGTCGACCGGTCCATCCTCGGTCCGGGCGTCTTCGTCCAGACCAACGTGCTGGGAACCCAGGTGCTTCTCGACGCATGCAGGGCTGCGAAGGTCCAGCGGTTCGTCATGGTCTCGACCGACGAGGTGTACGGCTCCCTTGGCCCCACGGGTGCCTTCATCGAGGCCTCACCGATTCAGCCGTCGAGCCCGTACGCAGCCTCCAAGGCCAGTGCTGACCTCATCACGCTGGCCTATGGGCACACGTTCGGGCTGGACGTCGTGGTGACCCGATGCTCCAACAACTTCGGCCGCTACCAGTTCCCGGAAAAGCTCATCCCGCTGATGATCGTGAATGCGCTCCATGACAAGCCGCTGCCGGTGTACGGCGACGGAGGAAACGTGCGCGACTGGCTGCACGTCGAGGACCATTGTGAAGCATTGCTCACGGTCCTTGAACGCGGACGCGCGGGCGAGGTCTACAACATCGGGGGCGGTGCGGAGCGGAAGAACATCGACCTCGTCCGTGGGCTTCTCGGGCTCCTGGGCAAGAGCGAGGAGTTGATTCGCTTCGTCGCGGACCGGCCAGGGCACGACCGCCGCTATGCGATTGACCCGAGCAAGATTCGCGCAGAGCTTGGATGGAAGCCGGCTCACACTTTCGAGCAAGGGCTCGCGGAAACGGTCCGGTGGTACGTCGACCATCCGGCGTGGTGGGAGCACATCCACAGCGGGGCTTACCAGCAGTACTACGACACCCAGTATCGCGTCCGACTCGACGCGCCCGCAGGGTGACGCGTATGAAGGTTCTGGTCACCGGTGCCAATGGTCTCGTCGGAAGCCGACTCGCTTTGCATCTCGCTGCGAGGGGCCACACCGTCACGGCGCTCGGCCGCGGCACGAGGCGTCTCCCAGGAGGCTTCGAGTACCTGTCGATTGACCTTGGCGACGTGCAAGCGCTGAGCTCGGCAGTCGAGGCTTCGCGGCCGGAGGTCATCGTCAATCCCGCGTCGATGACCGACGTCGATGGCTGCGAGACCGCCGCCGCCGAGGCCTTTCGCGTCAACGGGGTGGCGCCTGGAACGCTGGCCCTGGCGGCCACCGCCGTCGGGGCGCATCTGGTGCACGTCTCCACCGACTACGTCTTCGACGGTGCGAGCGGACCCTACGCCGAGGACGCGATTCCCAACCCACGCGGCGTCTACGCACTGACGAAACACATCGGGGAACAGGCGGTGCGTGCGCTTGCCTCCTCGTGGGCAATCGCCCGCACCGCGGTGGTCTTCGGCTGGCCGCCGGCGGGACGACCAAACTTTGGCAGCTGGCTCCTCGGCGCCCTCCGCAAGGGCGAATCGGTCCGCCTGTTCGAGGACCAGTTTGTCTCTCCGAGCCTCGCCGACAGCGTTGCCGAGCAGCTGACCGAGCTTGCTGAGCGACGTCTCGGGGGCCTCTGGAATGTCTGCGGAGCCGAGGTGGTGAGTCGTGTGCAGTTTGGACAAGCGCTGTGCACCGAGTTTGGACTCGACGCGTCCAGGCTCATCCCATCACGGCTCGCGGATGCGAAGCTCAAGAGCCCGCGCCCTCAGCGAAGCGGCTTGAGGACCGACAAGGCCGCCGCCCAGCTCACAGCTCGGCCGATTGGACTTGGCGCTTCGCTCGCCCGGTTTCATCAATCCGTTCAAGCGAGCGAGGGGAGAGGCGCATGAAGGGGATCATCCTCGCCGGTGGTTCCGGTACGCGGCTCTACCCACTGACGCGCGTGGTGAGCAAGCAGCTGCTGCCGGTGTACGACAAGCCGATGATTTACTACCCGCTCAGCACGCTGATGCTGGCGGGTATCCGAGACATTCTCATCATCTCCACGCCGCAGGACCTCCCGCGGTTCGAGGAGCTGCTCGGTGCCGGGGAGCAATGGGGCCTCAAGCTCTCGTACGCCCCGCAGCCACGGCCCGACGGACTGGCGCAGGCCTTTCTCATCGGCCGCGACTTCGTCGGAAAGGACCGAGTGGCCCTCATCCTCGGCGACAACATTTTCTATGGGCACGGCCTGAGCGAGCAGCTCCAGCGAGCAACCGCAAAGACGCGCGGCGCCACCATCTTCGGGTACTACGTGAGTGACCCCGAGCGGTACGGCGTCGTGGAGCTTGGTCCAGCTGGGGAGGCCATCTCTCTGGAGGAGAAGCCCTCCCAGCCGAAGAGCAGCTACGCCGTGACCGGACTCTACTTCTACGACAACGAAGTCCTGGACATCGCGGCCTCCCTCAAACCCTCGGCCCGCGGGGAGCTGGAAATCACCGACCTCAACCGGGTCTATCTCGAGCGCCGACAGCTCACGGTCGAGCTCCTGGGCCGAGGGTATGCGTGGCTCGACACCGGGACGCACGATGCGCTCCAGAGCGCGTCGAGCTTCATCGAGATTGTCGAACGCCGGCAGGGGCTCAAGGTCTCCTGTGTCGAAGAGATCGCATTTCGCATGGGCTACATCGACGCCGCCCGGCTGGCCAAGCTGGCCGAGCCGATGCGGAAGAATGCCTATGGTCAGTACTTGCTGGAGCTCATCAGGACCGGGGGTGCTCGCCGGTGAAGGTGACGCCCACCGAGCTCGCCGAGGTCCTGCTCGTCGAGACCACCGCCTTCGGCGACGCCAGGGGCTTCTTCCTGGAGACGTTTCAGGCTGAGCGATACGCTGCGGCGGGCATCCCGGGCCCGTTTGTCCAGGACAACCTCTCTCGGTCTGTCGAAGGGACGCTTCGTGGCTTGCACTTCCAGGAGCCACGCGGGCAAGGAAAGCTGGTGCATGTGCTTCGCGGCTCCGTCTGGGACGTCGCGGTGGACGTCCGTCGGGGCTCACCCTCCTTCGGGAAGTGGGTGGGCGCGGAGCTCACGGAGGAAAATCGTCGGCAATTGTGGGTCCCACCGGGATTTGCACACGGCTTCTGTGTGCTCTCCGAGTCCGCCGACTTCTTCTACAAGTGCACGGACTTCTATGCCCCCGAGTGCGAGCGCTCGGTGCGGTGGGACGATCCCGCGCTGGGGATTCGATGGCCCATCCAGCAACCGCGGCTGTCTGCGAAGGATGCGGCCGCGCCCCTGCTTGCCGATGCACTGAGGTTGCCGAACTATTGACTCTGCTTGGGGCCCATGGCCGCAATCCTCAGACGGACGCCTTGACCGGAGGGGCCGCGTGCACGGACCACTGGTGCAGCGGCCGCAAGAGACCTGCGCTGGGAAGGGCGCTCCGGACGGCGAAGCCGTGTAGCCCTTTTTGAAAGTCGCAACACACCCGTCCTTGCTCGGCAAAGACGGCAACGTCGATGCGGTAGTTGCCATCCGCCAGACCGAGCCGGTTCAACGTCAGGGTGGCGACAGCCGCCCCGCCGGAGACGAGCGGGTGTGAATCCCGCCAGAGAAGTGTCCCGTCCTGCGAGAGGAAGGACACCTCGACGGTGAGGTCAACCAGCGACGCGTCCGCAGCAACCTCGACGTTCGCCTGAAAGTCATCCTCGGCGGTGAAGACGGCCCGTTCCACGCCGTCCGAGCCGCGCAGACGGACGCTGACAATTTCGGCCTCGAAGGTTCCCCACCGTCGGCCGGTCTCCGCCGGAGGCCCGGTGCGGGGCTGCCTGCCCACCGGGTGCGATGGGGTCTCGACACGTCCAGGGGTGGTCTCAGCCTGGACTTCGGATTCGGCGACTGCCTGGCGGTACTCGGAGACGACGAACGCGGGGTCGCCGTAAGCCTTGAGAACGCCCGCATCCAGCCAGGCGGCCTCGTCGCAGCGCGCTTGCAGCGTCCCCAGGTCGTGCGTCACGAGAAGGATGGTCTTTCCGGCTCGCCGGAACTCGTCCATCTTGGCGGTGCTCTTCCGCGCGAAGTGCTCGTCGCCGACCGAAAGAATCTCGTCGATGATGAGCAGGTCGGGATCGACATGTGTGGCCACGCTGAACGCGAGGCGGGCATACATGCCGCTCGAGTACGTGCGGACCGGTTCATCGATGAAATCGCCGAGCTCGCTGAAGGCGACGATTTCATCCATCCGCTCACGGATCTCGCGACGCGACATGCCGAGGATGATGCCGTTGACGATGATGTTCTCTCGCCCGGAGAAGTCGGGATGAAACCCGGCTCCGAGCTCCAGGAGCGCCGAGATGCGGCCGTTGACCTCCACTGTCCCGGACGTCGGTCGATAAATCCCGGTGACGAGCTTGAGCAGAGTGCTCTTTCCCGAGCCGTTGCGACCCACGAGGCCCACGGTTCGACCCCGAGGGACGATGAGCGTCACGTCCCGAACTGCCGAGATGACGGACGCCGGCATCTCGGAGGCTCGCGGTTGCTTCAAGAACTGGACGATCTCGGACTTGAAGGTCGTGTACTCACGCCGGATGGTGTTCTTGCGGAACTCCTTGGTCACGTTGCGGAGGACGATGGCATCCATCGGTCAGATCAACTCCGCGAACTCTTCGCGTCGCTTCTCGAAAACACGCGCCGCCAGCCAGAGCAGGAGGAAGGACCCGAGCGTCACCACCGTCAGCGCTCGCCAGTGAGGGAGTCGGTGCTCGTAGAAGATGCCCTGGTACGAGGTGATGATGACCGACATGGGATTGGCGATGAGAAAAATCCGGCGAAAGGAGGCCGGGATATCGTCCGGCCGATAGAGGACGGGCGTGACGAAGAACCACAGGGTGAGGAAGTTTACGACGATCTGTTGAAGGTCGCGGAAGGCGACGTTCAAGGCTGAGATCAAGAACGTGATTCCAATGGTGAATACCAGCTGGACGAAGAGGACAACCGGGAACATCACCACATGCCACGAGGGCCAGATACCGGCTGCACCGCCGAGAGCAATCATCAGAGGTAAGGTGAGCAGGTAGTTCGCCAGATTCGTTGCCACCACCGTGGCCGGAAGCACCTGGGCAGGGAAGCGAACCTTCGTCAGGAGGTCACGCCGGTCGCTGATGGCGCTCGCACCGGTCCCGACGCTCGACGAGAACCAAAGCCAGGGGAGAAGGCCGACGAAGATGAAGTAGGTGTAGTGCTGGATGTCGCTGCGGCGGATGACGCCGAAGACCAGCCCGTAGACGGCCATCAGCAGCAGCGGATTGAGGAATGTCCAGAGAAAGCCGAGCGCGGAGCCCCGGTAGCGCGCCTTCAACTCGCGCTGCGTCAGGTTCCACAGGAGGGCGCGGTACTGCCACAGCTCGCGGAAGTTCCGAATCATCGGCCGGGGCGCGTCATATGGCAAAGGGCGAGGCGATGCACGGTGCCCAGGGGACGCGCCTTCAACGTCGGCGTGGCTTTGCCGGGCGCCGCCCAGCGCGCTGTTTCTTGGGGAGTTGACCCTGCCGACCTGGCGCCGAGGCCGCGAGCCGCTCCAGCTCGGCCACACGGGCTCGCAGGGTGATGACTTCGCTCGACAGCTGCGCCGCGAGGTCGCGGACGTGGACATTGAAAGCCCTCTGTCGGCCGAAGAGCTCTTCGAGAAGGCCACGGGCCGCGAAACGAACCAGTCCGCGCAGCGAGTTGGCACTCGACGGCGTGCGCACAGACTGCGCCGGGTCGACGTTCTCCTCCAGCAGCTGGACGAGGTAGGCGTAGGGCTCGACGGGAGCCTCGTCGTCAAGGGGGGGGTCGGGGGCGTCCTCGCGGATTCCGCGCGCGGCGAGTCGCGCACGGACTTCTTCCACGAGTCGCTTGCCGTCGATGCTTCGCCCGAGCAGCTTCATCGCCCCTCCGCTAGCCGGTCCATCTCCTCGCGGTAGGCCTGTACCACGTTGGTCCAGCGGTGTTTCCTGGCGTAGGCACGCCCCTTTGCCCCATAGGCTGCGCGCCCTCGTGAGACGGACTGCACCGCTGCCCGGAAGGAGGGCGCGTCCGTATAGCCCTTCCCTGCGCCGCTGCGCTCGAGCTGTCCCCGCACCACGTCGCCCTTGGCGTTGCCAACCACCGGGGTGCCGACGGCGAAGGCTTCCAGCGCGAGAAGCGAGAGACTCTCGAGGGGGGAGGGAACCACCACGGCCAGGGCGCCGGCAAGCGCGTCCCACTTGTCCTGCTCGGGGATTCGGCCGAGGGCACGAACCCCGACGCCGGTGACGGCCATGCTCGCGTCTCCGGCGAGGAGCAAGTCCGGGGCCTCGGGCTCGGCTCCGCGCAGCGAACCGAAGAACGAGAGGAGCTCGGGGATGCCTTTGCCGGCCTCCACCCGGCCCACGTACAGCAAGTACGGACGCGACACCTGAAACCGCCGTCGGAAGCGGCGTCCATTGAGTCGCGTGGGAACCTCGATGCCAGCCCCCACCACTCGCCCTCGCGCGTGGTGGGGAAAGCGCCGGCGGATGAGGTCGAGCTCCTCGGGCGTACTGGCGAAGAGAACGTGCGGCCGCTCGAAGACCTCCCGGTAGCAGCCAAAGGCGAGCGGCGGCTCGTCGTGCGCGGTGGGTACCAGAAGCGTCTGTTTGCCGGTGAGAGGGACCGACCAGGCCGTGGACGCATAGAGGTAGGTGAAGGCCAGCAGCCCGTCGTAGAGGTAGCCTTCCTCGGCCAGGTGGCGCCACAACCCGGGAACGAGCGGCCCCTGCATCGCCAGCCAGTGCTCCTCCTCGCCTCGGTCGAGGCTGCGGCCAAAGACACGCCGTGACAGGGCGTTGAAGGAAATCATTCGCCGGGGAAGGCGCGTCGCAAAGCGCCGCACCGGGACGCCGTCGACGGTGGAGGCTCCCTGCGGGAAGACGTTTTCCCACGTGAGATGGTCCTTGGCGCAACTGGTGAGGACGGTGATGTCCCAACGGGGTGCGAGGCGCTCGACGACACTGCGAGCCAGCGCCTCGGCCCCTCCGGTGACGTCGCCATAGCGCTGGACCACGACTGCGACGCGCGGGCGCTGGCGGTGGGACACTGCCCTCTCCGGTTCGAGGCCGGCCGCCGACAGCGCTCTCTGCAAGCTCGACTCCGCCGCCAAGGGCGAGGCGCGAGCCAGTCGGTCTCGCTGTCGCGCGAGGATTTTCTTCCGCAGCCTCGAGTCCTCGGCGAGCTGGACGCAGAGCTCGGCGAGGAAGGCGAAGCGCTTCTCGGTGAAGGCCACTCCCGCCCCACCGAGGACTTCGGGCACGGCCCCGGTCGCGTAGGCGAGGACGGGGGCACCTGCGGCCATGGCCTCGAGGAGCGCGACTCCGACGAGGTCCTCCTCGGACACGGAGAGAAATACCTGCGCGCTTCGCAGCGCGGCGACGCGCTCGGCATGGCTACAGCTTCCGAGGAAAAGCACTCCCCGAGCCGCGCCGCGCCAGGGGCCGCGGAGCGCGGAGGACCGGCGAGCCACCTCGCCCAGGACGACGAGCTGCGCCGTGGGCCGAAGGCGGACGAGCTCTTGGTGAAAGGCGACGACGTCGCGCGCATCTGTGCCGGAGGCAACGGTGCAGACAACCAAGGGCTGCCCCCGGCGGCGCAGCAACTCGAGGAGTCGGGGATCGGCTCGGCCTTCCTCGAAGCGGTCCGCCTCGACGAAGGGCGCGAAGGTGAAGACGGACGAATGTCCCGCGGTCAGCAGCGCACTCGCGGCGGCATCGGAAGGCGCGAGCGAGAACGCCAGCACGCGAGCGAGCGCCCGAAGTTGCGCCCGTGAGCTGGCATTGCCGGCGGGTTGCGCGTCGAGTACCAGGGCTCGCCGGCACCCGAGAAGAAGCAAGCGGGCCGTCACCGCGGACGGGCCTGCATGGTGGCCGAGCAGCCAGTCGGAGCGGCGCATCCGGACGGAGTCGATTGGGCGGACAAGGGCCGCAAACTCAGGCGTCGGCGTCAGCGCCATGAGCTCCCCCCAGTGTCCCAGTCGTCGCAGCAGGACCTGGAGCCGCAACGCCGACTCGGTGGCCGGCTCGCCGCGGCGAAACGTGCTCAAGAGCTGGTGGACGACGGCCATCGGGCGAGGGAGGGCCTCGCCTGTAGCACAAGCCACGGCCGTGCTAGAGGCTCCTCGAGAGAGAACGCCCCTCCACAGTGCCCATGACTCCGCCGACGGTGGCCCTCGACGCGATGCTCTGGGACGAGCCCACCACCGGCATCGGCCTGTACACCCGGCAAGTCGCCCGGACGCTGGGCGAGCTCGGGGTCTCGGTGCTTCGCTTGGGTGCGCGGACGTCGGGCGAGTTCCCCCGTCGGCTGCGGAGCCGGACGCTCTACACGCTTGCCGAGCTTCCAAGGACACTGGCCAAGCTTCGTCCACCCATCTTCCACGCCGTGGGCAACTTCGACCTCCCGCTGCAAAAGCTGCGCGGAACGGCCTACGTCCTCACCGTCCACGACCTCATCCCGCTCGAGCTTCCCGAGACCGTGTCACCGGGCTTTCACTGGCAGTTTCGGCTGTGGCTCGAGCGCAGTCTCAGGATTGCCGACGCCGTCGTCTGCGACAGTGCGACGACGCGAGAGAGCCTTCTTCAACGCTTCGACCGGCTCGACGAGGCGTCGGTGAGCATGGTGCACCTGGGTGTCGACCACGTGCAGCCACTCCAGCTCGACGCCACCAGCCGGGCGTTCCTCGAAGCCCTCGGCCTGCCGGACGAATTTCTCCTCTACGTCGGAGCGCTGGACAGGCGGAAAAACGTTGGCCTGGTCCTCGATGCGCTCGAACGGCTCAAGGCATGGCGACGGGTGCCCTTCGTCCTGGTGGGACAGCGCTGGTACGGCGCGGGCCCGCTCGAGCGGCGCATCCGCGAGATGCGCAGCGCCGGGTACGACATCCGGGCGCTGGGCTTTCAGCCAGAGCCGCTCCTCCACGCGTTGATGCAGCGGGCCACGCTCTTCGTCTTCCCGTCGCGGGGCGAGGGCTTCGGCCTGCCGCCGCTCGAGGCCATGGCGCTTGGCACTCCGGTGGTGGTGAGCACCGCCGGCGCGCTGCCCGAGGTGTGTGGGGAGGCGGCGGTGCAGGTTGGCCCGGATGATGCCGAGGGCCTGGCTGCAGCGCTGAAGCGCCTTCTCCAGTCTCCGGACGAGCGCCGTGCGCGGGCCGAAGCCGGCCGCCTGCATGCTTCCGGGTTTCGTTGGGCCCGGGTCGGCGAGCACCTCTTGAACGTCTACCGGAGCGTTTCGGGTGCCTGATGGACGCACCACCCGAACGGCGTGTACGTAATTAGCGCCTGTCCGCGGATTTTCCGGGCCATTTTCTTAGAGACGCCAATTTGGCGGGGTCCTGGCCCGCTGGTAGCCTCTTGGCGATGACGGGCGGTCGAGTGCTTCCTCTGGTGTTGGGGCTGTGGGCCATTGCAGCCTTTGGCCAAGTCACTGCGTCAACAGTCACCGCCAGCCAGAGCATTCTCATGTCCGACTCAGGAACTTCCTTGGCCACCGCTTATTGGGTGACCGGTGGTTCGAGCGGCGACGGCGGCGCGTATGCGATGGCCAACGCCGGCTATGTGATTCAGGTGTACGACTTGGACGGCGGCGAGCACCCTGAGCTCGAACCCACTCCCAATGGCTACTTCGTCTCCTTCGCGGTCTACGAGCCCGTCATCATCGGGGCCTCGACCACCACGACGCTGGTCGTCGCGTCGGAGTACGGCACCGGCCTCTGCACAACGTCGGTGTGCCTGGACATCTTTTTTTGGGACCCCATCCGAGGCTTCCAGCTTCAGGCCCCGGCATCGCCCATCGTCACGCCCGTCTTCAACGCGACTGCGATGGCCATTGACGGGACGGTCTCTCCCATCAACGTCTACTACTCCTCGGCCGCCCCGCAGTACCTCTACGAGCAGGCCATCAACGTGAACAGCAGCACCGGGATGGTGACGGTGGGCGCGCTCAACTCCCGCTCCGTCCCGACCGGCATCGTCTACGGTATGACGGTCGACGCTGTGGACGGTCTCATCTTCCTGTCCGACGGCACCAACCTCGGGACGCTGTATTCGTTCCCCCTCGACGTCACGAATGGCGACGGCGGCTACTACGCAACGACCGATGGTGGGTTCAGCCAGCTCCAGGGCATTTCGTTCGTGGATGGCGGGAAGATTGCCGCAGGTGGTGTGAGTAGCGGCGTCTACATCCTCAACGCCGACGCCGACGCCGGCGCCGGGAGCCTCGTCTTGCAGCAATTCATCGTGAAGGCCCTGGACGCCGGCACGACGTTTCCCGCCGCCGCCTCGCTGAGTCCGTCGGGAACCTTCATGCTCGTGACCGAGGACATCAACGGAGGCATCGGCCCGTGGCTGCACATCGTCACCACCACCCCCACCGTCGATGCTGGGCCGCCGGCAGATTCGGGCGTCAGCATTGACGCCGGCGGCAACCCTGGAGTCCCCATCATCGCACCCGGTCCCGGAGCGCTCCCCCCCAGCGCCAACAGTTGCAACTGCTCCAGCGCTGGAAGCGCGCCCGTCCTGCTGACGCTGCTTCTGCCGCTGCTCTTGCCGCGTCGCCGCAGGTAGCCGCCTCCCCGCAGGCCGTGGTAACCCGGAGCGTCCTGGTGCCTTCCCTCGCCGCACGTCTCCTCATCGCCGCGCAGCTCCTCGCGCTTCTGGGCTGCCAGACGGCGACCCCGGCCGGGCCTCGTTCCAATGCGGCGTCCGCTGCGCCTTTACCGCTCACCATCCTCGGCACCAACGACTGGCATGGCTGGGCGCAACCGCACCAAGCGCGCGCTGCCGACGGCTCGGCGGTGGACGAGGGCGGCCTCGCACTCTACGCCTCGGTGGTGAAGCTGTTGCGCGCCGAGACCGGCGGACGCCTCCTGGTGGTGGATGCGGGAGACATCTTCCAGGGCACCCTCGTGTCCAACCTCAGCGAGGGCGCGGTCATGGTGGACGCCTTCAATGCGCTCGGCATGGATGCGGTGGCGGTCGGAAACCACGAGTTTGACTACGGACCGGTCGGACCGGCGGTGGTCCCCACCACGCCGTCCGAGGACCCGGTCGGCGCCCTCAAGGCCCGCATCGCACAGGCCCACTTCCCCTTCCTCGCGGCCAACGTCGTCGACGCGGACACCGGGCTTGCGCCGGCCTGGCTCGGTTCGGGCACTGCCATGCGCGACGTGGGCGGCATCCGGGTGGGCATCATCGGCCTGGCGACGCCGGAGACACCGCGGACCACCAACCCCATCAACGTCGCGGGTTTGAGGTTTCTACCCCTGGCCCCGGCGGCCAAGGCGGCGGCGGAGCGGCTCCGGGCGCAAGGGGCCGAGGTGGTGGTGGTGGTGGCGCACGCCGGCGGGCGCTGCGATGACCTCCGCGACCCGAACGACGGGACGCACTGTCATCCGGGAGAGGAAATTTTCGCCATGCTGGACCAGCTTCCCCGCGGCACTGTTGACGCCGTGGTGGCCGGTCATACCCACCGGGCGGTGGGGCACTTCGTGAACGGGACGCCCGTCATCGAGACC
>Ga0302325_10015693_pt1 | contig 16097 bp, 14 predicted proteins | sample Palsa_T0_2_FD_201948 | JGI IMG/M metagenome (GOLD analysis project Ga0302325, IMG submission 201948) | Peat permafrost microbial communities from Stordalen Mire near Abisko, Sweden - Palsa_T0_2 | ecosystem: Environmental > Terrestrial > Soil > Palsa > Peat permafrost | place: Sweden: Abisko... | reverse complement strand
CATGTGCCGAAGTCCAGAGCTGGAGTTTCTGCTGCTCCACCTCGGAAATCTGACACAACGTTCCCATGCCTCAGGATAACGCGTCACGGCACGTTCTGTCTAGTTATTTGTTGGACACTACACTAGAGGAGCGAGCTTCTGACGTGACGGGGCCATGTGGTGGCCGCGTCCACGCTGTCAGGGGCCGCTCGATAGCGTCTTGTGTCCAATGATTTGAGGGGCACGGTTCCTTGTCCGTCCCCTCACTTTTTTTCCGCAAGCACCACCTCAGAATTCCAGCCGGGCTTGAAGCGCGATCATGCGGGGGGAACTGTCCCCGCCCAATCCAACTCCCAACAGTCCAGTGGGCGGCGAAGTGGAGTAACTCAGCGCGCCAAATCCGGTCTGGGTGGAAGGCTTACCCGGAATTCCCGCGTAGACGGTGTTAGGAAGACCGAAATTCGGGTGGTTGAACACATTGAAAAATTGACCGTCGATGCGCAGTTTCACATGTTCCGACAACTGGAACCACTTGGTGAGATACAGGTCGCTCCAGACGAAATCGGGACCGCGCAGCGCGTTTCTTCCGAGGTTGCCGAACTGGCAATTGGCCGGACTATCGCCGCCGGCGCAGACGCCGGTGCTGGGATCGACACTCGATACGAAGGCGTTGGGGTTGAGCCACTGGATGGTTCCCGGTTGAGTGATTCCGGCAATCGAATTGTGTTCATACAACGGCACGCCCGGAACAACGCTGGCGTATTCGGGACCGCTGCCTTGGACGATACCGTTTCCGTTGGCCGAATAAGGCGCGCTTAAGACCGAGAATGGCAGGCCGCTATGAAAAAAGGCGGTGCCGGAGACCTGCCATCCGTTCAGCGCTCGGGCCAGCAGGGGATCGCGGAACTTGATGGGCAACTGATAAACGTACTGCGCGGTGAAATTGTCCCGCACGTCGTAATCGCACGGGCCGTATTGGCGGCCAAGCTCCCCCGGCAGCGGTGAAAGAATGGCGCCGGCGGCGAAGGGAAGGAATCCCCCGTTGGAAACCGTGTCCATGCAGCGGCTCCAGGTGTAGTTGGCCAGCACTTGAAAGCCGTGCGCCAGCCGTTTGTCGGCCGTTAGCTGGAGGCCGTTGTAGTGGCTGTTGGCGCCGACGTTCAACTGCGTTACCGCTCCGAACCGAGGGTCCACTGGCTGGCCGTAAGGGAACGGCGCAAAGCATCCCTGGCAGACCGTTTGATACCCGTTCACTTGCGTTTCATAAGGCTGGTTCACCGCGCGCGTTCCCACATATTGCGCGCGCAAATTGAGCGCATTGCCGATCTGGTGTTCCAAGCCGAAGCTCCATTGCATGAAGTAAGGCGCATGCAGCTTGCCATCTGGAACCGCAGTGATCGAAATGGGCGGAAGGCAGGCGTTTCGATTGGCCAGGGGCGAGGCGCAGGATAGTTCGCCGTTCTCGAAGCCGGCATCGAAGAGTTGATTCGCGGCGGCGGTGGCGTCGATAGCGCTGTTCGGGACTCCCGGCGCCAGGGCTGTTCCGCCCACCGTTCCGAGCAGTCCGCCCTGGAAAGTTTTCGAGTAGGGCGGGTTCACGCCCACCAGATCGGCAACGCTGCCCGGCAGGATATCGCTGAACAATCCGAAGCCGCTGCGCAGCACGGTATGCGGCGCTATCTGCCACGCGATAGCGGTTCGGGGCTGCCGGATTGCCAAGGGCGTTGCAGCAAACACGTTCCCCAGATGCGTCTGGATCACCTGGTCCAGGGGCTGATTCACATCGTGCGAGATGGAACCGAAAGAGCCAGTGAGGCGGCCCACGGCGTCGTGGGGATTGAGCGGATTTGAATTGTAGGTATCGCGGAGGCCGAAAGTCCATGTGAGGCTGCGCGTCAGCTTCCATGTGTCTTGAGCATAAAAGTCGAGATTGAGGAAGTTGTAGGGCTGCGAATCCGCCAGCGGGAAGGTTTGAGACGCCGTGGACGCGACACCATAGATGAACTGCGGCAGGGTGGTGTAAGTGACCAGCGGAACCACGCCTTCACCGAAATCGTAATCGTTCAGGCGGAAGATACGGCTGTTGGTTCCGAAGCGGAATTCGTGCGAGCCCGCGGTCCAAGCGAGATTATCGTTGATGAAGAAGCGCGTGGCGCGCCGGCCTTGCACCCACGTATTGTCGAGCCCTCCGAGCGGTGTGAAGGGCGCATTCGCGCCGCTGCCCTCCAGGACAATCGGGAAGGCCGCCAGCGTTTTCGCGAAGTCGGCCGGCCCGAATAAGCTGGCATACCAGGAGAACGCTGGGTTGAAATAGTTCACCAGATGCGCGGAAAAGACGTGCGTGTAGCCGGACGCGAAGGAGTAAAGGGGTTGCGGAGAGATGGCGTTGAAGAGCGGATTAATAGGGTCGGTATAGGCGGCTTGAAGGCCGGTGTCGGACTGAAAACGGAACCAGGCCATGTTCCGGGTGTCAATGTTGTAGTCGATGCGGGCCGTTTGCACCTGCTCGCGATCATCGCTGGAATGTGAAACGCTCTGGCGGTTGGCACAGCCGTTTCCGTTGGGAGGATTGCCGCCCGCAGCGGCCCCGTCGCTATTGAACGGGCACCCGAGAACTGCCAGCGGACTCCCCGCGGTATTGCCGTACAGCGCGAAGAGCTTCTGGTAGAACGGCACCAGTTGGGGTGCCGGCTGATACGCCGATCCAGTGATGGAGTCCACGCCGCCGCGCGGCAACTGCTGCAAGACATAATTCTGAAATGCAGGCGTCGGCACGGTGGTGGCTGTCACGATGGGAAGCGCAATGCGAACCCATTCGGAATCGAAAAAGAAGAAGAGCTTATCGTGAACGAGGGGGCCTCCCAGACTCCCCCCGAAGTGATTCACGGTGGAGCGCGGCTTATGATTTCCCTGGGTGGCGTTGGTAAAAAAATCGGCGGCATTCAATTTAGAGCCGTTCCACAACTCGTAGAGGTTGCCGTGAAACTGATTGCCGCCGGATTTGGTGACGTAGTTGACCTGGGAAGCGCCGTACCGGCCTTGATCGACGGCGTAGGACAGCGTATTAACGGTTACCTCCGCGATCGAATTCAACCCCAGCACCAGATTGGTCGAAAGACCGCTGTTCAAGTTGGTCAGCGGATCGTTGGTCTCCAGGCCATCGACAATATAGCCGTTGGAAAGCGATGGCAGTCCATTGAACTGCACGTTGCCGTAACCATTGGTGCCGCCGACGAAGTCGTTTCCGCTTCCGGCGGTATTGATGAGAGCGCCGGCGGCGAACTGCAGCGGATACGTCAGGTCGCCACCCGGATTCGGAAGATCTTCGAGGGATCGGGCGTTTAGGGTGGTCGAAGTATTGGCGTTATCGGGGTTGACGAGCGGCGCCTGGTCCTGAACCAGAACGGTTGCGCTCTGGGACGCGATGTTCAACTTGAAATCGGCCGTTTGTTTCTGCCCCAGTTGCGCGGAGACGGAAGCATTTCGTTGTGCCTCAAAGCCATCCGCCTCAGCGGTGACCGAGTAGATCCCCGGCTTGAGCTGGGGAAAACTAAACCGCCCGTCATGGTCCGTCTTTACGGATCGTTTCAGGCCATTCTCTACGTTGCTGACGGTCACCGTGGCGCCGGCGATGGCCGCGCCAATAGGATCGGTGACGGAGCCCACGATGGCGCTGGTGGTCTCGCCTTGAGCCAGCGCCAGCAAGGCAGCGAGGTGCAGGCAGAGCCAGACTTTAGGCATGCCTAAATTATACAATGGAGACGTGCCATCTTCGCGAGTGGGCCGCGGCCGTGAGCGAGCGGTTTCGAGAAGCCCCTACAACACGGAATCGGTAGACGATTATCTCAAGGCGATCCTGGAACTGAGCGGCGTGGAAGAAACGCGCGTCCCCAGCAACGCTCTGGCGCAGCATCTGGGCGTTCGCCCCGCTTCCGTCACCGGGATGTTGCAAAAGCTGGCGGCGCAGCAGCCGCCCTTTGTGAAATACCAAAAGCACCATGGCGTGCGTTTGAACGCCGCCGGGAAGAAGCGCGCGCTGGAGGTGATTCGTCATCACCGGTTGCTGGAGCGCTTCCTGCACGATTTTCTCGATTACTCCTGGGACGAGGTTCACGATGAGGCCGAACGGCTGGAACACTTCATCAGCGAGCGCCTGGAGGATCGCATCGCCGCGAAATTGGGCGACCCGGAAACCGATCCACACGGGCACCCGATCCCGGAGCGAGACGGCGCGCTTGCCCCACGCGAAGAGGTGCTGCTATCGAAATGGGTTTGCGGCATCCCTGCCGTGATCAGCAGTGTGTCGGACCGAGATGCCTGGGCTTTGCGCGAGATGACCCGTCTGGGATTGAAGCCCGGCATGGCAATCACGGTGCAAGCGGGCACGCGCAATGCCTGGCTGCGGGTGAGGATCGGCGATGGTAAGGATGCGGTTCGCTTGAGCCAGGCTCTGGCTGGTGGAATCTGGGTGGTTTCTGGTCCGTCCCTCTAAAATAGGTGTGTTGCCCCCCTTCGTTCCTTTCTTCCGCAACCCGCATTTGCTCACCATCGCGGGGAACTACTGGAGCCGCGGACTGGACGAGCGGCGTTTCCCGGTGAAGAACAAATTCTACGACACCGAACCCGGCGTCCAAGTGCTGGTCCATTCGCAGGCGCCCGCGGGTGAGCCCGTCGCGCACGTAGTGATGGTGCATGGGCTGGAGGGCTCCAGTTCTTCGGGCTACGCGCGCAGCTTCGCCCAGGCGGCGCTGGAAGCGGGATGCGCCACGCATCGTTTCAACATGCGAAGCTGCGGCGGCACGGAACATTTGAGCGGCCGCACGTTATATCATTCGGGCCAGACTTCCGATTTGCTCTCGGTGGTCCAACAGATTTCCAAGCAGCCGCTCCCCCGCAACGCGCCGATTTTCCTGGCTGGATTTTCCCTCGGAGGCAACGTGGTCTTAAAGCTGGCCGGGGAGCTGGGGGCTTCAGCCGCGGATCTCATGGCCGGGGTGATGGCCATTTCGACGCCCATCGATCTGGCGGCCGGCGTCCGTCAGATCGACCAGCTTTCCAACCGAATCTACGCGCGCAGATTTCTCACTCGCCTGAAGGAGCGCGTCCGCGTGAAAGAGCGGCTCACCCCCGGGCTGTTCGATTTGAGCCAGCTCGACCTGGTGCGAAACATCTACGACTTCGACGAACGGTTCACCGCGCAGGCTTTTGGCTTCGGGAGCGCCGAGAACTACTACGCGACGCAATCGGCGAATCAGTTTCTGGACCGCATCCGCGTTCCCACGCTCCTGGTGCAAGCCAAGGACGATCCGTTCATTCCGTTCGCGGTCTACGATCATCCGGCGTTCTCGACCAATCCGCATCTGCGGCTGCTGGCCATCGAGCGGGGCGGCCACATCGGTTTTATCTCGAAAACCAAACCGCGCTTCTGGCTGGACCAGGTTCTCGTAAACTGGATATTGGAAGTACGGAACAAGGTGCCGGCAGGTTTCGTTTCTTAATTTGTGGCTCAAACGGCGTCACTTCGCGAAGCGTTAGCGGTAGCGGCGGATTCGCTGCGCTCCAGCAAGCTGCGCAGTTTCCTTACTTTGCTTGGCATTATTCTGGCCACCACCACGCTGATCGCGGTGATGTCGATGATTCACGGCATGGATGTGTACATCGCCAATACCATGAGTAACATGGGGTCGGATGGCTTTCGCGTGGTCAAGATCGCCTTTCTCGGCAATTTCGATCCCAAGAAATTCCTGCAAATGCAGAAGAGGAATCCGGAGCTGAGTCCCGACGAATTCCAATACCTGAAGGAACACGCCACGCTGCTGAGCGATTTCGGAATGGGCGCCAGCCGCACGGTCACCGTCTCCTTCGGATCGCAAACGCTCAGCAACATTTCTTTGAACGGCGGCACGGCCAACTGGGCCGCGCTGGGCAACACACAGATTGCCAACGGCCGTTACTTTACTGAAATCGAAGACCGGCACCGCAGCGCCGTTGCGGTGATCGGCCACGACCTGAAGACCAACCTGTTTGGGGATGGCGATCCCATCGGCAAGGAATTCAAGGTGGAAGGCCGGCCGTTCACCGTGGTGGGCGTGGCGGAAGCCAAGGGCAGCGTCTTCGGCCAGTCACAGGATGCGTTCGTCGACGTTCCCATCGGCGCCTACTTCCAGATTTATGGATCGCGAACCGGGATTCGATACGCCGCGCGCGCGGCCGACCAGAAAGTGCTGGAGCAGGCCATGGATCAAATGCGGATGCTGATTCGCGCGCGCCGCCATGAACGGCCAGGCCAGGACGACACCTTTTCGATACTGTCGTCGGACGCGCTGGTGGGCGCCTGGGACCAGCTCACCAACGCGATCGCGGCAACCGCAGTGGCCGTGGTTTCCATCTTTATGGTGGTGGGCGGCGTGGTGATCATGAACATCATGCTGGCGGTGGTGAGCGAACGGACGCACGAGATAGGCATTCGCAAGTCGGTGGGCGCGCGCCGCCAGGATATACTCAACCAGTTTCTGATGGAGTCGTCCATGCTGGCGGGCATGGGCGGGCTGATGGGAGTGGTGCTGGCCTGGATGATTGCCACGGCGGTGCGAAGCTTTACGGCGGTTCCGATGGCGGTGCCCATTTCAGCGGTGGTGTTGGGCGTGGGCCTTTCCACGGCGGTGGGACTGTTCTTCGGGATTTATCCGGCGCAGCGGGCGTCCAAACTGGACCCGATAGAAGCGCTCAGGGTGGAACGATGACGGCGCGACGATGACTCGAATAGAACTCGGATCCGCCATCGGTTTGGCGCTCGCCACGGTGCGTGAGCACAAGATGCGCTCGTTCCTTACCGTGCTGGGGGTGATCATCGGCACCGGGACCATCATCGCCGTAGGTTCCATCATCGCCGGCCTGGACGGCGCCGTCACGGGCGTCATACGCAGTTTTGGAACCAACACAGCGATTGTCTTCAAGTTTCCAGTCGGCTTTCAAAACCGCACGCCCGAGATGCTGCGGCGCAAGCCCATCACCTACGAGGACGGCTTAGAGATCGCGCGGCGCTGCCCGTCGGTGGAGTATGTGAGTCCATACCTGATCCCGAACAGTTTCGGAAACGGCCCGCAGATCAACATCGCGCGCTATAAAGGCAACGAGCTGTACAACGCCGACGTCTCCGGGACGGAAGAATCCTACGCCGAGAGCGGCCAAATCGAGCTTCAGGAAGGGCGCTTTTTCACGGACCTTGAAAACCAGCACCACATGCCGGTGGCCGCGGTGGGCGCCGACGTGCCGCGCGCGCTGATGAACGGCGAGGATCCGATCGGCAAGTGGATCGACGTGAACGGCCACAAATTCGAGATTGTGGGCGTGATCAAGCGGCCTGGCGCGTCATTCCCGGGTCAGGACGATATCCGGGTGGTACTGCCGTATTTCAGCATGCACAAGCTGTTCCCGGCGTCCAAAGAAAATCTTCTGATGGTAACCGCCAAGCCCGGCCGCCTGGCCGCCGCCGTGGACGAAGCCACGGCCATTCTGCGCATCCGGCGGCACGTCCCGGCCAATAAGCCGGACGATTTCTCCATCTCCACGTCCGATGAGCTGGTGGAACAGTTCCACAATGTCACCGCGATGGTGGCGCTGGTGATGGTGGTGATGAGTTCCATCGGATTGCTGGTGGGCGGCATCGGCGTGATGAACATCATGCTGGTGTCGGTCATCGAGCGCACGCGGGAAATCGGCATTCGAAAGGCCATTGGAGCTCGCCGCGCCGACATCGTGCTGCAGTTTTTAACCGAAGCCGTGGTGCTCACCGGTTTGGGCGGCCTGATCGGGATGACGTTCGGTTGGGCGGTATCCCTGGCCTGTCGCCTGATCTTTCCCTCGCTGCCTACGGCGGTTCCATTGTGGGCGGCGGCCTTGGGGGTGGTCGTGTCGGTGGCGATCGGTCTGTTTTTTGGGATTTGGCCGGCCAATAAGGCGGCGCGTCTGGATCCGGTGGTGGCTTTGCGCTACGAGTAAGCTACTTGGCGCGCGTTCTCAACGTGCCGCGCTCTTGCGGACGTTTTTTCTCAGGGGGACAGCAGGCGTGGCGGCCGGACGGAGGAGCGCTTGCGCCACGGGCTTTGGTTTACGGACTGTCCGTTTGGGAGCCGCGGGCGCCGGATTCAAGGGGCGGTTGCAATGCAGGCAACGCGGCACGTCGGAGCGGGTGGACAAATGGCACGCCCGGCAGTAGGTTTGCGGCAGAGAAACGGTTGTCAGCCCTGGTAACATTTTCGACTTGATATGTTTATCGACGGGAACCGCGTTTTCTTTAGGCTATATTTTTCGTCCGCACGTTGTGATAGAATCAGCCGCTATGATGTGCCAGGAACGTATTCGTCTGGTTGCCGATTACCGGGAGACCACGCGCACCTACGCTGACTTTGTGCGCAAGATGACAGATCTCGTCGGTTTGGGCATAGAATCTGAAGTCGATTTGCTGCGCCGTTCATGCCGTTTGGCCTGGGACGCAGCCGAGAAGGCGCGGGTGGCGCTGTCCCGGCATGAAGCCAATCACAGTTGCAACCGGTCCGATTTCCGCGCGTCCGCCGGTATGGCGGGCCCGCCGCACGGGTAGCTCAGCCCTTTCGCCTGTCAGCCCGGCGGTTTTGGCGCCGTGCGCTATACTGGTTTTTTTGAACATTTTCAGTTTAGGGCAGCTATGAAGTCACCGGACTTACAAATTTCTTCCAGCCGGTCCGAACTCGCTGAACGGTTGGCAAGTGTAATGCATTCTTCGCGGGCCATCCGCTCCGAAGTCGCTCTCACGGTTTGTGAAAGCAGCGAGATAAGAATCGCATCGCGGCAACTGCGCCGGGACAGTGTGCGAACCGCCAGACAGAGCGCTGCCGCCAGGCAGCGTCTGGAGGCGCAGCAAGCACCGCGGCGCCGCCGGATCGCCCACGCGGTCGCTCAGGTGCTGTCCAGCCAGGGATATCATGTCTTCCTGGCGGCGCCGCCACAAGATACCGCCTTAATTCAATAGATAATCTCATAATATCCTCGCGCAAGCAGGGAAACTCTGATACTGTAGCCTAAGCAAACGGAGGTTTTCGGCAGATGCCGAGGAAAATTCCACCGGGGAAGCCGGCGAAACGTGCGACGAAAGCTCCCGCCGCGCATAAAACGCCCGCCACCAGGACCGAGCCTTCGCGCGTGCCGGTGGTGGGTGTGGGCGCCTCGGCCGGAGGGCTGGAAGCATTCCGCGAACTTCTGGAAGCGCTTCCCGACAACACCGGCATGGCTTTCGTGCTGGTGTCGCATCTGAGCAAGACATACAAAAGCATGCTGAGCGAGCTGCTTTCCAAAGTGACCAAAATGCCGGTGGCCGAAGCCCACGGTGTAACGCACTTGCTGGCCAATCACATCTATGTGATCCCGCCCAACGCCACTCTCGCCATGGAGGACGGCGGTCTTACGGCGCGGCCCATCCAAGCTGGAAATCGGGACGAGAAACGCCACGTCATGGTGATCGACGCTTTTTTCCGTTCGCTGGCCGAGCATCGAAAAAGCCAGGCCATCGGAGTGGTGCTCTCAGGCACCGGTTCCGACGGGACGCTGGGACTGGCGGCCATCAAAGCCGAAGGCGGAATTGCGTTTGCGCAGGATCAGCAGAGCGCCAAGTACCCGGACATGCCGCGCAGCGCCAGCGCTCAGTTCGGCTCGGCGGACTTTGTACTGCCGCCCGCTCAAATCGCCAGGGAACTGGCGCGCATCGCCGGCCATCCTTATTTGCAGCGCGCGCAGCCCGTGGAAGAAAGTGAGCTGCAAGGCCCGGAAGGGCAGTTTGCCGGCATCTTCCTGAGGGTGAAGCGCTCCACCGGCGTGGATTTCTCGCACTATAAACTCAGCACGCTGCGCAGGCGCATCCTGCGCCGCATGGTACTCAACAAAATGGAAACGGTGGGCGCGTATGTGAAGCGCCTGGAAGCCGATCCCTCCGAAGTGGAGGCGCTATACCGGGATCTGCTCATCAACGTGACGTCTTTCTTTCGCGACCCGGAGACTCTGGAGTACCTGAAGAGCCAAATCCTCCCCGAGATTCTCAAAAATCATCACTCTGATTTGCCCATTCGCGTCTGGGTGGCCGGGTGCGCCACGGGCGAGGAAGCGTATTCCATCGCGATGCTGTTGCTCGAGTGTCAGCAGTCGTCCGAACGGCCGCCAGCGGTTCAGATTTTCGCCTCCGACCTCAGCAAGCAGGCCATTCAGACGGCCCGCGACGGCCATTACCCGGAAAATATCGCCGCCGATGTTTCCCCCGAGCGCTTGCACAGATTCTTCACCCAGTCGAGCAACGGCTATCAAATCAGCAAGCAGGTGCGCGACCTTTGCATCTTTGCGGTTCAAGACGTCACACGGGATCCGCCTTTCTCCCGGATGGATCTCATCAGCTGCCGCAATCTGCTCATCTATCTGGGCGTGCCGCTGCAAAAGAAGGTGCTGGCGGCATTTCATTATGCATTGAACCCGAACGGCTATCTTCTATTGGGGAACTCGGAGAGCGTGGATGCGGGCTCGGACGCCTTCCGGCAGATCGACAAGAAGCAGAAACTCTATTCCAGGCTCCTCACCTCGGCGGGCCCGCCTTTGGAATTTCGTCCGGTGGAACCGGCGGGCGACCCGGTCCAGGTGCGGAGGCCGGGCCTGCTTTCGCAGCCCGAAGCGGACTTGAGCAAAGAAGCCGACCGGATCATATTGTCCCGCTATTCTCCGCCGGGAGTCTTGATCAACTCTTCGTTCGAGGTTCTTCAATTCCGCGGCCGCACGGGCGCTTATCTGGAGCAGCCATCCGGCCGGGCGACACTGAATCTGCTCAAGATGGCGCGGGAAGGATTGGCTATCGATCTGCGCGCCGCCCTCCATCAGGCCAAGAAATCGGGCGATCCGGTGCGCAGGACGGGAGTGCGCGTGCGAACCGATTCCGGCATTGCGGAAGTGACTTTGGAAGTGACTCCGGTGATCGAAAAATCCGCTGGCGACGGGGCCAGGGATCCTTGCTATCTGGTGCTGTTCGATGCCGCCAAGGCAGCGCCCAAGGGGCGTCCCGCTCCTGGCCAAACCAAGAGCGCCAAGGGCGCGGAGCGCGAACTCCAGGCTTTGCGCGGGGAGCTGGCCGGGACCCAGGACGATCTGCGATCCATCATTGAAGAACAGGAATCCACCAACGAGGAGTTGCAATCGGCCAACGAAGAGATCCTCTCGAGCAACGAAGAGTTGCAGAGCACCAACGAAGAGATGGAAACAGCCAAAGAAGAGCTGGAGGCCACCAACGAGGAACTGATCACGGTGAATGAAGAGCTGCAAAACCGCAACGTCGAACTGGCCAAACTGAATAGCGACCTGACCAATCTGATCGAGTCGGTGGAGGTGGTCTTTGTAATGCTGGATCGAGATCTGCGGATACGGCGCTTCACATCGGCGGCGCAAAAGGTCTTGAACCTGATTCCGGCCGACGTGGGCCGCCCGATCGGCGATATCAAACCAAACATCCAGGTAGCGGATCTTCCTGGGCTAATCCGGGACGCGATCGTCCACGTACGCTATCGCGAGGAGAACGTCCGGGATCTGGACGGGCGTTCCTACGCCATGAAGATCCGGCCCTCCAAAACCGCGGATGGCAAAATCGAAGGCGCCATTCTCGCTCTTACCGATATCGACGTGCTGCTGCGCAGCCAGGAGAACCGGCAAAGCCTGGAGACCAGCCTGGGCTCCCTGCTCAGGCAGCCGCCGGATTTGTTGCTGGCGGTTGCGCCGGAGGGCCAGCCCCTGTTCCTGAACCGTTCGATGCTGGCGGAGGCGGGCGGCGCAGGTCACCTCAATCAGTCCATCTTCGAATATCTGGCGCCGCAAGACCGGGAACCGCTGCGGCGCTGTCTGCGTCAGGCGCTTGACAAGCGCACGCCCGCGGAAATCGAAGTTCGAAGGTTTACGCTCACGCCGGGGAAGGGCCCGGTGGTCCTGACGATTGAACCCATTCTCAGCATGGAGGGCGTTCTAGCTTTCGGAGTAAGAGTGGGAGACGCGGCCGCGTCGCGTAGCGCTGCCTCAGGTCCGGCCGGCGTCGGCGAGTGAGATGATGGTTCAGTCAACCTATGGATGTAAACGCACCGGCTTCGCTTTGGATCGAGGCTGCCCGGAAAGCGATGCGGATCGAGGCCGACGCCGTGGCGCGGGCGTCGGGGCGGCTGGATGGAAACCTGAGCTGCGCGATCGAAATTATTCTGGCGCGTCATCACACTGGCGCGTCAGATAGGACGTCATCGGAAAGTGGCCCGTCCGGCAAGCTGGTAGTCACGGGCTTGGGCAAGTCCGGCCACGTGGCGCGCAAAATCGTCGCCACGCTGTGCAGCACTGGAACGCCGGCCGTGTTCCTGCACGCCGCCGAAGCCGCGCACGGCGATGTGGGCCTATACTCGCCGGGCGATCCAACTCTGATGGTTTCAAAAAGCGGCAACACCTTCGAGCTGTTGCAGCTCATTCCGTTCCTGCGCGAATTGCCATCGCGGCGCATCGGTATTCTAGGCAATCTTTCGAGTCCTCTGGCGGGGGAAATGGACGTGGTTTTGGATGCGTCCGTGGAGCGCGAGGCCGATCCGGACAATCTGGCGCCCACCGCCAGCGCGACCGTGGCCCTTTCGCTCGGCCATGCCCTGGCTGTGGCGCTGATGCGAGCGCGCAACTTCAGCGTGGAAGATTTCGGGCGTTTCCACCCGGGCGGACACCTGGGGCGCAGCTTGCGGCTGACGGTTCGCGAAGTGATGCACGGCCGCGATGAGATTGCCATGGCCCATTCGGGCGACTCGCTGAAGCAGGTGGTGATCGCGATGACGCACTACCCGCACGGCGCCGCCTGTGTGGTGGACGCCTCCGAGCGCCTCATCGGGCTGATTACCGACGGCGATGTGCGCCGCGCGTTGCAGGCCCATGACGATATTCGCGGTCTGGGGGCGGCGGCGGTGATGACAGCAAACCCGTCCATCGTCGCGCCGGATGCGCGCTTGCAGGAGGCTCTGCGTTTGATGGAAGACCGGCCGTCGCAAATTTCGGTGCTGCCGGTGGTGGATCCGGCGAGCGGCGTCTGCGTGGGGCTGCTGCGGTTGCACGATATCTATAGGGCAGGCCTCGGCCACTTGCGCTAACCAAATTGACCGCGTTCGACGCGTTCCGTACAATGGTTGCGGCAGTATCGATCAAGTCCGTTGCGCGGGGTTGGCCTAGCGGTTGGGCGTCAGCCTTCCAAGCTGATTTACACGGGTTCGATTCCCGTACCCCGCTCCAAAGTTCGCATGCCTTTAGGCTGGCGTAGCTCAGTTGGTAGAGCATCTGATTTGTAAGTAGTTGGTCCTGTTTTCGCGCTGTGCTCAATAGCCCATATTTACAGCCCTTTCGCGGTCATCCATGGCAGAGTTCCGGGTCAGCGTTGCTTCCATCCAGGTCCTATCGAGGGGAAAATAGCGCGATCTAGGGCGCGCTTGGAATTTCCATCGCCGCGCGGGTACGATAGAAGGAGCGCCGGGATAGCTCAGTTGGTAGAGCACCTGACTTGTAATCAGGATGTCGCGAGTTCGACTCTCGCTCCCGGCTCGCCAATCTTCAATGCCCGAGGAGCTACCCGCAGCTGCTGAACAGCCTGATGGCCAAGAGCCACTGGCATCTGCTTGGGATGAGGTTGCCTACTCGGTAGCGGAACTGATCAAACGCAAGGAAGTTCGCGAAGCGCTGAAGAAGTGGATCGACGCCCAGTCTGAGAACATCCCCAAGAACCATTCGTTTCGGGTGCAGGCCCTTTGGTCGGGAGTATTTTTCTCACTCACCGTCTTCGGCGCTATCACAGCCTTGGGCATCTTCAAGATCATCTCGCCCGAAGTCATGGTGGGGTTGCTCGGGCCGCTACTCGGCTACTGGTTTGGGCGCAGGTCCAACCAATAATCCCTGCCAGGACCGGGATAATGTCCACCCAAGGATTCCTTAAAAGTGCTATACCCCGCCTGATTCCCTATTGAATTTTTGGAGGGCGGCATGGCTGATGAGGAATTGCCCCAAGGCGGCGAAATATCAGATGAAGATCGCAAGTTGGCCGATCAGACCACTCAGCGAATCCTGAGGGGTTATGGACTGGGGGATGAAAATGAAAAGCCGTTCTGGAAGATCGACTATAAATCCCCCCAAGCAGACGTGTACTTGGCTGACGTTGAAGCTGATGGTCAAGCGTTTTCTCAGCAATTATCTCTCGCAATCGAAGAGGGGGATGGCGGTTATCCATGTATCGCCCGCAAGGACGGCAATCCGGTCCCCATTGATGTAATGGACCTCTATCGGGGATTCGCCTATCTGTACCCTTACTCTAAACGGCCTTTCCCTCCGTTCCATCCATATCGATTTATGCTTCGAGAATTCAAGTTTCTTGTGGCCGACCTTCTGCCAGGTCAGCCGTTCGAGATTGTGGAAATTGACTCGGGAAAGGTTGTTGGGTTCTTTCGCGAGCGAGTTGTCAGTTTCCTAGCTACACGATTTTCCGCGCGTGCCGCCGTGGCAAATAGTCCAGGCATTCGCTTCACAGTGAACACACAAAATCCGGGCGAGCGTGTCCACTACTCGCCAGCATATTTTCAGAAACTCTCCACTGTATTTGGCTCGCCCACGACTCCAGTGAAGGGCTGGATTCAACCCGGACGGTACACTTTTTCAGTTGTTGGAGTGAACGGCCAAATGCGTTTCGATCCCGCGCATTATCCTGTGCCACCCAAGAAAGATGCCCACCTTATCATCTGACTGCCAGGGCATGTCATTGTGGCGATGACTAACTACGGTCCACTCACTGACCTGGTCAAATATGCGGGTATCTTGATCTCTGCGGCTGGAGCCATCGGCCTCACTTGGCGCAGGCGGGCGAATTGGGAGCCGTCAGAACAAGACGTACCTAATGGTCCAGGGCGAGTGAGCGGCCTGCTTACGGCAGTCGTTATCGGTGTGATCTGGACCCAATACTCAGAGCCCGGCGACAAGCACGTAATTGCTCTGTTGGCTGGGGCGTTAGGAGCGGGTTGCTTGCTGTTCTTGCTCGTGTATGGTTACCTCGTAGCTCAATTGGCTTTCGAGCGGATAGTCTCTCCTAAGAAGAATCAGACCAAGCTCATCAGGACCATCGGGGGCTTTTCCTTGGCCACTGAGGCAAAACGAAAGCTCAAGGGAGCAGGAAGCATTCAGAAGTTGTTTGAGGGTTCGGCCTACGATCCTGATCTTGTATGGTCTCGGCATTCACGAGCGCTGGCGAAACAGCTATTTGTACTTTGCTTCATTGGGCTAAATGTGTGTGGCAGCATTGCCCTGAGTTGCGCGGCTCTCCTGTTCTTGATCGGCAGAGGCACCCAGTGAACTGTGGGAAATCTTTTGGGTACGCGGCGCACCGTTATGACGCGCCGCGCGGTGGGCTAATGTACGGTGGGCTCGGGCGAGGATTCTGGCAGGCCGGACAAGTCTTCGCTCTCGATGATCTTCGCAGCAAGGTCCGCATCTGGGACCAGGCCGTCATGCCGATGCCGTATAAGATCGATGAACCAGCAGGCAAAGCAGAAGAGACCGCAAATGAAGATCATTGGCAGGTTTTGCTTCATTGCAGCCTCTCCCGGCATCCCGAGCCGTCCGCTGATGGCACGGAAGGATCGAGCAAGAGTTTGCCGGTTCTCACCATGTACTCGCGCCGGACGTTGGCCCGGAGCGTACTGAAATACGTGGACGCCATTCCGAGGCGTTGGCAAAGGCGTTGGGGTGATTCGCCGTCACCATAGAAAGCAGTCAGCGCTGCCCGTTCTCTGGGGGATTGCTCGGACAATACAGCGACCATGGCCTCTACCGTCACGAGCATCTGTTTACCCTGAAGCAATCGCTGGCAGCCTATCGCAGCTACCAGAAGTTAATCGAAGACTGCGATCACGAGATCCGGGCGCACTTGGAGGAGTTTCAGCCCCCAAGCTCACCAGCAACACCGACCGGGGCACCATCAGCCCCGGCATCCAACAGATCTTCTGCTGACGGCATCTTAAAGTCCGAACTGCGGCGCGTCTTTGGAATCGACCTCACCAAAATCCCCG
>Ga0302325_10015691_pt1 | contig 16098 bp, 20 predicted proteins | sample Palsa_T0_2_FD_201948 | JGI IMG/M metagenome (GOLD analysis project Ga0302325, IMG submission 201948) | Peat permafrost microbial communities from Stordalen Mire near Abisko, Sweden - Palsa_T0_2 | ecosystem: Environmental > Terrestrial > Soil > Palsa > Peat permafrost | place: Sweden: Abisko... | reverse complement strand
CAAAGTTCTCTGCCAAACATAAAAGTCAGGGGAAAAGAGAAAGCGAGGGAGCAAGTCTCCATGAAAGACGGGAGGAAGGGGGATTGCGAGAGAAACAGTGGTGATACCCTCGGATTTGTTCGTCCATCCGCCGCGCTGCATCAGAACTAGCCAGCATAATAACCCTCGCAAACCCATAACACGAAACAAACCGCCATAAATCCCTCACAAACGGTGCCTTTCCCTCCCTTGAAATAAACGGACTCCGCTGCTGTATCACTGTGAGTTTCCTCTCCTTGTCAAAGTACACTACCATTACCCCCTGTCCCACACAAAAACGCAGTTGCACACATCCAACACTCATCGCACACGAATACAAAACACGCAACATAGAAAACGGCGGGGAATACCTTCCAGGGGACAAGCGATTCCACCCTGTCCTGGGTCTGTAGCCGTCTCCAATGTTCCTGCACAGGGAACAAGGTAAGGAGACGTCATGTATCCTACTAATGGCAACGAGAGAGTCGTTATTAGCAGGTCGATGGTGAGTTGCGGGACATTGCCTATGGATATGGATGGCAGGATGAGGGTCGAGGATTTGAATTCGGGAGTGGGACTGGATGGTGGAGATGGGTAGAAGATTCGGTCTTCGAGGGGCATCGTCGTGGTGCTGGTAGTCTATGTTGTGGGGAGAGAGGTTGCGTCGGCTCGCGAAATTGGTGATCTGCAGCACGGAATTCTCACCCAAGTCACGGGGAGGAAAGGATTCATAGATCCTTAGGCTTCATCTGATGAGAACCTTTTGACCCTGTAGACCACAAGAATTGACCTGGCACACTGTATAGCGGGACTATTACTACTGAGAGAGCAGCTCCTAAGGACCGTGATGGCACATCTGATAAGGCAGCAACAACCCAAAGCTCCGACTCGGTGTCTGAATATTCCACAGCGGCGTCTCCTAGTATCCTCGTGCTTAAGTAGATGTTGCTCCCCAGATATCCAATTACAAGAGACAAATAACTGCATTGTGTGACTATGTAACGAAATCTGGTACAAGGTAAAGAATGAAAAATATGACAAGAATCGTTATTCCATATTTTCATCCCTCGACGATCCACTCAAATCACATTCTAATTGCCCGAAAGTTCCCGCATACGGTTCAACGCAGAACCAGCCCTAAACCAGGTGATCTGTCCCTCATTGAAAGTGTGGTTCAATTTCTATCGTCAGCATTATCCAGGTCGTGAAGGGGGTTACAGTTTCCCAGACTTGGCCGTTCTTGGGGTGCACGCGCATGGTCAAGGGTTGACCCTCCTTGAAGTCCTTGAGGCCGAGAATGCTGATCTTGTCATCAGGGTTGATCTTGTCGTAGTCGGCGGGGTTGGCAAAGGTCAGGGGGAGCATTCCTTGTTTCTTGAGATTGGTTTCGTGGATACGGGCGAAGGAGCGGACGATGATGGCCGCACCGTTCAAGTAACGTGGTTCCAACGCTGCGTGTTCTCGGGAAGAACCCTCGCCGTAGTTTTCATCGCCAATGACGACCCATTTGATACCTTTCGTCAGCTCTGGTAGTCTAAAGGAGAATTACCTTTGGCTTTGTAGTCTCGTGCAACAGCGGGGACTGCACCGTATTCACCGGTGGTTACGTTCTTGACTTTGTTGGCTTCTCCGTTCTCAGCGTTGATGGCACCGATAAGCATGTTGTTTCTATAGTTAGATAACGTCATGAGAGGTAATACGAGATGTTGTCGAGATGGCCACGGTATTTCAACCAGGGGCCAGCCATTGAGATATGGTCTGTGGTACATTTGCCCTTTGCTTTGATCAAGATAGGTAGCTCAACGTAATCTTTGCCGTTCCACTTCTCGAATGGTTTCAAGAGCTGGAGACGATCACTCTCGGGACTGACCTGGACTTCGACACCAGAGCGATCCTCAGGGGGTGCAGTGTAGGTGTTCTCACCAGGGTCAAATCCTCGGGAAGGTAATCCCTCACCCTTGGGCACAGAGAACTTGAATTCCTTGCCATCAGCACCCTTGAGGGTATCAGTCAAGGGGTTGAAGTTGAGTGTTCCGGCAAAGACCATGGCAGTGACGAGATCAGGCGAAGTGACGAAAGCGTGAGTAGCGGGGTTGGCATCATTACGTCCGGTAAAGTTACGGTTGTAACTTGAGACGATAGAGTTCTTTTCTCCCTTCTTGACATCTCGTCGATCCCATTGTCCGATACAGGGTCCACAGGCGTTGGCCAAGACCATTCCGCCGGCTTCTTCGAAGGTTTGGAGTTGACCGTCGCGGGCGATGGTGGCACGGACTTGTTCGGATCCGGGTGTCACAGTGAATTGAGACTTGACTTTGAGACCGTGTTCCAGGGCTTCACGGGCGATGGAGGCGGATCGGGACATATCTTCGTAGGACGAGTTGGTGCAAGAGCCGATGAGACCGACTTTGAGCTCCGAGGGCCAGCCGTGCTCTTTGACGGCATCTTTGAACTTGGAGATGGGAGTGGCAAGATCGGGGGTGAAGGGTCCGTTGATATGGGGTTCCAGGGTGTTGAGGTCAATCTCGATGAGTTGGTCGTATTCGCAGCCCTCATCGGGACTGAGAGTCTTGGCATATTGTTGGGCGTATTTGGCGATCTCACCACGTTTGGTACCGACCAAGTAATCGGCCATACGGTCGTTGAAGCGGAAGACGGAGGTGGTTGCACCGATTTCGGCACCCATGTTGCAAATGGTACCCATACCAGTGCAGGAAAGAGTGTCAACACCAGGTCCGTGGTATTCAATGATCGCACCAGTACCACCCTTGACAGTAAGAATGCCAGCTACCTTGAGGATGATATCTATTGTTAGATCGAAGCCCTACGGATATACCCTTTGGTGCGGTCCATCCGCTGAGTTGACCAGTGAGTTTGACTCCAATAACCTTGGGACATTTCAATTCCCAGGGAAGACCAGACATAACATCCACGGCATCGGCACCACCAACACCAATTGCAAGCATACCTAGACCTCCACCGTTGGGAGTGTGGGAATCAGTTCCGATCATTAGACCTCCGGGGCTGTAATCAGTAAATCACTTAAAATATTCATACAATGCATAATTTTCAAGTACAATCTGGTGAATGATTCCAGAGCCAGGTCCCCAGAATCCAATATTGAATTTAGCACAGGATGATTGCAAGAAGTTGTAGACCTAATGTTAGGCTCTTCATTGGAGGCGCATACCTCCTTGTTGATATCGATGGCGCGTTTCAAGTCTTTAGGTCCTCCTTGTTGGGCTTCGATCAAGTGGTCGCAATGCACGGTCGAGGGAACTGCAACTTGGGGAAGTCCAGCACTCATGAATTGGAGGATGACCATCTGAGCCGTAGCATCTTGACAAGCAACTCGATCCGGTCTCAAGTTGAGATAAGATTTGCCGCGGATGATTTCCTGCTCTTCTGGGTTGTCCAAGTGGCCATACAACACTTTCTCAGAGTATGTCAGTGGCCGCTTGAGACGCTGCTTAACAATATCGATGTTATTCGACAGTTTTCTGTCACATGATAAGCAATCAGGGGAGAAGGGGGCTGTACTGATAATCGATGTAGTTGCCCTGAAAGAAGCCAATTAGTCCAGAAGCAAGAAAGTAAGTGATTTGGAACATACCTTTTCAAGATTGTTCATCTTGACCTTGCTTGGGCCATCTACTACGGTCGCAAAGCTGCGTTGTACGATCGCCTAAATTCACCGAGTCAGTGATGATCCTAGATCCGCCAGTCCGACCGGCGAACAACTTGCAGCGGTTGTGGGAGACATACATTTCTGTAACTAACATATCTCTGTTGCGTAGTGGTCAGCAAGGTTGCAATTGAGCAGGGAAAGAGCCAAGGACGGGAAATGTTTTGCAGCTCAAAGTTTGAGGCTGTGTGTGTGGAGGTGGAGGGAGAATACCGATGCTCGAAGGGCAAGTCCAGAGACCTGCCTCGAGGCGAGAGTCATGATTCCGTTAATCCAGCAGAGCTCAGGGACGATGGATCAATTGAAGTGCTCAGAGACAGACGCAGAGTCTCGCAGTGCAGAGAGGACGGGGCGATGGCGATGCAGGGAGGAAGAAGCCGGTTGTGGATTAGGGTGGAATGGGAAAATTGCTTATGGCGGGTTTAATATTGTGAGGGATCTGGCTGATGCTCGGAATACCACGGCTACGAACCCGTCCTCATTGGCTGCAGCCCAGGTGATGTCAGCCGGTAATCTGAGTTAGCGCCGCTCTGATTGGGTGCCAGGCCTGGTCTCCAGACCTTTCTCCGTGATGCCACCTCATAAAAACATGGTCTCCAGACCTCGCCTCGGCCACAACCGCTATTCTCAATGGCTGCACCCAAAATCGAGGCATGTCTCCAGATCAACGAATTTTTCAGGACGTGGGATGTCGGCCTCCATTTTGCCGTATCTGTCTTCGCAATATTCCACAGTATTGACGAGCGCATTCGGTTTCAATTGCAAAACCAGGGAGCTGTTTCGGCACACGTCTTCGGGTCAGCGGAAATGAGGGAACGCATGTGCTTCGGGCCGATTCATTTTAGCGAAAATTAGTTAAAATGCCGAATATCCCCCCTGAAGTTTATTTATTGTTATCGAGTCTTTCTTCATGACGAGACCGCCTGGTTAGGTGCAATCACACTGCAATCTTCCTCGTTATGCCTCTCGGATAACTCTGGACAATTGGCGATTGGGCTGCTATATTCGGTTCTCGGCGTCTATTGCTCTCAAGAACGCAAAGCGAGTTCCTCCGTTATCAGGCTATGTCAAATTGGGGATATCTGCTACGGTATGTCACGCGTGGGAGATCCCAGTAGCCATGGAAGGGGATCTCGACCGGAGAGTAACTAGGGAGGGAATATTTTTTGCAATGGATCTCAAAAGAACCGATAAGTTTCGGGACCGTTGAACGGTAACGTTAATTGATCATTAATTGATCAATTAATTGGTCATTGCCTTTCTACACACTTATCTCGTAGCGTCCTTGACCTTATCTGCCGCCTCTCTGACTCCCGCCTTGGCATCTCTCTTCACATGTTCTGTCTTGACTTCAGCCTTAGTAGCCGCGGCTCGTCCCTTGACTTCCAAATCATCTGCGGCCTGCTCCGTCTTAATTCCCACCTTCTCAGCAACACCCTTGGCCGCTTCATTCACTGACTCCAACCCCTCGAGTCCCTTGATCGCAGCCGTGCTAGCAGATTTGTCCACTGCTTTTGCCGCATCCTTGACCGTCTCGGTGACTGTTTTGCGTTGTGGGACGGAGGAAACAAAAGTTCTGATAGCGAGATAGGTTGGACGATTGAACGTGCGGAGGTTTCGGACTAGGAGTGCGCGTGTGGCCATTATGAAGTAGTTTTTGATGAGTAAATATATGCGATCGATGCAATTGGTATTTTTGTCTTGAGGATGGTCGTAGTGAAAGTGTGGTCGTGCTTGGTTCTTATATCGGGAGGTACGGTGGTGGCTCGAGGATGACGTAGTTGCTACGATCATTTCTCGTGACCTGGGATATTACTCACATCACCGACAGACATGCACATTTAATTTGTCGGACGATCGCGCTTCGCAACTCACAAAGCATATTTGACATCTGATTCTCAGTTCTTAATGTGGGCATGGATCTTTTAAAGTTCCTTCTATTCATGCTTTGATGGAGATGCATTAGATGAGCATAATTATGCTAATGCAACTCACTCGCCCTCATCCTCACTTTCCTCACTCTCAGAGTCGGCGTCGATATTTTCCACCACAATATTTCCGCTAGGCCACAGTGCATCTTCCTCCTTAATTGTCATCCCCGCACTCTCAATGACCTTCCTCGGTAAAGGCATCACAAGTCTAAACCCATACCCATGCTCATACCCCTCCGGCCTTTCAAAGTCTCCCACAACAGTTGTATCCGCCGCACTCCGCAACGTAACCCCGTTCAACAGACTAGGAAACAACAACTCATAAACCTCCACAAAAGCATACACCTCGCCCACCCCCCATTCCCCTGGAAAGACCTGTATAATTCGCTCACCTCCACTTAATCTGATGCTCACACGGGCAGTCTTGCCAATCTCGCTCGTCATATTGATGATCCCCCGTTTACGAAGATCCGCCGCTTTCCACAGCCGCCATTGCTCTTTATTGCGGTTTTGAAGTTCTTGAAGACGAAGGGTTTCGGCTTCGAGGGCGGCTTGTCGGGATTGTTCGGCCGCGGCTTGGCGTTCTGCTTGTTCTCTTGCGCGGTCGGCGGCGAGTGAATTTGTATACGCTTCCTCTTGCATTCTTCGTAGGTCCCTTGCATCCTGTTGTTCTCTTAGTAATGCTCTTCGTCGATTTAGAACGGGAAGTGTCCTTGTGACGGATGTGGTGAGAGCGCTTGTGAGTTGCGTCGGAGACAGGGGTCCTTCGATGCGAGTTAGAAGTGTCATTTGAGATGGTGATGATGGTGTAGGCGAGGGAATATTTGCGATTAACGCCACGAAGGGATATCTCGTACAATTCAAGGAATTTGAAACTATTATTAGAACTCGTCAATCAAAAGGGAGAGGAAGGAGTACCTGTGTGAGCCTCCGAATCAGCGACGTTTCCAGCCCATACGACACATTCATTAGCCCGAACCCAGTTCAACAACTCCACATCACATAGAACATCCTTACAGAAACCAGCCGTGTCATCGTGTTCCTCACTCACAAGTATTACCAAAAGAAACCGTAGACTCGTCCTGACTTCCTTTGTCACTTCCGCATACCCACGATCTTCAAAGGGGACATGTTCCCGTCCATATCGTTCTTCGAACTCGCGAATAAATCTCGAGGCTGTGTCTTGCGGACTTAGTTGTCGCCGAGTCGGTGTAGTGGGCAATGTGAAGCGGGAGATGAAGGGAAAGAAGGCGGTCACGAAGGCAAGGATGCGATGGAGTGTCGTGAACGGGGATCGAAGGAGAGACCAGAATGTGAGTTTCTGAGGCGGTGGACGGGGTGCTATTTGTGTTAGAAGAGCGACAGGGAAGAGAATACCTACGCTCGAGCCTGCTCGGTTTAGACTCTCCATTTCTATTTCTTCAGGAGACTTTGTGGAAGTCATGGCTGCTTCCCCGCGAGTTACAAGTGCGCAATCCGTGGCAGCCCACGCAGTTCATCACCAAGTTTCAATCACAACCGGATCCGCAGATAGACAACTCTCTTCCCGCAAGACAGTAACCACTTCAGATCCAGGAAAGATCGAGAGGAACACGATGGAACTCATGTGTTATTCCAAAAGTCCATTAAGCTATCTACTTTAAAGTACAGAAGAACCACAGATACCACTCTAAATAAGGTATTTGGGCTCCCATTTATCATACTCCTCTCCATACCAAGGCTCATCGCCGTACCAGATATCCCGTTAATGGGTTTGATTCTTGGGATTTGTTCCCAAACTAGAGTCATACATCAACGGCTGTCTGTACCCATCCCGTCCCCTTGCTCTGACAGTATGATGCTTCCATTCAAGCGACTCCGAAAAGGTAGTGCACTTCCTAGGCATAGTGTCATATCGATGAACGATGGGGGTGGATCTCGGGACCTGAGAGATGTAACCAGTAGAGTACCTACTTACAGGTGCAGGTGCAGGTGCATAGTAGTGTTCATGGTCAGCGGGCTTTGACAAGCAGCAGAGGGAGCGAAGGATAGAAACGATGAAGCTCATGATTCTGGATGTTGGTATGATGAGGTTCGAACGATGGTGTATGAGACAGGGTGGCGGAGTTTATATATTAATTGGATTCATAGACTGCGATATGCTGTGCGTTTTGTCTCATTCACCATCACGCGGGTGTTTGATAGCTCGGTCGGAGTTAACCAAGACCACTGAGACCAAACAGATGAAATGTGTCAACACAGTTGATCGCTGACAAGGTTGACGATCTTGTCCCATCTGATGGAGTTCAGATACGAAAATAGATGTAATTAGCAAGTCGATAACGTCTGTTCTACCTCCTTCAACCTTTGTTACTAGAGCCAAAACATAAAAGCCAAACTAATACTCCTTCCTAACAGAACTTCATATCTCTCCACTTTCATACACACTTTCTCATGGGAGATCGGACGTTCGCCGCGAGCGTAAGCTCATACTCCTCATCATCCGAGTCAGCGGCCCTTTCGAACTGCTTTCCGCACCTCCTAGCTCCACATTCAGCCCATCTTCCCTGGAGTCTCTGTACAGAGAGCCGGGCTTTGAAGTTTTGGTAATTTTGTGAAGCGAAATCGAAATACGTTGGAGAAGAGCCGTTGAGGAGACTACCCGTTGTTGAGAAGTACTTTCATCCCCCACAAGAGTCATCTCATCATCCTCCAAGCTTTCTTTCCCTTCGTTTTTTTCCTCGAGGAGACGCAACGCTTTAGCTTCCTCACATTCCTTGATCACCCTCGCAACTTCAAAAACCTGCTCCTTGGACATATATCCCGCCTTATACCTCGCAATCCTCTCCATCTCCATCTCTTCCGCGGTGTTCTCTTCTCTGATTCCCACAAGTTGCTCTTTCAGGGCGAGTTGTTCCCTCTGACTCACTTGTTCTCTCTGTTCCCTCCTGATCTCACGAATCGCACCACACAAGCCCTTGGCATCTTCCATATGTCGTCTCACTTCCCCCTTTTCAATCTCCTCTTGAATTCGACTCTCGTAGAAGAGCAGGAGGGAATGAGTCGCGGTTATTGACGTATTGAGGTTTCGGATCTCTTTCTTGATATGGTCGCGGTCGGCGGCGGTGAGCTGGCTTTTGGAAAGATCGAGAAGGGTTTGGCGGGTTGTGAGGGTGATGTTGGTTATTGTGAGAAGGACTTCGCGTAGTATTTTCATTTCTTGAAGTGTAATCGCCATGACAAACGGTATCGATCGAGAAAGCGTTAATAGGTAGTCGGAAGGACACTGGGGAGTGAGGTTAAATATTGTATTTGGGCGTGTCATGGACATCTGTTTTCGGATCATCTGTTGTGATTCAGGGCAATCACATGCACCCCTGTGCCTTCACAACCATCTCCAGACAATTTGACTTTCCCAAAGAGGGCATTCACACTCGTTACGTCCTCCTTACCATTTAACAGCAATGTTTCATAGGCAATTCAATGCCACTAAATTATAATTTTGGTGCCTATCATATATCCCAGCAAGCGCTCAAACATAAACCCGTCAGATGCTATATATCTATTCCTACAACTCATCACGAGTGTCCCCAAAAACCTCCTGAACACCTGGATCAGTAGGCACGTCTGTCTTTATCTCTTTCTCCACCCTTGACATCACAGTCGGCTTATGTTTCTTGAACCCAAGCGCTTCCTTGACATGATCCCCAAACGGGATTTTCTTGCCCTCTCCCATCGTAACTCCGTCGATCCATTCCTCAATTCTGTCCTCGACCATCTCCCCCTCGTATTTCTTGTACCACCCCTTGGCGGCGTTGAGCGCGATTACAGGAGGTATTTCCGTCCAGCCAAAGAGATCTTTTTGAGGAGTGAGGAGATCGGTCGTGTAGAGACGGAGTTTTTTGTTGGAGTGAAGACGGTGGGATACTGCTGTGAACGTTTTGAGGTCGTGCTCTTGTGATGACAGGAATAGGAAACATAGTCCTGTTTCGAAACAGTAGGGCGCGAATTCGGCAATCGAGGTTATTTTCTTTAGCGCTACTGGTCAATTCAAGTTACCGAGGGAGGCTACCGGGAGCCAGGGGCTCATGTCTCTTAGGAGCATGATCAGGATGCGTGCTCGACGCAGGGGCTGCTTCCGGCGCATATTCCGACAGAAACTTGTACATCGGATCCCGCTTCATTTCGCCTGTATATACAACCCCAGGAGCTTTTCCACCTGGCAACACAATCCAAGTGGGATACTTCTCCACGTTGAATTCCTCTACAACTTTGCTTTGTGAATTTCGAGCCTGAGCCAATGTAATCCGGCCTTTAAAGTCGATCGCAAGCGATTTGTATAAGGCACGCGTAGCACCCTTATCCGTAATCAAGATTGCCTTAGCAGTCTCATTCTACTATTAACAACTTCCTGGCCACGGAAATACATTTCCCTCGAGAAAAGCGTTCAGATTCTCATCCGTAACCCGCATCACAAGATTCTCCATATTCTGTTTCGCAAACTCAACCAACCCCTTTGCCGTCCTAGGTCCATTATAATCTTCATCAACTCACATTTCCAAAGGATGATAAGTACCAGTAACATCGACTTTTCCCATATTAGGTTTCATGAATTTCAGCGTTGGGAATCCCTGGATTCCAAATTCTTGACACAGACCTCGGTTTTGCTGGTCATCGCAATCGACGGCGGCGAATGTAAAAATGCCAGCCATATGTTCTGCCGCTTTTGTATACGTCGGCGCCAAGGTTTTACAATGACCACACCTACAAGTCAGACGAGGAAATAAGGAGGCGACGAACCATGGAGCGAAGAATTCGACTATGGAGGAGCGATTCGATTTGCGAATTTGGGTGTCAAAAGTTCGCGGATTGAGAAGGGGAACTGGGCCATTGGATTCGTAGATTGCAAGAACAGGGACAATGGATAACAGAAGGAGGAGTGGAATGCTAGGCGCCATGATGGAAAAGGGATGCTAGGATGTTGGCACGAGATACTGCGATGCTGGAGAGGTTTGCAATGGTCAGGGGCGGGTACTGGGCAGGGTGACACGTCGCAGCAGAAATTTGTCGTCGATCTGAAATCAGGGGGGAAATTGCGCGCTAAATTGACACCGCGTGCGATATGTAAGTAATGAGCCTATTTAAACAGGAACGGCCTGTTCATCAAATTACAAGTGGCTACACGAAACAATCCCAGAGCAGAAGAAACCCCTCCACGAGGAACTTAAACAGGACGAGGAAGGCTGTGCATGCATAGGTTCATCTATTCACCTAGTCTGCGATAGCCCATTCCGCGCTGGGCAGAGACACGCTAGATGACATCTTCCGATGCGATTCAATTTCCCCCTTCTATTCTTCTTCATGCATTACGGGAACCTCGGACACGATATTCTGCGCAAGTGTCACGCCATAGCCTTCGCACAGCTCGCCGTTGATTAAGATTGCCTACATCAGAATGGGCGCAGCACTAAGTTACCTTCCGTCTGTTTCGACCCGTACAGGACTTCTTCAAACACGTTTGCCATTCAAATTGGTAGTCTGCTCGGATACAGTTTCCACGGCCGTCAAAATATGGCACACCTACTGCCTTCGCGGCCTTTCCCCCGCAGACCAACCCGCAAAGTGGCATATCATGAGCGAGCAAACCTTTCTCGATCAAAGTTAATGCCCATGCGTTAAGCGGCAGCAGCCAAAAAAAGATGAACAAGAGTATTGGAAGGTGCATGTGAAGAATTATCTTGTCTTGGATGATATTCTATGAGATGGAGATCAAACCAAGAAAGTGCGAATCACACCACACGGCCGCAAATCAAGACCAACGTAGATTCATGGTTTGTACAGATTAATGGTTGCTGAAGTCGACTATGACTGATGCAATATCCGCAAGCGGTTTGTGTCGCTTAAGTCTCGAGACAAGATCAATATCGATGAAAGGTAAGAGATCCATCGCCCGGACAAAGTCATGACGCGGCAACATCTGCAAACGAGTTGAGCAGTCGATCAGCAGCAATGAAGAAGCCTTTGACAGCTCAGATCAGTCAAGGAATTCTTTTTCTCTAATAGAAATTGTCATTGCACAACTTCTCCGAGAAACCCCGTTATTTGGAATTGTGGTAAAATGCTGAGATACTCGGCCCAATCAATCATGATCGATGGCTAAGATGCCCACTCTTAAAACACGATTGCAGCCAAATTTTCAAACCGATGACTCGTCGAACAGCGAACACGAGCTTTTAACGTCACGAAACAATTTAACCCCGTTCCAGCCAGAAGTGGCGAAGGTGCCCTGCCAAGGAGGGGGACGGGCCGTTCGGGACGGCTCTGGGCGAATCGCTTACGTTTGTGGACCGTTGAACTCGCGCTTAAAGTTTGGCGAAGACGCATAACCAACATGTCACTATGACGGCACGATGGGATGCGTCGTGAGTCTACAGTTCGTTTGAGAGCAGGTCATTTTGGAAAATCTATAAGAGAGATGGTTTGGCGGTGTGGTGTGCACACGTTCTGTTGCTCCCGCTCAACATGCTCGCCGTCGCCTTCCTTTTGCTCGCCCCTTTTGTGGCTGGCGCGCCTCTCACAACGACGTCGGCTTTGAATCCCTTTGTTACTGCGGGCCCGGATTCTCAGATCACTGTCGAGTCAAATGGTTACACTTACGTCGCTAATGGCAATCTGACTCAAAACGAGACAATGCCATATACCCCCTACGGCGGACTTAACACAAACGGCAGTATTCCCGTCTACGCGCCCTTGAGTGATTTCGATTACGAATCTCTCGCTCTCGCTTTGTACCAAGAATATATCGAGTTGGATCTGTTCAATTACGGTCTCGCTCAGTTCTCGGTTGAAGAGTTCGAGGCGGCTGGTCTCAATGCGGAAGACCGTTTTCTGATCGAATTCATGGCGGAGCAGGAAGTCGGCCATGCAGCTGCGATCACAGACATGCTAGGGCCTTCAGCTCCCAAGCAATGTGAGTATCAATATGATTTCGAGACGGTGGCTCAATTTGTCGATTTCTGCCAAAAATTAACGAAATGGGGAGAAGCCGGGGTTTATGGATTTCTTCCACATCTCGACTCTCGTGCGGCCGCTCAGATCCTTCTGCAGTCAATCACGACCGAGGCTCGTCAACAGTTGATCTTCCGCCAGTTCGAGGGCCTGTTCCCCATGCCAGTATATTTCGAGCCTGGAATTCCTCAGTCCTTTGCATGGACGTTGTTAGCTCCATATATCACGGGTTGCTCGGACGATACTCCCCGTCTTGCATGGCAGAATTTCCCCGCGTTGAACGTCACCAATAATCCTAACGCGACTGCGAATGGCTCAAACCCTGAGTTCCTTCCCGCTATCACTCAGAATCGTACTGCACTCTCGCAGCCAAATATGACGATCGGGCTCAGTTTCGACAAGCCTGGAAAACAAGTTGGTCCCAATTTGACGTACACGACGTCGACTTCTGCTGGCATGCCTCAGTTTGCCTGCTGGATCAGTCAACTCAACGCGACGTATACACCACTCACGAATGTCACGGATTTGGGAGATACTTGGACAGCATACACTACTCAACCTAACGGCACTGTTCTCCCGGAGATCAACACCGATGGCGTTGTCAATGGAACAATGTTTATCGTTGTCACAGATAGCGATTTGTTCCTGACGGCGCACAATCTTAGCTTCATCAACCCCCATGTTGTCGCTGGCCCCGCCATTTATCAAGCTGGTTAAAGATGAGGGGTTGGAGTTTGAAATTAGATATAAATCATGCTGCGAAGTGTTTTAAGGGATTCATATAAATTGGCAAGTACATAGAAGGATATGACATTAATTATTTATATATTTCTTTGATACTTTGCTTCTTGTGATCGGTGACCGTCTACTCTAGTGTAGTGGAAGAATAAGTAAGCTATGACGAGTGCATCTTACCATCATCATCGAACTTATCTATATTATGTACTCAATGTCGTGTCACCGATACAGCATTATTCATTTCTATTTAGCCAGCAGAAGGGAACTCCAATAAAAACCCTCCATCTACGGCTACAATCTGACCATTCAGGTATTCACTTCCCCTACTTCCCAAGAACAGAGCAACTCGCCCCATATCAACAACATTCCCCGCCCTCTTCGCAGGCATAGAATCCTGTCCTTCCAAAGTCGACTGATTCTTGTCATCTGACGCATTCTTATCAGTCGTCATCTCAGACGCTACAGTAAGCTCAACCCAGCACAGTGTATACGGAAAATCCCGGGAGCAATTGAATTGACTCGGATTCTGTACTCCGTCTACCATTAGATTGCAACAAAGGAATTGTGCTAAGAGGTCGGGAGAGAGAGGTACAAGATGACGTGCAAGCATCCTAGTCAGATGAATCGTCGCGGCCTTGGACGAGTTATAACAAAAATGATTCTGGCTCTCCTTTGTGATCCCCGAAATACTCGAAATATTAATCACACTAGCCGAAAACCCCCTCTCCGCCTCCGAAGCCTTCTTTAAAAGCGGCAAAAAAGCCATCGTCACAAAATAAACTGCCGCAACATTCAAACGATACGAATCATCCCATTCATGGAACTCAATCCCATTGAACAAGTCGTCCTTGATACCGCTCACGGAACTGGCTTCGGTGCTGGAACTCGGGCCAGAGATACCCGCGTTGTTGACCAGGAGGTGCACGTGGGGCTCCTGGGAGGAGATTTGTTTGACGGCGGATTGGATGTCGGATTTGGAGGTTACGTCGGCTTGGATGGGGATGATTTTGCCGTTTTGGCCGTGGTGTTTTGCTGCTGCCTCGAGGACCTCCAGGCGTTTTCCTAGGATGTATACTTTGGCTCCATTCACGACGAGTCTATGTCAAACACGAATAAACGGAAAGTACGTCTTGGTAATCATCAAGCCGATACCAGTCCCACCCTATTGTTAGCCCAGAAACACTCTAGAAGTGAATACCCCGGTGACAACACAGACAAAGTCTTTGACATTAAACAAGTTGCAACATTTCAACTCCTCGGAACTGTTAGGAAGATTGCTTTGGGTAGACATTCTGCACGAAGATGGCGGGACCTGGCAAACTGGGAGAATGGGTCTTCTTAGGTGTGGAATAGGACATTTAGGACGGTTGTATACATCATAGCGGCCACCAGTCGCGAGTGACGTGATAGATACGTTACGTACCCCATGATGACATAAAGTTTTGTCCGGCGCGACACGGAAGTCGGATCAAGCATTGTCGCTCAAGCATTGTCGCTGCATCTGCAAGTAGCTAGGGTGAATGGGCTGAAGCAGTCGGCGAGACTTGTTCGTTGCGCGCGATCCCGCAAGAACTGGATTCCGAGGTTGAATGGCATTTTGAAGTTGATGTCGTCAGATACTCGTCAACAAAACAGATCGGCAGGAGTGACGCCACCATCTGAAAAAGATCGCCGGGGGTTTATTTCAGCGAAGAGACTGTCACTGAGATGGGTTTGTGCAATACTTCACTGTCGTAAACTGTTTTGAATTAGAGAAAGAGATGTCGCCGTTTTGAATATTATTGATGCATATGCTTATGTCTCATTAGATATCACTACCTTGTCCTCCCTCGACCAATAAATATTCGTCTACAAATTGACTGGAGAAACTTTATCGGCGGTATCAACGCAATACAACAACTCATCCCAAAACTCCGTTAACTAAAAAAATCAACCACCTCACCCCAGATTTCATACCTCAATATCACAAGCCAGGGTAATCCTGCCCTCTCCCTCAAGGTATCCCCAAACATCACAAACGGTCTGTCCTCTCGTTCGCCCCTCCCCAGTCTCCACCTGGCAATGCATTCTGCGCCCATACCATCGTCCGCCTTTCTCACTTTGTACTCCCCGAGCAACGAGACTGGCAATATGTACTGCACAAACATCGTGCAGGGGAGGGCCCTCGGTGATGCCAAACACGTCCGCATAAGTCTGTGCAAAGAATTGGCCCAGATCAACCCACATTTGCCGGAACTTCGTCGGTGTGTCTGTCAGGATGCGGGATTCTATTTCTTTTGTAAGGAGCGCGGAGTGGGTTAAGTCGAGTGGCACCATGATGAGTTTCTCAGCCAACTCGGGGATCGAAAACAACACTTGCGCAGCTTCCGGGTCAGACTACTCGTCAAAAACTTTGATAGAAGGGACTTTAATACCCATATATTGAACTCTGCGACAGCCGTCACATTGCCCCTACTCACGGCCCCACCCATGATAACCACGCCCTTCAACCAGGCAATAACCTCAGGAAACAAACTCACCAGCAACGCCAAATTAGTCATACTCCCCGTCGCAACCAACATCGTCTGTCCCCTCTGCTGGGCCAGTATCCCCTCCGCCATGGCCAGCACGGCTTTGGTGTCCCGGACTTTATCCTCGGGAGCCAATTCGGGGAGCAATGTAGTTCCATTGAGACCGGACTCGCCGTGGATGTTCTCTGCGCTGATGTGTGCGCGGATGAGACCGCGTGGTTGGCCTGCG
>Ga0302325_10015690_pt1 | contig 16099 bp, 17 predicted proteins | sample Palsa_T0_2_FD_201948 | JGI IMG/M metagenome (GOLD analysis project Ga0302325, IMG submission 201948) | Peat permafrost microbial communities from Stordalen Mire near Abisko, Sweden - Palsa_T0_2 | ecosystem: Environmental > Terrestrial > Soil > Palsa > Peat permafrost | place: Sweden: Abisko... | reverse complement strand
CCCTCGCCCCTGGCGATGGCCTCGACGCGCGCCTCCATGGCCGCCACCGCCGCCTCGTATTCGACCGGCGATCGCGATACCGCCCAGTCCACCGGCGCGCGCGCCGCGCCGCCGCCGCTCGCCGGCTCTGCACCGTCCATCGCGCCAATGTGGCGCCGACGGGGGTGGGCGCAAGGCGCGACCCTTCCCAAAGCCGGGGCCATTTGCTACGCCCCGCCGCTCACAAGGCGGTCGTGGCGGAATTGGTAGACGCGCAGCGTTGAGGTCGCTGTGGGGCAACCCGTGGAAGTTCGAGTCTTCTCGACCGCACCATGAGACGATCGCAGGCAGCGTCATCGCAGCGCGGACCGGCGGCCTTCATTCCGCTTTGATCGGCCTCTTTCTTGCGCGGGAGGCCGACCGGTCGTGGCGACTGTCTCGATCTGGGCTGGAGGACCGATGGATCCGCGTCATCAAGTCTCTCGCGGCGGGATCGCCCTGATCAAGCGGTTCGAGGGCCTGCGCCGGGAAGCGGCGCGGCTCGACGACGGCCGCTGGACGATCGGTTATGGCCACACCCGCACCGCCCGCGCCGGCGCGACCGTCGACGAGCGCGACGCCGAGGCCCTGCTCCTCTACGACCTGATTGGCGTCGCCCACGCGGTCAACGAGTGGTCGCACGCGCCGCTCAATCAGCACCAGTTCGACGCCCTCGTCTCGTTCGCCTTCAACATCGGACTCGAGAACTTTCGCCGCTCCCTCACCCTTCGGCGGCTGAACGAAGGCCGGATGGTCGAGGCGGCGCTGGCGATGGAACTCTGGCGCCGCGCCGATTTCGAGGGCGAACGGATCGTCATCGATGCCCTGGTCCGCCGCCGGGCCTACGAAAAGACCCTGTTCCTGAAGCCCGTCGACTCCTGGGCGCTGGCCCCCACGCCGGTCCTGCCGCCGAAGCTCGACTACGATGTCGCCTCGGTGATGCCCAGCCGCCCGCCGACGGTGGTCACGACCAAGATGGAAGGCGGCCGCGCCGAGATCGAGCGGCCGCCAAGCGAACCGGCCGCGCCGCAGGCGCCGAGCGAGGAGGCCCAGTCGGCCAGCATCGCCGCCGCCGCGGCGCTCTCGGCGCGCCTGGATGCGATTGCGCCGGACGAGCCCCAGGAGACTCCGGAGGAGACGACGGCCCTCCTGCCCCTGGAGGAACTGCATGCCGGCCCCGACGCCGTGGAGGATGAGGTCGCGCCCGCAGACGAGACGCTTACCGACGGGGCGCCCGAAGACCCGGCGCCCGCCGACGAGGCGCCGGCCACGGTCACCACCCGACCTTCCCTCGACCTTCGCAACGTCCCGCTCTTCGAGGCGCCCTCAGGGCCGCGGCCGAGAAACGGCCCGGTTCCGCTCTTCCTTCTGGGCCTGGCCGGCGTCGCGCTCTTCGTCATCGCGGTGAACTTCGGTTTCCGCTCGCCGGTCCCCGGAGCGCCGCCCTTCGCCGGCGGGCTCTTCGGCTGGGTGTTCGGCGGCGCCGGCATCGCCTGCTTCGCGCTGGCGGCCTATTTCCTGCTCGTCAGGCTGGGCGAGGGCGACAGGGGCCCGCACGGCTGACCCTCGAGGACCGGCCCCGCCGGCTCGCCCGCGGCCGGGGCCCGTGATAGAGCCTCGCGCCATGAGCGGCAGGGCGATGATGGAGTTTGGTCTCGGCGAGACCGTCGACGCCATCCGCGAAACCACCGCCAGGTTCGCCGCCGACCACATCGCGCCGCTCGCGGCCAGGATCGACGCCGACAACACTTTTCCCCGCCAGCTCTGGCCGATGATGGGGGCGCTCGGCCTGCACGGGATCACCGTCGAGGAGGCGTTCGGGGGCCTGGGCCTGGGCTACCTCGAACACGTCGTCGCCATGGAGGAGGTCTCGCGGGCCTCGGCCTCGGTGGGCCTCAGCTACGGCGCCCATTCCAATCTCTGCGTCAACCAGATCCGGCGCTGGGGAACGCCGGAGCAGAAGCGGCGGTATCTGCCGGCCCTGATCTCCGGCGAGCACCTGGGCGCGCTGGCCATGAGCGAGGCCGGCGCGGGGTCGGACGTCATGTCGATGAGGCTGAAGGCGGAGCGGCGCGGCGACCGATTCGTCCTCGACGGAACCAAGTTCTGGATCACCAACGGTCCGACCGCCGACATCATCGTCGTCTACGCCAGGAACGAACCTGAGGGCGGCGGCCTTTCCGCGTTCATCGTCGAGAGGGGTTTTCCCGGCTTTCGGGTCTCGCAGAAGCTCGACAAGCTCGGCATGCGCGGGTCCGACACCGGCGAACTGGTGTTCGAGGGCTGCGAGGTTCCGGCCGAGAACCTGCTCGGCCCGGGTCCGGGCGCTGCCGCCGCGGTGCTGATGAGCGGTCTTGATTTCGAGCGCACGGTCCTCGCCGGAGGGCCGCTTGGGATCATGCAGGCTTGCCTCGATGCCGTCCTTCCCTACGTGCGCGAGCGCAAGCAGTTCGGCCGGCCGATCGGCGGCTTCCAGCTGATGCAGGGCAAGGTCGCCGACATGTATGTCGCGGCCAATTCGGCTCGCGCCTATGTCTACGCCGTCGCCAGGGCTTGCGACGCCGGCCACGGGGCCAGGGCCGACGCCGCCGGCGCGATCCTGCTTGCCTCCGAGAACGCGGTCCGGACCTGCCTCGAGTCCATCCAGGCGCTGGGCGGAGCGGGCTACCTTCGGGATTTTCCGGTCGAGCGCTACCTGCGCGACGCCAAGCTCTACGACATCGGCGCCGGCACCAACGAGATCCGCCGCTTCCTGATCGGCCGCGAACTCATCGGCGCCGGCTGAGGCGCGCCCAAAAAGCGAGGGGCCGCCCCCTTGCTTGGGAGCGGCCCCTCCATCGTCGTGACCGCGGCGTCGTCGATGATGAATCGAACGGCCGCGACCTTTATCCTTCGGAGCGTCGAAACGCCGTCAGGAGAGAGCCTCCGTGTGAAGACTCCAGGTCGCTTGCGACCGCGGCTGGAGACAATGAGACACTGGACCACCTCCTTTCAGCTGTTGAACAGGGAAGGCGAATATGGCGCGGATTCGCGCGTCTTTCAAATCCCGCGCTCGCCTTGACATCCAAAAGGGCCCGTGCGCCCTTCCGCGCCTCCCAAATCCAGGCCTTCGGGACCCTTTAGAAATGCACCCCTATCGCACCCACACCTGCGGCGCCCTGCGGCTCGCGGACCAGGGCGCGAACGTCCGCCTTTCGGGCTGGATCCATCGCAAGCGCGACCACGGCGGCCTGCTCTTCGTCGACCTGCGCGACCACTACGGCGTCACCCAGCTCGTGGTCCAGCCGTCGACGCAGGCTGGCGCGGCGCTCGAGCGCCTTCGGCCCGAGAGCGTCGTCACCATCGACGGCGAGGTCGTGGCCAGGAGCGCCGAGACCCTGAACGCCAATCTCGCCACCGGCGAGGTCGAGGTCCGGGTCGGGGAGGCGAGGGTGCTTTCAGAAGCCGCGGAGCTGCCGTTCCCGGTCTTCGGCGAACCGGACTATCCCGAGGAGATCCGGCTCACCCACCGCTACCTCGACCTGCGCCGCGAGACCCTGCACCGCAACATCGTGCTCCGATCCAGGGTCATCGATTCGATCCGTCGCCGGATGGTCGACCAGGGGTTCACCGAGTTCCAGACCCCGATCCTCACCGCCTCGAGCCCAGAGGGCGCGCGCGACTTCCTGGTGCCCTCGCGCCTGCACCGGGGCCGGTTCTACGCCCTTCCCCAGGCCCCCCAGCAGTTCAAGCAGCTGCTGATGGTGGCCGGCTTCGACCGCTACTTCCAGATCGCCCCCTGCTTCCGCGACGAGGACCCCCGCGCCGACCGCGCGCTGGAGTTCTACCAGCTCGACGTCGAGATGAGCTTTGTCGACCAGGAGGACGTCTTTGCCGCCATGGAGCCGGTGCTGCACGGCGTCTTCACCGAGTTCGCGCAAGGAAAACCGGTGACGCCGCTCCCGTTTCCGCGCCTCGCCTGGCGCGACGCCATCGCCCGCTACGGCACCGACAAGCCGGACCTGCGCAACCCGATCGTCATGAGCGATGTCTCCGAGCACTTCCGCGGCGGCGGCTTTGGCCTCTTCGCGCGGATGCTGGAGACGCGCGGGGCCCAGATTTGGGCCGTCCCGGCGCCCGGCGGCGGCTCGCGGGCCTTCTGCGACCGGATGAACGCCTGGGCCCAGGGCGAGGGCCAGCCGGGCCTCGGCTACATCTTCTGGAGAGAGCCGGGCGTCGGCGAGGATCCGGCCGCCGGCCCGATCGCCCGCAACCTCGGGGCCGAGCGCGCCGAGGCCCTGCGCGAGGCGCTTGGCCTTGGCCTGGGCGACGCGGTCTTCTTCGTCGGCGGCGATCCGAAAGCCTTTTACAAATTCGCCGGCCTTGCCCGCACCAAGGTCGGCGAGGAACTCGGCCTCGTCGACGAGGACCAGTTCGCCTTCTGCTGGATCGTCGATTTTCCGATGTACGAGATCAACGCCGAGTCCAACCATGTCGACTTCTCGCACAACCCGTTCTCGATGCCCCAGGGCGAGCTCGAGGCCCTCGAGACCAAGGACCCGCTCGAGATCCTCGCCTATCAGTACGACATCGTCTGCAACGGCTACGAGCTCTGCTCGGGCGCGGTCCGCAACCACCGGCCCGAGATCATGCTCAAGGCCTTCGAAATCGCCGGCTACAGCGCCGCCTTAGTCGAGGAGGATTTCGGGGGAATGCTGAACGCGTTCCGCTTCGGCGCGCCGCCGCACGCCGGCATGGCGCCCGGGATCGACCGGATCGTCATGCTGCTGGCCGGCCAGCAGGCGATCCGCGAGGTCATCGCCTTCCCCCTGAACCAGCAGGGCCAGGACCTGATGCTGCACGCGCCCTCGATCGTCCGCGACGTCCAGCTCAAGGAACTGGGCGTCCGCGCCCTGCCGCCGGCAAAGGCGTAGCAATTCTGCTTACGGAAAGACGCGTTAGAGCAAGATTGTAATCCTCCCCCTACGGTGGAGGAGCGATACCTCGTTGGACCCATCCCACGGCGGCGCGAACCGCCGGTCAGCGCCCGTGGCAGTTCCTGCCCGTTAGCCCTGCCGGAAGCCGGGTCGCGTGGTCGGAGCAGGCGCGGTTCAGCTGGTCCTGGGTAAGGCCGCGGGCGGTGGAAAGATCGGCGCCTTCCAGCGAGGCGTGCATCAGGTCGGCGCCGGAAAAATCGGCGCCGCCGAAGGTCGCGCCGCCGAGGTTGGCGGCCATCAGCCGCGCGTCCCGGAACGAGGCTCGGTCATACTTGCCGTCCGCCAGGTCGGCGCCGATGAGCGTCGTCGCCGCGAAGCTCGCGCCCCTGCCGTCGACGCCGGCCAGGTTCGCCGCTTCGAGGGCGCCGGAGTCGAGCACCGCCCGGGAAAGATCGGCGCGGTCGAAGTTCGCGCCCCTGGCCTTCAGCCCCGCCATGTTGGTGTCGGAGAGCCGGGCCTGCGAGAAGTCGGCCCCTTCCATGGAAGCAGAGCGGAGATCGGCGCGGGAAAGATCGGCGCCCTGGAAGTCCGACCCGACGAACATCGCCCCGCGCAGGTCGGTTCCCACCAGCACCGCGCCGGCGAAATCGGCGCCGACGAAGCGGCTGCCGGCGAGCTTGCGCCCCGAGAGCTGACACTTCACGCACGTGCCGCCGAACGACACCAGCCGCGGCACCGCCGGGTCGAATTCGAGGGCGCTGGCGAGGGTGGGGGCCATGAGCAGCAGGCTCGCCATCGCCGCGCCCAGGATGCGCCTCAGCGGCCGCGCTTCGTCGAGGAATGCCATCGGTCTTTCGCCCTTTAGCGGGGTGTCTCCCTTGAAAAGAGCAATGCGGCCAACCGGCCCAAGGCGCCACTTAAATCGCGGTAATAACCGGTATTATGGCGCAAACTCCGGAAGGGTTTCGGCCCGATTAGGCGACAATCGGCGGCATGGCGCAATCCCATGTCCTCTTCGCACTTCGTCGCCGGTATGGCCAGACACTAGGCCAGCTTAGGGCCGCGCCCGTTGACCGAGTCCGGATCATGGCGGACCTTGCCGCCCTGGCCAGGGTCATCCGTCTATTCGATCCAGGGGCCGACGTGGCGGCTATCAAGCCGATACGGACATGGAGCAACCGGCGGGGCCGCAACGCCCCTATGTGGTCGCGCCTGGCGCTGGAAATCCTACGCCAGGCCAATCGCCCGCTCACCGGCCGGGAGATCGCCCGGCGGATCACCGTTAAGCTTGGGATCAAGGACCCGCGCACGCTCTATTCGATCGAGTGTTCGTTGCAGGTGACGCTCGCGGGGTATGCGGCCGAGGGCGGCTTGCGGATGGAGACCTCGCCGAAGCGGTGGAGCGTCCCGCAGCGGGACTAGTTCAATTGGTTGCAGGCGGAGATGAACTCTTTGACCTCGTCGTCATTGTATCCCGCCGTCTTGAGAATGAAAGCAGCCGTCCGAGGATCAACGGTGTCTTTGCGGGGGACCTGGACGCGCTTGGTCGATCCGGCCTGTTTAAAGAGGTCGATTCGCTCGGTCTGCCGCTTGAAGGCGAATTTCTTCTTGCGGAGCGCGTTAATGAGTTTGTCGCGCCCTACCATCTCCCGCCCCGCCGGCCACTAGGAACCACGGGACGTGAAATTCCGGTTCCTTGCCCCCTGTGCTTGTATGCACCGGGGGGGACGCGGTCCAGCCACGCTCGCGGAGGAAGGCATCCAGTTCCTTGTCTTCCAACAGGTCAATCATAAGGAGGTGGATGGCTTCGGGAATCAAACTGTGAAGCTCGTCCAGCGACCCGGCTTCGGTGACTATTCCCAACGGATCGCAGAATCCGATCCAACGATCGGAGTGAACCCCCCGCTCAGCCCTCCACTGGAGGTTGGCGTTGATTTGGATGACAGTTGCCATGGGTGAGTTTTCCGGGGCCGTCCCCGCATACCATCACATAGGATGCCTTGCTAACGTTAGCAAAGTCCCAAGGGTTTCGCCAAGGGGGCTTAGGAGCCTTGCACCTTGGCCGCCAGCCACGTGGTCGCTTTGTCGCGGTCGACGCCCCAATATCCGCTGCCAACTCCTCCAGCGGCATAGAAGATGGCGTCCGCCTCCTTAACTTTGCCATTCCGAAAATGCGCGGAGCTGATCGAGTGTGTGTTGTAGGCGCTCTGGACGGTTTCACGGAACGCCTTGGGTATGGGCAGACCCTTTGCTTTTCTAGCCTTTTCGAGGTCGTCGACGACCCAGCTCAGGTGTCGACCATTTCGATATGGCAGAAGCGCGGCGATGATGTCGCGAACGTAGGGGTTCTCGCGCTTTAGCCGCTGTGCGGCGATGCGCTCGTCATAGAGGCGGAAGAATTCCTCGATCTGACGATCAATCTCCGGATCGTTGAGAATGTCCTTGTCGGTCATGGCGGAACCTAAGCGCGGCAGCCACGCGCGCTCAAGCCGTCTTGTGGCGCTGCCAGTAGCCGGAGAAGTCCACGCTCGGCTTGCGAGCCATCGCAAGTTCGGCCACGCGCTGGACTTGCTCTCCGTTGGCCACGCGGCGGCTATCCTCGCGCCACGCCGCTTCCTGGGCGTAGCGGAGGAGGTAGGGGCCGGAAATGTGGTGGTGGTGGCCGATCTCGGCCCGGCGGAGGCGGCTGAAATACTCTTCCGCCCAATTCGTGCAGGCGCTGTCCAGGCTGTAGGCTTCCGAGTGGTTGATACGCTTCATTTCGTATTTGGCATGCAGCGCATCCCAGGCGTTGCTTTCGTCGGCGTTGACGATGGTTCCGGGGCGGATGTGCGAGCGGATGAAATTGTTCGCGGCTTGCTCGCTGTGGAAGACCGCCGGCAGCGACTCGCCGCCCCGCTCGCGGATCACGACCACGACCTTGCGCTTGCCGGTCCGGTTCTCGGCTAGGCGCCGGTCAATCCGGTCTTCCTTGAGGTTCGCCGGCTTCACATAGCCGCCGAAATAGGCGCCATCGACTTCGGCGGTCTTGCCTTCGCCGCCAAGGGTCCGGGCGCGCAACTCGCCCGCCATGGCTTCGCGCATCTTGTGGCAAAGGACGAAGCTGGCCTTGTAGGAAATCCCGAGATCGCGGCTCATGGCCAGCATCGACTTGCCTTTGACCTCGTTGCAGAAGATCGCGATGGCGCCGAGGTAGGCGCGCAAGGGCAGCTTGTGACTGGCGAAGAGCGTGCCCGACGTGACCGAGAAATGGTGCTTGCACTCGCGGCACTCGAAGCGAGGCGCGCCGCTCGGCCGGCGGCAATCGTAGGCGTCCAGGCTCCCGCACTTCGGGCAAACAGGCTCACCGCCCGTCTCATGCCAGCGGACCTTGCGGAAGGCGTCTTCCGCTTCGCCGTCGGACATGCGGAACACCTGAGCGAGGCTCAGGGTCTTTGCCCGACTGGAGAGGAGGAAATGCTGAGACAATGCATCAAATCCGGTGAACACTCACCAAATATAATGCAAACGGCTCACCTATTCAAGCGTATTTTCATCGGATATGATGATTTATCGACGTAATCGGAGGCGCACATGACGGATGCGAACAAGGCATACCAGGACAAGGCGAAGGGCCTTTTGCGGGCGGAGATCGCGCGGCGAAACCTGAGCTTCGACGACTTGGCTAGGAAGCTCGCCGAGATCGGCGTTCAGGACAACGCCCGCAACCTGTCCAATAAGATCGCCAGGGGCGGTTTCACGGCGGGGTTTTTCATCCAATGCCTGGAGGCAATGGGAATCGCCGAGCTTAGGTTGTCCTGAAGGCTGACGGTCAAAGATGAGTGAGGATTTCCCACACTCCGGCGTCCAAGATGGCGCCGCCGGCAAGGACGAGGGGAACGCCACGCCAGACGCGGGGCCAGTCGCGGGGAAACCACTCGCTAGTGCAGAGGAGCCACCATCCCCAGGTGATGATGGCGGCGCCCGCAAGCAGAAGAAATGGCGTCTCCACGATCCACCAATGTTTTGGGTCGCCCTGGCCGGAGTCGTCGCCGTCTTCGCCTACACCGTCGTCTCGGCATGGCAGGCCGAGCTCAGCCGCCGGACGTTGGAGCTCGCCCTCAGTCAGCAGAGAGCATGGCTCCGAATAACCCTGGCCCATGAGCGTCGAGGGCTGACGATTGACGAGTCCGGCTTGGACACGGACCTTGAAGTCCAAGCCACTAACGTCGGGACGGTCCCGGCCTATGGGGTGATCGCCGGGCTCGCCATTCAAGGCTTTCCAGAAAAGGGATTGGCGCTGAAACCGGAGGCCATGAGTTGCAGTAGCCTCGATACCCGTCCAACCTTCGGGACCACAGTTTTTCCCGGTGAGACGGTCCCCGTGCTCGGGCCGCCGCCCTCTCTCACCCGCAAGCAGGTGGATGAGATCGGACGCGGTCGCACGATTGGCCTCTTCGCGGTCGCCTGCATTGCCTATGAGTATGGCGCCGGGGACCGTGTTCATCATACGCAATCCACATTCCGGCTGGCCCGAAAACACCCGACCCTGGCCAATCTGTTTTTCAACCTGACCAAAGATTCGGTGAGCAATGACGAACTCAATGTCTCGCGCGCTACCGCTGGAGACCGAGCCGATTGAAGCGAGAACGGCCAGCGCCGCCAGGACGCGCACCGCGCGGCTCCTTACTCAACGCCACCCGGCATTATGTGGCAGCGGCCGGGAGCATTGGCTTCCGGAGTTTGCGCCATAATACCGGTAATAACCGGTATTATGGCGCAAACTCTATGTAGCAAACGGACCAAGGCCTATTCGACCGACGAAGCTTGCACCGATTGGCAACGCTCGGCGGCCTGATATGATCCCTGAATGCGCCAGAGAACGGCGATCGCCGCGCTTACGGGCGCCGCCCTCGTGGTCGGCGCGCTCGGCGGCTGGTTGATCCTTGGGCGGGATCATGGCCCGACGCCCGATAAAATCATTACGGCCAACGACGCCAGGATCGCTGCGGATACCGCCGCCGCTGCGCCTGTAACGTCTCCTGCCGTGCCCGCCGGCCTCGCTGCTGGCGCGGGCCGAACGACATCGCCGGCCCTTAGACATTCCCCATGATCCAGATTTGAGTAATGCATCTTTCGTGGCCGAGCGGACCAAGTGCGAGGTCGCATAGATTCTCAGCAGCCCAAGCGTTTGGGCGCAGTCGCCATCCGTAAGGCCGCCGGGCCGGTAGTGTCTCAGTTTGCCAAATGGCCCAGGTTGACAAGCATCGTGTGCGATCAAACGCGCCGCTATGATGGCGGCATGTCCTTGTTCGAGCAGACGCCTGAAAAGTCGCCCCGCGACCAGTTGCTGGAAGCGCGAGACAAGGTCCGGCGTCAGATTGAAATTTGCGAACGTCCTACTGGGATGGGTTGGGCGCCCGATTATCGCAACGCGATTGCGGAACTTAAAGCCGAGCTGGCGCAGATCGAAGAGGCGCTCGCAAGCCTGGATTCGACTGATGCAGAGGCACTACCGCCAGGCCTCGTCGATGGACGGCAGTGACGGCCGCAGGGTAGCCTCGCCGCTTATCAATTTTGGGGAGGCGACGAGATGTTCCATCACGCTCCGTTTCATGGCGCACTGCTTCTGATCGGCTTGATCACGCTCTTTCCGGTGGCGAAGATCCTGGGCCGGACCGGTCATTCGCGCTGGTGGTGCGTCCTGACGCTCATTCCGCTCGTCAACTGGATCGCGCTCTGGGTCTTCGCCTGGGCCAAGTGGCCGGTGGAGAGCCGTCCGCCGGTCGTGGGCGGGGCGGGCTTGCCCCCGGCCGCCGGCATCCCCTGATCGCGTCGGGTCCAGCCGTGCTTGCGCCGTCGCGGGGCCCGCGGCTAGAACCCCGGCGACGAGCGAGAGCGTGACCCGTCAGGCCGCCGGCTGCCTTTGCGGGGCGCTGCGGTATGAGTTCGAGGGCGAACCGCTCTTTGCCTGCAACTGCTATTGCGCGGACTGCCGCAAGGCGTCCGGCTCGGGCTTCGCGCCGGTGCTCGCGGTGTCGGCGGCCGCGGTGCGCTTCAGCGGCCCAAGCCTCGCGTGCCGATCGAAGGCCGCCAATGGCAATATCGCGGTGCGCGACTTCTGCCCGTCGTGCGGCGGCCTCGTCTTCGGCGGCATCCTCGGTGAATCGGAGATAATCAACATCTACGCCGGCTCGCTGGACTGAAGGTCTACGAGGGCCTGCCGACGGGTTGACCTCCGGCGCCCGGCTCAGGCTGGCGCGTCCGCCGGAACCAGGGCCCGGAACGCGACCGGCGCGAACTCGACGATCACGGAGCGGCCCATCCTCACCCGCTCTCCGTCCAGGATCACCGGCAGGCGGCCGTGGCCGGTAACCTCGGCGCGCGTGACCTTGGCCCGGGTCACGGCCGGATCGTCGCGCCAGTCGTCGAAGAGGGCGTGAAAGCCAAGGCGCAGGGCGTCGGCGGCGTTGGCGGTGTCGATCGCCGCCGCCTCCAGCCCCGCCTCGTTCTCGTCCATGACACTGGAGATCAGCGGACAGACGACGGCCACCGCTTCGGCCGAGCCGCGGAGGGTCCCGTCGAACACATATTCCAGCGGCTCGGTGAAGCTTCGCCGCGCGGCCGTGACGGCCCGCTTGGCGGCGGCGAGGACATCGCCGTGGCGCACCGCCTCGCGGGCGTCGGCCCAGAGCGTCGGGGCGCCCAGCAGGGCGGCGACGAAGAAGCAGTGCGTCCCGGCGCGCCCGCCGTTCACCGTCCCGCCGCTCACTGGGTGGATTTCCGGCGCCGCCAGGGTGTCGGCGAGGGCGGCCTGCCAGGTCCGCTCGCCGTAGAGGGCCCGCGGCAGCAGATTCATCGTCCCGCCTGGCAGGGGCACCAGATAGCCGCCCCGGCCGCGCAGCTTCTCCACCGCGGTCCTGATCGTGCCGTCGCCGCCCAGCACCACCAGCACGTCGGCGCTGCCGGCGGCGTTCGCCATGGCCTCGTCGATCTGGGCCGTAGGGACGCTGACGATCGTCGCGTGGGGGAGGGCGGCCGCCTCGAAGATGGCCCTTATCTGACCCTCGGACTGGGGATCGCACCGGCCGCTGCCGGTATTGAGCACTGCAACGAGCCGCCCGCTCAGCGCGGCGATGGCGGGGTCGCTCCGGGTGTCGAGGGTATGTGCGGTGGTCACTCGGGACAATGGATTCGGCGGCGCCGGAAAAGCCCGGCAAGGGCCTAACGCGCAGCTTGACGGTATGGGCTCGTTCTCACCTTCACAGACGCCCGAAACGCCCCCGCCCGGACCGTCCGCTTGCCGTTCTGGAGAGACTTCGCCACTAGTCGCCGCTCGCGCTGGCGGCTGCGGAGAGGACTGCCATGCAAGGGTCGGCCTTGCCGCAATGGGAGCTGGTCGGGCGCCTGCTGCTCGCCGCGGCGCTCGGCAGCATCATCGGGTTCGAGCGCGAGCGATCGGTGCGGGCCGCGGGCCTTAGAACCCACATGCTGGTCAGCGTCGGCTCGTGCCTGATCATCATCGTCTCGGCTTACGGCTTCAACACCGTCCTTGGCCGCTACGTGGTGCTGGATCCCTCCCGCGTCGCCGCCCAGGTCGTCTCGGGGATCGGCTTCCTGGGCGCCGGCTCGATCATCCTGCGCAACGAGGCGGTCAAGGGCCTGACGACCGCGGCCAGCATCTGGGCCGTGGCCGCGATCGGCCTGGCCGCCGGGGCCGGGCTCTATATCGCCGCGGTGGCCTCGACCGTGATCATCCTGGCGATCCTGGCGGGGCTGAAGCCGCTCGAGGACCGGTTTGCCGCCTCCCACGCCTCGCTGGAGCTGCGGCTGAAGGCGCGCCGCGGCGAGACTTCGCTGGCGGCGCTCGAAGGGGCGCTGGGCGCGCGCGCCGCCCGGGTCAGGCGCCTGATCGTCCAGAAGAGCGAGGACGAGGACCTGGACGACGTCACGCTTTCCCTGACCCGGGTCTCGCCGCGTGATACGGCCGATGTCGTGGGCGCCCTGGAGCGTCTTGCCTTCATTGTCGAAGTCAGCGAGCGCAAACCCTGACCATTCCCCGAACGGCTTATGTCGCCTTCGAGACCGAGGGCGAGCCCCCGCGCACCGTCGCCGGCAAGCTGGTGCTGCCGGTGCGGGAGGCGGCGGCGGGGAGTCTGGCGGCGGTGGTGATCTGCCATGGCTCGGACGGCGTCGACGGGCGTGGGGAATTCCATGCCGGCGCGCTCTGCGAGGCCGGAATCGCGACCCTGGAGATCGACATGTGGGCGGCGCGGGGAACCGTGCGCGGGGCGCAGGGAAGGCCCGCCTCGCCGATCGAGACCCTTCCCGACGCCTTCGCGGCCCTCTCCTTCCTCTGCGCCCAGCCGGAGATCGATCCGGCGAGGGTCGGGATCATGGGCTTCTCATGGGGCGGGGTCGTCACCCTGCTCAGCGCCACCGCCGACCGCTCCCGATCCCTGCGCGGCGCCGGGCCGCCCTTCGCCGCCCACGCCGCCTTCTATCCGGTCTGCTGGGCCTATCCGCGCGTGCCGGCCCTCTCGCTGGCCGGCCTGACCGGCGCCCCGATCCTGATCCAGACCGGCGAGGCCGACGCCTACGATCCGCCTGGCGCGGCGCAGGCGCTCGTCGCCGCGCTGCAGGGGCAGGGATCGGCCCGGATTGACTGGCGCTCCTGGCCCGGCGCCAATCACGGCTTCGACCGCGACCTGCCGGCCCAGGCGATCACCGATCCCTTCTCCCACGGCGGCGCCGGCGGCGAGGTGCTGATGGCCTTCGACGAGGCCGCCGCGACCGGGGCCCGCGTCGCAGTCCGCGACTTCTTCGTCCAGGCCCTGGGCGTCGGAGGCGCCTGAAGTGGCCGCGTTTCCCCTGGCGCCGCTGATAGCCGTGGCCCTGCTCGCCGCCCCGGCCGGGGCCGCGCCGCCGGCCGCCGACACCGTCAGGGAGGGGACGATCCTGATCCGCGACCAGCCATCCGGCCACTATCGGGAGGAGACGCTGCGGCGGGACGGCGGCTTCGAGGACAAGGAAGAGGAGACCATCGTCGTCAATCGCCTGGGCTCGCGGATCGAGATCTCCGACAAGGAGAGCGACGAGGAGGACAGGGACGGCCATCTCGTCGCTGGCCATTCGGAGACCTCGTCGTCGAAGACGGTCACGGCGCAGGACTACGTCATCCGCGGCGGCAAGCTGGTGGTCACCACCCGGAGCGGCGGCCGCGACTACGCAAACGAGATCGCGCTTACCGGACCCCTGCCTGGCCCGGCGGCGGTGCGCCGCCTGATGCTGAAGGCGAGCGCGGCCGCGCCGGTCTCCACCTACCAGACCTTCGACGCCACCCTCGGCGGCGTGACGAAGGTGACGCTGAAGTATCTCGGCCCCGAGGTCGTCGGCGGCGTCGCGACGCGCAAGTTCATCCAGACCCAGGAGGGCGTGCCTGGCGAGACGACGATCTGGGTCGACGCCGACGGCTACGCGGCCCAGATGACGGCCGACTCGCCGATCGGCCCGGTCAGGATGGTGCGCGGCGCCCCCGCCTCCGCCGCCGGGTCCCCGGGGCCCGCCGGGCCCCCCACGCCGCTCGCCGGCGTCGAGCTGCCGGGCGAGTCGTTCCAGGGCACCATCGCCATTTCCAACATCAGGCTGCCGCACCCCCGCGCCCTGGAATCGGTCACCGTCGAGCTGTCCAAGAAGCCCGGCGCCCCCGGCGCCGCGCGCGATCTCGCCTGGCCCAACTTCGCCTCCGCCAACCAGAAGATCCTGGAGACCAGTCCCGGCCGCCTGGTGCTCGAGATCAGCCGGCCCCGCGACGGCGAGGGCGACACGACCGCCCCGACCGACGCCGACACCCACCCCAACGCCATCGTCCAGAGCGACGATCCGCAGGTCGCGGCCCTCGCGCGAACCATCGCCGCCGGCGAGACCGACCCGTGGCGAAAGGCGCTACGCCTGCAGGCCTGGGTCGACGCGAACATGCACTTCGACACCGGCATCGCGCTCGCGCCGGCCAGCGAAATCGTCCGCGACCGGCATGGCACCTGCCTGGAATACGCGGTCCTGCTGGCGTCCCTGGCCCGCGCCGAAGGTATCCCGGCCCGGATGCGGATGGGTTATGTCTACGACGAGGGCGTCTGGGGCGGCCACGCCTGGACCGAGGTCTTCGTGCACGGCGCCTGGGCGCCCATCGACGCGGCCGAATTCTATCCGGGCGTCGCCGACGCCGGCCGGATCGGCGCGATCACCGTCGAGGGCCAGTGGGGCGCCCTCGAGCACGTCGGCGACCTCTCGCTCCTCTTCGGCGCGAGCGAGGTGCGGACGCTGGGCTACCGGGTCGGCGGACGCACGACCGCCGTTCCCCGTACGGCCGCCGACCATACGGTGGAGGGCGACGTCTACGCCAATCCCTGGCTTGGCCTGCGGGTGACCAGGCCGGCCGGCTTCGCCTTCGCCGGCCTGGACGCCCATTGGCCCCGGCCCGACCTGCTGACCCTGAAGTCGGGCGCCGGCCAGGTGAACGTCTTCTACCTGCATGCGGGAAACGCGCCGCTGGCCACGCAGCTGGCGGCCTACTCCGGTATCGCGGCCGGCGCGGCGCGGGCGACCACCTGGAACGGCGCGCCGGCCATCCGCCTCGACAGCCCGACGCGGGCGGCCATGGCCGCGGTCAAGGACGACGTGATGTGGGCGATCTTCGCCCAGGGCCCAAACGCCCCCGCGCTGCTCGACCTGGCGGCCGCGGCGACATCGATCGACGATCTCTCGGGGAAATGAGGCGGAGGGGCGGGCGCCCACAAGGCGCGACGCGCGCGCGTTCAATCACCGACGCGTCTGGTTCAGGCCATCAGTAGACGATTGGCGATGAGCCCGACAGTTGGGCGCCGACATTCGGGTAGCATGTCGCCTTCCTGGCCCAATTCTCGCCGCTCGGTCGGAATAGGCGTAGAAGAAGATCGGCGTTCCGGCGCGTCGATGGCTTTGGGAGTCGAACATGGCCGATATCCAATGGGCTAACGCGATCAGCGGCAGCTTTACCAACGCTTCCTACTGGACCGGCGGCGTTGTGCCGGGGAAGAGCGATGTCGCCGTTCTGGATGCGGCGGGGACGACGCCTTACACCGTCACTTCCTCGACGTATGGGTCCGTTGGCGCGATCCAGATCGCCGCCAACGCTACGCTGGCTGTCG
>Ga0302325_10015689_pt1 | contig 16100 bp, 9 predicted proteins | sample Palsa_T0_2_FD_201948 | JGI IMG/M metagenome (GOLD analysis project Ga0302325, IMG submission 201948) | Peat permafrost microbial communities from Stordalen Mire near Abisko, Sweden - Palsa_T0_2 | ecosystem: Environmental > Terrestrial > Soil > Palsa > Peat permafrost | place: Sweden: Abisko... | reverse complement strand
TAGCAACAGCGTGTACTCGTATGTTCCCTCGATCTTGCTGTGCACCCAGGCGAGCGGATCGGAGAACTCTCCCGCTATGTGCCGGTAGAAGTCGTTGTAGTCCTGCTCGCTGAGCTCGCTCTTCGGGCGGGTCCACAGCGCCGAGGCCTGATTGGCGAGGGTCCACCCGGCCGTCTCCGCGTCAGCCTCCGCGTCGGCCGCTTGCGCCTCGGGCTCGGCGGGCATCAGGATGGGCAGGCTGATGTGATCGGAGTACTTCTCGATAATCGAGCGCAGCCGGTAGCTGCTACACAGATCGTCCTCGCCCTCGCGCAGGTGCAGGACGATGGTGGTGCCCCGATCGGGCCGCTCGATCGTCTCCAGCGTGTACTCGCCTTTGCCTTCGGACTCCCAGCGGACGCCCTCCGCCGCTTCCAGGTCGGCCCGGCGGGTGGTCAGGATCACTCGCTCAGCGACGATGAACGACGAGTAAAAGCCTACGCCGAACTGGCCGATTAGAGCGGCGTCTTTGCGCTGGTCACCGGTCAGGGATTGGAGGAACTGCTGAGTTCCGGACTTGGCGATCGTCCCGATGTGCTCGATTACCTCGTCGCGACTCATGCCAATCCCGTTATCGGCGACGGTAATCGTTCCTGCGTCTTGATCGAAGCTCACCCGGATCTCCAGCTGACCATCTTCCTGGGGCAGCTCGGGCAGTGACAGCCGCTCTAGGCGGTATCGGTCGATCGCGTCGGAGGCGTTCGAGATCAGCTCACGCAGGAATATCTCCTTGTTGCTGTACAGCGAATTGATCATCAGGTCCAGGATCTGGGTCGCCTCGGCCTGGAACCTGTGGCTCTCTATGTCCGCCTGCACCGCCATGAGACGTTCTCCTAGGGTCTGTCCGCAACTGCGGCATCGTAACGGATTCCTCCCGGCACCGGCTTTCCCGCTATCAGGAGGTACGCATCCGGCGTCCTCCTGCTTCAGCCTGCGGAGCGGCCAGGGCGCGTCCGTGGATCATGAGACGGGGTCTCGCCGCCCGATCCGGATGGATGCCAGGTCGATGGTGCCCTGGTAGATGAACTCGCGCTCGCCATAGCGGGTCGAAATGGCTGAGTCAGGTCGTGTAGCCCACGTCATCGATCTGGAAGTGCGGGAACCACGGGGTGTCGCTGCCTATACCGGTGTACCCGACCGAGATGCCAGTGACATGATCGCGGTACGCCCAGGAGGATACGCGGATATCTACCCGGTTCCAGGTGTTGGCACGCACCCGTACTGTCTTGGTCAGGGTGTGGCTGTTGCTGGTGAGGGTGACAGTGGCCATGTATCCGGTCGCGAATGGTGCGTAGCCGAAGCCGTCCACGTAGAGGTAGAAGGTCCGCGCCGCGGACAGGTTCAGCGGGGCGAGCGGGGTGACCATCATCATTCTCGGCACTGGTACTGGCGCTCCGTTAGCCGGTGATCCGTCCAGCGCGTAGGCCCCGCCGAACGGGTGGCCGGGGTTGTCAGCGAAGCTCGTAACTGCGGCGACTGATGCCACGTTGGCCCCCGCTCGCCAGCCGTCGGTCGTTCCGTCCCTGAACGAGTACAGCACCCTGGGCCCGGCTGGCGCGGCTTGATGGCCATGCGCCAGTTGATGGCCATGCGCCAGTTGATGGCCATGTGCGAGGAGCCGCGTTCCGACAATCGCCCCGGTCCCGACGATCAGCAAGAGGCCGGTGGCGAGGGCGGTGATCCACGTCGCTGGCCGCCGGCGGCGCCTGGCCAAGGCTGGCTTGGCGTGCGCGGGGCCGGTCGGGCCGAGCCGGCCGGAGGGATGCACGCCCGGGGGATGCACGCCCGGGGGAAGCACAGCCGAGGGATGCATGCCCGAGGGATGCACGCCCGAGGGATGCACGCCCGAGGGAAGCGGGCCCGAGGGATGCGGCTCGCTCCTGGTCTCCCCCGCACGGGCCGTCGGCTCGCTCATCGTGAACGTCACCGCGTCGGAGGGCAGCGCGGCAGCGGCCGGCCGGCCGCGCAGCGCCGGCAGGCAGTCCCGCAGCAGCCGGGCGGTCGTTGCGGCGTCAGGGCGCTGCGCTGGGTTCTTGGCCAGGCATTCGGCGATCACCGGCCACAGCAGTTCCGGTATCGCGGGCGGACGCAGCGGCTCGGCGTCCACGTGGCGCCACATGATGGCGGCGGCCGAGCCGCCTGCGAACGGCGGGCGCCCCACCAGCAGCTCGTACAGGCTGGTCGCGGCCGCGTACACGTCGGCCGCCGGGCCGCCTCGCTGGCCGGTGACTACCTCGGGTGCGAAGTACGCGGGGGTGCCTAGGGCCGCGTTGTGGCTGGTCAGCGACATCGAATCATCAGTCCAGGCCGCGCCGAAGTCAGTCAGCCGCGCGATTGGGACCGGCTGGCTCGTATCGAGCAGGATGTTGCCGGGCTTGAGGTCGCGGTGCACGACGCCCGCGGCGTGTACCACCGCGAGCGCCTCACAGACCTGCGCGATCAGCCTCGCGGCCCCCGCGGGTGCCAGGGGGCCGTGTGCGTCGAGGTAGCGATGCAGGTCGGTGCCCTGGACAAGGTCCATGATGAGGGCGAGCCGGTCGCCCTCCATGATCATGTCGTGTACCGGGACCAGGTTCGGATGGCGCAGCCCGACCAGGATGGTGCGCTCGCGCACGAAGCGGGTCAGCATCGCCGGATCGGCTGCGAGCCGCTCGTGCAGCAGCTTGACCGCGACTAGCCGGCCGGTGGCCCGGTCCCGGCCCCACCAGACCTCGCCCATGCCGCCCGAGCTGATCCGCTCTTCAAGGGTGTAACGACTACCCAGTGCGAGTTGTGAGGCCACAACTGCGGATACTACTGAAGATGGCAGGCGACTAGCCTAAATTCGGCGAATGCATTAGCCGTTGGCTAGATTTACCCTTCCGGCATTGCTCTGGGCATCGGGTTCGTCAGCTTTTACCATTACGACCAGATCTGGTGACTGGTTCAATGCGCGCCCAATAAAAATATTTTCGCAGCGTTGATCATGGCCAATTAAACCTGGGTGCCCCCTTCGGGTGATCATGAACCACCTTGGGTGATCATGAACTTGGCAACGGCCGGCCGGATCTTACTCATAGCCAAAGTGCTGCGTCCACCACGGGCCGCCACTGCCCCGATGCAGGCCGACGCCGATCGAGCGGACCTGCGGGTGCATGATGTTGGCGCGGTGCTGAGGACTGTTCATCCAGGCCCGCATCACCGTTGGGGGATCTGCCTGTCCCCGGGCGATGTTCTCGGCCGCGGGCTGGGGATGTCCACGCTCACGGATGCGGTCAGCGGGAACACGCCCGTCGGGTGCCCGGTGGCCGAAGAATCCGCGTTCTGCCATGTCGGCGCTGTGCGCGCGGGCGGAGCGCCGTAGCCTCTCGTCGATCCGCAGTGTCCCCAGATGACGCCTCCGGCGCTCGGCGTTGACCAGCTGGACTACGTGGTCCTCGATACGCCGCAGCCAGGCGTCGCTGCCGATGACCCGGCGTTGCAGCCGGGCCACATCGTCGCTGACGGGAGAGACCTGGGGGACGATTTTGGCGCGGTCCTCGATCCTGGCCTCAGGAGGCGCCGTGACAGCCGGGTACGGCGCAGCCGTTCCTGTCGGTGGCGCGCCGTCTGACCAGCCTCGATACGGCTTTCTGCCTTTCTTGACCCGGCTCTTCGCCATGCGCCCTCCCGGCCAGCCAAGCGTGGTTGATCCTCAATCCTTTCTGCGGATGGCCCTGGTCACGATTGTCCGGTAGCGGTCGGGGGTGAGGACCGGCCGGAATGCCGGGTCGACCCGCAGGATGACGGGGGCGATCCGGTACGGCGAGTCCGGTTCCCACTCTGGCAGCGCTTGCTGGATGACCACCCACGCCTCGTCGTTGCTGCCCGCGGCGATGAGGTCGCGGGCGTGGTCCAGCGCTTGCTGGAACGCTGGCGCCTCGGGCAGGACCGGCGGGATGTAGCGGGCGGCGCGGGCCGCCAGGACGTCGGGCTCGCTCATGGTGCCTGGCTCGCCCGCCGGGTCGGGTGGCGGCAGGTAATCGGCGAACCAGCGCGCGAAGTAGCCTGGGTGTGCGGTCGCGCCGTCCCGCCACACGTCCAGGTACAGCGGGATCAGCTCGGCCCGCAGGTGCAACTCGTCCACCGAGGCCAGGATCCTGTCATTGAGCACGTTGTTGCGGATGTAGCTCTCCGCCATTGGGCCTGGGGCGGTGAAGCAGGTCAGCAGCGCGGCGAGGTAGGGGGCCAGCGCGGACCCCTTGGCGTGCGCGGCGTCGAAGCTGGCCAGGGCCGCCTCAACGTCGCCCGCCAGTGCCTGGCGGCGTCCGTCGGCGAGCAGGTTCTCCGCGCCATCGGGGTGGACCGGGCTGCCTTGCTGGCCGCTGAGCCTCCCGAAGGTTTCCCGGGCGCTGGCCACCAGCGCGCCGAAGCTAGGGTAGGGCTCAGGCTCGTCCCCGTCATTGGGATGCCACTCGTAGGCGGTCCATTCCCCGTCTGGCCCGATGGTGTTCGCGTCGAGCAGCCAGTACTCGCCGTCGGCCGGGCCCGACAGCAGCACGGTCCGCTGGAGCTGTTCCGCGATTTCCTCGTCCGCCGACCAGATATCCCAGAGATGACCGGGATTCATCTCCGGGAGCCAGCCGATATCGTCTACCCTGAGCAGCTCGTCGAGCAGGAAGTCGATCTTGCGCCAGCCGTTGCTGGCGAGCAGGAAGTTGCGGTAGCTCGGCGGCAGCTCTACGCTCAGGCGCTCCTCGGCCACGCGGACCGATTCCTCGCTGGCAGGCTCGTAACCCAGCCACCGATTCCCGCGCTGGACCTCGTCGAGCTCCGCCAGCTGCGCCTCAGTGGCAACCCGCAGGTAGTCGGCGCTGTAGCTGCGCAGGAACTCCCGCCACTCCGGCAAGGTCACCGGTACGGACTCACTCATGCACCCTCCTCCTGGATGTCTCCGGCCCACTTTGCAAACCAGCAGCTCGAACCGCCGTTCCAGCCGAAACCGCCGCGGGCCAGGAAGGACCGGCGGTTAGCGGCCTGGTAGCCATACGCACCGCCGGGAAACGAAACTTCAGCCGTGGTCTTGGCGAACAGGCACAGTGTGCGATGTGCCGCAGGAGCGCGGCGGCGGGGTTTATGGCGGGTCGGGGATGGGTGGCATCCAGGGGTGCCAGGCGACGGCCTCATTTGTGGCCGGTTGAAGGTCGCGGGCCCGCTGCGGCGTTTGATAGTTGGCCCGTAGGGGGCGCGCCCGGCGGCACAGCCCAGGCAAAGGAGATGGCGGCAGTATGCAGGTCTCGCTCTCACTGTGGTCATGCGACCAGGCGCGGATAGCCGACGAGGTGCAGCGATACGATCCGCTGATCGATTCGTTCCACGTCGACGTCATGGATGGCTGGTTCGTCCCGGATCTGCTGTTCGGCCCGCTGACGGTGCAGACGCTGCGCGCACTCACCACCCGAGAGATCGTGGTCCATCTCATGGTGAGGGAGCCCGTCCAGTGGGCCCACCGCTTCGCGGACGCCGGTGCCGATCTGATAGTGGTGCACCCGAGCGCCTGCGCCGACTTTCCCGCCACCCTGTCTGGGATCACGGACAGCGGCGCCGTGGCCGGGGCGGCGGTGGGCCTGACCGAGCTGCGCCGTCCGCTGCTGGAGAACCTGAGCGCCTTGTCGGCAGTGCTGGTCATGGGGACGCCTCTCGGGGTCAAGGGGCAGCCATTTGACCGCGCCGCCCTGGATACCGTCCGGCACATGGTCGGGGCGCGGGCCGGTGGCGGGCCGCGCGTCGTGGTGGACGGCGGCATCCGGTGGTCATCGGTGCCGCAGATCGCGGCGGCCGGAGCGGATGGCGTGGTAGCCGGCTCGGTGGTCACGTCCGCACCTGACCCCGGTGCCGCGGTTCGCGCGATAACCGGGGCCGGGGTAGTGCCAGAATCCCGGCGCTGATGCGCCTGTACACCTGCTCGAACAGCGCGCCGGCCCAGCCTCGCGGGCCCGGCCAGCCACTGCACGCGGAGGTTCCTGGCGGCCTGCTGCCGCACCTGCTCGCGCTGCTGCAGGACCGCGGTGGCGAGTGGTTCTTCCCGCAGAGCCCGCCCCGCGCCACGGGCTGGCCCGAGCGGTCGGGGAACATAGGACTGCATCCGGTCGCCCTGAATGATGACCTGCAGAGGGCGCACTACCAGGCCGTTTCCATCGAGACGCTGCTCTGGCTGTTCCACTATCTGCATGAGACCGCGGTCAGCCCGGCTTTCGATGCCCGCCTGCACCGAGCCTGGGGCGCATACCGGCACATCAACGGCATATTTGCCGGGCGGATGGCGGCGGCGTGCACGGCGGCCCGGGACGACCAGGCGGTCGTGCTGGTCAACGACTATCACTTCCTGCTGGCCCCCGGCGCGCTGGTATGTCGTGGGCTGCCCGCAGGCACCCGGGTGGTCTATGCGCATCAGGTCCCCTGGTGTGAGCCTGACTACTTCGGCATCCTTCCCGCGTTGATCCGCGAGGAGATCCTGGCCAGCCTCTTGTCGTGCCATGCCGTGGTGTTCCACTCGCGACGCTGGCGCGAGGCGTTCCTGCGGTGCTGCGACCGGTATGTGCCTGGCGCTCGCGTCGGTGACGAGGTGGTTGACTACCGCGGCCGCAGCGTCCGGGTGAGCGCGGTGCCATTCCCGCTCGACGTCGCGGCGGTCAGCGGACTGCAGCGGGTGGAGGCGACGCAGCACTGGCAGGAGCGCTTCGCGGCGCTGGCGGCGGGCCGGCGGCTGCTGGTCCGGGTAGACCGCCTCGACCTGTGGAAGAACCAGCCGCGGGGATTTGCCGCGTTTGGTGAGCTGCTCAGTCGACAGCCGCGGCTGGCCGGTGAGGTCTGCTTCCTGGCGGTGTCAGCACCGGTGCGGTACCAGTCCGCGCGGCACCGCGCCTATGCGGCGGAGTGCGAGGCCAGCGCCGCCCGGGTCAACGAGACAACGGCGGCCGCCGGGCGCTCACCGCCGGTGCACCTGCTGCGGCCGGTCAACCTGGCCGAGAGCCGCCCCATGGCGGTGGCGGCGCTGGCTCAGGCGGCCGCGGTGCTCGTCAACCCGACGTACGACGGGTTCAACCTCGTCGCCAAGGAAGCCTTGCTGCTCAGTGCGGATGCGCCTGTCCTGCTGTCGCAGAACGCAGGTGCCCACGAATACCTGGCGCCCGCTGTCATACCGGTCGAGCCGTTCGACGTGACCAGCACGGCGCGGGCGCTCGAGGGGGCACTGGCTCCGGGCGGGCCGGGCCGCCCGGCCGGTGCCACCGCGGTGCGCGAGCAATTGCGCGAGGACGCCGCAGCTGGCTGGCTCGCGGCCGTACTCGATGGAGCCGTACTCGATGGATAGGAGGCGCCCATGGCTGACACCGACCTGATGGCCAGGATTGACCGCTCGATCACGGTAGCGGCCGGAATGGCCACCGCGTACGTGCTTGACGCGGCCCGGGAGGTCGCGGTCGCAGCCGGCCGGCCGCTGATGGTGATCGCCAGCAGACGTCAGGTCGACAACATGGACGGCGCGGGCGGCTACGTCGGGTGGACGACCCCGCAATGGTGTGCCCAGGGCCGGGCCGCTGACGGTGGGGGATCGCTGCTGCTCTGCCGTGATCATGGGGGTCCGTACCAGCATCCCCGGGATGCGCACCGCGGCCCGCGTGCGGCCATGGAATCCGCCTTGGCATCGCTGCGCTCCGACATTGAGTCGGGACTGGAGTTGCTGCATCTCGACACGAGCCTCGGCGCTGCCGGGACGGCGGAGTGCGTCCAGGTCGCGCAGCAGCGTGCGGTGGAACTCGCGGCCGCCTGCGCGGCCATGGCCCGGGACGCCGGGCGGCCAGTCGCGTTCGAGGTCGGGATAGAGGTACAGAGCGAGGACATGGCCCACGCTGAGGCCTGCCGCAGCCAGATCGGCGGCCTGCTCGGCGAGTTGCGGAAGCAGTGCGGCATAACGCCGGCGTTCGTGGTCGCGCAGACCGGGACCAAGGTGACGGGCCGGTACAACAGCGGGGTCCTGCAGCGCCGCGGCGGGTCAGCCGAGGACCAGCGGCGGCTGTGCGACCTGGCCGCGGTCGTCCGCGCCCATGGCGCCCGGCTGAAGGCCCACAACTGCGACTACCTCAGCGTGGACGCGCTGCGGCCGATGCGCCGTGCCGGAGCCTGGATGAACGTCTCACCGGAGCTGGGCTGCGCTCAGACGATCGCGGTCGTCCGGGCCGCCCGGGAGGCCCGGTTGCACCGTGTCCTCGATGATTTCTGCGGCGCGGCGGTGGCGGCCGGGTACTGGCGCAAATGGGCCAGCAGCCTGCGCGGGCCGGTCCCTGACCAGGAGAAGGTGGTGCTCGGCGGTTCATACCTGTTCGCCACGCCGGCCTTCACCGAGCTCCGCGTGCGGCTGGACCATGCGGGCCGGCGGGACGGCCGCTCAACGCGGCGGATTGCCACGGACGCGGCGAAGACAGTTATCAGCCGCTACCTCCCCAACCCGCTCAGGGTTTGACATAATACCTATTTGTTATGTATAACAGATATGTATCGACCGTGGCGCTGGTGCCATAGCGAGAGCATGATCCCCAACGATGGGCACCGGCTGGTGAGGTCAGACAGGTGAATGGATGACCGTGCAGCTGCTCCCAGACGTGCTGGCCAACCGGGCCCGTGACGTTCCTGATGCGCTCGCCCTGCTGGTCGACGGCGGGGGGGAGCTGAGCTTCCGCCGGTGGGAGGATCAGTCGAACGCGTTCGCGCGGGGCCTGGCCGCCCACGACGTGAGCGTGCGGTCCAGGCTGGGCCTACTGTTCGGCAACGAGAACCTGGACGAGTGCGCAATCGCGTACCTGGGGGCGCTCAAGGCCGGAGCCGCGGTTGTCCCACTGGCCCCCAGCTGGCCACGAGCCGAGCAGGAACAGGCGATCGCCGGCGCGGGGGCCGGGACTGTCGTCTATGCCGCAGGCCACGACCATCCGGACCTGACCAGCCCCGCGCTGACGTTCAGCACAATATGCCGCGGCCAGGACGTGGCCCCCTACCGGGCGCCGATCGGCCCGGATGACCTGGCCGAGGTGATCTGCACCTCAGGGACGGCGGGCCAACGCCGGGAGGTCCTCGCTACGCACGGCAACATCGCGGCCGACTGGGTGGAAGAGGAAGCCAGTGACCAGGAGCGGTACTTCCTGCATGCTATGCCGCCCGGGACGAACGCCGCCCAGGTGGCGTTGCGCGGAGCCCTGCGCTGGCCGCCGACCACACTGGTCCTGCCGGACTATGACCCGGTCCGCTTGTGCGAGCTGATCGAGTCCTACGGCGTCACGTCGGTCCTGCTGGTACCGGCCATGGCCCTGTACCTGATCGCATCGGAACAGCACCAGCGCTTCGACCTGTCCTGCGTGCGGACCGTCATCGTGACCGCGGCGGCCATGCCGCCGGCGGCGTTCGGGCGGCTGACGGAGATCTTCCCGAATGCCGCGCTGCATAACGCCTATTCGTGTACTCAGTCCTGGCCGGCGCGCACGGACATGCGGTACGACCCAAGGCGCCCGGGGGCCCTCGGCCGTCCGCTGGCCGGTGGGCAGGTCAGGGTGACCGGGCCCACCGGGGAGCCGCTGCCGCCGGGAACCGCCGGTGACATCTGGCTGCACGCGCCGAAGGGGATTCCGCCGCGCCGCTACCTGCGGGAAGTGCCCAATGAGGACATGTTCCGCGATGACTGGGCGAGGACGGGTGACGTGGGACACCTCGACACGGACGGGTACCTTTATCTCACTGGACGAGATATAGACCTGATCAACACCGGCGGTTTCAGCGTCTCGGCGCTTGAGGTCGAAGCGGTGCTGCACGAGCACCCGGCCGTCATCGAGGCGGCGGTGGTGGGGTTTCCGGATGAGGTGCTCGGGCAGGCGCTCGGCACAGTAGTGGTCACCACCGGCGAGGTGACACCCGCCCGGCTGCGCGGGTTCGCTGCCCAGCGCCTCCCCGCCCACAAGGTTCCGGCCCGCGTCGCCGTAGTGTCCGCGCTGCCCCGCAACCACGCCTGGAAGGTCGTCAAGGGCGAGGTCCGGCGGCTGCTGCTGGGACGCCGCGACGGCGGGGATCAGGCGGCCGGCCCGTCCCCCCTCCCGCGCGCCGGGCTGGAAGCAGTCATCGCCCGGCTGTGGCGCGAGGTGCTGGGGGGACAGGCCAGGCTGGCGGACGACTTCTTCCAGGCGGGCGGTAATTCGCTGGTCGCGATGCATCTCATCGCCATGATCCAGCAGGAGACCGGGGTCCGGCTGACGATGCGGGACCTCTTCGACGACCCCACGGTGGCGGGGACCGCGGCGGCGGTGGCGCGCCAGCGGGACGCCGGGGCAGTGAGCGAGGGAGTGGACCAATGACAGAAGGCGCCTTCAAGGTCGTGGTCAATGCCGAAGAGCAGTACTCCGTCTGGCCGGCCGGCCGGCCCAATCCACCGGGCTGGCACGACGAGGGTTTCAGCGGCAGCAAAGCGGACTGCCTGGCACATGTCGACACGGTATGGACGGATATGCGGCCCAGGAGCCTGCGGCTGGCCATGGGGGACGGATGACGGCCGTCCGCGAGGCCCCCGCCGCACCGCCACAGCGACGCCTCTGGGCCATCGAGCAGGAGATGCCCGGATCAACCCAGCACAACCTCACCCTGGAGGTCGTGTACCCGGGAACGCTCGCCCCAGCGGCCGTCCGGGCCGCGCTCGGCGATGTGCTGGACCGCCATGAGGCGCTGCGGACCGACTTCAGGGTGAAAGGCCACGTGCTTTACCAGACCGTGCGGGCGCAGCCGCCGGTACAGCAGGAATATATAGACCTCACCGGCCAGCCCGGCCAGGACGCCAGCACCCGGTACCGGACCCTGCGCCAGGAGTACGGGAACACGCCGTTCGACCTGTCCGCCGCGCCTCTGCTGCGGATATGGCAGATCCGCCGCGTGGTGGCCGAGGCGCCCGGCGATGCCTACGACACGCTGCTGCTGTGCGTGCACCACCTGGTCGCCGACGCGGCTTCACTTAAAATAGTCAGCTCAGACCTCAGCCGCGCCTGCCGGGCGCGCGCGGCGGGCAGCGCGCCGGACTGGGAGCCGGTGCCGGTCCAGTACGCGGACTACACCCAGTGGCTGGCCGAACGGGCGCAGACCCCGGAGGCCCGGCTGGACCGGGATCACTGGCGCCGCCGCCTGGCCGGCCTGGAGGATCTCGACCTGACGCTCGGCCGCCCACGGCCGGCCACGCTGTCGGACCAGGGCGGGGCCATCCCCCTCGCCCTTGGCCACCGCGAGGTGGCGGCGATAGCGGAACTCGCGCGGGACCAGCGGGCAACCCGGTTCGCGGTGCTGCTCAGCGCCTACTGCGCCGCACTCGGCCGGGTGTTCGGCGCGGCCGACGTGCCGGTTGGGATGTCGGTGGCCGGCCGCGCGCTGCCCGAGGCCGCCCGCACGGTCGGCTTGTTCACCGAGCGGCTGGTGCTGCGGGTCGACGTGGCCGGGCGGCCGACTTTCCGCCAGCTTGTCGACCGGGTGCGGGAGGAGGTGCTGACCGCGTTCGAGCACGACAGTATCGGATTCGACGAGATCGTCCGGGCCGCCGCACCGCTCCGCCAGTATGGGGTGACACCGCTGGTGCAGGCGTCGATCAATCTTCTGCAGCACGCCGAGGCCGGAGCGGATGCCGCCAGAGACCCGGCTGGTGCCGCCCGGCCGCTCCATGCTGACCCCGTCCGGCATGACATCGCCCTCGTCCTGGCCGAGACCGGCAGCGTGATCGAGGGCGTGCTGGAGTTCCGGTCGGCCGTGCTCGACGAGACCACGGCCCGCCGCGTCGCCCGGGTTTTCCGCGCCGTCCTGGACGCTGGCCTGCGCGACCCGGACGCGCCGGTGGACGCCGTCGCGGCGGTGGAGCCAGCCGAACTCCGGCGGCTGCACGCGGCGCAGGACGGCGGGCCGGCCCGTTACCCCGGCCGCACCCTGCCCACCCTGGTGGCCGGCTGGGCGCTGGCCACCCCCGACGCGCTGGCCGTGGACGCCCCCGATCATAAGCTGACCTACCGCCAGTTCTGGGACCAGGTCAGCGAGGTGGCCGCGCGGCTGGCGCGCCGCGGTGTCGCCCCTGGCACCGAGACCCCGGTGATCGTCGCTGCGCCACGGTGCGCCGCCTTCCCGGTGTGCCTGCTGGCCGTTCTCGCCGCGGGCGGGGTATACGTCCCGGTGGACCCGGACGCACCGCCGCCGTTCGTCGCCGCGGTGGCCCGGGCGGCCGGCGCCAGGCTGGCGCTGGTCCCGCCGGGGAGCCCGACGACCTTTCCGGCCGAGGTCACCGCCCTGACCGTGGACGCCGGCCAGGCGGCTCCGGAAGCGGCGGCTGACCGGGGCGGGCACGCAGAGATCAATCCGTCATCCGCGGCGTATGTCCTGTTCACCTCAGGCAGCACCGGGCCGCCCAAGGGCGTGACGGTCGAGCACCGTAACCTGCTGGCCTACACCGGGGCGATACTCGGCCTGCTGGAGCCGCCGCCGGGGGCGGTGCACCTGATGGTGCAGCCCGCCACGTTCGACTCGGCCATGACCACCGTATGCGGCGCGCTGGCCTCCGGCGGGGTGCTCAGGCTGGTTGGCGAGCACACGGCGCGCGACCCGGCCCGGCTGGGCGAACTGCTGGCCAGCCAGCCAGCCGACTACCTGAAAATCACCCCATCGCACCTGGCCGCCCTGCTGGCCGGCGCGGATCCGGAGGCCCTGCGTCCCCGGCGCGCGCTGATCCTCGGCGGTGAAGCGGCCCGGCGGGACCTGCCTGACCGCCTGCTCGCCAGCGGCTGGAAAGTGTTCGGCCACTACGGGCCCACGGAGACCACCGTCGGGGTCTTGGCCTACCAGCTCCACGCCGCGGCCGGGCGCGAGACGGATACCGTGGCCCTCGGCTGGCCACTCCCGGGGGTCCGCGTTTACCTTCTCGATCATGCCGGGGATCCGGTGCCGCCCGGATGCCGGGGGGAGCTGCACATAGCGGGGGCACTGGTGGCCCGCGGCTACGCCGGAGCACCTGGGCCCACCGCTGGGCGGTTCCGGCCCGACCCGTTCACGGCCGAGCCGGGTGCGCGGATGTACCAGACGGGCGACGTCGCCCGGCGGCTTCCGGATGGCACCTTCGAATTCTGCGGGCGCCGCGACCGGCAGCTGAAGGTCCGCGGTCACCGCATCGAGCCAGCGGCCGTCGAGCGCGTCCTGTCCAGCCTGCCCGGCGTCACCGAGGCGGCCGTCGCCGGGCGGGACGGACGCCTCATCGGCTACGTGGTGACCAGGCCGCCGCACCCTGACCCGGCCCGGGTCCGGGCCGAAGCCGCCCAGCGGCTGCCCGCATACCAGGTGCCCGATCTGGTCATCGGTGTTGCTGCGCTGCCGCTGACGGCCGCGGGCAAACTGGATGCGGCCGCGCTGCCCAGTCCCGGGCGGCCCGAGGCGCAGTCCAGCGGGGCGGACGGCGGCTACCTGCCCCCGCAGACCCCGGCCGAGAAGATCATCGCTGAGCTGTGGTGTTCCGTGCTCGGCGTGCCGCGCGTCTCGGTGACCGACCGATTCTTCGAAGTGGGCGGCGATTCCATCCGCGCCATCTACCTGGTCGGCGAAGCCGCGGAACGCGGACTTCAGCTCACCGCCCGGGATGTTTTCGAGAACCCAACTGTCCGTGGCCTGGCCGCGGCGGCCAGGCCACGGGAGGCGCTGCCGGTCCGCGCGGTCGGCGGCGGCCTGGCCGGCGGCGCCGCGCCGACCGTGGTGCGGCTGGCCAACCCCAACCCCAGCCCGTGGCCGCCGGAGGCCACGCCCACGAGCGTAACGATGCCGCCGGGCTGGGCCAGCCACCCTGGCCTTGATGTGACGTTCCGCCGTGACGGGATCGAGATTGCCGCCGACCCGCTGCGCTGCGACGACCGCACACTCTGCGACTTGGCCGCCGCCATCGTGGCGACCGGGGCGGCCGCCAGCTCAGCCGGGGCCACGGCCGGGCCGGACCTCCCGGCCGCGGACACGCCTGCACCGGCGCCGACGGCGGTGGTGGCGGCGACGGCGGTGGCGCCGGTCCGGGTGCCGCTCCCCAGCCAGGTCGCCGCGGCGCTGGCCGGTGATCCCGGTGACGGCAGGCAGGTTCATGACGCCTACGGCACGCAGCCACTGCACCTCGCGGCCGCGGCCGTCCTGCACGCGCTGGCCGCGGACCCAGGCAGCCTCGACCAGGCCGGGCCCGCAGCCGCGGCTCACGATCCGGCCGTGCTTATCACCGAGGCTTACCTGCCGCCGCCGGAACGCAACGGAGCCAGGCAAGCGCTGCCGGTCGCGATCTCGCTGGCCAACGGCCCGGCCGGTGGATGGGACGACCCCAGGATCTTGCTGCAGGCCACGAAGGCCCACATCGCCCGAGCGCAGCGCGCGGCGGCCCGGTGGACGGCCCAGGCCCTGGCCGGCACTACGCCGGTCCCCGGGGTAGTGCTGCGCCTGCTGCCGCTGCCGGGCTGCGCGACCGTCATCGACGCGGGTACCGGCACCAGGGACGGCCAGCCCGCCAGCGGCCGCACCGTCATCCTGTTCGCTGGCCCCGAACTGCTCGTCGTGCCGGCCAGCGCGGCGGGCCGAGCCCAGGCCGGGGCGCTGGCCAGCCGGGTGGCGGATACGCTCGGGCGGCTCGTCGCGCACTGCCGGGCGAGCACTCCCGTCTACACCCCGGACGATTTTCCCGATGCTGGCCTCGACGGCTCCGCACTAGCCCGGCTGCTGACGCGCCTGGGCGTGCCCGAGGCCGCGAACGCCATCGAGCACCAAGCGGGGCAGCGGTGAGAAAGCACGGTACTGACGAGGGCCCGGCGCGGCCCCGGCGGCCCAGGTGACCTGCGGCCGCGATCCCATGGCCGCGCTGCGCCATGAGGTGCGGGCCATTCTCGCTGGCCCCGAAGCCCAGCCTGGCTGGCGGGCGCTGTCCGATCCGGGTCCGTCCGGGGAGGGTGATCCGCGCCCGCTCTATCGGCTGCTCGGGGCCCACCGGCTGCTCGCACCCGCGTGGCCACCCGCCTTCGGCGGCCGGTTCCTGCCGGCCACGCATTCCGCGGTCATCGTGGACGAGATGGTGGCCGCGGGGATCCCGGAAACCCTGCACACCCTCTCCGTGCAGATCTGCGGCAACTTCCTGCTGGCGGCCGGCCGGCCGGCGCAGCGCGCATCGGTGCTGCCCATGCTCGCCGCCGGACGGCAATACTGCACGGTCCTGTACACCGAGCAGGACGCCGGCTCGGATCTGGCCCGCTTGGCCACCCGCGCCACGCCGGAGGCCGCGGGCGGCTGGCGGATTACCGGCCGCAAGGTGTACAGCGTGCGCACCAACCTGGCCGGCCTCGGCCTCGTCGCGGCCCGCACCTCCGAGGAGGACAGCCATTACCAGGGAATCACGCTGTTCCTGCTCCCGCTGAGCGCACGCGGGATCACCGTGCGCCAGCTGCCATCCCTGGCGGCCGAGTCATTTGCCGAAGTCGTGCTCGACGATGTGCTGGCCGGAGACCACGATGTCGTCGGCGAGATCGGCGGAGGATGGCCGCTGATCACCGACGCTCTGGCCCTGGAACGGACCGGGGCGGATTACGCGGCCAAGGCGCAGGCATGGCTCGCCCTGACGGCCGGGGCGGCGCGGCCGCCGCGGGAACGCTGGCTGCGTGACGCCGGGCGCCTGGCGGCCCGGACCGCCGCCGCCCGCGCGATGTCACAGCGCTGCCTTGCCCGGCACGACAGCGGCCGTCTCTCCCCGGTCTATGCCGCCGCAACCAAATTGTGGTGCAGCGAAACCGCACGGGCCGTCGCCGAGTGGGGCCTGGACGCCCTCGGCGAGGCGGCGCTGTGGCCTGCGGGGGACCCTGCGGCCATCGCCGCGGGCCGCCTGGAGGCGGCCCGCCGTGAGGCACCGGGCCTGGTCATCTCGGCCGGCACCTCCGAGATGATGCGTGAGGTCATCGCGGGGGCCGGGCTCGCCGCCGGTGAGTGGACGCAATCCAGGCCAGAGCCGCTCCTGGCCGACCTGCGTGACGCCGTGCACGCAGTGG
>Ga0302325_10015684_pt1 | contig 16105 bp, 14 predicted proteins | sample Palsa_T0_2_FD_201948 | JGI IMG/M metagenome (GOLD analysis project Ga0302325, IMG submission 201948) | Peat permafrost microbial communities from Stordalen Mire near Abisko, Sweden - Palsa_T0_2 | ecosystem: Environmental > Terrestrial > Soil > Palsa > Peat permafrost | place: Sweden: Abisko... | reverse complement strand
AGCCGGAGATCGAGGCCAAGGCCCGTCAGTACTTCTTCCTGACGGTCGGCCTGGTGGAGGCCATGTACTTCATCAACCTGCTGTTCATGGTGGTGTTCGTCTACGTCTTCGCCGCCAAGAGCATCGCCGGCTAGCGCGACCTCACCCACCGTCTTCCCCACGGAGACATTCCGGAAATTGAGAACACCATGACCACCATCGCAGGCATCTTCCTTTTGCCCAACGGGACGTTCTTCATCGAGTTGATCGTCTCGCTGGTGCTGCTCTTCCTGATCTACAAGTACGTGCTGCCGCCCATCAACAAAGCGTTGACGGAGCGCCAAGAGAAGATCAGGGAGTCGTTGGAGGCCGCCGACAAGGCGCGCGCCGACGCAGAGGCTGCTGACGACGAACGCCGGAACGTGCTGGAAGAGGCGCGTCAACAGGCGCGCGAAATCGTCGCCACGGCCAATCGCACGGCCGAGCAGGTCCGCACGGACGCGCAGGCTCGAGGGCAGGGTGAGTACGAGCGCATCGTCGGCAACGCCGACGTCGAAATCGCCCTGGCCCGCCAGCGTGCGGTCGAGGAGGCGGCGTTGCGCATGGGTGAGATCGTCATGGAGGTGGTGGAGCGGGTCATCGGGCGTGAGGTGGACGCCGAGGCCCACCGCGACCTCATTGACGAAGCCGTGGCCGCGCTGCGGGCCGACACGGCCGGTGGCGCCGCCGCTGCCGGGACCGGGGTCCGGCAGTGAACCCAGCGCTTCAGGGGTACACGGCCGCCGTGGCCGAGGCGGCAGGCCCGGCCGCGCTCGGTGGCCTGGCGGCCGACCTTGAAGCGATTGAACAGCTCGTGCTGGCCAACGCCCAGCTACGCGCCGCGCTGACCGACACCGCCGTGCCCGGTCCAGCCCGCAGGGCGGTCGTGCTCGACCTGCTGGACGGGAAGGTCGTGCCGGCGGCGCGCCGACTGGCCGCCTTCGCCAGCATGGTGGTGTCCGCGCCCGAGGTCACCGCGGCACTCGGTTGGGTGAGCACCCGGGTCCGCCACCTCGACGAGGGACAGGACGACGAGCCGGGCCTGAGCCTGTTGCAGTCCCGCCAGCGCGTCGGGGGCTATGCCACCGCGGTGTACGAGGACATGACCACGGCTGAGCTGGAGTCGCTCGAGGACGACCTGTTCCGCTTCGCCCGGATCGTGGCCGCCACACCGGCCCTGCGCTCGGCCCTGTCCGATCGTGAACTGGACGTGGCGGCACGCCAGGGTCTGGTCACGCAATTGCTCGAGGGCAAGGTGCCACCCGCCAGCCTTGCGCTGGCTCGCTTCGCGGTGACGGGGGGCCGGGCCCGGGACATCGTGGGGACCCTGGACTTCCTGGTGGAGCTGACGGCGCGGGCCCGGGGCTGGCGGATCGCCCTCGTCCGGGCGGCGGCGCCGATCGAAGACGCCCAACGGACGGAGTTGGCCGACTCGCTCGGTACCCTGGCCGGTGGGCCGGTGGAGTTGCAGGTGGAGGTGGACGAGTCGCTGCTGAGCGGCGCGTTGATCCGCATCGGCGACCTGCAGGTCGACGCCACGGCACGGGGAAGGATCGACGCCCTACGCGAGTACTTCACTCCGACCGGCTGGGAGCCGGCCGGATTCGGCCGGGGGCACAGTTCGCAGGACCAGACAGAGGGAGCAGAGTGATGGCAGAGCTCACGATTGACGCCAGTGAGATCACCAAGGCGCTGGAGCGCCACGTCGAGGACTACACCCCGGCCGTGGGCACCGAGCAGATCGGGCGCATCGTCGAGGTCGGTGACGGCATCGCCCGGGTGTCCGGGCTGCCCGGTGCCGCGGTGAACGAGCTGCTCGAGTTCGAGGACGGGACCCTGGGCCTCGCGCTGAACCTCGACGAGGACACCATCGGTGCCGTCGTCCTCGGTGAGGTCGACCACCTCGAGGAGGAGCAGACGGTCAAGGCCACCGGGCGGATCCAGACCGTCCCGGTCGGCGACGCGCTGCTCGGACGCGTGGTCAACGCCCTCGGCGAGCCGCTCGACGGCAAGGGGCCGGTCAACACGACCGAGACACGCCGCATGGAGGTGCAGGCCCCCGGGATCGTCGGCCGCCAGCCGGTGAGCGAGCCCCTGCAGACGGGCATCAAGGCCATTGACGCCATGACGCCGATCGGCCGCGGGCAGCGCGAACTGATCATCGGCGACCGCAAGACCGGTAAGACCACCGTCGCCGTCGACACCATCATCAACCAGGCCGGCCAGGGCGTGAAGTGCATTTACGTCGCCATCGGGCAGAAGAACTCCTCCGTGGCGCAGACCGTGGCCACGCTGGAGGACCACCAGGCGCTCGAGTACACCGTCGTGGTGGTCGCCTCGGCCGGGGACCCCGCTCCCTACAAGTACCTGGCGCCCTACGCCGGCTGCGCCATGGGCCAGCACTGGATGGAAAACGGCGAGCACTCGCTCATCATCTACGACGACCTCTCCAAGCAGGCGGAGGCCTACCGGTCCGTCTCGCTGCTGCTTCGGCGCCCACCGGGACGCGAGGCTTACCCCGGCGACGTCTTCTACCTCCACTCGCGGCTGCTCGAGCGGGCCGCCAAGCTCTCCGACGCGCTCGGCGGCGGCTCGTTGACGGCGCTGCCGATCATCGAGACCAAGGCCGGCGACATTTCGGCCTACATCCCGACCAACGTCATCTCCATCACCGACGGACAGGTCTTCTTGGAGACGGACCTGTTCAACTCGGGGATCCGGCCGGCCATCAACGTCGGCAACTCGGTGAGCCGGGTGGGGAGCGCCGCCCAGGTCAAGGCGATGAAGCAGGTGTCGGGCACGCTCAAGCTCGACCTGGCGCAGTTCCGCGAGCTCGAGTCGTTCGCCACCTTCGGCTCCGAGCTCGACCGCGTGTCGCAGGCCCAGCTCGACCGCGGCTACCGGCTGACGGAGTTGCTCAAGCAGCCCCAGAACGCACCCGTGCCGGTGGAGGAGCAGGTGGTCGTCATTTACGCCGGGACCAAGGGGTGGACCGACACGGTCCCGGTGAGCGAGGTGCAACGGTTCGCCACGGAGGTCATTGAGTACTTCAGGGCGAACCACCCGGCCGTGCTCGAGACGATCCGCACCACGGGCGCCATGCCCGGCGGCGACGAGCTCGACAAGGGCCTGACCACGTTCCTCGAGGGATTCGATACCGGGAAAGTCGACTGACGCATGGCCGGAGGCCAAGAGCGCATTCTGCGGCGCCGTATTCGCAGCGTGCAGTCCACGAGGAAGATCACGAAGGCGATGGAGCTCATCGCCGCGTCGCGGATCGTGCGCGCCCAGAACCGGATCGCCGCGAACCGTCCCTTCCGCGAGGGCATGGAGCGCGTGCTGCGGCTAGCGGCGGCGGCCGACCCGATCGCCGCCAAGAAGCTGCTCGGCACGCCCGAATCACCCCAGCACGTCGGGATCCTGCTGATCGCCGGTGACCGCGGCCTGGCCGGGTCGTACAACTCGGGCGTCTTGCGCCTGACCGAGCGCACGGTAGCCGACTACCGGGCCGCCGGCACCGACGTGACGGTGTGGTCGGTGGGCAAGAAGGCACCGTCGTTCCTCCGCTATCGCGGCATTGAGGTGGCGGAGTCGTTCACCGGCGTGGCGGACCGCCCCGAGTTCGGCGACGCGCGCCGCATCGCCGCCATCGTGGCGGCACCCTTCGTCTCCGGCGACATCGACCTGGTGCAGATGATCTCGACCCGCTTCATTTCCGCCGGCACCCAGCGCGTCGAGCGCATGCAGATGCTGCCGCTGCCCCTGCCCGAGGAGGCCGGGGTGGTCTACGAGGAGGACGGGGCGCCCGAGGGCTACACCGAGTTCGAGCCGGAGCCCGCGAAGCTGCTGGAGAAGTTGGCGCCGCGGGCCCTGGAGGCCGAAATCTTCGCGGCGTTGCTCGAGGGTGCGGCAGGGTTCTTCACCGCGCAGCAACGCGCCATGGCGGCCGCCACGGAGAACGCGGACGAGCTCGTCCGCACCCTGACCCGCGTCATGAACCGCGCCCGTCAGGACGCCATCACCACCGAGATCATGGAGATCGTCGGCGGGGCCGAGGCGCTCCGCCAATCGAAGGGAGCTTGACCGCATGACCACCACCGCACAGACGGGCGACGCCACGGGACGGACGCTCGAGGAAGGGCGCGTCGTCGCCATCGCCGGGCCCGTGATCGACGTCGAGTTCCCGCCGCACGCCCTGCCCGAGATCAACTTCGAGGTCGAGTTCGACATCGAGCTCGACGGGTCCACGCACACCGTGGCGGCCGAGGTGGCCCAGCAGATCGGTGACGGGCGGGTCCGCTGCATCTGCATGCAGCAGACCGACGGGCTCGTGCGCGGCGCCGCGGTGCGCAACCTCGGCCGCGGCATTTCGGTGCCGGTCGGCAACGCCGTCCTGGGCCACGTCTTCAACGTGCTGGGCCAGCCGCTCGACACCGACCACATTGACGGGATCGAGGAGCGCTGGGAGATCCACCGCGCCGCGCCGGCGTTCGACCAGCTGGAGCCGAGGGCCCAGATGTTCGAGACGGGCATCAAGGTCATCGACCTGCTCGAGCCCTACGTACAGGGTGGGAAGATCGGCCTCTTCGGCGGTGCCGGCGTGGGCAAGACGGTGATCATCCAAGAGATGATCCATCGCGTCGCCCAGCAGCACGGTGGCGTCTCGGTCTTCGCCGGCGTCGGTGAGCGGACCCGCGAGGGCACCGACATGTGGCTCGAAATGCAAGAGTCCGGGGTCATCGACAAGGCCGCGCTGGTCTACGGCCAGATGGACGAGCCGCCCGGCGTGCGCCTCCGCGTCGCCCTGGCCGCGCTGACCATGGCCGAGTACTTCCGTGACGTGCAGAACCAGGACGTGCTGCTGTTCGTGGACAACATCTTCCGCTTCGTCCAGGCCGGCTCCGAGGTCTCCACCCTGCTGGGCCGGATGCCCTCGGCCGTGGGCTACCAGCCCACCCTGGCCGACGAGATGGGCGAGCTGCAGGAGCGGATCACCTCGACGAAGGGGAAGTCGATCACCTCGCTCCAGGCCGTCTACGTTCCCGCAGACGACTACACGGACCCGGCGCCGTTCACGACGTTCACCCACCTCGATGCCACGACGGAGCTGTCACGGCAGATCGCGGCGCTGGGCATCTACCCGGCCGTCGACCCGCTGGCCTCGACGTCGAACATCCTGGCGCCCGAGATCGTGGGGGACCGTCACTACGCCGTCGCCCGCCGCGTGCAGGAGATCCTGCAGCGCTACAAGGAGCTGCAGGACATCATCGCGATCCTCGGGATGGACGAGCTGTCCGAGGAGGACCGCGTGACGGTGAGCCGGGCCCGCAAGGTCCAGCGCTTCCTGTCCCAGCCGTTCTTCGTGGCCGAGGTGTTCACCGGCGTGCCGGGCATCTTCGTGCCCATCGACGAGACCGTCGAGTCCTTCGAGGCGCTGGCCAACGGCGACCTGGACAACGTGCCCGAGCAGGCGTTCCTCAACGTCGGCGGCGTGGAGTCCGTGCTCGAGAAGGCACGCACGCTCGAGGCCGAGGCGGGCTAGTGGCCGACGGCGTCTTCGGCGTGGAGATTGTCACGCCCGAACAGTCCCTCTTCGCCGGTGGTGCGACCTCGATCGTGCTCGCCACCTCGGAGGGGGCCCTCACGGTCCTCGACGGCCATACGCCCCTGGTGGGCGATGTCGTGCACTGCGAGGTGAAGGTCGAGCAGGCCGAAGGGACGCTCGTCCGGCTGGCGGTGCACGGCGGGTTCCTCCAGGTCGACACCAGCCCGGGCGCGGCCGAGGGCCTGGCCGAGGGCGACGGCCCGCTCCCCGGGCTGTCCACCCGGGTGACGGTGCTGGCCGGCGTGGCGGAGCTGGCCTCGGAGATCGACGTGCCCCGGGCGGAGGAGGCGCGCGAGCGCGCCGCCCTGCGGGTCAGCGAGCTGGGTGGCGGGCGCGGCCAGGCCGCGGAGGACGTCGACGAGGACCTGGAGCTGGCCGATGCCGAAGGTGCGCTGGCCCGGGCCGAATTGCGGATTGCCGTGGCCGCCGACGAGGCCGCCGCCTAGAGCTTCGGGCGGCTGGACCGGCTCGCCGCCGGCCGGGATCAGTCGAACGAGATGGAGCTGAACTCCGCCAGCTTGCCCAAGGCGTGGCTGGCGTCGATTTTGCGCAGCGTCCCGGACTTGGAGCGCATGACCAGCGACTGCGTCGTGGCGCCGAAGTCGTGGTACTGCACTCCCTGCAGGAGCTCGCCGTCGGTGATGCCGGTGGCGGCGAAGAAGCAGTTGTTCCCCTGCACGAGATCGTCGGTCGTGAGCACGGAGTCGAGCGCGTACCCGGCCTCGTCGGCAGCGGCGCGCTCCTGCTCGTTGCGCGGGTAGAGCCTCCCCTGAATTTCGGCGCCCATGCACTTGAGGGCGGCGGCGGCCAGGACGCCCTCGGGCGTGCCGCCGATGCCGAAGAGGATGTCGGTGCCCGCGCCCGGCCACCCGGTGGCGATGGCACCGGCCACGTCGCCGTCGGAGATGAGGCGGATGCGCGCCCCGGTGGAGCGCACCTCGGTGACCAGGGCGTCGTGGCGCGGCCTGTCCAGAATGACCGCGGTCAGGTCGCGGACGGGGCGTCCGAGGGCCTCGGAGAGGGCATGCAGGTTCTCGGTCGGCGTGCGCCGGATGTCACAGGCGCCCTTGGCGCGCGGCCCGACTGCGAGCTTTTCCATGTAGACGCACGGTCCGGGGTCGAACATGGCACCGCGTTCGGCCACGGCGATGACCGCCAGCGCGCCGCCACGGCCCTGGGCGGTGAGCGTGGTCCCGTCGATGGGGTCAACGGCGATGTCGGTCAGGGGGGGAGTGCCGTCGCCGATCTTCTCCCCGTTGAACAGCATCGGTGCGTTGTCCTTCTCGCCCTCGCCGATGACCACGATCCCGTCCATCGGCACGCTGGAGAGGACGGTCCGCATCGCCTCGACGGCTGCACCATCGGCACCGAGCTTGTCTCCCCGGCCCATCCACCGGCTGGCCGCCAGCGCAGCGGCCTCGGTCACGCGCACGAGGTCCATGGCGAGGTTCCGGTCGGGGGCTTGGCGCGACGTCACCACGGGCCCTGACCATAGTTGGTCGCGGATCACCGCTGGCCGGGCGGCCCCTCCTCCAGCCGCGATACTTGGGTTCGTGGATGAGATCGTGGTCCGGCCCAATGGCCCGCTCCGGGGCACCGTCAGTGCAGGTGGTGCGAAGAATTCGGCGCTCAAGCTGATGGCTGCCTGCCTCCTTGCCGAGGGCTGCAGCGTGCTCTCCAACGTTCCTCGCATCTCCGACGTGGACACCATGTCGGAGGTGCTGCGGGGCATAGGGGCGCGGGTGGAGCGTCGGGACAACGGGGATGTGAGCGTGACCACGCCGCCGGACAGCGAGCTCGTGCCCTCGGGCCCCTACGAGCTGTTCGAGCGGATGCGGGCCTCGGTCGTCGTTCTCGGGCTCCTCCTGGCCCGTTGCGGCTCGGTGCGGGTGCCCCTGCCCGGCGGGGACGACTTCGGGGACCGGCCGATCAACTTCCACCTCACCGGCCTCACCGCCATGGGCGCCCGCTTCGAGTCGTCCCACGGCGAGGTGCGGGGGACGGTACCGGGGGGCCGGCTGGTCGGCACCCGGGTCGTGCTGGAGTACCCCAGTCACACGGCGACGGACAACCTGCTCATGGCGGCGGTCCTGGCCAAGGGCACCACGGTGATAGAGAACGCGGCGAAGGAGCCCGAGGTGGCCGACCTGGCCTCCATGCTGCGTGACATGGGGGCGGTGGTGCGCGGCGCGGGGACCTCGCGCATTGAGATCGAGGGCGTGGAGTCCCTCCGGCCCGCCCGGCACGCGGTCGTTCCCGACCGGGTGGTCGCCGCCACGTACCTGGCGGCGGTGGGGATGGCGGGCGGCGAGGTCACCATCGCGGACGCCCGGCCCGAGCACATGGAGATGCTCCTGCGCAAGGTCAACCAAATGGGCGTGGCAACGGACATGGGCCCGAACGGCCTGCGGGCCGGCGCGCAGGAGCGGCTGCTGGCGGCCGACGTGGCGACGCTCCCGTACCCCGGTGTCGCGACCGACTACAGCCCGTTGCTGGTGGCGATGCTGACGGTGTCCGACGGTGTCGGGATCCTCACCGAGAACCTGTTCTCCGGGCGCTTCCGCTACGTGGAGGAACTGCGGCGGATGGGCGCGGACATCCGGACCGAGGGCCACCACGCCGTCGTGCGCGGCGCCCCCCGCCTTTCGGGCGCCCCCGTGCGCGCTCCCGACATCCGGGCCGGCGTGGCGCTCGTGTTGGCCGGCCTCGTGGCCGAAGGAGAGACGGTCGTGAGCGGCGCCCACCACATCGGCCGGGGCTACGAGGACCTGGCCGGCGCGCTGTGCTCCCTCGGCGCCAAGGTGACACGCCGGTGAGCCCGCTCCCGACCGAACCGGACGCCTTGCTGAAACGGGCCAGGGCGGACGACCGCGTCGCGCTGGCCCGCCTGCTGTCGTACGTCGAGCGGGGCGGCGCGACGGCCAGGGCGGTGGCGCACCTCGCCTACCGGTCCGGCGTCCCCTACACCGTCGGGCTCACCGGGGCGCCGGGCGCCGGGAAGTCCACCTTGACCGATTCGCTCATCAGTGAGGTGCGGGGCGGCTGGCCCGACGCCGAGGCCGTCGCGCAGGTGGCGGTGCTCGCCGTGGACCCGACGTCGCCCTTCAGCGGTGGCGCCATCCTGGGTGATCGCGTGCGCATGAGCCAGCACGCACTCGATCCGACGGTCTTCATCCGGTCGATGGCGACGCGCGGGCACCTCGGCGGGCTCTCCCTTGCCGTGCCCGACGCCATCCGGCTGCTCGGCGCGGCCGGCCTGCGCGTGGTCATCGTCGAGACGGTCGGGGTCGGGCAGATGGAGGTCGACATCGCGTCCGCGGCCGACACCACCGTGGTGGTGGTGACGCCCGGCTGGGGCGACTCCATGCAGGCGAGCAAGGCCGGGCTCCTGGAGGTCGCCGACGTCTTCGTGATCAACAAGGCGGACCGGCCCGGCGTGCGGGAGGCCCGACGCGACCTCGAGCAGATGCTCGACCTGGCCCGGCCGGGCGCGTGGCGTCCCGACATCGTCGAGACGACGGCGACGGCCCGCGAGGGCGTGGACGAGCTCTGGCGCGCCGTGGCGCTGCACCGCGAGCACCTGGTGCGCTCCGGCCAGCTCGCGGTCCGCCGCACCGAACGCGTGGCGCAGGAGTTGCGCCGGGTGCTTCTGGCGCGCACCGAGGTCAAGGTGGACGAGCTGACCGCCGGGGAGGAGTTCACCACGGCAGTGAAGGCCCTGGCGGCCGACGAGCTCGACCCCTACGAGGCCGCCGACGGCCTTCTGGCCGGATGAGCCGTCCGTGGCCGGTTCCAGTACGGTGCGGCGATGGGTGAGACCTTCGTCACCGTGGAACGACGCCCCGACGGCGTCGCGCTGATCCGGTTGGATCGGCCCAAGGCCAACGCCCTCTCCGCTGCCGTCCTGGCCCAGCTGCACGCCGCGGCGACCATGCTCCATGACGACCCGCCCGGTGCTGTCGTGCTCTGGGGCGGACGACGGATCTTCGCAGCCGGAGCCGATATCGTCGAGCTCGGCGACAGTGGCGCCGGGGCCGTGGGCGCGAGCTTCACCGAGGCATTGGGCGCGCTCTCCTCAGTGCCCCGGGCCTCCATCGCCGCGGTGAACGGCTACGCCCTCGGCGGCGGTCTCGAGCTGGCGCTGGCCTGCGACTTCCGCGTCTGCGCGGAGGATTCCCGCCTCGGACTCCCCGAGGTCCTCCTCGGTGTGATTCCCGGCGGCGGTGGCACGCAGCGCCTGCCGCGGCTGATCGGGTCGTCCCGGGCCAAGGAGCTGATCTTCACCGGGCGCCAGGTGCAGGCCGAGGAGGCACTGTCGATCGGGCTGGTCAACCGGGTCGTCGCGCCCGACGACGTCCTGGAGGCGGCACTGACCTGGGCGGCTGAGTTGGCGGCCGGCGCGGTGGTGGCGCAGAGCCTGGCCAAGGCGGCGGTCGACGGGGGCCTGGAAACAACCCTGGCCCAGGGTCTGGCCGTGGAGCAGAAGGCGTTCGTCGCTGTGGCCGGGACGGAGGATGCGGCACGTGGTCTCGCATCGTTCCGCGAGAACGGTCCGGGCAAGGCGACCTTCGTCGGGCGGTGATGCGATGAGTTCACCACCCATTCCCGTCAGCGGCAACGAGGGCGCCTTCGACCCTTCGGTGCGCTGGTTCCAACACGCCGTCTTCTACGAGGTGCTCATCCGGGGCTATCACGACGCCAACAACGACGGCACCGGCGATCTCCGCGGGCTGCGCGAGAAGCTCGACTACATGGAATGGCTCGGGATCGACTGCATCTGGATGCTGCCGTTCTATCCCTCGCCCTTCCGCGACGGCGGTTATGACATTAGCGACTTCTTCAACGTGCACCCCGACTACGGAAGCATCGGTGACCTGGTGGCGTTCCTGGAGGACGCGCACCGTCGGGGTATCAGGGTGATCGCCGACCTCGTCATGAACCACACGAGTGACGAGCACCCCTGGTTCAGGGAGTCGCGCTCCTCGAGGGACAACGCCAAAGCCGATTGGTATGTGTGGAACGACGACGACCAGAAATGGCCGGACGCCCGGGTGGTGTTCACCGATGTCGAGCGATCCAACTGGACGTGGGACGACACGCGCCAGCAGTACTACTGGCACCGCTTCTACCACCATCAGCCCGACCTGAACTACGACAACCCCGAAGTCGCCGACACCATGATCGACCTGGTCCGCTTCTGGCTCGATCTCGGGTTCGACGGGTTCCGGCTCGACGCCGTGCCCTACCTGTACCAGCGCGACGGGACGTCGGGGGAGCATCTGCCCGAGACGCACGCGTTCATCCGGCGGATCCGCAAGCAGATTGACGCCGACTACCCGGGCCGCATCCTGCTGGCCGAGGCCAACGGCTGGCCCAGCGACGTCGCTGACTACTTCGGCGACGGTGACGAGTGCCACCTCTGCTTCCACTTCCCCCTCATGCCGCGCCTCTTCATGGCCGTCCGGCGGGAGCAGCGCTACCCGATCACCGAGATTCTGGCGCAGACGCCGGTCATCGACGACGCCTGCCAATGGGCCATCTTCCTGCGCAACCACGATGAGCTGACGCTGGAGCAGGTGAGCGACGAGGAGAGGGACTACCTCATCGCGGAGTACGCCAAGGACCCGAGGATGAAGCGCCACATGGGGATCGGGCGCCGCCTGGCGCCGCTGCTCGACAACGACCGGCGCACGGCCGAGTTGCTGTATGCCCTGATCCTGTCGCTGCCCGGCAGTCCCGTGATCTACTACGGCGACGAGCTCCTCATGGGTGACAACATCTACCTCGGTGACCGGGACTCCGTGCGCACGCCCATGCAGTGGTCGCCCGACCGCAACGGCGGCTTCTCCAAGGCGGACTTCGCCCAGCTCTACCTCCCGCCGCTCATGGACCCCGTCTACGGCTTCAGCGCGCTCAACGTCGAGGCGCAGCTGCGCAACCAGGGGTCGTTCCTGCACTGGCTGCGCCGCATGCTGACCGAACGGCGGGCGCTGCCGGTGATGGGTGTCGGTGCCATGGAGGTGCTGCCGTGCGCCAACCCGTCCGTCCTGGCGTACATGCGATCGGGCGAGGTGGCCGACATCCTGACCGGCGCGACCTCCACGGGCCCCTCGGTGAGCCCGGCCGTCGGCGGCGCGCTCGATTGGGGACACACCACCGTGCTGGCGCGCACGGTCCCGGCCGGGAACGAGAGCGAGGACGACGAGGCGGTGCACCGGCACCAGGCCGTGCTCTGCGTGCACAACCTGAGCCGCTTCGCCCAACCCGCGGAGCTGGCGCTCTCGAAGTGGGCGGGCTCGACGCCCTATGAGGTGCTGGGGCGGGTGCCGTTCCCGGTCATCACCGAGGAGCCCTACGCCATTACCCTGCCGCCCTACGGGTTCCTGTGGTTCGACCTGGTACAGGAGGAGCGGCCCGAATGACGGCCGAGCGCGACCAGGCCCTGTGCAGGCTGGCCGAAGCGTGGCTCGGGTTGCACGGGGTCGCCTCGGAGGGCGAGGTCGTCATTGCGCGCGACGAGGTGCTCCTGGCCGGCCGGCCGGGCCTGCTCGACATCGTTGCCCGCGTCGGTGACCGGCGTGCCCACATGGTGGTGGGCTTGCGGGGCGTGGCCGACGAGCCCCACTTCCTCCGCTCCGGCGAGGAGTCGGCGCTGGGCCTGCTCGACGACGAGGACGGACTCGCCGTCTGCAGTGACGCGCTGCGCGACGCGGAACATGCCGGGTTGCTGCTGGCCACGGTGCGCGGCGTCGAAGAGCGTCCCGGTCCGGTCGCGGTCCTGCGTGACGACGAGGATGCCACGGTGCTCGATTGCGGCGACCGGGGCGACCTCCTCGTCTTCCCGTGGCTCGCCGAGGCGTCGCGACCGGACGTGGACCTCATGGTTGCCCTTGACGAATCCGGCTTCAACCACGTCGCCGCTCCACTGGTGCGATGGGTATGGGAGGGCACCGACCTCGGGGTGGTGCAAGAGCCGCTGGCCGATCGTTCGTCGGGGTGGGCGTTGGCCCTGACCTCGCTCCGCGACTTCTACGCTTCCAGCGGCTCGCCCGAGAGCGCCGGCGGCGACTTCGGTGCCGAGGCCAGGGCTCTCGGGACCATGACCGCCCGCATGCACCTGGCCCTCGACGGCGCGTTCCACCGGGAGCACGAGCCCGTCGTCGAGTGGGTCGACCAGGCCGAGGCGACGATCGCCGCATCCGATGCGTCGTTGCTGGAGGCGCCGGGCGTCACCGACCTCGTGAAATGGCTCCGCGAGTCCGAGGCGCGACTCCCGGTCATCCGCACCCATGGGGACTTCCACCTCGGCCGCACGGCTCGGACGGACCAGGGATGGGTGGTCAGCGACTGCGCGCCGGGCGGCATCGTGGCCCCGGGGTCGACGGTGCGCCTCCGGACGCCCCTGGGGGACGTGGCGGACCTGTTGTGGTCGATGCACCGCGCCAGCACGGCCGCGGCGGCCGAGCGTGACGCTGCCGGCAGGCTCGGGCTCGCGGCCCTCGGCCACGCCTGGGAGATGCGCAACCGTCGGGCCTTCGTGACGGGCTATCTGGGCACGGCGGGTATCAGCGGCCTGGTCGGGCCCGACCGGGACCTGGTGCGCCGGCTCTTGTCGTTCCTCGAGCTGGCCCGCTCGGTGCGGGCGCTCTCGAACTAAATAGCCAAGGCCGAGACCCGCAGGGTCTCGGCCGCCTCCTCGGGCGAGATGACGTTGATGGCCACGCCGGTGCCGAGCTCGAAGCCGGCGGTCGTGGTCGCCTTGGGCCAGATGTGGGCGTGCCAGTGGTACGGCTCGCCCACCCGGTAGGGGGCCGAGTGAAAGACGATGTTGTAGGCGATGTCTCCGACTGACTCCGCGAGGTGCTGCAGCGACCGCCGGATGGCCTCGCCGACGGCAACGAGGTCCTCAGTCGGGCTCCGATGGAGATGCGGGTTGTGTTCGCGGGGCATGACGAGCATTTCGTAGGGGACGGCACTCCAGAACGGGCAGACGACGACGACTCGGTCATTGGCGTAGATCACCCGTTCGGTCGAGTCCTCTTCTGCTTCGATCGTCGTGCACAGGAGGCACGAACCGACGAACCGCGCGAAGCGCGCCTGCTCCTCGGCGAGCTCCCGCGGAATGAACGACATGCCGAGCAACTGACCGTGCGGGTGCTCGAGGGAGGCGCCCGCCTCCCGGCCGGAATTCACAATGGCCTGGGTGTAGCGGAGGTTGGGCTGCGAGGCGTGCTCCTCGAGGCGGTCGCGCAGGGCCGCCATCACGAGCTCGACCTGCTCCTGGCTGAGTTGTCCGAGAGTTGCGTCGTGCTCGGGTGAGAAGATGAGGATCTCGTGGATGCCGCCGGCGGAGGCCTGCGTGAAGACCGGGCCCCGGTTGGCCACGACGAACGGCTCGTCGCCCTCGAAGGCGGGGTAGAGGTTGGGCACCACCCGGACCAGCCAGCGGCCGGTGGGTCCGTAGGTCTCCAGGGCAGGCGGCGTGTCCTCTTCGTTGCCGGGGCAGAACGGGCACGGTCGTTGGAGCGTCTCGGACGTCTCGGGGGTGCGAGTCACGAACGAGTAGGGCCGCTCGGAGCGGCCAGGGCTCACCACAACCCAACGACCCGACAACGGGTCGAGGCGCAACTGATTCATCGGTCCACTCTCTTGGGCGCCACCCTGCCCGCCGACATCGAAAATAACCTCATCGTCTTGCCTCCACCTCTACGGTACAGGCTCCGCTCCCCGCGAAACCGCCATCATCGCGGAACGTTCACCCCGGACTCACAGACATAGGAGAACATGTCGGGCATGCATCACCAGCCGGACGGGCCGGCCTTCGACATCGTGCTCCTGCTCCATGTCGCCTGTGTGGTGGTGGGACTGGTGACGACGGCGACCGCCGCCGCCACGGCCACGAGGTTCCGCCGGCTGCTGGGGTCGCCGCTGCCGTTGCCCCAGCCCCTGCGGCGCTACTTCCGGCCCGGGGTGAACTGGGCCGGACGCACCGTCTACGGCATCCCGGTCTTCGGATTCGCCCTCGTCGCCATGAGCCAGGGCGCCTATGCGCTCGGAGACGGGTGGGTGCTGGGCGGTCTGGCCATCTTCGCTGCGCTCGTGCTGGTGGGGGAGGGGGTGCTGTGGCCGGCCGAGCAACGACTGCAGGTCGCCCTGGCGGGGGACGGCGCCGGAGCCCCGGAGCCCCTGCACCGCGACGCGACCACCATGGCGCGGGCGGCCGTCGTGGCGCTGGTGCTGCTGGTGGCCGGGACCGTGCTCATGCTGGCGCAACCGTGAGAGCGGGTGACGGCTACCCGGCCTCTGGCGGCGCGGTCAGCCTGTGCGCGGTCACCGGCCCGGGCAGTTTCCGCCCTTTTCACCGACGGGCGGCGGCTCGCTGTTCCCGCCCCCGTTGCTGCCGCCGCCCGAAGACCCGCCACCACCCCCACCGCCACTACCGCCGCTGCAGGCGATTTTGACGGTGCTCGACGTGCTGGCCGACTGGTAGTAGCCGTTGCCGGGGTAGCTCACGGTGACCGAGACCGATCCGGTCACCTGGTCGACGGCGGGAATGCTGCACGAGGCGACGCCGGACGAACTCGTCGTCGCGGTGCAGCTCTGTGCCGTCTTGCCGGTGCCCAGGGTCATGACCACGCTCTGGCCGCTCAGGGGCGTGCCGTTGCTCGTCAAGGTCGACGACAGGGTCGCGGGGGAGGCGTTGGTGGCGGTGGTGGCGCCGGTGTAGGTCACGCTGGTGACGGCCGGAGTGACCACGAAGTTGTTGTGCCCCGTGCTGGGGAGCAGTTGGGTCGGTGTTCCCGTGTTGCCGGCGAAGGAGCCGGTAACCGGGTAGGTGCCCGACGACTCGGTGGGCGTGACGGAGCACGAGGCCTTCCCGGTCGAGCCTGTCGTGGCCGTGCAGGACTGGGTCCCGTTGAGCGTCAGCGTGACAGACTGCCCGCTGATCCCCTGACCTGTGACCTGGTTGGTCAGGGTCCCGGTGACCGTGGCCGGCGTACCGGTGGTCCCCGTGACGGCGCTCACCGACAGGGACGTCGGCGTGTTCACCGTGACCGAAGCAGACGTGCCCGAGGTCGAGTAGTAGCTGTTGCCCGCGTAACTGACGGTGATCGGCAGCGGGCTGGCACTCTGGTTGAACGTGCAGATGCTGCAGCTCACTTTGCCGGCGGAGTTGGTGGTCCCGCTGCACTTCTGGGCCGAGTTCCCCCCGCCGACGGTGAAGGTCACCGTCTGACCGGCCACGGGGGCCCCGTTGCTCGTCAACGTGGCCGAGAGAACGGGGGAGTTCCCGCTCGTGATGGAGATGCTCCCCGTGTAGGTCACCGTCGTCGGCGCCTTGGTCACCACGAAGGTGCCTGAACCGGTGCTCGGCAACAGTGTCGGCACCGTCGTCGTGTCACCGCCGAACGATCCGCTCAAGGTGTAGGTCCCCCCCGGTTCCGACGGCGTGATGGTGCACGTCGCCACCCCGGATGCGTT
>Ga0302325_10015683_pt1 | contig 16105 bp, 13 predicted proteins | sample Palsa_T0_2_FD_201948 | JGI IMG/M metagenome (GOLD analysis project Ga0302325, IMG submission 201948) | Peat permafrost microbial communities from Stordalen Mire near Abisko, Sweden - Palsa_T0_2 | ecosystem: Environmental > Terrestrial > Soil > Palsa > Peat permafrost | place: Sweden: Abisko... | reverse complement strand
CGGCTACGGGCGATGCCGGTCGTCATGCTGCAGGCGCCGGATGATGCAATGCTGCGCGCGGTTATCGTCAAGCTCGCCGCTGACCGCCAGCTTGGCTTCGACGAGAGTGTTGTGCGTTATCTGTCGACCCGCATTGAGCGGTCGTTCGCCGCGGCCTGCGCAGCGGTTATCGCTCTCGACAATGAAGCCTTGCGGCAAGGGCGTCCGCCATCGCGAGCGCTTGCCGCTGAAATGTTCCGCGATTCCGCCTGATCCGCCGCGGAACGGCCAGCTTCCGCCTTCACCGTAAGCGTCACTAATTAGGGTTGAGGTTCCGGCTCAGCCTTGACGTGGCAGGCCCCCGCCGCCTTATCTCAGGGCAGGGATGTCATCGAACTTTAATCAAGGGTGGCAATCTTGGCGCTAGAGGAGCACCAAACTATCATGGCTAGCCGTGGCCAAGCCACTGTCGTTCCTTTGGAATCTGGCGCCGGGCGGCGGTCGGAAACGGCCTCGGCAGTGTCCGATCTGGTGGCCAGTTCTGACCGTTTCGTCAACCGGGAGCTGTCCTGGCTGAACTTCAACCGTCGCGTGCTCGAAGAATCGGCCAATCGTGGCCATCCGTTGCTTGAGCGGCTGAAGTTCCTGTCGATCTCGGCCAATAACCTCGACGAATTCTTCATGGTGCGCGTCGCCGGGCTCGGCGCCCAGGTGCGCGCCGGCATTACCGAAAAAAGCCCGGAAGGGCTGACGCCGGCCGAGCAACTGGCCCGCATTGCCGAAGCTGTCGTGCTGCTGGTCGAAGACCAGCAGGCGCAGTGGCGCGAGTTGCGCGAGGCGCTCGCTCAGGCGGGTATTGTTCTGGTCGACGGTCCCGATGTCACAAAGGCGGAAAAGGCCTGGCTTGAGGATTATTTCCTCGCTCACATCTTCCCGTTGCTGACGCCGCTCGCCGTCGATCCGGCGCACCCGTTTCCGTTCATTCCCAATCTCGGCTTCTCGATCGCATTGCAGCTTGCCCGCGCCAAGGACGGCAAGGCGATGAATGCGCTTATCCGCATGCCGAACCGCATCGACCGCTTCGTGCGGCTGCCGCAAAGCGGCGAGGGTGGTCAGGTGCGCCTGATCTCGCTGGAGGGCGCGACCAGCCTTTTTATCGGCAAGCTGTTTCCCGGCTACGTACTGAAAGGTGTCGGGGCATTCCGTGTGATCCGCGATTCCGAGGTGGAAATCCTCGAAGAGGCTGAAGACCTGGTGCGTGTGTTCGAGACCGCGCTCAAACGCCGCCGCCGCGGCATCGTCATCAGGCTCGATATCGAAGCGATGATGCCGCCCGAGCTGCAACGTTTCGTGCTGCGTGCGCTCAGCGCGACCGACGAGAACGTGTTCAAGGTCGACGGTGTGCTGGCGCTCAACGAAATGAGCCAGCTCGCAAATCTCAATCGGCCCGATCTCGAATTCGTGCCGTACGCGCCGCGCTATCCCGAGCGTGTTCGTGATCATAGCGGCGATTGCTTCGCTGCGATCCGGCAGAAGGATTTTGTCGTTCATCACCCTTATGAATCGTTCGACGTGGTGGTGGACTTCCTGCAGCAGGCGGCGCGCGACCCAGATGTGGTCGCGATCAAGCAGACGCTCTATCGCACGTCTGCCGATTCCCCGATCGTCAGGGAACTTGCGGAAGCCGCCGAAGCCGGCAAGTCGGTGACCGCGGTCGTCGAGTTGAAAGCGCGCTTTGACGAAGAAGCCAATATCCGCTGGGCGCGCGACCTCGAACGCGCCGGCGTGCAGGTCGTCTATGGCTTCATCGAGCTGAAAACCCACGCCAAGTTGTCGCTCGTTGTCCGCCGCGAAGACAGCGAGCTTGTGTCTTATGTTCATGTCGGCACCGGCAACTATCACCCGGTGACCGCGAGGGTCTACACCGATCTGTCGTTCTTCACCCGCGATCCGCAGATCGCGCAGGATGTTTCGCGCATCTTCAATTTTGTTACCGGCTATGCCGAACCGGCCGGGCTTGAGCGTATGGCGGTCTCGCCGGTTTCGCTGCGCGAGCGCATCCAGGCACACATCGAGGAAGAGACCGCTAACGCCAAAGCCGGCCGCCCGTCGGGAATCTGGATGAAGATGAATGCGCTGGTCGATCCCGACATCATCGACGCGCTTTATAAAGCCTCCGCCGCCGGCGTACCGATCGAGCTGGTGGTGCGCGGCATCTGCTGCCTTCGCCCGGGCGTTCCCGGCCTGTCGGAAAACATTCGCGTCAAATCGATCATCGGGCGTTTCCTCGAACACGGCCGCATCTATTGCTTCGGCTCCGGTCATACGCTGCCGCACGCAAAGGCCGCGGTCTATATCTCGTCGGCTGACATGATGCCGCGTAACCTTGACCGTCGTGTCGAGGCGTTGTGCCCGATCCTCAATCCCACGGTGCACGAGCAGGTGCTCGATCAGATCATGGTCGCAAATCTGAAGGACAACGAGCAGAGCTGGCAGCTTCTCGCCGATGGTTCGTCGCGCCGCATCAAACCTGCGGCCGGCGAAGAAGAGTTCAACGCTCATACCTATTTCATGACCAATCCGAGCCTTTCTGGGCGCGGAAAATCACAAAAAGAATCCATTCCCCGCCTGCGGCATCGGCCGGAGCGGATGTGATTTCCAGAGCGAATCGTGGTTACGGTGGGTGCAACATTCCGTGCCGCGCCGCCGCGGTAGAAATTCAATAATCGTTTCGGATGAAGCACGCCCCACTCGACGCACAAGGACGGCTCGATCACGGTCCGCCGATTGCCGTTATCGACATCGGCTCGAATTCCGTGCGCCTCGTCGTGTATGAGGGCCTGGTCCGCAGTCCGACCGAACTTTTTAACGAGAAAGCGCTGTGCGGACTTGGCCGCGAGGTGCAGTCCACCGGGCTACTTGCAGCCGACGCCGTCGAGCATGCGTTGGCAACGCTCAAACGTTTCCGCGCGCTCTGCGACCGGATGGGCGTGCAGAAAGTGTTTGCGATCGCGACAGCCGCTTGCCGCGACGCCAAAAACGGCCGGGCTTTCATTCGCTTTGCCGAGCGTATCCTTAAGACGGAAATTGAAGTTTTGTCCGGCTCGCGTGAAGCGGAGCTGACGGCGCTTGGCGTCATTTCCGGCGTGCACCGCGCCGACGGTGTTGTCGGCGATCTTGGCGGCGGCTCACTCGAACTTGTCGACGTTCGCGGCACTCGGGCGCGCAATGGCCTGACCCGGCCGCTGGGCGGTCTTGCGCTCGCCGACATTTCCGCGAAATCGCTGAAGAAGGCGGAAAAGTACGTCAAGAAATCCCTGACCGGCCTTGCCATGCTCAAGGGCTGTGAGGGTCGGACCTTCTACGCGGTCGGCGGCACCTGGCGTTCGCTGGCGCGCCTGCACATGTGGCAGACGGGCTATCCTTTGCACGTCATGCACGGTTACTCGATCTCGGCCGAGGAAGCGTTGGAATTCGCCCGGCTGGTCCATCGGGTCGATGTCGATACGCTCTCGAATATCGACGTGGTCAACAATGCGCGGCGTCCGCTGTTGCCGTACTCGGCGCTGGTGCTCGAATACATTCTGCGCATCGGCAAGCCGCGGCAGGTCGTGTTCTCCGCACTCGGCGTGCGCGAAGGCCTGCTCTATTCACTGCTCAAGCACAAGGATCAGGAGAAGGATGCGTTGATCGAGGCAGCGCGTCATCTCAACCAGTTGCGCTCGCGCTCGCCGCAGCACGGTGAGGAGTTGCTCCCCTGGACCGACAAATTATTGGCCTCGTCGGGACTGGAAGAGACCATCGAGGAACGCCGCCTGCGGCATGCCGCATGTCTGCTCGCTGATATCGGATGGCGCGCCCATCCCGATTACCGGGGCGAGCAATCGCTCAATATCATCGCCCACGGCGGCTTCAGCGGCATCGATCATCCTGGCCGCGCTTATCTCGCGCTCGCGGTGTTCTTCCGCCACGTCGGCCTTGTGATGGACGACGAATTGTCGCCGCGACTGCGCGAACTGGTCTCGACCCGAATGCTCGATCGCGCCCGCGTCCTCGGCGCGGCGCTGCGGCTTGCCTATGTGGTGTCGGCGGCGATGCCAAACGTGTTGCCTAAAACCACACTCGCCGTCGAGCGCCACCGGCTCGCTTTGCATCTGCCGGGCGCCTTTGCGTCGCTTGCCGGTGAGCGCGTGCTTAGCCGATTGCGCGCACTGGCGCGCCTGATCGGGCGTGAACCGGTGATGCTGGTCGGCTAGGATTGTCCTGCCGCGAGGCATTGCGGCAGGGAGAGTGCCATGCAGACACCCGGACTGATCGTCGCCCCGCTCACGCCGTTTACCGCCGACCTGCAGGTCGATGATGCGGCCCTGAAGCGGCAGATCGATTACATCGTCGACGATTGCCGGGCGACGATGGTGGTGGCGGCCGGGGTCGAAACCCAGGAATATACCTATCTCAGTTTCGAGCAGCGCAAGGCGCTGATCCATCGCACCATCGAGTTTGTCGGCGGCCGCGTGCCGGTCATGGTTGGCATTTCGCATCCGTCGTTCAAGACGGCGATTGAGCTTGCACATGACGCCGAGCGGCACGGCGCCGCCGCGGTTCAGTTGCTGGCGCCATTGCGCCCGTTCGCCGGCCCGCCGACGCAGGCCGATCTCCTGGCGTACTTTGAAGCGATCGGGCGCGAGACCGGCCTTCCGATCACGCTCTATCTCAATCCCGGCCCGGGCGCCGATGTGTCGATCCCCGACACCATCGCGCTGGCCAAGCTGCCGAAAGTTCAACTCATCAAGGAGAGTTCGCGCGACCTCGCGCGTGTGTCCCGGCTGATCGTCGAAATCGATCGCGCCGGTCACGCCCGCTACTTCACCACCATGCAGATGCTGCTCGCCACGCTGCAATTGGGCGGTTCCGGCGCGACAATGCCGCCGCCGGGCTCGGAGATAGCGCGGCACGTGATCGATGCCTTCGTGGCCAAGGATTACGAACGCGCGGCCGAGATCCAGCTGCAGTTCGCTTTGTTTCCGTCGAAGTGGATGCATCGCGGCCTCGGCCCGGCGATGAAGGCGGCGATGAACCTGATCGGCATTCCGAGCGGCGATCCGTATCCGCCCTACGCGCCGGTGTCGCGCGAGGAGTTGGCTGCGCTTAAGACAACACTGCAAAATACGGTGCTGGCGCCGCGCTTCAAGATGACGGCTGCGGCCTGACAAAGTTCGGCGGCACGAACCTCGCTTCAAACTTTACTTGCGCGCGGTCAAACCGATGACTGCCGACATCCCGCCGTGGCCGGCGCCTTCATGCATTTCAAGCTCTTCTTCGACGAACTTCACGTCGCGGAAGTCGCCGAAGGCCTTCTCAAGCATGTCACGCGTGTACAGATTTTCGAGCTCCTCGGGACCGCCGGTGCCGTATTCCAGTTGCTTCGGCGTGTAACCCTGGAGAATGAGCAAGCCACCGGGCTTCAGTGCTTTGCGCATGCCGGCCCATTTCCTGGCCCGATCCGACGGTGCGCTGAATTGGGTGAAGATCTCGACGACCACGTCAAAGGCATCTGCCGGATAGCTCCATGCGTGCACATCCGCATGGACCAATTTGATTTGTACGCCGCGTTCTTTGGCGAGGACGGCAGCCTTTGCCTGTGCGGCTTCCGAAAAGTCGAGCGAGAGGACGTCGAGCCCTTGTTCGGCGAGCCAGACGCCGTTGCGCGCTTCGCCGTCGGCGACGGATAGTGCTTTGCCTGAACGGGGGAGCAGCGGTTTGCAGGAAGCGAGGAAGTAGTTCGGTTCTTTGCCGAAAAGGTATTCAGGAATGCTGTAGCGGCCTTGCCAGCGCGCGTACTCGGTCACGTTATCCTCCGCTTATGGCCTGTGCCGCGTGTGCCGGCGTCAGTTTTGTTCGATTGTCGAAACCCGGCCGCGCACGATCGCGAGCGCAAGCTTGCCGTGCTTGAGCGCCAGCGCTTTGTCGCCGAACAATTCCTTGCGCCAGCCGTGTAACGCCGGAACGTCGGCGTTGTCGTCGGCGGCGATGCGTTCAAGCTCATCCACCGTCGCGATGACTTTGGCCGCTACGTGCTGTTGCTCGGAAATCATGCGCAGCAGCACCTTGAGCAATTCGACGATTGCGGCGCCGTTGGCTGCGGGCTGAAAGCGCGCTTGCTGGGGTACGGTCTCTGGATCGCGGGCCAGGCCGCGTTCCACCGCAGCAACAATGGCTTCGCCCCAGCGCGAGCGCTCAAAGCCCTTGGGGAGTGACCGCAGATGTTTGAGTTTTTCGAGGCTGCTCGGCGCCTGCACGGCGATATCGGCAATCGCATCGTCTTTCAGAACACGCGAGCGTGGCACGTCGCGGCTTTGCGCTTCGCTTTCCCGCCAGGCGGCGACCTCGATCAGCACCGCGAGCTCCTTTGGCTTGCGCACCCGGGTCTTGAGGCGCTGCCACGCGTTCTGCGGCTCCATGCGGTAGGTGTCGGGTGAGGTCAGGACTTCCATTTCGTCCTGCACCCAGTCGGCACGGCCACGCCGGCCGAGGTCGTCAACGAGCGCGAGATAGACGTCGCGCAAATGCGTCACGTCCGAAATGGCGTAAGTGAGCTGGGCTTCGGTCAGCGGCCGCCGCGTCCAGTCGGTGAAGCGGTTCGATTTGTCGAGCGCGTCGCCGGTGATGCGCTGCACCAGCTGGTCGTAGGAAATCGAGTCACCATAGCCCAGCACCATGGCAGCGACCTGGGTGTCGAAAATCGGATGCGGGATGAGCTTGGCGCCGTGCCAGACGATCTCGATGTCCTGCCGTGCGGCATGGAACACCTTCATCACCTTTTCGTTCGCCATCAGCGCGTAGAACGGCGCGAGATCGATACCGGGCGCGAGCGCGTCAACCACGACCGCCTCGTCGGTGGTCGCCATCTGGGCGACGCACAGCAGGGGATAGTAGGTGGTCTCGCGCAGGAACTCGGTGTCGACGGTGACGAAAGGGTGCGCGGCCATCCGTTTGCACACGGCTGCGAGATCGGCCGTGGTCGTGATTGGCTGCATTGAAGGTGCGATTTCGGCGCTGCTTAGCATTCGGTTGGGAGTGTGGTTCAGGTCGTGCTTGGGAGGCAAGGCCGCTGTAACGGCAATGGCGGCTGCTCTGTTGCGGCGATCATGTGAAAACTTTCGGCATATTGAGAAATTCCCAAGGGCTCGGAAACGCGCCCACCGGCACTTCGATCAAGGTCGGTCCGTCGCGGTGGGCGAACGCGCGGCGCAGCGCTCGGCGTAGATCCTCGGGATTGAGCGCGCGCACGGCCTCGGCGCCGAAGCTTTTTCCAAACGCAACAAAGTCGGGATTGGTGAGATCGCTGGCGATCAGCCGGTTGCCGAAGCGCTCCTCCTGGATGCGGCGCACATTGCCGAAGGCGCCGTCGTTGAACACGATGGTGGTGAGCGGAATGCGATGGCGCATCGCGGTCGCCATTTCGGTCGCGGTGAACATGAAGCCGCCATCGCCGCAGATCGCCACCACCGGGACATCGGGACATGCGTGCTGCGCGCCAAGCGCAGTTGCGAAACCCCAGCCGAGCGGATCCTGAAAGCCGGGGGAGATATAGGTGCGCGGTTTGTAGACCGGATAGGCGATCCGAGCGGCGAACACCATCTGCGTGATGTCTTCCACGAAGATGCCGTCCTCCGGCAGTTCGTCACGGATCGCTTCAAGAAAAGCGATCTGCGGCGCAATTTTTTCAAAGCGCTTGCGCCACGCGGCCTGACGCTCTTCCATTTCCGCCTTGCGCGACGGCCGCTTGGCGTTGTGCGCCGGCAATTCGGCGAGCAGGCTTTGCAGGATCGGCTTGCTGTCGCCGGTCAGCGCTACCGTCGGCTTATGCAGGCGGTTGTGCTCCTTCGGATCGGCGTCGATGCGAATGATCTTGGCATCGCGATTGATGCCCCATTGCCGGAACTGGATCAGCATCCGCGTGCCGACGGCGAGCACCACGTCGGCTTCGCCCCACAGATCGCGGCCGAGCGGCAGCGTGACACTGAATGGATTGCGGCCGTCGAGCACGCCGCGGCCGCGCCGGAACGCTAGTACCGGCGCTTGCAGCATCGCCGACAATGCCGTCACTTCCTCGGACGCATCCTGCGCGCCGCCGCCGCATAGGATCAGCGGCCGCTTTGCAGCGCCGAGAATCTTTGCAGCTTTCCGGATCGCGGTGTGATCGATTTTGGCTTGCGGGATCGTCAATGGCGCTTGCAAAGATACCGGGCCGGGTTTGCCCCACACGTCTATGGCGCATTCCAGCACGGCCGGCCCCGGGCGCCCCGTTTGCATTGCGCGCACGGCGAGCGCGGTAGCCCGTGACGCTCGCTCGGGTTTGCGAATGATCTCGGAGTGATCGACCAGGCGCTCGACGATGCCGGCTTGGTCGCGGATCTCGTGAAGCTGCCCGAGGTCGCGGCCGATATCGGCATCGGGAATTTGGCCGATCAGGCCGAGCACTGGAACGTTGGTGGCGAATGCGGTGAGGATGGCCGCGCCGGCGTTGAGCAGGCCGGGCCCCGGCACCACCGCGAAGGCCTGCGGCTTGCCGGTCGCGAGTGCCGCGCCGAGCGCCATGTAGCCCGCGCCTTGCTCATGGCGGGTGTGGATGGTGTTCAGACGGTCGGAAAACTTGAACAGCGCTTCGAACAGAAAATCGTTCTGCACGCCGGGGAGCGCATAGATGGTGTCGATGCCATGGCCAATAAGGGTGGCAATGACGGCCTCGGCGGAAGTCATCGTAGTCGCTGGTGTGGCCGGTGCTTTGCTGGCTGGCCGTTTGCGTTTCTTGATCAGTTTCTTGGGCATTCTCGGTCCTTATGGGGGCGAGTTGTGCAGATCATAGGCGTTCTGTCGAGACTGCCCGTCGGCGGCCTCGGCTCCCCGACGGTCCGGCTTGACAAATCAGCCCGCAAAAGGTGGTTGTGCGCCACCTTTTCCCTATAAGCGGCGGATTGAACAATGCACCGCTATCGCACCCATACCTGCGGCGCGCTTCGCGAAAGCGACATCGGCATCGAGGCCCGGCTCTCGGGCTGGTGCCATCGCATCCGCGACCATGGCGGCGTGTTGTTTATCGACCTGCGCGACCATTACGGCCTGACCCAGGTGGTTGCCGATCCGGACAGCCCGGCCTTCAAGGTGGCCGAGACGCTGCGCTCGGAATGGGTGGTGCGGGTGGACGGCAAGGTGCGCCGGCGCCCCGGCGGCACCGAAAATTCGGAACTGCCGACTGGCATCGTCGAAGTGTACATTCGCGAGATCGAAGTGCTGGGGCCGGCGGGCGACCTGCCGATGCCGGTGTTCGGCGACCAGGAATATCCCGAGGAAACAAGGCTCAAGTATCGTTTCCTCGACCTGCGCCGCGAGCACCTGCACCAAAACATTATGAAGCGAGGGCAGGTCATCGACTCGATCCGGCGGCGGATGAAGGAGCAGGGCTTCTTCGAATTCCAGACCCCGATCCTGACCGCGTCGTCGCCGGAAGGCGCGCGCGACTATCTGGTGCCGTCGCGCATTCATCCTGGAAAATTCTATGCGCTGCCGCAGGCGCCACAGCAGTTCAAGCAGCTCATCATGGTGTCGGGGTTCGATCGCTACTTCCAGATCGCGCCATGCTTCCGCGACGAGGACGCGCGCGCCGACCGCTCGCCGGGTGAGTTCTATCAGCTCGACCTCGAGATGAGCTTTGTCACCCAGCAGGACGTGTTCGACGCCGTCGAGCCGGTGATCCGCGGCGTGTTCGAGGAATTCTCGGGCGGCAAGCCGGTGACCAAGACGTTTCCGCTGATCCCTTACGCGGAAGCCTTGAGCAAATACGGCTCCGACAAACCGGACCTGCGCAATCCGATCGTGATGCAGGATGTCTCGGATATTTTCCGAGGCTCCGGCTTCAAGATTTTCGCGCGGATTCTCGAGAGCACCCCAAAGGCTGCGGTGTGGGCGATCCCGGCGCCGAGCGGGGGCTCGCGCGCGTTTTGTGATCGCATGAATTCATGGGCGCAGGGCGAGGGCCAGCCGGGGCTCGGCTATATCTTCTTCGCGCTCGACAATGGCGCGGTGGTGGGCCGCGGGCCGGTCGCCAACAATCTCGGCGCCGAGCGGACCGAAAAGCTGCGCACGCAGCTTGGCTTGAAGGATGGCGACGCGGTGTTCTTCGTCGCCGGCGAGCCGGAGAAGTTCGTCAAGTTTGCAGGCCCCGCGCGCACCAAAGTCGGTGAGGATCTCAATCTGATTCAGAAGGACCAGTTCGCGCTGTGCTGGATCGTCGATTTCCCGATGTACGAATGGAGCGAGGAGGAGAAGAAGATCGACTTCTCCCACAATCCGTTCTCGATGCCGAACATGCCGGTCGATGAATTCCTGGCGCTCGATGCGAACGACAAGGATAAGATCCTTGGCATGAAGGCGATTCAGTACGACATCGTCTGCAACGGCGTCGAACTGTCATCGGGCGCGATCCGCAATCATCGCCCCGACGTGATGAAAAAGGCCTTCGCTATCGCCGGCTACGATGAAAGCGTGCTGGAAGAAAAATTCGGCGGCATGTTGCGGGCACTGTCGCTCGGAGCGCCGCCCCACGGCGGCATCGCGCCTGGCATCGACCGCATCGTCATGCTGTTGTGCGGCGAGGAGAACCTGCGCGAAGTGGTGCTGTTCCCGATGAACCAGCGCGCCGAAGACTTGCTGATGGGCGCGCCATCAGAAGTGACGCCGAAGCAGTTGCGCGAACTGCACATTCGCGTGGTGAAGCCGGAGTGAACGTCGACCTAACTGGATTTTGGTGGACGACGATGGACGTCCATAAATAACGAGTTTGATCCGCTTGCTCTCCTATCGCGAGATGAAGAGGGACGGGCGATTAGCCGCCGCTCTAATAGGTTCGACGGGCTTAGGTATGGATAGACATGGCTCTCGACGTTTCAGGACGCGCTGAGATGCGGGCTTCCCAATCTTTCAAGCAGCTTAGGCCCGCTGTCGCGTGGATCAACGAGGTTCGGACAGCAATGATAGGGTAAAGCGCAACATCGGCTATCGAGAATTCCTCTGCCAGATAGGCCCGCCCGCGCAACCGATTGTCGACGTTGACGCAGTGCTTAAGGAATCTTTTAGTGAAAAACTCGGTGTTAGCCGCGCTTTGCTCGGGCGCCAGCGACATTTGGAACAGAACTGACGAAGCGGGACCGACATCAGTGAGAGCTTGCGCGAACCACTCGAACGCATCGCTTCTGCGCACAGGGTCCGCCGGTATCAATCTGCCGGACTTCTCAGCGCAATAGAGAACGATCGCCCCCGACTGCGTAACGGTGATCGGCCTGCCTCCCGGCCCATCACTGTCCACCAGAACAGGAATGACGCCGTTGGGATTCAAGATCAGAAAATCAGAGTGACGCTGCTCTCCCTTCTGTAAATCCAGCAAATGAATGCGATGCGCGAGATCGCATTCCGCCAAGGCGACAGCAGCGCGGCGGCCATTCATTGTCGTGGCGCTGTAAAGATCGATCATCGACTTGTCATTGCCGAGACGCGGGCCGCTAACATAGCAATTTGGAGCAAACCAGCCTTAGAGCTAGAGGCGTCGGCGATAAGCGCGACTGCGCTTGACGGCCAACGCGCCGCTCACATCATGATTTTCAGGTCTTTGACGAACTCAGTCGTCATGCACTGGGTGGTGTCGGTACTGGCCGCAAGCAGGTTGGCGGATACCAGAAAATCGCGGCTTTTCTGCCAACGCTCGGGTGTAATGATGCCGATACCCATGGTTGCCGCATCGCCGCTTTCGATCGCCTTGACCTCGCGGATTTTCTTTAAGCCGAAATTGATCTGGCCGTCGTCCATGTTGGTGTTGATCTTCTTGATCAGATCGTTGCCCGCCGACGGATCCTGCATGTAGGCCTTCCAGCCTTCGAGCGTCGCGCGGGTGAAACGGGCCACCGCGTCGGCATTGGTTTTGATGAAATCCGCGGTGGTCGCCATGGTGTTGGCATAGGTCGGGTAGCCTTCCTTGGCGAACAGAAAGAATTTGGTGGCGATGTTGTGCTGTTCGGCAACGTAGGGCTCCGAGGTGATGTAGCCCGCCACCGCCGAGGTCGGATCAGTGATGAAGGTTTGCAGGTTCGAGGCTTTCGGCCCGGCCATGTCGTCGGTGTAGCCGTACTTCTGTTTCAGCCATGGCCAATAGGTCGAATAGCCGCTGCCGGCGAAATAGACCTTGCGGCCTTTCAGATCGGCAAGCGAGTTGACGTCGGGACGGGTCAGCAGGCCGATCAGGTCGAACTGGAAGCAGGTGAAGATCGCCTTGACCGGAATGCCCTTCTCGAAGGCGGTCATGATCTGGATGTCGTAGCTCATGACAATGTCGGCTTCCCCGCCGGCGAGGAGCTGCATTACGTTTAGCGACGGGCCGCCCTGGCGCAGCTCGACGTCGAGGCCCGCGTTCTCATAAAGACCGGTAGCGACCGCATTATAGAGGCCGCCGTGCTCCGGCTCGGCAAACCAGTTGGTCAGCACTCGGACTTTGGTATTTGCCCGGGCACGGCGCGGACGCCAAAATGCAGCCCCGGCGGCAATCCCTCCGGCCAGCGCATGTCTTCTGGAAATCCGCTTCATCGATTTCTCCGTCTCCGGTCTTATCAGACACAAGCAAAATCCGAACCACGTTGCCGTGTCCAGATCGGATTAGCGGTCAAATCAGGCTCCGGCGGGGCGATTGCCGGTCCACAACGGCGCGAACTGCGCCGCTACCACTTCCTCATAAGCGGGATGCCGCTTGAGCACGCCGGCGGCTTGGGAAAATCCGATCATGCGCTCGATGGCGTCGCGGGAAATCACCGGCGAATAGAACGGCAGGTCACGCCGGACGATGTCGGCGATCAGCTCGGCTTCGGCGGCCGGAAACAGCTTGCGGCCGATCGTGGTTGCGAGCGCAACGTTTTCGCGGAGCGCTTGCTGCGCGCCGGTGATAGCGCGCACGGCGGCCGCGGCGACTTGCGGCCGTTCCGCGATCAGGCGATCGGAAGCAACAACGCAGGCCATGGTGTAGTCCGGCGCGGCGGGATCGCGGCGGGCATCGAGCACGACGGTGCCTACGCCGCGCCGCACTGCCAATTCCGCGCCGATCCCGTTGGCCCAAAAGCCATCGACCCGGCGCTCTTCCAGCGCCTGCGCCGCCATCACACCAAAGCTCATGCCGGCGCCGTGCGCGCCGGGAATCGGCGCGATCTCGACGTTGTCGCGAACAGGATCGATGCCGCTTTCGATCAGCAATTGCCGAAGCGCCATAGCGACCCAATGCGCCGCGCCGATCCGGCGCCCTTTGACCGCGCTCAGATCGCCCGGCGCCGCCTTGAGATCGGATCGCATGACCAGGAACCAGTACATGCCCTGCGCCTGCGCGCAGAGCACCTTGGCGCCATGCCACTCCGGAAAGCCGCCGACCACGAGGTGCGAGGAGCAGCCGAGAAATTCGAGGCTGCCGTCGCCAAGCGCGGCGAGCGCCTTCTCCACCGGCACGACAAGCTCAAGCTCGACGTCGAGCCCTTCACGTTTGAACATCCCCAGTTCGACGGCAGCGATGACCGGGAAATAGGAATTTGAAATCAGGTCGGGGATCGCAATTTTCATGAAAATATCTGCGTTGCGGAATCTGCCGGTGCTTTGCAGCGGCGAAACTTGCTAATCGCAGGTGAAAACGCAAGGATCATTGCTGTGAGGTCCTCATGAGCGGCATACCTGTTCTCAGTCTCAAACTTATCGTCGATGGCGCCCCGAACGCGGATCAGGCGGTCGCGCGTGAGCTGTTGCCGATCCTGCAGAGCTGGGGCGCGTTTCAGCTTGTCGATCATGGGGTGCCGCAGGCGGTGATGGCGGGTGCGTTCGGCGCGGCTGCGCAGTTCTTCCGTTTGCCGGTCGAGGAGCGCATGACCATTCGCGTCGGCAAGGACAACCGCGGCTACGTGCCGATGCACCAGACCCATTATCCGGGCAACAAGCCCGACCTGAAAGAGAGCTTCAACGTCGGCCGCATTGCGCTCACGCCGGACGATCCCGACGTGAAAGCCGGCAAGCCGCTGCATGGCGTCAATCGCTGGCCGGCGCTCGATGGCTTTCGCGGGCCGGTGGAGGCTTATTTCAATGCGGTAACGGCGCTGGGTGACCGTCTGCTCGGACCGCTGGCGATTTGCCTCGATATGCCGCCTGAGGCGTTGCGCGCCCGTTACGGCAGGCCGGTCGCTTTCATGCGCCTGTTCCACTATCCGCCCGACAGCAACGTCGGCGAAAAGGAATTCGGCGCCGCCGAGCACAAGGACTACGGCTTCCTCACCATCCTCGCTCAGGACGCCAACGGCGGGCTTGAGGTGCGTTCGCCGGAGAACGAGCTGGTGTCGGTGCCGCCGCGCACCGATGCCTTCGTGATCAATGTCGGCGATATGCTCTCGGAGATCACCGGCGGCCGGTTCTGTTCGCCGCTGCACCGCGTCGTCAATCGTTCCGGTGTCGCGCGCTATTCGATTCCGTATTTCTTCGATCCGGATTTCGACGCGACATTCGACACGATGCCCGACGTCAGCGCCGGCCAATATCTGCTCAACAAGTTCGACAAGTTCTACAAATATCGCCAGCAGCAGGCTGCAGCGGCGTCCTGAAGCTTCCTTGTCTATTCCGCGGCAATCGCGGTGGCCGGTTCGCAGAGCGCTGCGACGACCGCGTGAAATTCCGCCTCCATCCGTCTGAACCGCATCAAGCGGAGGATCAGGCGAAGCTCGCGCAGCACGTCGAGTGACAGTCGGGTGCCGCCGCCGAGTGCGCTGGCGATGGCAAAGGCTTTTTGCTCGTCGCGCCACCAGCGTTCCACGGCCAGTACTGAAGCATCGAGGCTGCGGCCGGCCAACATCCCGGCGCGTGCGCCGAACCGTGCCCGCAGCGCTGGGTGGTGACGATCGGTTTGCAGCAAAAACTCGACGCGGATCTTGAAGCCGTTGATTGCCGCGGAGTGGTCAAAGGCGGCGTCGATTTTCGCAAACGCAATGTCGAGCGCGGAGCCGCCGCGCGCCTGCGCCATTTCACGAGCAAGGCTGATACGATCACGGTCGCGTTGTCGGCGCAGGCTTAAGCTCATGCCCGCGAGTAACTACTCCAGTGACTTGAAAAGTCAAATCATGTATCCGTATCAGCGACTATTATCGAGGCGCGTCAAGGGATTAGAAGAATTGACCGCACGGCGACCCGGCGCGGTGGCGAGGACAATGCGCGAAGGAAGATTCGCTGCCGCTAGAACAGCTTAAGGCAGCACAGCACCTTGCCGACGACCTCAAGATCGTTGAGCGGCGTTTCTTCGTTGCTGTGGGTTGAATTGTCGGAAATGATTTTCACCCGCGTCGGCCTGGTCGAGCGCATTACCTGCAAGCGCTTGACCACGATCGAACCGAAAGTGTCGCGGATCGCATAGAGGCCGTCGGGCGTCGGGGTTTTGTGCCCGGTATCGACGACGACGCGTTCGCCGGACAGGATCGTCGGCGCCATGCTGTCGCCGTTGGTGTCGAGAACCAGAAGGTGAGGCGCTGCGGTGTGCAATTGGTCCCGCACGAAGCTCATCGGGAACTGCCAACCCTCTGATTTTATGGGGTCCGCGTGGTTGCCGTCCTTGCGCACTTCGCGCGCCGCAACGCCGCCGCCGCCCATGCCGGCGCGGATGTCGAGCTCGGGCACATATCCAGGCGGAAGGGGAACCGTGTCGCCATACGCATTATCGTCGCGCAGCACGTCGCTCGATTCGATGTGGCCGCCGCCTTCGGGCGTGCCGGGATATTTTCCCCACAGCAGAATTTGTTCCGGCGAAAAGCCGAGGTGTTTGGCAAACGGCTTCAGGTGATCGAGCCGCAGCTTGATATGGCCGGCCTCGAGCCGCGACAGTTGTTGCTTGGATGTGCTCGTGAGCCGGCCCAGCTCGGAGCGGCTCATGCGCCGCGCCTCGCGGGCGTAATACAGCCCGGTGAAATTCCGTCCAGGTCTAATTTTCCGCGCCATGTCTAGCCTTCGAATCTTTCGTGCCTTGCTGGTTATTGTCACCAATTCTGTGCAGATCGCCTAGCTTCCAAAATAG
>Ga0302325_10015682_pt1 | contig 16106 bp, 15 predicted proteins | sample Palsa_T0_2_FD_201948 | JGI IMG/M metagenome (GOLD analysis project Ga0302325, IMG submission 201948) | Peat permafrost microbial communities from Stordalen Mire near Abisko, Sweden - Palsa_T0_2 | ecosystem: Environmental > Terrestrial > Soil > Palsa > Peat permafrost | place: Sweden: Abisko... | reverse complement strand
CCGTCTACGTCACCGACTTCGCGGCCATCCTCGGGCTCATCGCGGCGGCGTTCATCGATCTCGAGTTCATGTACCTCCCCGACGCGGTGACGCTCGGCGGGACCGTGCTCGGCATCATGACGTCGTCCTTTCGCGGCATGACCATCGCCGGCTCTCTCGTCACGGCGGTGATTGGGTTTCTCGTCGCGTACATCCCGTTCGTCTTCCTCTACAGGATGGTGCGCGGCCGCGCGGGCATGGGGCTCGGGGACGCCAAGCTCCTCATGATGGCCGGCGCGTTCTTCGGCTTGATCGGGATCGCGTGGACGCTGCTCGCTGGCGCCGTGCAAGGGACGCTCGGCGCGTTCGTCCTCTGGCTCCTGCGCGGAAAGATCGAGCTACCCCAGGGCGTGAAGGAAGAGCTCGCGGAGCTTCGCAAGCTCGCTTCAGAAGGCGACGCGGAGGCCAAGGCGATCCTCGCGGAGGATCCGCTCGCCGAGGAGGACGCGGAAGGTCAGACCTTCGCGCGCATGGCCTTTGGGCCGTTCCTCGCGCTCGCCTTCATCGAGCACGTGCTCTTTGGCCCCGTCATCGTCGAGTACGCGCGGCAGATGTTCTTCCTCTGACCCCCTTCGGGGTGTCGGCTCGGCGAGCGAGCCTCAGGTGAGACGCGAGAGCTCGTCGTACAGGTGAGCCGCGCTCTTGATGCCCAGGTGATAGTTCTCGAGGTCCAGCCACTCGTTCGGAGCGTGAGCGTTCTCGTCGGGTTGCCCGAAGCCCATGAGCAGGCACGGCTTGCCCGTCGCATCGGCGATCGTCCGCACGAACGGAATCGACCCGCCCTCGCGCATGAAGACCGTGGGCTTGCCGAACGCCTTGCTGAACGCGCGCTTGGCGACTTCGAAGACGGGATGGTCCGTGGGCGCGAGATATGGCTCGCCGCCGTGGAGCGGCACGACGCGCACCCGCACGCCAGCGGGGGCGATCGCCATCACGTGCTTCGTGAGCTTGCGCTCGATGTCGGCCGACGATTGATTCGGAACGAGACGGCACGAGATCTTCGCCATCGCGCGCGCGGGAATGATCGTCTTCGACCCTTCTCCCTGGTGACCGCCGGAGATGCCGTTGCAATCGAGCGTGGGCCGCGCCCAGATGCGCTCGAGCGTCGAGAAGCCCTTCTCGCCCACGAGGGCAGGCGAGCCGGTCTGCGCGAGCCAGTGCTTCTCGTCGAACGGTAGCGCGGCCATCTCGTTACGTTCCGTCGACGTGAGCGGGAGGACCTCGTCGTAGAAGCCGGGGATCGTCACGCGCCCGTCCTCGTCGTGGAGCTTCGAGATGATCCTCGCGAGTGCGTTGACGGGGTTCTGCACGCCGCCGCCGTACGATCCCGAGTGAAGATCCTGCACCGGGCCGTCGACGTGAACTTCCACGTACACGAGGCCGCGGAGCCCGACGCACAGCGAGGGAATGCCTCGACCGAACATCGCGGTGTCGCTCACGCACACATAGTCGGCTTCGAGATCCTTCGCGTGCGCTCGCATCAGCGTGTCGAGGTTGGCGCTGCCGATCTCTTCCTCGCCTTCGACGATGAGCTTGATGTTGATCGGCAGCTTGCCCATCGTGCGGATGAAGGCCTCGAGGGCCTTGAGGTGGATGTGCACCTGCCCCTTGTCGTCGACGACGCCGCGGCCCCACATGCGGCCGTCGCGGATCGTGGGCTCGAAAGGCGGGGAGTGCCATTCGGCGAGCGGCTCCACGGGCTGCACGTCGTGGTGACCGTAGATGAGGAGCGTTGGCCTGCCGGGCGCTTGCGCGAATGTTGCGAACGCCGCGGGGTGGCCTGCCGTCGGCCACTTCTCGCAGCGGTCAGCGCCGAGAGCGCGGAGCTTCTCGAGGAGCCAGTCGGCGTTGCGCTCGACGTCGGCCTTGCGCCGCGTGTCGCTGGAGACCGAAGGAATGCGCACCCACTCCTTGAGCTCGTCGACGAAGCGCGTGCGTGCCGCGTCGATGTAGGCGAGCACGCGATCCATGTCGTCGGACATCGCGCCACGTATACCATGGTCGACTACTTCGAGAGCAGCGCGAGAGCGTCGCGAACCGATTGCCCGATTGGCTGTGCGTCGACGCGATCGGCGAGCGCTGTGACCGCGCGCTCTGCCTCGACGGGCCGATAGCCCATGCGGACGAGGGCGTCGTGGAGCACCTCGCTCTGACCGGATGGCTTCGCGCGCGGCGTGAGCTCCGCGGGGCTGGAGGCGACGTTGACCTTGTTCGCGAGCTTGTCCTTGAGCTCGAGGACGAGGCGCTCGGCGGTCTTCTTCCCGACGCCCGGAATCGACGTGAGGCGTCCGAGATCACCGTTCGTCACGGCTCGCGCGAGCTCTTCGGCGGGCAGCACGCTGAGCACCGTGATCGCCGTCCTCGGCCCGACGTTCGAGATGCCGATGAGCGTTCGGAACGCGATGCGATCCGTCTCGCTCGCGAAGCCGAAGAGCGCGAGCGCGTCCTCTCGCACGTGGGTGTGGACGAAGAGCGTCACGAGACCGGCGTCGGTACGGGGCGCGCGTCCAGCCGTTCCGAGCGGCACGGTGACCTCGTAGCCGACCCCCTGCACGTCGAGCACGATCGCATCCGGTTCTTCGTGGACGACACGTCCGGTGAGCCGGCCAATCATGGTTCAGTTGCCTTGTACCGCATTCCGCGAGTACATGCGGATCATGCGAACTCCGTGGTTCCTGGTGCTCGTGATGGCGTGCGGTGGCATCGACAACACGCCCCCTCCCGCTCCGCCGATGCCCCCCGAAAATCCTGCGCCGACTGCGTCGGTTGGGATGACGGCCACCACCGCGACGGCGAGCGTGACGCCGCCCCCTCCTTCCGCGAGCGTCAGCGCCGCTCCGCCTGCCCCGACCGCGGACGCCGGCAAACCGGCATCGGACGCCGGCAAGCCGAAGGGTAAGTAGTCTACGGCGCGACGCCGGGTTTGCGTAGTGCCGCAGCGGCGAGGACGCAGAGCGCTGGGGTGACGACGATGTGGTAGCGGTCCTCGCCGAAGAACACAGCGTGCGTGATCGCTGTCGTCGCGATGAGCGCAATCACGAGCACGAGAGCGTTCGGCAGCGGTGGACGCCCAGCGAGCGGTAACCACGGGATGATGCACGCCGCGATCACGAGCGGATAGAACGTTGGCGTGCTCGTCCCGGCCGCGACCCACGCGAGCCCGAGCACGACCGCGAGGGCCGCCCCTTGCGCGACGAGAGCTGCGCGTGGCGCGCGACGTCGAAAGATGAACGCGACCCCACCTAGCGCCGCCACACACACGAGGAGACGATGCGCGGTGCTCGTCACGGCACGCCACGCGATCCGCCGACCCTCCGGCCACGCGGCTGGCCGCGCCTCGCGTAGGTACTCGACCGCGAACGACTCGTGATCGAACGTGAACGAGAGCTTCGCCGGTACGAGCGCGAGGTAGTGCCACGGGTGTGTGCGGATCTGGTCGACGCCGTACGCAAACCAACATCGGTCTTGCTGCACCTGCCCCGTCACCTCACGGCAGCCGTCGGACGCGTGGAGCGTCTCGAAGCGTCCGGTCGCGCGCGGGAACGATCCGATCGCGAGGTTCCACCCCGCGTTGGTGCTGACGAGCGCGCACCCGTCCATCCGCGCACAGTTGCGCACGGTCCACGGCAGCACGGGCGCGAGCGCGAGCGCGCATGCGAGGATTGCTGCGGCGGGGCGAGCGAAGGCCTTTTTGCGGGTGAGCCACGGCGGCAACGCGATGAGGCCGAAGAACGGCGCGCACAGCAGAGCCTGCGGCCTCACGAGCGCCCCGAGCCCGAGCACCAGCGCACCGATGACGAAGCCGCGCATGTGCTTCGGCTCGGTTTCGCGCGTGGCGATCCAGAACGCAGTGAGCGTGAGCAGCGCCGACAGCGGCTCCGTCATCACGAGCGCGGCGTACAAGACGAGACCTGGATGAAGCGCGGCGATCACGCCAGCGACGCGCGCGCGCATCGGCGAGAGCGCGGTCTTGGCGAGGAGCCACGTCATCACGCACACGCCCGCGCTCACGCCCGCGTCGAACACGGCTGTCACACGGAGGTCGGAGCCAAGCACGCGATAGAGAGCGCCGAGGACCGCGCTGTAGCCGACCGGGTAATGGCACCACGGGTGCCACTCGACGATGCCGTCCGCCCAGCGATCGTCGGAGTAACCGAAGCCCGCGGCGATGCGACGCGCGCCGAAGTCGTAGTAGTGACCGTCCCACACGGGCTCGCCCGCCCACCGCAAGGCGACGAACAATCGAGGCACGAGCGCGACGAAGAACAGCGCAAACCCGAACGGCACGTCTCCGACGTTCGCCCACCGTTGCCGCTCCGTCGCGCCGCTGCCTTTCACTAAGGGCGCCACGCGCCAAGCTCGCGCATGCGCCGCATGTACGTGCGCTGAACCTGGGCCGGGTCGAGACTGAGAAACTTCGCGAGCTCCACGAGGAACCCGCGCACGTAAACCTCGGCGGGGAGCTCCTCCCATGACTCGTCCTCGAGCGCAGTGAGGTGGCCGCGCCCGATCTTGGTGTGAGCGCTGATCTCGAGCAGCTCGATGCCCTGGGCCTCTCGCACTTTGCGGAGCGTGGCTCCGGAGAACTCCGTGTCGGGGCCGATCTCTCGAACGAGCTCGGCGCGGAGCATACGCTTCTCTGCGTCCATCGCCCGCACGGGCTTGGTGGCTTCGGTGCTCGTGCCCGGGTCTGGGAACGTGGACAAGTCGTAGGCGCGTCGCCGCACGGCATCGAGCAGCGTGTCGTAGGCCTCTTCGAGGCGAGCTTGCTCGGCTTGAAGCTGCTTCGCGTCGAGGAGCGAGCTCACCGCGATGCTGCCGTTGGCGTGAACCTCGCGCTGGCTCTTGTACGCGCGCCGAACCTCCTCGTCGCTCGCGGTTCGGCCCACACCGAGCACTTCGTACAGCGTCGGCGGCCCCGAGGGCGGCGAGCCAAAGGCGACGCGCGTCTCGCTCGGTGTGGTGATGAGCGCGACGACGCGACGGCCGATGCGCTCGAGGTTCCGTGCCGCCTTGCACGTCGGGCTGTCGACGAGGAGCGGGCGACGTCTTCGCATGCTGAGCCACACGGTGTCGTCGTGCTCGATGTGCCCGAGCTCGTCGAGCGTGACGCCGTAGTGTCTCGCCACGAGCATGCTCATCCACCCGCCCAGCTCCAGATCGCCGCGCATGCGCGTCTGATTGACGACGAGGCAGAAGCGCGTCTTCTGTGCCTCGACCCACGCGAGCTCGGCGAGCGTGCGATCCATCTTCGCCAGCGTTCGCACGAGCTCGAGCGGGGCAGGGAGCGCATTGAGCTCGGCGAGCGCCCGCTCGAAGATGTGCATGCGAAAACGATCGCGAAGGAGCGCGCGCCGGAGCCTTCTGCGGTAGGTCGCGCGCAGGAATCGATACGTGGTCTCCACGGCCGACGGATCCGGTGCGGTGACCGCGATGGGCACATCGGCAGCGAGCACGAGGTCGACGGCGAAGTTCCCGGCGCCTGGGCCCACGTCGATGACGAGGTAGTCGGCAGGAATGGCCCGAAGCCTCGCGAGCCACCGCGCCTTGCGACCTGCACGAAGCAGCGAGGGTCCGTAAGGAGCATCGTGTGCCGCGGGCAGGAGCGACAGCCCCGGCACGCTCGTCGCGACGAGCGCAGCCTCGAGATTCTCGAGCGTCGGCTCGGCGCGCGCGGCCGGGAGATCGAACTGCGCGTGGAGGTTCGACCCCGTGGTGTCGGCGTCGACGAGCACCACGGTCTTGCCGAGCTGTGCGAAGTAGATGGCGAGGTTCACGGCGACGAGACCCTTGCCGACGCCTCCTCGACCGGCACCGACCGCGATCACCTTGCGCGCACGCACCGGCTCCGCTTCGGCTTCGCCGCTGCCGCCGGTCATTCTCGCTCTCCGACGCGTCGCAAGAGCCCGAAGATGCGTGCACCGAGCTCGGGCGCGCGGAACGGCTTGACGACGTAGTCATCGGCGCCGCCCGCGAAGGCCTCGACCACGTCGCGCGATGTGGCGTTGGCCGTCAGAAAGAGCACGGGCAGGCGAGCCCATCGCGTGCGTACGGCGCGGCACAGGTCGAGGCCGCTCATTCCAGGCAGCGTCCAGTCGAGGACGACGAGGTCGAACGCGCCCTCTTCGAGCTCGTGCAAGCCGTCTTCGCCGGTGGGAGACACGACGACGGTGAATCCCACGGCTTCGAGCATCGCGCTGACGACACTGCCGACGTCATGATCGTCGTCCACGAGCAAGATGCGAGCGCCTCCGCCATCACCGAGCTTGCGAAAGGCCGTCGTGGAAGGCGGTGCCGATTGCGTCCGCGCAGGCCGCACGGGCGACGGGGCGGTGGGCGGCTGGCGGTCGAGCAGAGAGCGCACCCGCGACCAGTCGCGCGTCTCGAACGACAGTGTGAGCTCCCCGCCGTGTCGTCGCACGCGGGCAGCAGCCGAGGTCGCCAAACCACCCGACGTGAGCTCGACGATGGCGAGCACCCACTCACCGTCGACGATCCCCCTCGATGATGGCGGTGCGTCACCTACGCGGCCGCGCTGCACGGTGAGCTCGCGATCCTGGGACGCGAGCGCGTCCACCAGGGCCCGCGCCGTCTCGTACCGACATACGATGCTTCTCACGATGATCCTCCGCGTATGTACAGCAGGGCTTGCGGCACCGTCGAGCGCGCTCTAGTGTGCAGCCCGTACCGATGTCCGTGAAGGCCGTGCTCCGGCGCTGTGCGCCCATCGTGTTGTTCTTGAGCCTGTCGGGCGCCAACGGGTCGATGTGCAACAAACCCGCGGGTGGCGAGGCGTCGAAGGACCCAGAACAGACGGTCGACGTGAACCTCGCCGAGGTCGACACGAGCACGCTCACCCCTCGTGAAAAGCGCGACTGGAGCGGCTACGTGAGCGAGCTCCTCGCGCCATGCTCGGACACGCCAGTCTCGCTCGCCCAGTGCGTGCAGGAGAAGCGCGCCTGCTCGAGGTGCCTGCCCGCCGCCAAAATGATCCTGCGTGCGGTCCGGGACGGCTACGCAAAGGAACAAGTCGAGCACGCATTCCACAATCGCTTCGATGCCGAACGCGTGCGTAACGTGCCCATCGACGACTCACCGTCGCGCGGATCGTCGTCGTCGCCCATCGTGCTCGTCGAGTTCGCCGACTTCACCTGCCCGCACTGCCAAGCCCTCGCGCCGCAGCTCGACAAGTTCGTCGACGATCGCAAAGAGGTTCGTTTCGTCTACAAGTTCTACCCGCTCACCGGCCAGGGTCACGAGCGAGCGGACCCCGCTGCGCGCGCGGCGTGGGCCGCCAACATCCAGGGCAAGTTCTGGGAGATGCACAAGAAGCTCTTCGAGAACCCCGACAACCTCGAGCAAGGCGACTTCGAGCGCTATGCCAAGGACCTCGGGCTCGACGTCGCGAAGTTTCGCGCCGACATGCAAGCGCAGGGCACGACCGACAAAATCGCCGCCGATCGGAAGCTCGGTGATGCGCTCGACGTGCACGGCACACCGACGCTCTTCATCAACGGCCGCGAGTACGACAAGAGTCAGGGCCTCGACGACTGGGTCGACCTCGAGCTTCAGCTGAAGGGCGTCTCGTCGGCCTTAGTCGCCGTCAAACCCGATGCATCGGCGTCGGCGGCACCGTCGGCAAGCATCGCCCAGCCGAAGCCGAAATGACCGACCTCGGTATCGTATCGGCGCCGCCGACATCGTCTCGACGCGTCACGCAACGACTCGCGCTCGAGGGCTGCGGGTGCTTCCCGAGTGGTCGCCACTATCCGGGCATCGCCCACCTCCTGCGGACCATCATTCGTGGGCTCGCCGATGAGTTCGGGCAGGACACGACCTGGCGCGATCTCGAGATTGCGCTCGTCGACGTCGAGACGACGGGCCGAGACGCTGCGCATGATCGGGTCATCGAGGTCGGCATCGTCGTCGGCCGCGGCGGCGAGATCGTTGCGCGATACAACTGGCTCCTCAACCCCGGGATGCCGATCCCCCAGGAAGCGCGCGACGTCCACGGCATCACCGACGAGCAGGTGGCAGCCGCTCCGTCGTTCGAGAGCGTGGCGCACGAGATAGCCGACGCTCTGCGTGGTCGAGTCCCGGCTGCGTACAACGCAGAGTTCGACAAGACGTTCCTCCTTTCGGAGTACGCCCGCATCGGGAAGAAGCTCGACGCTGCGCCCCCGGCGTTACGGCGCGAGATCGCGTGGGTCGACCCGCTCGTTTGGGCTCGCGAAATACAAGCCGAGCAGCGTTCGCGTGCCCTCTCCGAAGTCGCGCAGCGCCTCGGCATCGCGCTCGAGAAGGCCCACCGCGCGAGCCAAGACGCCGAAGCCGCCCTCCGCGTTCTTTATGCCCTGGCCGAAGACGCTCGCATTCCACGGCCTTATGGGGCGCTCATTCAAGAGCAGCGACGCATTGGCCTCCTCCAGGCGGACGAACGCCGGCGCTGGCAGCGCCCGTCGTAGCCGAAACATCGCGCGTGACGCACTGCGAAAACCCAGCCTATCATGGCGTCCAGGTAGAACCATGAGCGCCGAGATCAAGATCAGCGAGAGCGTCAAGCTCGAGGTCCCCGTCGTCGTCGGCAGCGAGCAGGAGCGCGCGCTCGACATCGCGCAGCTCCGCGCGAAGACCGGCTACGTGACGCTCGACCCGGCGTTCATGAACACCGCGTCCACCAAGAGCGGCATCACGTTCATCGATGGTGACAAGGGCATCCTTCGCTATCGCGGCATTCCGATCGAGGAGCTCGCCGAGCACTCGACGTTCGTCGAGACGAGCTACTTGCTCATCAATGGCCACCTGCCGAACAAAACGGAGCTCTCGCGCTTCTCGACGCTCCTCACGCGCCACTCGCTGATCCACGAGGACATGAAGCGTTTCTTCGAGGGCTTCCCCACGACGGCGCATCCGATGGCGGTGCTCTCGTCGATGGTGCTGGCGCTCTCGAGCTTCTATCCAGACGCGATCGACGTGAACAACACGGATCAAATCGACATTACGATCGCGCGATTGCTCGCGAAGGTTCGCACGATCGCGGCGTTCGCCTACAAGAAGTCTGCGGGCCAGGCGATGGTCTACCCGAAGAACTCGCTGAGCTACTGCGCGAACTTCCTCAACATGATGTTCAGCGTGCCAGCCGAGCCCTACGAGGTCGACGAAGAGCTCGTGCGCACGATGAACCTTCTCCTCATCCTGCACGCGGACCACGAACAGAACTGCTCGACGTCGACGGTGCGCCTCGTCGGCAGCTCGCGCGCGAACCTCTTCGCCTCCATCTCGGCCGGTATCTGCGCCCTGTGGGGTCCGCTCCACGGCGGGGCGAACCAGGAGGTCCTCGAGATGCTCGAGGAGATCAAGCAGGACGGCGGCGACGTGAAGAAATACGTCGCGCTCGCCAAGGACAAGAACTCGACCTTCCGCCTGATGGGCTTCGGCCATCGCGTCTACAAGAACTTCGATCCGCGCGCGAAGATCATCAAGCTCGCGGCTGACAAGGTGCTCGCCAAGCTCGGCATGAAGGACTCGCTCCTCGACATCGCCAAGGGCCTCGAGGAGGCGGCGCTGACCGACAGCTACTTCATCGAGCGGAAGCTCTATCCGAACGTCGACTTTTATTCGGGCATCATCTACCGCGCGATGGGCTTCCCCACGAACATGTTCACGGTGCTCTTCGCGCTCGGGCGGTTGCCTGGGTGGATCGCCCACTGGAAGGAGATGATGGAGGACCCGACGACGAAGATCGGCCGCCCCCGTCAGATCTACACCGGGCCCACGCTCCAGGCGTACATGCCCATCGAGCAGCGGAAGTAGTACACTTCAGGCATTGGGCTTTCGTCACGTCATCCTCGTCGTCGCGTTTGTAGGGTGCACACAGAATTTCGACGTCTTCGTCGCCAAGGACGGCGGTGAAGATGCGTCCCAGAGCAGCGATGCCACGACTGACGCACACGACGCCCAAGCCCCGTGCGACGCCGCAGCCTCGTGCCTGACCAGCGCGAACCTTTGTGGCCAGTCGTGCGTGAGCAGCGACAACTCGTGCATCACGGGCTGTGGTGGGTCGACGGCGTGCCAGAGCCTTTGCAAGAGCCAAGCGCAAACGTGCGCGATGACGTGCGTGACGATCTGCGACGACTGCGTCGACGCGGGCTGTGCCGAGTCCGCGTGTCAGTCTGCGCTGCCGTGAGGTCAGTCGGGTGTCCCGATTTCAGCGAGCGCGAAGGCGAGCTCGTCCGAGATCGAGTCGACGAGTGATTTGACCATGTCGGCGCCGCCATGGCCCGCGTTCTTCTCGACGCGGAGCAGCACGGGCCCGCCGGTCGAGTCTGCCTGGAGCGCGGCCGCGAACTTTCGTGCGTGCATCGGGTCGACGCGGTCATCGCTGTCGGCGGAGAGTATGAGCACCGACGGATACTTCGTGCCCGCTTGCACGTGCTGGTACGGCGAGTACGCGTAGATCGAGTCGAAGTCCGCGGGGTTGTCCGCCGACCCATACTCCTCGACCCATGTCTTGCCCGAGCCGAAGCGGTGGTAACGGAGCATGTCGACGAGTGGCACGCCGCAGAGCCCCACACGAAAGAGCTCCGGGAACTGCGTGATGGCCGCGGCGACGAGCAAGCCCCCGTTGGAAGCGCCACGCACCGCGATGCGATCCGGAGTCGTGATCCCTTCTGACACGAGCTCCCCGAGCACCGCATGGAGATCATCGAACACGTTTTGCTTGTTGTGCCCCATGCCGCCCGCGTGCCATGGCTCGCCGTATTCGGCGCCGCCGCGCAGGTTCGCCACGACGTACGCGCCTCCGCGCTCGAGCCACGGGTACGCGGACGACGTGAAGCGCGGCTTTTGGGTGGCTAGAAATCCCCCATACCCGTAGACGAGCGTCGGCACGCTCTTCGTCTTGTCCCGGTCCTTGGGACCCACGATGAACATCGGGACGCGCGTTCCGTCCTTCGACTTCGCGAACGCTTGCTCCACCGTGAATTTACTCGGATCAATCGGTATCTCGAGCTTGAAGTAGAGCTTCGTCGCGCCGCTCTTCACGCTCGTTTCGTAGATCTCGGTCGGGTAGGTGAACGACGTGAACGTGTAGTAGGCCTCGTCCTCGTCCGGCGTTCCGTAGAAGACGGACGCCGCTCCCTTCGTGGGGAGCTGAACCTCGCGCACGAGCTTGCCGTCGAGATCGTGGATCTCGAGGTGAGAGACGACGTCCTTCAAGTACGAGATCGAGAGCTTTCCCCCGACGAGGTTGACGCCGTCGATGGTCGCGTCCTTGCGCTCGGGCACGATCTCCGTCCAGGCCGCATGATCTGGCTTGCTTGGGTCGACGCGCACGATGCGGTGGTTCGGCGCGCCCTCATCGGTCTCCACGTAGAAGCGATCCCGATAAACCCACACGTTGTACTTGTGCGGCATCCCCGCGGCGAGCGTCTTCCACTCCTTCGGCTCCGCGCCGCCGCGAAGATCCTTGAAGAAGACGTCGGTCGACGTCCACCCGTGCTGCACGTACGAGAGCAGGAAGTGCCCATCGCGCGAGACCTCCACGCCGAGGAACGACTTCGCGTCGTGCGTGGCCTCGTGGACGAGCCGGTCCTTTTTGGGATCTGCCCCGAGCTTGTGGAAGTACACCTCGGCGAAGCCCGGCCGGTCCTCGACCGTGACGGTCGGGGAGATGGCCGGCAGTCGCGTGTAATAGAACCCGTCACTCCGTGCATTCCACGACACGTTCGCGTACTTGGCCCCGTCGATGACGTCGGTTGTCGAGATCTTCCCCGTCGCGACGTCCATCACGTGCAGGGTGGCCTCGTCGGAGTTGTGTTCCTTCTGCAAGTAGGTGACGTGGTTGCCGTCGTGCGACTCTTCCCACGAGCCGAGCGCGACGCTGCCGTCGGTCGACCAGGTGTTGGGGTCAAGCAGCACCTTCGGCGTGCCTGTCTTGCCTTCCTTCCACCAAACCACCGACTTCTCCTGCTTGGCATCGCGGTGGGACCAGAAGTAGCGTTTCTGCGCCTTCACGGGCGCGCTCTGCTGATCGACGTAGAAGAGCTCGGTGAGCCGCTTTTTGATGGCATCGCGGTCGGGCAGCTTGGCGAGGCGCGCGCGCGCGAAAGCGTCCTCGGCTGAAACCCACGCCTTGACCCTGTCGTCGCCGCCGTCCTCGAGCCAACGGAAGCGATCGTGGATGGTCTTTCCGTGGAGCGTCTCGACGACGTCTCGCTGCGGCGTCGCGGGGTAGTCGAATCGCTTGGCCTGCATCGGTGGGCCGGCGTCCGCAGCTGCCGATGATGCGGTCGTGCTCGGCATGGGGTGAACGACGCCCGAGCCCGGTTCACCGCCGCACGCCACGACCATCGCGATGGGAGCCAGTCGCTTGAGCCAGTTCATGATGCGCACGTTAGCCAAACTGAGTAGGCTGCGCACCGCTCATCCATGGCCAAGAAGAAACAAGGCAAACCGCGCGAACGTACCGAGCGTCGATTCGTGCCGCGCACCACCGCGAGCCCCACGCTCGTCTACGCCATCGGCGCGGTGGGGGCGCTGCTTTTGGGCGGCGGAGTGTGGGGCCAGTTCGGGAACGCCATTCGCAAGACGGAGCTCGAGCCGCTCAGCTATGCGCCGTGGCTTCTCGCGGCGGGGGCCGTGCTCGCCGGCGTCGCGATTTGGATTGGTACGAGCACGGAAGCAGCCGTGCGTATCGGCGTCGCCGGCATCGCCGAGGAGCGCGGGCAGACGCGACGCATGCCATGGTGGCGCGTCGAGGACGTTTCGGGAGACGCGACGATGATCGTCGTTCGCGGCAAGGACGAGACTGGCACGGACATGAGCGTGCGCTTCACGCGCCGCGCCATGCCTGCCGCGCTCGCGTGGGTCGTGCGCGAGGCACGCGAGCGTGCCGAGGAGCGTGTCGAGCTCTCCGACGAGGTCATCGCTGCGATTGGTAAGCCGTCAAAAGAGGCCGGCGAAATCATGCCGTGCCCGCCACTTCAGGTCGTCGGACAGCACTGCGCCGAGAGCGACACCATCATCTCGTACGAGCCAGACGCACGGGTCTGCCCGCGCTGCGAGCGCGTCTACCACAAGGACCACGTGCCCGAGCACTGCGAGTGCGGCGCAGTCCCGAACCCGACGTCGTGATGCCTCGCGAGCGTGTGCTCGTCACCGGTGCGAGCAAAGGCATCGGAGCAGCGTGTGCCGAGGCCTTCGCGAAGGCCGGGCTCGATGTCATCGTGCACTATCATCGCGATGAAGCGGGCGCCCGCCGCACGCTCGATCGCATCCGTGCGCATGGCGCGGACGGGACGATCGTGCAGGCCGCACTCGAGAAGTGGAGCGAAGGCGAACGCCTCCTCCACGACGGCGGTCACGTCGATCACGTCGTCGTGAACCACGGCGTCTGGCAGGAAGCCGCGATTGACGTCATGACCGAGCCCCAATTCGACGAGACGATGGACGCCAACGTCCGCGGTGTGTTCTCCGTGTGCGGCGCCGCAGCGCGTCGCATGAAGGTGGAGAAGAAGGGTTCGATCGTGCTCATCGCGAGCACCGCTGGCCAGCGTGGAGAGGCGATGCACGCGCATTATGCCGCGAGCAAAGGCGCCGTCATCAGCATGACCAAGAGCCTCGCTGCGGAGCTCGCGCCGTTTGGCATTCGTGTCAACTGCGTGGCGCCCGGGTGGGTGGCGACGGGCATGGCGGGACCCGCGCTCGATGATCCGAACGAGCGAAAGAAGATCCTCGCGACAATTCCTCTCGGGAGGGTCGGCACCCCTGACGAGATCGCGGCACCCGTGGTTTTTCTTTGTAGCGCGGGCGCGTCATTCATCACGGGCGAGATCTTCAACGTGAACGGCGGCGCCGTGCTCGTCGGTTAGGAAGAGACACATATGAACAAGCTTGCGGTCCTCGGAACGGGCACGATGGGGCAGGGTATCGCGCAGCTCGCAGCGACGTCGGGCTACGAAACGCGGGTCTACGACGTCGACAAGAAGCGGGCAGACGCGAGCATCGCTGCGATCGCGGCACAGCTCGACAAGCTCGTACAGAAGGGGAAGCTCGACGCCTCGCTTCAGAAAGCCGCGCTCGAACGACTCTCGAGCGCACCCGACGTGGGCGTGGCGTGCGCGAACGTCGACGTCGTCATCGAAGCCGTTCCCGAGGACATGGCGCTGAAGACCGCGCTCTTTCGTGAGGTGATCGCCGCCGCACCCGCAAACGCCATCTTGGGATCGAACACCTCGTCGCTCAGCATCACCGAGCTCGGCGCGAAGATCGGCGCGGCGGATCGTACGGTGGGTCTCCACTTCTTCAACCCGCCACCCGTCATGGAGCTGCTCGAGGTCGTGCGCGGGCTCGCCACGTCGCAAGCCACCATCGATCGCGCCCTCGCACTCGCCGGGGCGTTGAAGAAGACCCCCATCGTCGTCGCCGATACGCCAGGGTTCGCGTCGAGCCGCCTCGGCGTGATCCTTGGCGCCGAAGCGATTCGCATGCTCGAGTCGGGTGTCGCGAGCGCAGCCGACATCGACCGTGCGATGGAGCTCGGTTACAGGCATCCGATGGGCCCGCTCAAGCTCACCGATCTCGTGGGGCTCGACGTGCGCCTCGCGATCCTCGAGCACCTGCACCGCGAGGTTGGCGAACAGTTTCGGCCCCCCGTGCTGTTGCGCAAAATGGTCCGCGCGGGCAAGCTTGGCAAGAAGGTGGGCGAAGGCTTCTATGTGTGGAAGGACGGGCAACCCGAGGTGGGTCCGAAAAACACATGAAATGTTTGTGGCTCGCCCTTGCGCTCGTGGCATGCGGCGGTGACGCTGGGTCGGCGGCGCCAGCGCGACCACCACCACGTGAGGTCCTCGTGCTCGCGGTTCGCGTGACGCAGTCGGGGCCTGATGATGCGTTTTGTCCAGCGCTCGAGGTGGGGCTTGCGCGCTCCGGTATCGCGGTCGTCAACGACGCGTCCCAACCCGCTGACGCCTTGGTGACGTGCCGCGTGTTCATGGGCGAGGACGACGGCTTTCTCCGCATCACCTCGAACGGTCAAGCGCGCATGAAGATCACCGTGCGTGTCGAGGTGCGCTCGGCGGCGAACGTCCTCGTCGATCAGTTCATCGCGGAATACAAAGGCTTCAAGGGAAGCACCGCGGACGAGGATGCCGTCAGCAAAGTGGTCGTTGCCTTTGCGTACTCGCCGCGCATGGCGGCATTCGCCCGTGTCGCAAAGACCATCACAGCATCGGCGCCCACGCAGGTGACCACCTCGACGCTCCCGGTGCCGACGGCGCAAGGACGCAGCGACCCCGCCGACGATGCCCAGTGGTTCGCGATCGACACGGTCAGGTGCAAGATCCCGGCGCAAGTCAACTCCTGCGATTTGCTCCGCGGCTATCTGCGGCGTCACCCGAACGGGGGCCATGCCCAGGAGGCCAATGACATCCTTGCGGCCGCGCAGCCCGCCCTCGAGAGGCTGCAGAAAGACGAGGTCGCGTGGCAGAAGGCCAACCGCTACGAATGCTCCCGCATGCGCTCGAGCGATGCGTGCGCGGGCGTCGAAGCTTACGAGATCCAATTCCCGTCAGGCATGCACGCGGACGAAGCGCGTCGTCTTCTCAAGGCAGCAGGCATCGACAAGTAGCGCTCACGGGCACTTCTTGAGGCAAGGGACGAGGCAGTCCGTCATGTCACTCGCGCCCGCGCATCTCGACGTGCAGCTCGCCCTACACTGCTCGTGCGTCAAACCCGTGTGAGCGGTTGCGACGGTCGCCGTCGCCGTCGCGACTGACGTTGCTGTGGCGGTCGCGACGAGCGCCGTGGGTGGCGCAGTAACATGTGGCTTTGCCGATGCTGATCCGATCGTGAGCGGCTCGATGACGCTCGACTCGGGCGGTGCCGTCGCAGTCGCTGTTTCCGTGGGGTTGGGTGGCGCATACGTGACGGTGGCTGCACTCGAGGCCCTCAGTTGACCCACCGCGAACACGATCACGCCCGCGGCTGCAATCCCCATCACACCCAGCACCACCAATGCGATGGCAACCTTGACCCCGAGACTCATGCCCGACGGTCTCGCGGGGCTG
>Ga0302325_10015679_pt1 | contig 16108 bp, 17 predicted proteins | sample Palsa_T0_2_FD_201948 | JGI IMG/M metagenome (GOLD analysis project Ga0302325, IMG submission 201948) | Peat permafrost microbial communities from Stordalen Mire near Abisko, Sweden - Palsa_T0_2 | ecosystem: Environmental > Terrestrial > Soil > Palsa > Peat permafrost | place: Sweden: Abisko... | reverse complement strand
AAGCAATTGCTAATTGACTTTACTATAGGTGATGAGCGTCCTTGTCAACGTTGTATAAAGAGAGGTCTTGCAGATGCTTGCCAAGACGGTGTGAGGAAGAAGGCCAAATATCTTCATGATGCACCTCCGGAAGCTCTTCGACCGGTTCTAGGACCAAACTACAACCAAGTCAACAACGCAAGAAATAATGGCCCACCGACGACAAGTACTTCGGCTTCGGATACCTCACCAATTGGTGGCTTCTTCACGCAACCAGATACGTCGCCATCATACAACATCTTCACAGCTCCACAACAACAAATGCCTCCGCCCATGCAAGCGAGACTCTCTTATGGAAGCAATCAACAATCACCTTTGTCTCCAACCTCAACCTTCCACCAGAATCAATTGAATCGCCAATCGATGCAAGGACTTCCCCAAGTATCAAGTGATCCACAACAATTCGGTGGGGCATTGTTCGACCCGAGCAACCCCGCATTATTCAACTTCGATCTTGAAGGCCTGAACTTCGGCAATCACTATGGTGCACTAGAGTTTGGCATGTTGAACCATATGTCTTCTGGTGCAGCAGAGACACCTTCGAAGGACTCAATATCTTCGGTTGGCTTGGGTGAGGTCAGTTACAACAATGGACAGCAGGTTTACAATATGGGCCAATTCGGACAGATGTATCCACAGGATATGGTCCCAGACTTCGCTCAACAGAACCAGATATTCAATACTGTCCATCACGGCCTACCCCACGCATACGCCATTGCGACAGGACCTGCTAGTCATCACAGTCCAAGCACAGACGCAAGCCCAGGAGCAAGCGGTATGGGATTTGAGAGCTCGCCAACCACGACAAATTATACTCCAGTCACCACGCCACACCCACCAGGTGCAGCTCATCGACCAGCGAAGCGACAAGATACGAAAACAGTGTCTGGCAAATTTGGGCCTTCTTCCATCCTCGGTAAACGCACGCGCGATCCCTCGTCTATCTACGACACCGTCCACGAACCATATTCCTACACAACTGGCTTCCATAGCTTGACTGCATTCATTCAACGTCGATTCTCTGCGAACAAAACTCTCCGCATCGCCAAAGCTTTAGCTTCTATTCGCCCTTCCTTCATTTCTTGTACCAAGACACTGAACAGACAAGACTTAATCTTCATGGAAAAATGTTTCCAAAGAACGCTCTTCGAATACGAAGACTTCATGCTCAACTGCTGCACTCCTACTCTGGTGTGTCGACGAACGGGCGAAGTTGCGGCGGTCAACAAAGAGTTTACCCTTCTCACTGGTTGGAAGAAAGATGTCCTACTAGGCAAAGAACCGAACCTCAACATCAATACTGGCAGAAGCCTCTCCGATGGTGGCGGTTCCGGACCAGCCAGTGTCGGAAATACCGGACGAGCAGGTCTCGCGACGCCTCGAATGCGACCTCTGAATCTAACAGACACCCAAGGCAAAGAAGGCAGGTCACAACCAATCTTCCTAGCCGAGTTACTAGACGATGACAGCGTGATTGAATTCTACGAAGATTTCGCGCGTCTGGCATTCGGAGACAGCCGAGGAAGCGTCACAACTCGATGCAGACTGCTGAAATACCAATCGAAGGAAGAAGTTGAGAAATCGCCGGAACAAAAAGACCTAGCGCTGAAGACGAGGAAATCAGAACCGGGTGGTATTGGCGGCATGGGAAATAGAGTCAGGGAGATTGATGGCGAGCACGGAATCGGAAGGCTCGAGAAGGATGGGAAGATGGATTGCATTTATTGCTGGACGGTCAAGAGGGATGTCTTTGATATTCCCATGTTGATTGTTATGAATGTATGTTCCCCCTTTCTCCCCTCAACCTTTTCATCCCCCTTTCACTCATACCTGGACTAACAACCACCAGTTCCTACCTTGCATCTAAATGGCTCGGTGCAAAACAAGAATGGCTTTTGCTTTCGGTTTGGTATGGGCGCGGTGCATGCATGGCAAGGCGTGACGGTTACAATGACACAGGTCTGGTTTGGGACGGGAGTTGCATGGAAATGGCTGGGAAAGATAGGGACAAGGCCTTGGGCGGCGTTCTGGAATTGTGTTGATTACTTTGGTTCGAGTTGCTTGATGACTTTTTTAAGTCGCGAGGTGTGGATATTTGCATGAGTTCCGGATTGCGAAATCTGGACTCGTAAATAAAATATTGTTCTTCGAATCCTGGCCACTGTATTTTTTTAGTTTGATGTGAAGAGTGAATGTGAAGAGTGAGTGTGAAGAGTGAGATGAGAGACATTTAGGAAGGGAAGGGGGCTTTGATGGTGCCGCTAAAGGTTTCGTAGCCTTGCACAAGCCTCCGCCTTTCGGCAGGATATTCCGACGCGCTGATAAACGATAGCCTTGCCCATCTCTCTTTACCCCTACTATCTACAACTACATTACAACAACTTCACGGCAACCCACTCGCTTTTCACCATTGCAAAATTGTCCTGAACTCAATACACAGAGAAAATAGCATAGAGAGAGGTTGAAGAGAGCAACCATGCGACCAGACGGCCCCAGACCCACGATAATCGGACCCGATTCCGGCCCTGAACCACCCTTCCCTCTCCGCATGGGAGGCAAAGTCGTCTCTGGATTCGGGCGAGGTTCGAAAGAAGTATATCCTCCCCCCCCGGCCCTCAGACCCCCCCAATCCCTCTCTGCTTCAAACCCAACCTCGAGCTGCCTTTTTAACGCAAACAATTACCACATCGCGAGGCTGAAGCTGAACCTAATATAAACTTTTCATAGCTCGGAATCCCCACCGCCAACATCCCCGTCGAATCCGCCCCTTGGATTGAAAGCGCTGAATCAGGCGTCTACTTCGGCTGGGCAGGCATCCTGCTCCCCCCCTCCCATCCCGACCTAACAGCCGCGGAATCAACAGCGCCATCCACAACCTTCACAAAAGAAACCTCCTACCCCCTCGCCCCCTCCCCTCCCGAATCAGCGTTGGAGAAAGGATGGAGATGCTACCCTATGGTGATGAGCATTGGGTACAATCCGTTTTATAAGAATACGGTTCGGAGTGCGGAGGTACATGTGCTTCATAAGTTTAGCAAGGACTTTTACGGGTGTGAGATGAGGGTTAGTATTCTAGGGTATATTCGCCCGGAATATGATTATGTGAGCGTGGAGGCGTTGGTCGGGGATATTGGGTTGGATTGTGAGGTTGCGAATCGGAGTCTTGGGAGGGAGGGGTGGAGGGGCACGGGGGAGGGGGGGTGGCTTTGGGGCGAGGAGTGAGGAGTCTTTGAGATGGTGATTGAGGTAGAGCGTGGAGGTCACGAGTTACGGTCGTGACTTTCTAAGGTAGTTCGGGGTAGAAAATCGAAGTTTGCTGAGCGATAGAAAGTGATGATAGAATATAGTAGAAGGCATGGATTTCACAGACTCCTATTTTCTCAATTCCCTTCTCATTTTTCCGTACGATCTCAAGTAGGATCGATCCAAAGCCACTCCCGAATACAACAAACTTTAATTTCCCAATCAGTCTACAGACATTCCCCTCATTGGCATAACACCCCTCATATAATTAACCACCCCTTCCAGCAAGCACAGCACCACGTGGCGTACCGACGGCTCGACGCACACTCCCTTTTCTGCCCTTACACCGCATGCAATGCAGGTAGTCCTTTCTGGAACCGGCTCAGTCGCTCAACAGATTGGACTAGAGTAGTGATACTGTCATTCTGTACTTCGTACTTCGTTCCCTGGCGTCCTGTTGTGTTGGGGTCTTGAAGTAGCTATCGCCGAAACGGGAAAGGGGGTTTAAAGGGGGTGGTTGGTTCGTAAACGAGCCGGTTTCACTCACCCGACTCCCGAGGTGCGCCTCAACCAATTAATTTATATCCACCATCGTTCTGAAAATTGGGGAAATTGCTGGTACGTATTATTTCTCTCTGAAATGCAAATTTATTACACTTGGGTATTTTTGGGGGTGGCATTGGAGTGGAGACTGGATAATTGCAGATCCTTAAGACCACTCTTCGAACATTAAATATGGGAGGGAATTGTTTGCAGTTTTGAATTGGGAAATCATCCGGCATGTCGTACCCTAAAGCACAAGTTAAGTACTAAGTACAGCTTCTGAAATGTTAATTCCCCTATGAGAAGTCCCCAATTATCGACTTCCGCGAGAGGTGCTCGGACCTCGAATCAAAGAACCTGAACCCTAGCCAGCAAAGTCCAAGTTTTAGAGCAATGTGAAGCGAAGGCAGCAGCTTCAGCTTTGATAAATACTCTCGATGCTTCGTTCCCCCTCTCAAAATTTCAAAGCTCATTGCGTGAGGTTGTACGTTTACGTTGCACGGCGAGGAAGCTCGCTAAGACACCACCCATGCTAGAGCGGGCCCTTCCCGCCCCCCCGAAAAGCCACCCCTGCCCTGTCAGCCGCCAGCGCAAGGAAAGTCGAATGGCGGGACAACGAGAAGGCTGGGCTTCGTTTCCGCTGGGGTACAAGAGAGCTTCACCACCGAGTCCTCCTCCTGATTCCTTTGTTCTATTATCTCACAATTGAAACTCTCACATCGATTTCGAGAATCTACGAATCTCAGACCAAGTTTTTATTGGTCAGGAAGAAAAGGAAGAGTGGAGGGCTTGTTTGTTGATACTCAGCCTCGTCCGTTTGTTGTTTTCGTTGCTAGGGAAGGATTTGCGTGAGGTGCGTTCACGATCGTCGGCAATAATTGCATGGGGATGATGGCCGTTGACTGACAGTCGCTTTCCAGATCTCACTTATTTCGATCCTCAGCTCTCGAACCCTCTTTACTCTCTAAAAACACCATTCGCCTATCCTCACACTTCACCGCCGACCCGACACCACTCCAACGTCTCTCAACCACATCCACCCCCACGAAGGCCGAGACGCAGGGAGAAACATATATACAACACCGCGAAAATGGTCCAAGAAAACGACGTGATAGCGATAATCATCATCGTGCTGTTCTTCGTGCTAGCCCTGATCGCGTTCGGCATCTACAGATTAGTGCATGAGGCGAGGGGGAGCAGCAGTGGGAGTGGGAGTGGGAGCTCGAGGAGTTTGGTCGATGACTGACCCTTCTCTGCTCTATTTTGCTGATATATGGATCGAGCGGTGGATATATATATGCCTGGGAAGATTTGAGGAAGGAAGGAAGGGAAGAGTGGTGTGATGATCAACAGAAGGAAGGGATAATGATTGCTTGCTGTTTATGGATATGATATGGGAATGAAGTGAAGGGATATATGGATTTAGATGTATATATGCATTGCATGGCGTCATGGGATATAACGAGACATTTATCAGGCTGTTAAGACCTCAAGCAAACAATCAAATTCACAGAACCACACACAAAGTCTCTAGATCTGCAAACTGTTGGTCCAGTTTTCAATTAGAAATCTATCCGCACACAAGACCCATTGATTAAGGAAAAGGCCCCTTTCTTTCGTTCTTTCTGTACACTACAAAGGTAAGAAGGCACGCAATATCAAAATCCAGCATCGCAATGAATCCCAGATCAAACGCCAGCCCTTCCTACCACCCACTCACCCACCCCATCCAATCCCACCCTGACATAGGAAAGCATGACGGTCGGATGATGTTTCATAAGTCCTACATATGAAAAGGCAAGCAAGAGCACGCTTGCTACCCTCTACCTTTGTTTTTTCTTTCCCTTTCTCCAGTGTCGTCGTATCCAAGCCTATGCAATACAGATATGCAATAAGCTATTCATCATCTCTCATTCTTATCGTGCGACTCATCATGCATCAACTCCATTCAATGGAAACCGTTCTTGTATGTCGGTCCCAATCCCCGACCAGAGTAGGCAGAGCTTCCATCCTCGAAGTACGGGTGTGTGCAAGCTTGCTTGGCCGAGATTCGTCCCGCGGGATCGTAAACGAGCATTTGCTCAAGGAGGTCGAGACCATTTTCGTCGAGGTTCGAGCAAAGCGGCTGGTTCTCGTCACGGACCCATTTGGGGAATGAGGGCTTAAAGTCAGGGAAGCAGGTCTTGTCGGAAACACCTGGCCATTCGGCTTCGGTTGGGGTACCTAGGAGCCTATATTTGTTAGAAGAGAAAGTGAAACATAGAAGGGAAGCGTACTTGAAGATCTTGAAGATTTCGTCAATCTCGGAATCGCCTGGGAAGAGGGGTTTTCGTGTGCACATCTCCGCGAAGATGCAGCCAACGGACCACATGTCAACACCAGTAGAGTATTGGCGACCTCCAAGCAAAATCTCTGGTGATCGATACCAAAGTGTGACAACTTCATGGGTATATGTTCGCAGGGGTACACCGAAAGCGCGCGCCAAGCCGAAATCCGCCAACTTCAGATTGCCCTCGCGGTCAATGAGCAAGTTCTGGGGCTTGAGATCGCGGTGGAGAACTCGGTGACTATGGCAGTATCTTACGCCCTCGCACAATTGGCTCATGAACTTCTTGACCATCGCGTCACCCAAGCCAAGTCGCCCTAAGTCTGGTCCAGAACCCTCTGGCAAGACCTTGCCTCTCCCACCATCACTGACAGGTAGAGCCTCCATGTATTTCTTCAAATCGAGGTCGAGAAATTCGAAGACCAGATATAACTTGTGTCCATCGGCATATACAATGTTTAGAAGTCGGACGATGTTTGGGTCGTTCATCTCCTTAAGGAGCGAGATCTCACGGATAGCAGTGCTTGGGACTCCTTCATCTTCAGCCTCAAGACGAATCTTCTTCAGCGCAACAATTCGTCCGGCATTTGTTAGGTCCTTGGCCTTGTAGACAACACCGTATGTTCCTAGAAACGCAGAAGTGAGCATGGGAATCCGGGTTTATGCTCGACGCCATGGCGTGACTCGCAAACCGAATCTGCAGGCATTGACTGACCTTCTCCGACTTTCTCCAACTTCTGGTAGTTCTCCATACCGAATTATGCTGTTTCTGGATGCAAAAGAGTGTGGGAGACTAAGTGATGCAGGTAATGCTGCTGTTCGAGGTTTCTAGTGGGGCGGTGAACGAGGGGCAGGCTTTGTTGATTATGGCAGCATCAGAGTCGCAGATGGGAAACCTGAGGAGGCGAGGGAAAGGAAAAAGTCAGTGATATCCGGAATCGAGGTCAAATTGGTCGTGAAAGTCCTGGGTTTGTCGTGGTCGAAGGTCGTTGTTGTCGTCAGGAGTAAACAAAAGTTGGCGCGAAGTCAACACAGCTAGACGCGAAATGCTTGGGGTAATTCGCTAAAAGTTTAAAGGCTGAAAATTCTTGGACCTCGACCAACTCATCATCGTCATCAATTCATGTTTTCAAGATCATCGTCTTCTAATATGACTGGCAAATGAACCAATGCCATCGAATTCGGTCCATGCATTTATCTCTCAAACCCGGCCACTATCCAGAGGAAGAGATTGAAGAGGTTGAACGGAAGTAACACCAACGAAAGATGATGTGTACACTGAATTTCAACCCTCATGAAGCGCCTCCGCAAGAGCTTAAGGATGTCTTTAAGGCATGGAAGGGTCCGTTGACGCCAGAGCGAGAAAGAACCCTTGAAATGAATGTAGTCAACATGCCACGCTTGGACAGCATTCCGCATCATCGCTTGGTTGATGTCTTTAGTCGATTTTCCCGGCATGGAGAGAATATTAAACAAGATATTGCAGAAAGAGAGCAATTTACCATAGAAGAATCTGGCTCAGTCTACAGTTCTCAGAATGTTCCAGGTAGGTAACCGCATTCATTAAGTAGATTCGTCAAGGGCGAACTTTCTGCACAAGTTATTGCAGCCTTTCCCTTGATCCTGACTTTTCCCAGGTCTTCTAATATTACCTTCTCTACTTCCTCCTACAACACAGATGAAACTGCTTTCATGCTTGTTGCACCGCGATCTTTCACATCCGAATCACAAGACAAATCTTCACCTTCATTATCATGTCCATTATCCTGATAAGCAAGCTTCATTCTTTGCCAGCGAACCGAGTGTCGTTGCCTTTCGACCAAAGAACCCAGCAATACACCCTCCTCTTGCCATTAAAGCTGCGTTGGAAAAGAAATTACGGTGGACGACCCTAGGTGGGCAGTATGATTGGACGAACAAAGTGTATCCGGCCGAAGAACCACCCAAGTTTCCTTCAGACATTACCGAACTCCTCCAAGATCTATTCCCTGACATGGAGCCCGAGGCAGCAATTGTCAATCTCTATTCTCCAGGAGATACGTTAAGCTTGCACCGCGATGTCAGCGAAGATGTCGACCAAGGTCTTGTTAGCGTTAGCCTAGGCTGTGACGCTATCTTCATCATTGGCCTTCAAGATAAGGCCACTGGCAAAATTTCACGCGATGTCTTGCGACTGAGATCCGGCGATGCAGTTTACATGAGCGGCGCGTCACGCTTTGCTTGGCACGGTGTTCCCAAGATCATTCCAGGGACCTGTCCCGAATATCTTGCAGATTGGCCAGGAAACGACTTCCCAGAATGGAAAGATTGGATGAGCAACAAGAGAATCAATCTGAATGTTCGTCAAATGCGAGGGTGATCTTGACATGCCGACTAATCACACTCGCAAACTCTACCACTCTTGATATCGGGCCACTGACGGCAGAATGCCGCGCGCCGGTCAGTAAACCATGTCACGATAACGGTATCACAATGTGATACCCGCGAACGTCACTCGAAACAAATGCCGCATATCCTTTAATCTTGAACCTTCAAACAAAGGGGAACAATTTCATACCCTCAAGATATTGAAATAATGGCAACCTGGAAAGAATTGGGACAAGCAAAGCGCGATTCAGTCAACGCACTAATTCCCAAAGCTTGGCTCTTGCCAACCCCACTTCCGCCAGCCTCGGAACAAAGAGATGTCACGGGCAAATACATACAGCAGTTTCTATCACCAAGAGAGATCGAAATTACCGAAACCGATGCTGTAGAGATCGTTCAGAAAACAACTTCTGCAACATGGAAAGCTCGAGAGGTCGCCGAGGCCTTTTGTCACAGAGCCGCGCTAGCTCATCAAATGGTTCGAACCTCCGTCATCAACCGGGTTCGGGAAGTGCTAATAGCAGAAAGGTCTCTTGTCTTCATGAAATATTCTTCGATGCTGCTATCAATGATGCTGAACTTTTGGACGAGTATTATGCTCAGCATGGGAAACCGTTGGGTCCCCTCCATGGTTTGCCCATCAGTTTGAAGGATCAGTTTCACGTCAGAGATGTTGAGACAACTATGGGTTATGTTGGTTGGATTGGTACTTTTGAAGGCAAGAAGAATACCGGGAAAGAGAAGGTCTATGAAAGTGAAATGGTTATTGAATTGCGAAACCTTGGCGCAGTTTTGTACTGCAAAACAAGTGTTCCTCACACTCTGATGGCTGGAGAAACCATCAACAATATCATCGGATATACTTGGAACCCGAAGAATCGTAATCTAACAACTGGTGGTAGTTCCGGCGGAGAAGGTGCACTAATCTGCTTGAAAGGAAGTCCCGTTGGTTTTGGTACAGATATTGGAGGCAGTATCCGAATCCCAGCTGCCTTCAATGGTCTTTATGGTATTCGGCCGTCGAGTGGGAGACTGCCGTACGAGGGAATGGCGAACTCAATGGATGGTCAAAACTCGATTCTCTCCGTTGTGGGACCTATTGCAACTTCAGTTGGGGCATTGAAGTTAGTGATCAAAGGCATTCTCAGTCAGCAGCCGTGGTTGCATGATCCTCTGGTTGCGGAAATTCCCTGGCGAGATGAGCAGGAGCAAGCTGTACTTGATATCATCAAGGAAGGTGGTGGTGGACAGTTGGTCTTTGGTATCATGCCTGATGATGGCTTTGTCCGTCCTCAGCCGCCTGTTCGACGAGCCATGGATCTCGTTGTAAAGACCATTGAGAAGCTGGGGCACAAAGTCATGAAGTGGGAGCCTCCGTCCCATGTTGAAGCTGTTGCATTAGTGGTATGTCCAAACTGGTCCAAAGAGAGCGGTATATCTTAACAACAATACGCAGTTCAAAATCTGGCAGTACGACGGTGGAGCCGATGGTTCGCTTCCCGACCATCTTTACTGAGCTTTCATTAACACGTTCAAAAGTTCATAGTGCTCTCGGACTTTCAGGCGAGCCCATGGCCGCCCCAGTTGCATCGTTTTACGAGACACGGAAGGAGCAATACACCGCCTCGCAGATATCCCAAATCAACATCCTCAAGCGCCAATACCAGAAAGAATATATGGAATATTGGAACAAGACTAGCTCCTTGACCGGCACAGGCCGTCCCGTCGACGCAATCATTTCACCATTGGCTCCCTTTGCCGCGGCTAGACCAGACATGTATGAATATGTAGGTACGTATTTGCGGGGGAAAGCAGGCTGATTTGTCTTCTTCTTTTGGCAGGGCAAAATTTGGCACTGGTGAACAGAAAGCTAAACGTATAATGCCAGGGTTGAGTGCATGGGTTAACTTACTCGATTATTCGACCGCGGTCCTGCCAGTCACGCTTGCGGATAAGAATATTGATGTTGTGGATGTCGGGTATGAACCCATGAATCCGACCGACGAAAAAGTACATAAGGGCTGTGAGTTACTGCCCCCTCGTCGGTTTTTGGGTGACGCTAATGAATTTAGATGATCCGGAGCTTTATGATGGTGCTCATGTTTCTGTGCAGGTTGTTGGAAGGAGATTTCAGGAGGAGAAAGTGCTTGCTCTGACAGAGATTCTCGGCGATGCTTTAGGAAAGCATGTTGTCTGAGTATGAAGTACCGATGTGCAAAGGTGGGCTGAGATATGAGGCTTAACTCAATCATGGGTATGATCAACGGAAGCCACGATTATGGTTCCAGTCGCGTGCTAGAGAGACTCGGTCATGTGATTCATCCTGGTCTTCAGGATGCCTTTTGCGCAATTCTAGCCCCACCTGCCAAGTTTCGTCCAATCTTCAACCATTTTCGGGCAAGTTTGTCTCACTTCCACCCAATTGACTCGAAGCGGCACAAAAGGTCAAAAGCCCTTCGTTTGACGTTGGCGATGATTGGCCGAGAGACCAAATGTGGTGTCCCAGCCGCATCAATCTTCATTGCTTCCACCCCTTTTGGAAAACCTAGCCAATAGTGGAGAAGTTCTCCCCATGAATCTTAATCATTTCTAGCACTAGTTTCAGCCGCATCTGAAGCCCTGCCAAGCTGGCAGCGGGTGGTCCCACCCCGCCTTGACATCCTTTTTCTTATCAATATCCCTCTTTCTTTCGACCTCCAGCCTTGCATTCGAACATTTTGTGTTCTGCAGCCCATCATGGCGGTACAACTACAAATTACTCTGCCCCTAGACTGGGCATCGGACTTCGATCGAGTTGCGGAGAGATGGTACTTCGTCCACCGACCATCTGGATTCTGCCAATACCTTTTACCCAAGGTTGGCGATGAAATCACTCGCGCAGCCGACCTGGTCCCACGACTGCCACCGAGAGCTGTGCAGGCAATTACGACTACAATGGAAGCAATGTCAATCGTTCAGGACAAGCAGCAGAGCATGGCCACCACTGTGGCGATTCAACAAACGCAAACGCCTGCGCCGATAACAGATTCGCAAGTTCTTCAGAGAAAGGTTTCGACACCACAACAAGTGCAACCAGTGCCATTGACTACTGGAAATGTCCCACAGTCGACCCCTCCAGTTACACTGCCTAACACGACTTCTATACGCCGAACGTCTGGCACTGTCTCGCGTAAGCCTTTGCCAAGGCAGAACAGTGCCCCGCAACAGCAACCCAAGGTCGGTTCACCACTCCCCCAATTTCAGTAATAAAATATCTAATCAAAAGATAGGTACCAGTACAGGAGAGGCAAGATTCGCAGATTAGCCCACGAACTTCCGTATCTCAGGCTTCAATGGCCGAGTCCACGATCCAGCCGGCCCAGCAACAGCCTGTACAGAGCCCTCAAAGTTCTCTATCGCAGCCCTCAATTGTAGAATCCCCACTAGAGCAGACTCAGCAACAAGCCATAGTGAGCCCGCGAAGCTCTTTGTCTCAGACCTCGATCCCTGAACACACGGTACCGCAAGTCCAGCAACAACCAATGCAAAGTCCACAAAACTCCTTCTGCCGGACTTCGAGCATAGAATCACCCCTCCAGCAGACCAATTCACAACCTATGCTCATGAATGGCGCATCGGCTCAAAACCAAGCCCCGAACCCAAACGGCGCAATGCAGGCCCCGCAACAACCAATAAATCTCCAGTACACCCCTACCATAGTCCAGAGCCCCGAGCCGACGCCGATACAAGAATGGACCACGGAGCAGGTTGAGTCTGGTTCGAAGAGCGCTCCAACAGAGAATCCAGCTGTATTCTGGTCAGAAGGCTTTGCAGAGTCGCCTCGAAGCCCAGCACAGTTTCAGAGCCCCTATTCAACATCAAGCAGACCAAAACTTGCAAACCGACTATCTACATCCGCAATCAAGATGCCCAAGAAGGCGTACGAGGCCTCGAAAGATTACATCAAGGCACATCCAGGACGAACGACTGCAATTGCAGGTGGAATTGTAGGTGGTGTTGGCGTCGTAGCTGAAGCCTGTGGTGTGAATGGGCTTTCGGACGCTGTTGCTGCTTCAAAGATATATTTGAATGTCCAGCGCGCGAGAGAGCGAAAGCGAAAATCGCATACTCTGCCACACAGTACAGCCCACGTTACGACACCAGGAGTTGCTCAAAATAACGCAGCTGCATCACATTCGAGCGGTCCCTCTGCCAAAGACGTTGCCCAAGAACTTTTTAAGATGATGCAGCAGCAAGGCCAAATACCCTCTGTGAACCAGCCTACCTCTCAACAGAACAACATCAATCAACCTCTGAACCAAGGAGCGACATCAAACCTCCAAAACCCTTCCCAGCAGTATTTCCCTCCACAATATCCTCAACAGCAATTTATTACCCCACAATATCCTCAGCCGCAATTAATCCCTCAACAAGCTCCAGTCCAGCCAATTTTTATCCCTCCGCTCCAAGTCAACCAGGTGCAGACAACACCGGATCCCTCCATCGCAGACTATCAACCTCCTTCATCACCCATGCTCACAGGCATCCAAACACCACCCCCTCAATCCCAACCACCTACACCACCACTCTCATTCTCCGATCCATCCCTCCAGCCTCCACCCTTCTTTGACCCCTCCACAATATCCCCCGATGCATCAACTTTGCAGTACGATCAATTCCTCCAAGAGCAAACTTCCACCACAATAGCCAACCAAGCAATTCTACAATCTCAATCATTCACGACGTCCCTGACAGGACAGGATATGTTCACCGGTGATTTGGCGCAGAGTGATACTTGCTCTGTAACGGGTATGCCGTTTCAGGCGGCTAGTGCTACTTCTGATGTATCGGCGGATTGGGCTGGACAGGATGCTACGGTTGATGATTATTGCAGTGATGGGGATGGTGGATTTGATTATGATTCTTGTTGATGGAGCGTCGGGAACTTTTGTGACGTATTTTGCAGACGGGGGGGAGATGGGAGGACATTTGGAAGATAAAAGGACTTCGAGGGGTGTTCCAGGGACAGGAGAAGGTCACAAGACATAATGGCAGTATCAACGACTCGGTAATTGTATTCATGTGGAGGTTCAAGGGAAGAATAAGAGCTGCGTTGACTCTAGTGTGCAGTGAGATTACATACTGGCCCTTTCTAGATGGATCCTACTCTATACAGCGCCAGTAATGCAATGAAGGGTATCAATTGATGTCATCAGTTCGTGCGGTATGATTGATGCTCTCTCTGCTTAACGGTCTAATTGTCCAAAATCTTTCGCTGTGATCAATCGAGGAGTACGACAGGAGGGACTTCGATAGTGTGGTCAAGACGAGGGCTGAATAAATCCAATTTGCTATTCTGCGCATACTGTGCGGTTGGCCTCGTTTTGGGACCGGAGCGTCGACTGAACCTTCGAGTGAAGAGGATAAAGTATTGGAGAAATCGAGGGAAAGTCGATGTTGACGAGGCCTGCGTGTATGCGGGATCGATGCTACGATGAGGTGTCTCCGTACATACCACGATACGATTGCGACTCCCGTTGGCTCTCCAGACGAACTGAAGGTTCGTAGCCAGCATCACGGACAGGTGAGAGTTCGACTTTGCTGGCCGAGCCCCTCGAGAATTTTCTCATCATCCAGGGCCAGGAGCCATTCACAGGGCTGGCTCACAGGCCCGTCTATTGAGAAGTATTAGTTCGGGTTCGACGAGGGTTGCGGCGAACCGTTGTGACCAGCTCTAGATCCACGAGGGGATCCGGCTGCGGTTGCTTGCCCTGTTCGACGAGGTCTTCCAAAGCCTTGAGTTGCAGGCGAAGGAGAGCTTTCTCCTTCCCGTCAGGGAATGAAGTGTGGTGACACCTACTTACTTCGCCACCCGGCCAGAAAAGGGCCCAGAAGTGTAGAGTGGTGAAGGCAGCAAAGTAGACCACGAGACAAAACTCGGCAATTTCAGTCCAAGAAGGCATTGTTGCATCAATGGTGAGAAAGAGACGAAAGGAAGAGCAGACGAGACCATATTCTTAGTCCAGATCAACTAGCACGACATTGAAGGGAGGTGCGATGGGAGGTTTCAATTTGGAAGCTGCGATGAAGCTACATACGTTCCGGGCAAAACATCTTTTTTGAATAGTTCTTTCCTATCTTTCGGGTCCACGAGAGTATCACAGTCAAAGTGAGAGTGTTCTTTCCCCTCGAACGCAGCACAGATCGAGCCCAACTCGAACCTCCACGGCAGCCATGATCGACCTTCTCGACTCCATACATGACTCTGGTACTCATCCTCGAATGGGCCTTGACCTAGATCCAACCATCTAGTAACGTACATCGCATTACCACATTCCCCAAATCGCCTAAAGTCAACCCCGAACTCTGACAAGCAGTACCTGCATTGGCCAAGTCTTTTCTCTCCCTGTGGTTTACTTTGAGCCTTCCCATCTGGCCGCTGCATTGCTTGAACGGTGTAAAAATATTCAGCCAAATCTTCGAATAAGTAGAACTTGTAATGCGGACAGATAACGAAAGATATATTCAAGGCAAATGGGTCCCATTGGGTTGCCGGCATCAGGAATGTTTTTTGCTCGCGAAGCAACAGATTGCCATCTACTATCTTCGCAAGCGCTGTTCGTTGTTCCACATAGCCAGTTGGGAAGTAGGTCTTGGTCTTGTTCGACAGCAGGCTAAGAGGACCCGAATAATCCAAACCCTGTCGGTAGAGCTTCATAGTCATTTGGAAAATCGTTGAGGAGAAGTCTTCGTGAATATATGACCAGATCAAACTGTCGAAGTCTGCCTCCCAGCAAGGCAGACCCGGCCAACTGAAGCAGAGCCCCTCAGAGTGAATATGCTGGTGGGCTTTCCCAATCGCATGGAACTTCTGGCAATGATAGCAAGTGACATAGCCGGAGAACTCCTTTTCCAAAATAGTCAAGAACTTGTAACGATCTGCGTGGTTGTTCTTCAAGTCATCGAGATACTGAGTCCCGAGTGTGAAGTATACAGGTCGGCAACAGAGCGAAAAAGCCGCCGCCGACTCGGGCGGTAAGAAGCGAGCAAGATAAAATATGAGTTCCCGTGCTGTCGACAGCTTATTAAAAGAGGAATATTCCAGGGCGTCGGGTCGAGGATGAGGACTTGATATTCCCAGTCGGGAAAGTATGTTTCTGAAGAGCTCCATTGGAAAGCCGAATCCACGCTCTGGGTTGGTGCTTTGAAGTTTTGGTGGATAGAAGGACGGTAAGGACTTCTAGAAAAGTGGTGAGGAACAAGAGATAAAGTCAGGCGAAAAAGGCAAATTTTAGTCCCCCTTAACTTCCTTATAGGCTTTGGCGGGACCTAACACTAAGCTAACTTCGGACCATGATACGCCAAACAATACGCCGGGTCCTAACTTGGCCATGGATACAGGAAAATCTTAACTCGTAATATCATAATTACGAATTCTGTGCCTTGGAACACGCAAGACGTGCTGCATGCAGAGGAAGAGCATTGACTTTTGCAAGAACTCTATCGAATCCGCAGAGGAACGAGTTCTGCAGTTTCTCTTTCAGACCATGGGATCTCCAAGATGTTTCCCACATGTGCTGTGCCAATCAGGGTATAGGATCCATCACCACG